>Ga0114951_10003822_pt1 | contig 15240 bp, 12 predicted proteins | sample AM7aDNAmetaG_FD_88677 | JGI IMG/M metagenome (GOLD analysis project Ga0114951, IMG submission 88677) | Freshwater microbial communities from Finland to study Microbial Dark Matter (Phase II) - AM7a DNA metaG | ecosystem: Environmental > Aquatic > Freshwater > Lake | place: Finland: Lake Alinen...
CTCGCTACTTTTTTTTCGCTTTTCGCTTTTCACTTTTCGCTTTTTCGCTACCTCGCTACCTCGCTACTTTTTTTTCGCTTTTCGCTTTTCACTTTTCGCTTTTAATATCTGTATTTATCTTTCCAAAGTGCTTTCAATCTTGCCCGTATCTCATTCTCTTTCGCATTGTTCTGGGGATCGTAAAATTTTGATCCTTTGATCTTATCAGGAAGGAACTCCTGCTCTGCAAAATTATTATCAAAATCGTGGGCATATTTGTAATCTTTCCCGTAACCTATCTTTTTCATCAGGTTTGTAGGGGCATTTCTGATGTGGAGAGGTACAGGGAGGTCGCCATGCTCCCTGAATGCTTTTTGCGCATTTCTGATCGCCAGGTAGGAGGCGTTGCTTTTTGCCGAACTGGCAAGATATACTGCAGTCTGCGATAGAATCAGGTCGCATTCGGGATAACCGATCACATCCACTGCCTGAAAACAGGTATTGGCTAACAGCAGGGCATTCGGATTGGCATTCCCAATATCCTCGGAAGCCAGGATCAGCATTCGCCTGGCGATGAATTTAGGGTCTTCCCCCGCTTCCACCATCCTGGCAAGCCAGTAAACCGATGCATTCGGGTCGGAGCCACGGAGAGATTTGATAAAAGCCGAGATCACATCATAATGCATTTCACCGGTTTTATCGTACAGAGCTAAATTCTGTTGGATGATGCTGATCGTATTTTTGTTATCTATGCTGATGGCTTTTCCCCCTGTGCCCAGCGACGTGACTATCAGTTCGAGGGCGTTCAATAGTTTCCGGGCATCGCCCCCCGAAATACGCAGTATAGCTTCCGGCTCAGAGATCGTGATTTCAACACGAAGCTGCTGCTGCAGCCTTGTCCGACCTTCCTCAAGCAGTCGTAAAAGCTGAGGTTCCTCAAGGATCTTCAGAATATAGATCTGGCATCGCGAAAGGAGGGGGGATATCACTTCAAATGAGGGATTCTCAGTGGTTGCTCCGATAAAAGTAATTATCCCTTTTTCAACAGCGCCAAGCAGCGCATCCTGCTGGGATTTGCTGAAACGATGGATCTCGTCTATGAACAGAAAAGGGCTGGTGCCACTGTCTTTTGCCCTCGCAATTATTTCCCTTACCTCTTTCACCCCTGAGCTTACTGCGCTAAGTGTGAAAAACTCCCTCGAAAGTTGCCGGGAAATAATATAAGCCAGGGTTGTCTTTCCTACTCCCGGAGGCCCCCATAATACCATCGACGGAACATTACCCGATTCAATGGCTTTCCGAAGAATAGCACCGGGTCCGACAAGGTGTTCCTGGCCGAGGTATTCGTCCAGCGAATCCGGACGCAACTGTTCTGCAAGAGGTATCAGCATAATAATTCAAAGGTACGATTATGAAATTAAGTCTGCCTGAAGCGCTTTCGGATTGTTAATATCTTAAAAAATGTTAAAATTTTTCTTGCTGATTTTCAGAACGATAGACCAAATGTTAAAAAATGTTAAAAAAAAGTGGCCTGAAAATTTGTTCCGTATGATTTTGTTGCTTTATCTTTGCATCAAATTTCAAAAACGAACGAAACGATGAAAAAATTTGCAACATTATTAGTAGTTGGCGCAGTAGCTTTTATGTATGCATGCGGCCCCAGCGCAAAAGAATTGGAAGAAAAAAGAATTGCTGATTCAATCCGCGTAGCTGATTCATTAGCAATGGTCCAGGCAGAACAGCAGAGAATTGCTGATTCAATTGCTAAGGCTGGCGAAGAAAAGAAGAAAGCCGATTCAATTGCTCATCAGGATTCAATCAAGAAACACCTTATCAAACCTGCTAAGGTTGCTAAACCTGCAAAGAAAGCTAAGAAGTAATCCTTCTTAACCAAAACAAAAAACCCCGTCAAAAGCGGGGTTTTTTGTTTTAGAGGTTTTTGATTTCAGCAATCAGTTTCTGAAGGGTAGACTTTGCATCCCCGAAAAGCATGTGGTTCTTCGGATGATAAAACAGTTTATTTTCAATGGCTGCATAACCTTTCGCCATACTTCGTTTCATCACGATCACATTTTTTGCTTCCCAGGCCTTAATAACCGGCATGCCATAAATGGGGGATGAAGGATTATCCTCTGCGGCAGGATTCACTACGTCGTTTGCCCCGATCACGATCACCACATCCGTATTCAGCATTTCATTATTGGCATCTTCCATTTCGAGAAGCTTTTCATAAGGCACATCGGCCTCGGCCAAGAGTACATTCATATGGCCTGGCATACGGCCTGCAACGGGGTGTATGCCGTATTTCACTTCAACACCTTTAGAGGCCAGCAGCACGTCGAGTTCGTGACAGAGGTGCTGTGCCTGGGCTACGGCAAGACCGTACCCGGGAACAACAAGTACTTTTTGAGAATAGCTCAGCAGCACTGCGGCATCGCTGAGGGTGATCTCCTTTACTGTTTTATCGCCCGTTTCACCTTTCGCAGCCGATTCTCCGCCGAAGGCGCCGATAATAACATTCAGCAGTGAGCGGTTCATGGCTTTACACATCAGGATTGTAAGAAGCGTGCCTGATGAACCCACGAGAATACCGCCTGTGAGCATAGCCTGGTTGCTGTACAGGAAGCCCCCGCAGGCAGCAGCTATCCCTGTGAATGAGTTCAGAAGTGATATGACTACCGGCATATCGGCTCCACCTATGGGCATCACAAAGCTTATTCCATAAATCAGGGCCATCAGGATAAGAACATAGATCATTGTATTATCGCCGCTCACCGGATGTTTGAACAGGATCATAACCACCAGTACTACGAGCAGGGCCAGGAAAAAAATGTTCAGGTACCTGATCCATGAAGCCTTGATGTCTCCGATTTTTTCGTCCAGCTTTCCGAACGCGATCATACTTCCTGCAAAAGAAACCCCACCGATAGTAAGACCGAATAAGATTGCCAGGGTCTCTCCGTGGAGCATACTTGCAGCCCCGGCAATGGCCAGTTTTTCCTGGAGCCTGGGGAATTCCATCAGTGAAATCAAGGCGGCACAGGCGCCTCCCATACCATTAAAAATGGAGACCATCTGGGGCATAGCCGTCATCTTGACCTTTCTGGCGGCAAACCAGCCGACAGCAGTTCCAATGGCAAGGGCACAAATGATCCAGGGAATATTCCCTATGCTTTCACCATCTTTCTTATGGAACAGGATGGTAAATAAAATGGCAAGTCCCATACCTGCGGCTGCCCAAAGGTTCCCGTTACGGGCCGTTTCGGGATGGCTTAGTTTCTTCAAACCTACTATAAACAATACAGAGGCAAGTATATAGGTCATCTCAAGAATGCTGATCGTTTCCATAGCTCTTTAGTTTTTGGATTTCTTTTTCCTGAACATTTCCAGCATCCGGTCCGTGACGACAAAGCCCCCGACAACATTCAGGGTACCAAGGATCACAGCAAGGAACCCGAGCACCATCGAAAGCACATCATGCGCATGCCCCATTACGATTATCGCTCCGATGATCACCACCCCGTGTATGGCATTGGCCCCCGACATCAGTGGAGTATGAAGAACTGAAGGGACATGCGAGATCACTTCAATCCCCAGGAAAAGAGACAATATGATGATAAAGATCGCTTCCCTGTATTGCAAGAAAAAAAGCAAAAAATCATTCATAAAAAAAAGTATTAATTGATTATGGATTTAATACGTTCATTGACCACTTCTTTATTGTTTGTTACACAGGTTCCCTTAACCAGGTCGTCCTCCCAGTTGAGCTTGAATTCACCTTTGCTGCTGATCATCAGTTTCAGGAAATTGATCACATTCTTTCCGAACATTTTGCTTGCGTCGGAAGGCATGTCGGCAGGAAATGCAGAATTTCCGATGATCTTCACCTGGCCGTGAACATAAGTTTCATTATCTTTTGTAAGCTCGCAGTTGCCGCCCGACGAAGCAGCCAGGTCGATGATCACTGCACCAGGCTTCATGGCTTCCACAGTTTCTTTACGGAGCAGGAGAGGGGCTTTCTTTCCGGGAATCTGTGCAGTGCAGATCACAGCATCAGATTTCACGGCATGGTCATGAATGGCCTGTGCCTGGCGTTTTTTGAAGTCATCGGTCTGTTCTACAGCATACCCGCCGGCTGCTTTGTCGTCGGTGGCCCCTTCTACATCGATAAACTTGCCTCCCAGTCCGGTAACTTCTTCCTTTACAGCGGCCCGCACATCAAACACTTCTACAACAGCCCCGAGTTTGCGGGATGTGGCGATGGCCTGCAGCCCTGCAACGCCGGCTCCAAGGATAAGCACCTTTGCGGGTGTCACCGTACCTGCAGCAGTCATGAACATCGGGAAGAACTTCGGCAGGTTATTGGCTGCCGTAAGCACTGCCTTGTAACCGGCCACGGTGGCCATTGATGACAGGATATCCATGGCCTGGGCACGTGAGGTCCGGGGCAGTATATCAAGGCTGAAACTGGTAATGTTTTTTTCAGCAAGTTCCCTGACGAGCTTTGTGTTGATGAAGGGGTTGAAAACAGCCATGAAAACCTGCCCTTCCTTCATCAGCCCAAGCTCTGTTGAACTCGGAGGCTGTATCTTAATGATGAAACCGGCCGATTTTAAAACTTCTTCCTTCGTCAGTATTTTAGCCCCTGAAGCTTCATAGTCGGAGTTGGCAGCAAACGCATTCATCCCTGCACCGCTTTCAACTAAAACAACAACATTCATCCCCGTAAGCGTTTTCACCGCTTCAGGTAACAGGGCCACCCTTCTTTCGGGCAGTTCCTCTTTCAGTAATCCTATGGTCATACAATTTCGTTATTATTCAGATTGTTTCTTGCAATGTAATCCTGTATTATCATCGGTTAATCAGTAAATCCAGTGGCTTGATGCGTCCCGTCGCAAAAGGGTTTCTTTTTTGAACTTCCGCAACGGCAGATAGCAGCCACTTTATGATCCACCTTGATCTGGTTGCCATCGGCACCAGTGATGATGTAATTGCCGCGGATTAATACCGGCCCGTTTTTAAGGATCTGGATGCTGGCTGCAGGAACTTTTTCTGAATCAGGTTCCTGAAGGCCTGAAGCTGCGGTCCCGTATTTTTTCAAATATGTAAGAGCCCTCGACGGACAGGTGTCGACGACTTTCATGATTTCCGCGGTTGACGCCCCCTCTGGTTTGATCCAGGGACGGCTTGTATTACTAAATACTGTTGGCAATCCGGTCAGGCAGTTTGCAGAATGAATGCACAATGCCGGTCTCCAGTAAACAGTGATTTCGCCATTGGTATAAGAGCGGCTGCCTGTATTTTTTTCTCTGAACCCGGCTAATTCCGGTTCAGTAATCTCATTGGCCATACCCGGGATGTAAAAATTTGCGGTAAAGATAGGAGGAATTAATTATTTTTGGGTCAATGATACAAAAAGACCCTGTGAAGCAGTTCAGATCCTGGTTTGAACTGGCAAAACAAAGCGGTGAACATGAACCTGAGGCAATGGCCCTGGCTACTGTGGATGACACAGGCCGGCCCTCTGTGAGGATGGTGCTTTTCAGGGATTTGAGGCCGGATGGGTTCTGCTTCTTTACAAATTACGAAAGCCGCAAAGCTGTTCATCTGGGGTCAAATCCGTTTGCATCAATACTGTTTTACTGGCCCATGCTTTACAGGCAGGTGAGGGTGGAAGGCCGGGTTAAAAAGGTATCAGTAAAATTATCTGATGATTATTTCAACTCCCGCCCTGCAGGCAGCCGGATCAGCGCATGTATCTCACCCCAGAGTTCGGTGATCCCCGACAGGCTTTTTATTGAAGCCATGTATGAAGCCTTTAAAATGGACCTTGGCGGGAATCTTCCCCGGAAGCCTGTTAATTGGGGAGGCTATGTTCTGGTTCCCGACCTGTTTGAGTTCTGGACAGGCATGGAAGACCGTCTGCACGACAGGATACAGTACCGAAAAGGAAGATCGGGATGGGTTATCGAAAGGCTGGCGCCCTGAGCAGGGAAATTGTTAAATTTGTTTTCAAACCGACAATGATATGATCATATGATGAAAAAACACTTTCTTGTTTATCTTGGGTTGCTCTGTTATTCAATATCAGGCTTTGCATGGATTTATCCCGAACACCGTGATATCATGTTGCTTTCAATTCAGAAACTTGACCCTGCTCACCGCGCAGCCCTTGACCGGTTCTGGTCATTGGCCCGGACCGGCCATGAAACAAGACTGTTCCCTTTGCCAATAGATACGGTCCAGGGTGAAAAACCGGAATTTATTGATTATGCCGCCTGGCCGGCTATTTCAGGGGACCACTCGACATCCTCGGCCAATTTGCTGCATAATGTTCTCGAGACCTCATGGATCTTAAAAGTGGCGGATGTTGCCGCGGAACTTAAGATTGGGATTGCCAATTCAACGAGCAGGAGCGAACGCATTAACAAACTACGGGATTCGGATTTAAAACTTTTCAGGGTAGATCCCGAATATGTAACCAGGGCAGGATCGAACAGTGTTCATTTTATGCTTGCCAGGCCCGAAGTTAATACGACAGCAGCGCAGTATTTTGCAGCCTGCATCCGTAAACACAATGATCTGAATGCGCTTGGGACCTATGGCTGGTTTCACTTAAGCGCATTGCTGAAGGCACAGAAGTTTGCTCATGACAGCATGAGCACTGAACAGCGATCTGCCCTTATACTGGCGGCTCTTGCGGATGAAGCCTTTGCGATCCATTTTCTTGAGGATATGTTCGCCTCAGGCCATGTGGCAGGAACCTGGGGGAATGCATCTCAGCGAAAAGGCACCCATGATTATTATAATGAAAGCGGGCTGGAGGTTACCACATGGGGGGGCGAGAGGATTATTTTAATGGGTGATGCCTATATGAGGCCTGAAGATGCAGAAAGGACCTCACTTCCTGTACTTAAAAGCCTTATAGAAATTCTGGATGCCGCCAGCGGAACCTCAACCACTATTTTAAAAACCAGCGAAAATCTTACTGCCGGGGCAGATACATTCAACATCTGTAAAAATAACTTCATGCCGCCACGCCCTTTTGATACTGCAGTCAAAGGGATGCTTAGAGGTATTTTAGCTGCCACCCCGGTGCCCGGGCTTGCCACCGGTTTGGGCGAACTTCCCCGCTTCCGTTCAGAGGTAGGGCCGTTTATCGGACTTACAGCGGCTGTCAGGGGTGCCGTTTTATCGAACGGGTTCGGAACTTACCAGCTGACTGCAGGCTTTATTCCAAGTCTTGAGATGGCCTTTCGCGTTGGCCTGGGTCTTGAAGGGGTTCTGAATGAAGCCGGTGACGGACTGGTATTTCTCGATATCGGCTGGAGGCAGGATGGCAATTCATCGATGAAATTTGCAGGGGACCCGACTCTGAAGCAATTTGGCAGTATATTCTCTGCAATACCCGGAAGGGATGCATTCTACCTTCGGTTGCGACTACCTTTCTTCATTATCCCTGGCGACCTGCTCATCATAGCTCCCTTTCTGTACCTGTTCGCTCCGGAGGCTGCTACGAAAATGGTCACTACGGCAGGAAATGGAGGACTGCTGCCATGGCAAGCGGGAATCATCACTTCTATCGGCAGGTTTCAGTTCGTTCTGGGCAGGGAGGTTGGGGCGTATGTGTACGGTTTTCCCCAAAATCCCGACAGGCTCATTCTTCCATACGACGGCAATGACCCTCCCGACGAGGTCCTGATCTCAATGAGATCGATACAACTGGAATTTCCTGTTCTGGAATACAGGCCCTTCCATAATTTTTCGACAGATCAGACTGCAAGCCTCGTATTTCAGGTATTTGGCGGATTAGATATCCCGGGTAAAGCTACAGTGATAACCCCTGAAAATACTCCTGCCCCAAAAACCCGGATTATCTGGAATGTCGGATTACGAATTGCTTTTGACTGGAGATATTATTTCTCAAAGAAGAAGCGGTCATAAAACGAACGCCTTTAAAGATATTATTGCCTTAGTTCTCGCTACAAATCAAAAAAACTTTTTTTGGATCCCGATTTGTGCAGCACAATGCTGACGTTCTCAATCGTGATGAGGCCGCCTTTTGGAACTTTTTCGAAATAAGGGAGGAGTGTCTCCACAAATCCTTCGATCCTTGAAGCTTCGTCAATCAGTTCTATAATTACAGGCATCTTTTCCGATATTTCCCATAGTTTCTGAGAATATACCATGCTGCTTGCCCCATAACCCATGCATCCTTTCAGTACCGTCGCACCTGCGAGGCCGTAACGCTTCGCAGCAAAAACAATCACCTCGTAGAGCGGCCTGTGCCTGAACTTATCCGTTGAACTGATGAATATCCTCAGCATCTTTGCTTCGCCAGAGATTTCCATAGGTTACAGTATTTTATGAATGAACAAATTGCCCAAATAAACAGCAAGGAGGCCAAGAAAAACACTCAGGCCGGTATAAAGAAGGAAATAAAGGAAATTCCCGTCTTTCAGCAGGGCGATGTTTTCTCCGGCAAATGTTGAAAAGGTTGTGAATCCCCCGCAAAAACCCACGGTGAGGAACATCCTCATCTCGGGGCCGAAAAAATCGCTCCGCTCTGAAATCCCATAAAACATCCCGATCAGCAAACAACCCGTAATATTCACAATCATTGTTCCCAGAGGGAATCCAGTGTCGGCCTGGCTGTGAATAAACCTTGACAGCAAAAACCTTGCAACTCCTCCTGCAAAGCTTCCTGTGCCAATGACGAAAATTAAACGGAGCATGATTGCTGAATTGATAAAAGTATCATTCCAAAGATAAAAAAAACCTGAAGTTGTTCACCGTGATTCCATATACATCCAGGCTCCTTAATGATATTGGAGCTTACCAGGGAGGTTTTTTATTACAACCCAGTCAAATACTATTTCCCAGGCATTGTGATTATGGTAAAAATCTGAAGGACGGACTATCTTTCCATCACATAAATGCTTGAATTCATGTGGTTCATGAGGACTATTCCTGTTCCAGCCGCAGGTTCGGGCATATGCTTTAAGTACCAGTTCGGAACAGTACAGGGAATCGTCGGAATTATTGAAATCAAAGCTGTATGGGATACCCAATGTTTCCGACGCAAGGCAGCAGGCTTTTTCCATCTCCTGAATTCCACAGAATCTAGGTTTAAGAACAGCAATATCATCAGCTTTACGAATGTGCTCTTTAAGTTCCTTCATGATCACGCCATTCGTCGTAGCTTCAATGACCTTCCCCCAGGGCATGATCATTGCACTATGTGTCCAATAGCCGTATATGAAGTAATTTGATATCTGGAATTCCCTTCGTGACAATACGATCATGCCTGGCCTGACAACTTTAGTAAGATATTCCAGATCCAGATCGGAACATTGGTATTTACGGCCGAACCTCCAGGTCAGGTATTTCGAGAACCTGATCAAGGGTGTAAAATAATAAAGAAATTTGGGGCTCCAGGGAATCATGAATTGTATTGTAACAATCTTTGCAGTAAAGATACTAAATACAAGCCAGCTTGTGATTATAATTCATGTTTGAGAAAGTTCATCATCGACCAGTATTGCTGTAAGTTTATTACTCAACATCAGGCAACTGCAGTTTATACTTGTTTTTCTATTTATTGCAATGTTTTTGTATTAAAGCAAGTAACTCATATGTATCAATGGGTTTTGAGATATAATCATCACAACCTGCCTCTATTGCCTTTTCTTTGTCGCCTGCAAGTGCATAGGCCGTTTGCGCAATGATGACCACTTCTTTATTAAACCGGCGGATTTGATTTGTGACTTCCAGTCCATCCATGTCGGCCAGCCTGATATCCATCAGAATCAGGTCAAGGTCAGGATTATTGTGACAAACTTCAATCGCCCCGATTCCGGTTTCGGCGTGTAAAATATGATGATGATTACTATTATTATTAAGTATTGTTGTTACAAGGAAATCCGATGTTTCATCGTCTTCCGCAATTAAGATCTTCAGGTTCTTAATTTGATTTGATTCATCTTCATCTGCAAGAATACCAGGGATATTGCTTTGCATCTGTTTTTCTGTAACATAAGGAATGGTAAAATAGAAAACCGAACCATTCCCTTCTTCGCTTTCAATCCAGATCTTTCCTCCAAGCATTTCCGTATAAGCCTTCGAAATGGATAATCCCAAACCTGTTCCCTCAAAATTACTGGTAAGCAGTTTACCCCCTTGTATGAACCGTTCAAAAATAATTTCCTTCTGAGCCTGACTAACGCCAATACCTGTATCCTTGATATAAAACTCAAGGAATAAGTCCTTCCTCTTATATCCAAATTCAATGGAGCCTTCATGGGTAAATTTAATGGCATTGTTAACCAGGTTAGTGAGAATGGCATGTAATTTCTCGCCATCTGTTTTAATGATTGATTGAGTCAACGGCAGGGATTTATAACAACTGAGATGGATGCCTTTTTTCTCAGCAGCAGGTTTGAAGAAGTTATAAGTGTAATCTATTTTTTCATTTACATTCGTCTCTGACATTACGGTTCCCATCTGACCTGCTTCTATTTTCGATATATCCACAACATCGTTAATGATATTCAGTAACCGGACTCCGCTTTTCTGAATGATACTGATATACTTTTCCTGCTCCTCGCCTGATATCATCGGCTCTTTCAGTAATTCGGAAAAACCAAGAATGCCATTCATGGGTGTCCTGATCTCATGGCTCATATTGGCCAGGAAAGCTGACTTTAATTTATCGTTTTCCTCGGCTTTTGCCTTGGCTTCATTCAAAAGGGCAATCATTTTTTTTCTTTCGGTAATATCCTCCTTTACCGCCAGGAAATTTATGATCTTCCCTTCAGAGTCAAGGATTGGGGCCATGTAAGCGTATTCCCAGTATAATTCACCGTTTTTCTTTTTATTATATAATTCACCTCTCCACTCATTGCCGGAAGTAATAGTCTGCCAAAGGTTTTTATATGTTTCTTCAGAGGTTTCGCCTGACTGCAATATACGTGGGTTCTTCCCAAGCAGCTCTTCCTTTGAATACCCTGTAAGTTCGCAGATTTTGGGGTTCCCATACACTATATTGCCGGCCAGATCGGTAATTATTATTGATGTTGGACTTTGTTCAACTGCTCTGGATAATTTCCTTAGTTCGTTTTCCGCATGTTTTCTTTCTGCAAGAAGTTTTATTTTCATCATGGCAAGGCCTATCTTCCTTGAGGCAGATTCAAGAAAATCGATTTCAGCTTGTGACCATTGCCTGTATTTCGTGATCTGATTCAAGGTGAATACGTGGTATCCGTGTTCATCGAAGGCAAAGGGATACCAGATTAAACTTTTTATTTTAAAATCTTCATGCAGGATCTTACCTGATTCATCTTTCGTAAAATACTCACCAACTTCATTGCTATGGCTTTCAAGATATTTATGAGTCTTCATTATTTCTTTAAACGGAACTGAAATCGTCTCAAGAGGATGTATGCCTTTAACAGAAATAATGCCGGGATGTTCATCGTTTAGCCATTCACATAAACCGGTAATTCGATTTTTCTCAAACGAAACATCATAAATCAGCGCTCTGTCCAATTGCAGGGTTTCACCAATAATACGGTTCGTGCTTATTAAAATTTCCTGCGCATTATCTTTGAAAAATACGTCTTCAGAGATCTCTTTCAATGCCATGGTAAAACGTAATTGCTGATCACGGGAGGCTTCAAAATTTTTACGTGAGCTGATGTCATTATAAACAACGACTACTCCATATCCTTCCAATGGAACAGGCGTTGCAGAAACATTAAGCCATGTGACCTTGCCTTTAGGTTTGAGAATACCCAATTCCATATTATCAATCAGGCTTCCCTCGGCAAGGGCCCGTACGCTGGCAAACTCTGAATCAGGCATTTTACTGCCATCAGGCCGGATAACCTGCCATTCCTCTCCGTCAATATTGCGGCTTTCCTGTTCCTTACGGGAAATACCCAGGAGATTTTCGGCGATTGTATTTGTTTCAAGGATCTTTCCACCGGAATCTGAGATCGTGATACCAATCGGTAATAAGTCAAAGAGGGTTTGGTATTTTGTAAGGCTGATATGCAGGGAGTCTTCAGCCTGCCTGCGCTCAGTTATATCAATCGCAGTTATAAAACATTTCTCTCCATTGTTATCGGCGATGCCTGACAGGTGAAGATAAACCGGCAGATTGTTCTCCGTTGACAAAATTATTTCACATGTTTCTGTGGTTTTACTGATAAATATTTTTTTAAGAAAGAGATTGAAGGTTGGTTTTGACAAATCTGAAATAAAAAAACCCAAAGGGTGGTTTTTTAAATGTGCCCGGTCGTTGCCCAGCATCTGGGACCCATGCAGATTTAATTCAATGATTACACCTTCCACTGAAACTGTAAAATAACCAGACGGCGCAAAATCGTATAATTCGACATACTTATCAACTTCAATTTCGATTTGCTCTTTGGCCAGCCTGAGCTCTTCGTTTTGCAATTCCAGCTCAATCTGGTGCACTTCGAGCTCGTGAATAAGTTTCAGTGTTTCGGGTTCCGTAAGCAGCGAACCAGTTTTTGAGGACTTGTTTTTAAGCAAGGCCTCTGCTTTTTGGCGAAGGATGTCGGCTGCTGATTTGCTTCTTTTGTTCATGGTGTCAGGCAATAGGCACTAGTGCCTGATAAAACACTGAATAACTCTCACATTAGCGGCCAGGTATACATTGCTGATGAACTCAACATTGATCTTTAGACCGTAAGCCGTTTCAAGCGGCAGGTTTTCATAACGCACTATTTCCTTCTGCTGCAGTTCCAGGAATTTTTCTTTGTTGGCCACGATATCTTTGAGGAATCCTATTTCCCAGATTGCTTTTTCCAGAAATTGTTCTTTTGAATAACCTAAAAGCTCAATTAAAAACGGGTTAACATCCTGGATCTTTCCGGTTTCTGCATCGAGGATGAGGATACCGTCTTTGGCTGATTCAAAAAGCCGGCGATAGCGGGTTTCCGAAACAGTCATGGCATGCTCGGCCTGCTTGGCTAAGGTTATAACGGTAAACGTAATAACAAGCCCGTCGATGCGGTCGTCCAGGGTGCGGTAAGGCATAATCCTCACATTAAACCACCTGTGGTCATGCGTTGTGATGGCTTTTTCAACAGATACCAGTGTTTTAAGTACCTGCTGGGCATGGCTGTCGATTTCGGGGTACTCAAGATCGGTAACCAGGTCAGTGAACGGGCGGCCGATATCTGTATTCCGCAGTTTTATGATATTGGTGGCATGATCGGTAAACCTGCGGATATTTAAATCCTTGTCGAGGAAGAGGGTTGCTATCTCGGTACTGTTAAGCAGGTTTTTCATATCGTCGTTGGCCCGAATATAATCGCTTACCTTGCTCTGGAGTTCAATATTAAGGGTTTGCAACTCTTCATTCAGGCTTTGCATCTCTTCCTTCGAGGTCGTAAGCTCCTCGTTGGTTGATTGCAGCTCCTCGTTGGTTGACTGCAGCTCTTCGTTCGTCGATTTCAGTTCTTCCTGGGATGTTTGCATCTCTTCACGCGTGCTTTGCAGGTCTTCATAGCTTCGTTGCAATTCAAACTCCAGGTTCTTCTGCCTGCCGGATAACCTGAGTTTTCCTGTTTTAGAGCCTGGGTCATTATGCTCGATCACAACCGGAAGATCCGTAAATATTACGATCATCATGCCTCTCAGCGAATCAGGGGTTTCGATTCGCTGGACGGTAACATCGGCAAAATGATTTCCACCATCGCTGCCTACAATAACATTGCGTATAACAACCGGCTCAAAATTTTGAAGTGCTTTGCGTATGTTCACAGGCAACACTTCGCGTAATCCTGAGCGCGCCATCGCATAAATATTCCAGTTTGCCTTGCCTGCAACAGGTTCAAGATATTTCCCGATAAGTCCGGTCATGTATATAATGTCGCCTGTGTTGTTTATCAGTACACTGGCGGGGGAAAAACGCTGCAGCAAAAGCTGGTCGGTAAGGACCTGGATGTTTTCAACAGGTTTCGCGGGTGTTTTAATATTAGGTGTCGGAACTTTTTTATGGTGAAAGGAGCTTGGGAAATCAATCAGTTCAGATGCCCGGAATGTTCCCGATCGTTTAAAGATTTTTAATTTGGCATCTGTATTCTCAAAGCCTTCTTTATTGTTCCCAAGGGTTTCGGCAGTGCCAAGTACCATCATCCCGCCAGGATTAAGGCTGTAATTAAACAGGGCGATCACTTTCTTCTGTAATTCGGGTTCCATGTAGATGAGCATATTACGGCAGGTCAGTATATCGAGCTTCGTAAAGGGAGGGTCTTTGATCACATTCTGATTTGCAAACACAACCATTTCACGTATGGCGGTACTGAGCCGGAAACCTTCAGGTTCAACGGTAAAGAACTTGCTTAACCTTTCGGGCGATACATCCGCAGTAATATTTGAAGAGAACATGCCTTTGCGTGCCTTTTCAATTGCATCAAAGTCAAGATCAGTGGCGAATATCTGCAGGCTTAAGTTTTTGTGGTTTTTTATTTTCTCCATCGCTTCTTTGAACACAATGGCCAGGGAATAGGCTTCCTCACCTGTGGAGCATCCCGGCACCCAGGCTCGAAGCACATAGCCGTGGGGCGCTTCTTCGATAATAGCAGGAAGAACATTCTGCTGGAGCATTTCCCAGACAGCAGTATCCCTGAAAAAACTGGTAACGCCGATGAGCAGCTCTTTGAACAGGATTTCGACCTCTTTGGGATTTTCCTGCAAAAAGCGGACATAGTTGGCTATCTTGTCGATCTGGTGAACCCCTTTGCGCCTCTCAATGCGGCGGAACAAGGTGTTTTTCTTATAAAGTGAAAAGTCATGGCCCGATTGTTCCCGAAGCAGGATGATGATTTTTTCGAGGTTGCTCTGGCTTTTACTGTCAATCTCGGGCTCAGATTTAACCGTCGGAATAAACTTAAGGTAAGCCATCAGCTTTGATGGCAACTCCTCGGCTGGCGCCACGATATCAGCTATTACAGCTTCGGTGGCGCTTCGCGGCATGCCGTCGAATTTAGCGGAGGCAGGTTCCTGCACCAGCACGATGCCGTTCTGTTCCTTGATAGCTTTCAAGCCAAGGCTGCCATCGGAACCCATACCCGAGAGAATAATCCCGACGCTTTTTTCCTTCATGTCAACGGCCAGGGAACGGAAGAAGATATCAACAGGCAAACGCAGACCCCGCGATTCAACCGGATCGAACAGATGTAAAGTTCCATTGAGTAATGACAGGCTCTTGTTGGGAGGTATTACATA
>Ga0114951_10003823_pt1 | contig 15239 bp, 12 predicted proteins | sample AM7aDNAmetaG_FD_88677 | JGI IMG/M metagenome (GOLD analysis project Ga0114951, IMG submission 88677) | Freshwater microbial communities from Finland to study Microbial Dark Matter (Phase II) - AM7a DNA metaG | ecosystem: Environmental > Aquatic > Freshwater > Lake | place: Finland: Lake Alinen...
AATGAACGTGAGCGGATGCACTGGATTGCCCGGGACATAAAGATCAATGGGATGGCGACTGAGAAAGTTGCGGTTAAGGGCGTTGCTTTCCTGGAAGAGTCCGCCTGAGATGGCATCAGTACCACAAAGGATAACCAGACTGGGCTTTGGGGTTGCGTCGAAACAGATCTGCAGTGCCTCAGCCATGTTTTCGGTGATGGGACCAGTAATTACTACACCATCGGCATGCCGGGGCGAGGCGACAAATTCAATTCCGTAGCGGCCCATATCAAAATTGACATTTCCTGCAGCATTTAGTTCCATCTCATTGCTTGCATCTCCACCCGCCGAAACCTGACGAAGCTTCAGCGAACGGCGAAACAGGGTGCGAATCTCTTTTCGAACCAGATCAGGATTCAGCACTATTGGATTATCATGATTCTCTTTGATTATCAAATTATCACGATTATTGGTGGCAATGTGATAATCGTTGGTAAACCTGATATTATCCGGTGCGGCAAACTCGCATTCGCGGCAAAAAATGCATTTCCCCATATCGATACTGAATGGAGCTTGTTGAATAGCCCCCGATGGACACATTTTAGCCAGATTGGTTGCCAGCTCTGCAGAAACTTCTCCCGAGAGGACCGGGCGGCCCCGGAAAAGTGATGTCAGCTCAGCGGTACGCAGGTTGGGAACGTATTGAATGCCGTGCTGCCGAAGTATTTTTATTGATCTGAACATGAGCTGTTTTATAAATCGTGACCGCAATAGGAAAGATTAAAACTCTTGTTGCATATCGGGAAATCAGAAATCTCCTGATTCCTGACCGCCAATGCCAGGGCTATCCAATTGTGGAATGAGGGATCCTTGATTTTATAATGTACCAACTCTCCATCAGGCCCGGTCACAGCCGCATGGGCAATCTCGCCGCGCCACCCTTCGTTAACTGCCATCGCAAAGCTCGATGGCTTACTGCCTACTGCCGACACCCCACTGCCGATTGGTGACGGGTGACGGGTGACGGGTGACAGCTGTGCAGCCCACTCCTTAACCATTTCGATGGACTTTCGTGCTTCGAGGTTGCGTATCAGGGCGCGAGCAAGGACATCGCCGGTGTCCTGGATTTCGGGCTCATATTTTATGCCTGCATAATATCCGGATGGGTGTGTTGCCCGAATATCCCTTGGTATTCCTGCCATCCGCGCGGCCATACCTACTGCGCCGATACTTAGCGCCTGGCTGCGGGTTACCGTGCCAATGCCATCAAAACGAATCAGAATTGATGGTGCCGTAAAAATGTTGTCAGTAATATCCCTGTAACGCATACCGGTGTTATCGAGCGTTTTCAGCATCGATTCAATAACCGGGACGGTCAGTGGATAGTTCGTTCCACCGGGGCGGATCAACCCTTTACCGAAACGGTTGCCGCACCATAATTGCGAGGTATTAATGATAGTGGTTCGGAGGGCCTCATTAACCACCTGTCCGAACTGATAGGCAACATCGGTGCACAAGGCAGCGGTATCTCCAATATGAACCGCGATGCGTTCGAGTTCCAAAGCAATGGCCCGTTCTTTTTGAAGATTTTCGTTAATCGTAATTCCGGCAAGTGATTCGATCAGTTGAGCATGCGTAACAGCATGACCAACAGTAGTATCACCGGCAATATTTTCCGAAAGGACTGCTCGCCTGAGCGTTGATCCTGCATTTAAAAATAGTTTTTCTATACCCCTGTGCTGGTAGCCAAGCTGGATTTCAAGGTGCAAAACCTTTTCGCCGTTGCAGATAAACCGGAAATGACCCGGCTCAATAACCCCGGCATGAATTGGACCGACACCCACCTCATGCAACTCTTCACTGTCGATGCGATAAAATGGGTAATCATTCATTGTCAGATCTTTCTGATACCGATCGGCACTAAAACGGACCGGTTTCAGCCAGGGATGATGTTGAAAACCGATCCCAAAATTTTCGTGTATTTCTCGCTCAAAAAGATGAAGGGCCGGAATCTGAGGTGTGATGGATTCCAGATCAGTAACCCCAGCGGTAGTTTCATGGGAGAAAACTAAAAACTTACCGGTAGCGTCAACAGCGAGTATGGCAATGAATTTTAACCCATTATTAAAAGGAAAGGCATAATAGAGGACGCAATGAACAGTTTCAGCTTTCATCAATCCTGCGATCTGCTCTGCAAAATCCGGATAATTCAAAACCGGAATGGTTTTGAGACCGATCGGAGCCGCTCCGGGTGATAATTCGATATAGGAAAAATCTTGCATGGGCATCACAAATTCGGTAATCCGGTAATTATCTGATTAATAATATCTTTCAGAAATGGAGGTTGATAAAAACAAGCTCCAACCACGATAAGCAGAAAAACAAACTGACTGATTGTTTCCCATCTGCCTGCTGTTCCCTGGGTATAGGTTGCAGCATTTTCACGCGGCTGCGAAAACAGAAGATGAAGCACACGGGTACTCATGGCATAGATCACAAAACACAGTAGTATCAGGACCAGCACCAGCACATACCAACTTTTTCCTGCAACCAGCGCTTTGAGTATGAGAAATTCACTGACAAACAATCCGGAAGGAGGGATTGCGAGAATAACCAGCATTCCAATCAGCAGTGCAATGGCGCCGGTCGGGAAATATTTTAAGTAAAGACCACTATCGTCGAGCTTGTAAGTACCGAGCACCCGGCCCATCTGGCCCACTTGAAAGAATAAGCTTGATTTGGTCAATGCATGTAAAACGAGCAGCAGAAAAGCAGCATAATACCCGATTCCGCCAATCCCGATGGCAATGGCAACCAGTCCCATGTTTTCGAGGGTGGAGTAAGCCAGCATCCTCTTCGTATGCTTGGCTTTCAGCATATAACCGGCAGCTACGAGTACCGATAATACACCGGCAAGGATAAGCACTTTGTTCATCCAGCCAAAGATCGGGGAGCCTGATAACGCTTTATACATCCTGAAAATCGAAAGAAAGCCCAGATTGACTAACCCGGTGGAAATCAGTGCTCCAACCGGAGGAAGCGCCACAGAGTTGGCATCGATTCCAACGGTATGCATCGGAAAAAGCTCCATTTTGGTGCTGTATCCTGTGAGGACAAAAATAAAGGCGATCTTCAGATAAACCGGGTCGAGTTTACTGGCAACAGAAGCCAGGCCATCAAACGATAACCCATGCATTCCGGTGCCTTTCATTGAGAGACTGGCAAATAGTATTCCCATGTAAGCCAGGGCTATACCAGTTGAACAAATAAAAATGTACTTCCAGGTTGCTTCCAGCGCATGAAGGGTGCGCTCGCTGTAAATCAGGACGGAAGCGGTCAGGGTGGTGGCCTCAACTAGAATCCAGACCAGTGTAATGTCATTTGCCAGATAGGCACCGGTTATGGAAGCGATGAGTCCGACCAGCGCCGCATAATAATAGCCGAACCGTTTGTTTAAAGGATCGATAAAGTATGGAAACCCCTGGATAACCACTGCAGAAGATATCAGCGTGAGTAACCCGAGGAACAGTATTCCCGCCGGATCAAAGGCAAAATAGCCTAGTTCGGTCTCGCCGGAGTGCATCAGGACATATCCGTTAAAGGTCCATTGTATCAGGATAAACAGGACCATGAGCCAGCGTGTTAGTTGCAGGCGCCGAATAGCCAGCATCGTCATGGCGATCAGAAAGGCTGATATGAAGTAAATGGCTATCATCCTAATGTTTTAAGCTGGTCAGGTTATCGGATTCAAGATCGCTGAACTGATTACCGATATGATTCATGAGCACACCAATTATCAGCACACTAACGAAGATATCGAGTAAGATACCGATGTTTATCAGCATAGGCATTTCGCTTCCTATCGCCAGCGAAAAGAAGAATACCGCATTTTCCACCACCAGAAAGCCGATCATATGCGAAAAAATTCTTTTGTGTGTAATGACCAGTAAAACACCGGTATAGAGTGTAAATAGGGCAATGGTCATAAATACTGCATCAAGGCTTGGATTTTTGAGAACATTCGAAAGGATGATACTGATAAACAGACCGGCCATGGTAAAAAGCAATGAATAGAATGCCGGGAAAGCCTTCGGATGCACCTTGTAAACTTTTGTCTGATTAATGATCCTGAACAGGAAATAGGGCACAATAATAGCCTTGAATATCAGGGTTTCTGCCGATACGAAAATCAGGTTGGCCAGGTTAATGGTCTTGAGCTCAATCAGGGCGATGGCAAACAGCAGGAAGCCCTGAAAGGCAATAAGTTTTGCATACGACCGGAATCGCTCGGCTATACTGATATACACCAAGGTTCCTGCAAAAAGTACGATCAGCAAATAGAACATATTAATCAGATAATCAATTTTTCAGTCACGATCAACACCACCAGGAAAGCCAGCATGGCAACAGCCGTCAGGGTGAGAATGAATTGGGCATTTTTTTGCATTTTATTCCTGGCCCGGAACGATTCGCCAATACCAACGATTATGGCAAAAGCGGCCTGAATGCTCAGGAAAAGTAAGATTTGAAATCCAGGGTGCCAGGCAGCCGGGACAACCGAACTGCAGATTAGCGATCCGTAAACCGCAAATTTAATAGCGGTGGCAATGTGAATCAGTGCCTTATCGAAGCCACTGTAATCCAGGATCATCACTTCATGAACCATCGTTAATTCGAGATGAGTTTTGGGATCATCTATCGGCATTCTCGAGTTTTCGATCATGGCAATCTGCACCAGGAGATAACATCCAATCAGTCCAAAAACAGTGATAATCGGGTTTTCAGAAACATGGAATGCCGTAAATATTTCCGAAAATGAAGTATAGCCGGTGAGCATGGCAAAGGTGCCCATCAAAACAAGAAAGGCAGGTTCAACCAACATGGAAAAAAGGGCCTCGCGGTTGGCGCCCATGCCTTCGAAACTGCTGCCTGTATCGAGAGCCCCGATAATCATAAAGAATTTTCCCAGGGCAAGCATATAGGAGAAATAAACGAAATCGGCCTGGAAGGGAATCAACGCCGGCATGTTGGCAAAGGGAATCACAGCCAGAACCGACAACATGGAGGCTAAACCAACCACCGGTGCAAGTTTGAATACCCACCCGGTGGTCGTGCTGTAAACGCTGCCCTTGCTGAATAAAACCTTGATATCACGCATGGGCTGTATAATGCCGGGACCTTTGCGGCCGCTTAAAATGCTTTTTGTCCGGATGATGATGCCGGGAAAGAAAAATGCTGCCAAGAGTATTAATGGAATTCCGGCCATCGGTTACAAAATTTTAAACATTGTAAGTAACAGTATTACAAGCATAAACAAAAACGCATATAATATGTAATGCTGGATCTGGCCTGTTTGCATGAAAGCAATTTTCTTAAAAATATTCAGCAGCCAGTCGACCGGTTTTTCAATCATTCCTGATTTGAAGAGATCTCGGGGATGGGTTGCGAAAGTTCTTTTTTTCGGAAAGAGGTCGGTTTCCCGGATAGGTATTTCTTGCTTTTTTGTTCCCAGGACAGGATTGGCCAGGGAACTAAAATTATCGGCCCAGGAGCTGGCGGTATATTGCTGTTTTTCATCACCGGCAGTGTAGCCGCAACCCCAGGTAGGACCAGCGGTGACCACCTTTTTCTGAAGGTGGAAATAACGCCATGCGGCGATAATCACTACCAGGCCAATGAATAATCCGCCGGTAAGGCTGATCCGGCCAAGCGTTTTTAGCAGGTCGTCGGTAAAAAGTCCGGGCAGACTTATGCCGGACAGATTTGAGGTAATATTCATCACAGGTCTGACAAACAATGCCGATCCAAGACCAATGGCAAGAATGGCGGCAGCTGCCAGCAGAGAAGGAATTAGCATGTTTCTGCTGACTTCGTGAGCACCCTCAGCCTGAGTGCTCCGTGCCTGGCCCAGAAATACGATTCCAAAAGCTTTGGTGAAGCAGAAAATAGCCAATCCGCCAATGAGTGTTAACCCGATCAGGCTGACCAATAAGAGTATGCTGAAATACAAGGTTGATTCAGGAAAGCTCTTAAACATCCCCAAATAGATCAGGAATTCCGAAATAAATCCATTGAATGGGGGTAATCCACAGATTGCCAGCGATCCGATCAGGAAAAATGCGGCAGTAAATGGCATTTTCTTGGCTAATCCACCCAGCTGATCAATATTCCTTGTATGCGTTGCCAGATAAACTGATCCGGCATTAAAAAAGAGGAGGGATTTAAAAAGGCTGTGATTAAGCACATGTAACAGCCCGCCACTGAAACCGAGGAGGGCCAGCGTTTGGTTTCCGGTCGCCAGTCCAAGAACCCCAAGCCCGATGCCAATACCGATTATCCCAATGTTTTCGATACTGTGATAAGCTAAAAGCCGCTTCAGATCATGCTGTACGATAGCCATCATAACGCCCATGATGCCAGAGAATAGCGAAAAACCCAGAATCACCAGGCCAATCACAAATAAATCAGATTGAATAGCAAACACAACCCTTAAAATTCCGTAAATCCCCATCTTGATCATTACACCCGACATGAGCCCGGAAACAGGTGACGGTGCTGCAGGGTGAGCTTCGGGAAGCCAGGTGTGCAGCGGGATGAAACCTGCCTTGATACCAAATCCAACAAAGAACAGAAAGAAAACTACCAGGTTGGAATGTGAACTGAAATACGTTTTCAGACTGTCGAAGCCGGTTTGTCCGGTTGCCTGACCCGCAATAAGGAAGGCCACCAGGAGGAACAAAAGGCCAACATGCATCTGAATAAGGTAATTGATACCGGTTTTTAAAACACTCCTGTCATCAGCTTCAAAAATGACGAGTAAAAATGAGGAAACCGCCATAAGCTCCCACGACACAAGAAAAGAAAATCCATCTTGAAGGACTACAACCATTATCATCGAGAAATAGAGCCACATAAAGGCCCACAGATGTAGTGACCAACGAAGCGATGTCTGTTTTTCGTAATAGGATTTAAGATATCCGCCGGCAAAAAGAAAAGCCGTAAGCGTCGTGAAATTGATGATCAGAATAAAAAATGCCGAAAGGCTGTCAGGAGCGGTGATGTTGAGAAACTCAGGAGGTGAGGACGAAAATAAGAGAGGAGCAGAGGAGGTGAGGAGGTTAGGGAGCAGAACGGCAATAGTGGTGAACGCAATGGAGGCGATCAGGATAAACAGAGCGTAGTTGTAGCGAAAGGGTTTTCGGATGGCGTAAATTCCGAAACTCATTACCATCAAACCAATAAAAATTAATGGCATCATATGGTAAAATCTGCTGTAAAGATACTTTTTAGAACCTTATACCCACAGTTACCGGCCAGGAGTTGTATTTCCAGACTCCATAGGTGCGGTACCCGGGACAAAAAGTCTGCCTTGCTCCGATGCCCGCAAAAAGTGCCTTTCCCCTTCTCAGGTAATAATCAAATCGTGCACCTGCCTCCAATCCCCCGACATATATAGGAGCCGGTTTAAAAAGGTCGACCCCGCTGAGCAGGTTAGCTTCGACACTGACCCTGAACTTTTTAGTTTGCCCGATGGTATGATTGTAACCAAATCCCAGGAGCAGTTCATTCCTTGCTCTCAATACTGAAAACTCCCCGGAAATATTCAATCGTGAAACTTTATTCAGGATAGGATGATAGGCTGCAGCTAATCCAAAACCATCTATACCAGGCTCAAAATAGGAATTGTACCAGGATGACGGAAAAACACGCAGGGAGATATCTTTTTGCTGGGCCTTTAATCCTAAGGGTAAAAGCATAAGCAGCAAAAGAAGGACTGGTTGAAAAGTATTGTATTTAGTTGTCATATTCCCAGCTGTTTGTAATGAAAAACTTGAGTAGCATAAACGAGACGATTCCCGCCTGCTCATCCCTGGTAATTGTGGCTGTGCCGTCGCCTTTCTGGAGGCCGTAGTTCCCAAACTGTCCATGATTACCCCCGGGAATAGTATAATAGATTGTTTTTGGTTGACTGTCGAGCGGGACGTCATCGGGAGTATGAATCCATAAAGCAGAAGGAAGGAGCCCCTGACTGGAAGCGAGCTGTAAACTATCAACTAATCCATCAAATTGTCCGCGAAGCGAAAGAACAGATCCTGTCCAGTCTTTCAGATCTGACGATTTCTGAGGATAGGCCGCCATCAGTACGAGGCCTTTGAAGAATTCCGGATATTTTTTCACGACGGAACAGGCCATCACTCCCCCCAATGAATGTCCGGCAATTACCCATTGCTGAACATCCGGAAAATCATTGTAAATCCATGCAGCCCTGTTGCCATCCAAAACAGCCAGATTGCCGGGCATTTTCACAATAATAACCTTGTGACCCTTACCGGCAATGGCAAACTTCGAAAGATTCTCAATATACGAATGGGGGTCGACTAACCCACCGGGATAAAATACCAATCCCGTTTTTGAATAATTATTAATAGTAGGGTTGATCTCGATATATTCCCTGTAGTCATAAACAGTTACACCACTCGAAGGGTTTTGTATCTCAGGTAGATAGCTGCAGGAGACTATCCCCAAAGACAGTAAAAGCAGGAGTAAAAATCGCATTCGCATAGGGCATTGATTTTCGGCAAAGATAGCAAACACGTGACGGGTGACAAGTGACGGGTGACGAAGAAGAAGATCGGCAGACGGAAGACCTTGCCTACTGCCTACTGCCAATTGCTATCAGCCGGTGCTGTGTACGAAAAATTATCATCCCACCGGAAAGGGCAGGCGTAGCCATGCAAGGGTCATCCATCTTATTCTCTGACAGTAACTTGTATTCCGGACCGGCTTGTACGACAAATATTTCGCCTGTCTCTGCAGGGAAAAACAGTTTGCCATCGGAAGCCACACCCGAAGCAGAGAAGGCTTTTCCAAGGTTTTGCTTGTACTTAACTTCCCCGGTGAGTGCGTTGATGCAGGTTAGCAGACCGCTGATCTGCATGTTGTACAGATAATCACCATAAACGAGCGGACTGGCCATATAAGCCCCGCCTCTCTCGAAGTTCCATGCAACTGTGGAATCTGGCCTGATGGCTAATATCGGCGAATATTTTCCGTGAGCACTATTTATATAAATCAAGTCATGTGCAACCACCGCCGTAGGTGCCGGAGCATCGCCGACGTTTCCGATTTTCCAAACTTCCTTGCCCGTTGCAAAATCATTGGCCGTAATGAATGGATAACTGTTTAATATTATGAGTGTTTTCCCTTTATCTGTATACAAACATGGGGAACCCCAGGAGGAAATTGTTTCGCGGTTAATCCTCCAGATTTCGTCACCTGTGGCAACATCATAGGTGGCAAGGAATGAGTTTTTCAGAAGATCTGCCTGAATTATTATCTTACCATCATATATAACTGGTGAACTCGAATAACCCCACTCAACACCCGTTTCATTATAGGGTCCGGTGGCTAAATTGCCAAGATCCTTTTTCCAAAGAAGTTTGCCGCTGAAATCATAACAATAGAGTCCCTGCGATCCGAAAGATACAATCAGGTGAACACCGTCGGTAGCCGGTGTGGGATTTGCATAGGTGGATTTTGTATGCCGTCTTTCCTTTGGTACTCCCTCATCGGCGATGCGGTCCCATATTATTTTGCCTGTCTTTCTATCCAGGCAGTATACCTTAAACTGCTGGACACTGCTATCACCGGCCATATCGATATCCCCATAAAGACCGATTTTTATTGAATCCCCTTTGGCAGAACTTACTGCGGTGGTTAAAAATATCTTATCGTCCCAGATAACCGGACTTGAATGTGCCAGTCCCGGAATTGGGGTATTCCATCTAACGTTTTCGCCTGTCTGCAAATTCCAGGTGGCAGGTATATTAGCTTTATCAAGTATGCCGCCACCCCGGTAACCATGGAATTGAGGCCATTGCCTGGAAATGTCGGTCTGAGCAAAAGTCGATAAAAAAGTAAAGACCATCAGGACAATCGCGAAAGGGTATTTTTGGAACTTCATGGGTTATGATTGATGTTTGCTTCAAAGATAATTAAGATGTGAAGGGTGACAAATGAAGAGTGGGTTAGTATACCCTGATGCATATAATCCTTCCGCTGCAAACCTGTTTCCGGGTGGTTATCCTGTAAGTGTAGATTCCTTGAGGCAGATAGTTCCCGTAATGAATGGTTTTAGTTATGCCCCCGGGTAGATATTCTTCAAATATTCTGCTGATTAATTGTCTGTTAGGTGAAAAAATATCGATTGTTACCAGGTTGCTGTTAGGCAGGGTTAATTCAAAATTGAGATCATTTCCACTCATAGGATTTGGATAAATTCTGGCAATGATCTGGTAAGGTAAGACTTCAATGATGCCAATTTTGAAGTTGCTGCATCCATCAGAATCAACTACCTGAATTTTATAAAAAAACTTACCGGGGCTATTCCATTTTACCTGCACTGAAGGCTGGTCGTTGATCTCATTTACAAATCCGGCGCCTCTGATTTCAGGTTTTCCCGGAGTGAGGGCATAGTCTGCCGTTGAATCGCAATACAGCGTCCACTGATAGGATGCAGCCGATAGAGGAAAGATACGAAGCTCTGTAATCTCCCCTGTATATGTCTGCGACTGCTGTGCCAGTAAGATCACCGGGGACAGGGCTGCCGGCAGGATTGCCAGCAGCAACACTGAGATTTTTTGCAGAAACACAATTTGCTGGTTATAATTTCTGCAGGGTTGGCCGCGGTTTTAATATATGTATGGCAACATCATTGGAAAATCCATCAGCAAGGCAATCGGTGTGGTTGATATCGGGCAGCGTATTGGAGGTCCCATCCACAGCCATTGAAATATTCAAGGCCGCTAAAACCTCCTCGGCATTGTGTTTCAGTGTTACTCTCACAATGATGCATTCACCCGTGGCATCCACGGTACCTGATACCGCTTTCGCATTGACCGCAATTGACGGTTGATTCCAGATCCCCGGGGTATCAGCATAAGCCCATTCGGTAATTGCTGTTTGTGTTCCACTGATTCCGGTGAGTTGAAAATCGGGTTGCCACGACCCGGTAAATCCGGCTGCATTCACCACATAAAAAATGTAATCGGTACCGTAATCATAAACTATTCCGCCGGCAGCTGCGGCATCGTATTTGGCGGACGCGATATTGGCGACGCAACTTTCGAGTTGATCACCGTATGCAGATACTGTTCCATCCACCTTGAGATTGGCAATGTCGAGGGTAAATGCCTGGTGAGGTTCAATTTGAAAAACATTTAGATTTTGAGTGGTGCAACCATCTGAATTCTCAACATAAATGACAACAAACACAGGTTTTGCAGGATCGTGAGTAAATGATTTCCAGGTAATATCGATCGTTTCACCGATTCCGGCTGCGGTTGAGCTGTTCAATTCGGTCCCTGCCGTTGCGATATGCATTCCGCCGGCACTTTCGGCATTGGTGAGGTTCAAGATGCCGTCAGTCAGAAATGATTGCTCCTGCGTTACAATCCATTTAAATGTTTTAGTCCCGTTGATGGCAGGAATGTTTACCGAATAGGTATAAGGCGAGCCGGGCATCGGATGCAGCGCATCATTTGATAAGCAGGTGATGCTGATGCTGCGTGCCGATGGGCAGCTGACGGTTCCTGTAAGTTCCTGTGCCGACAGCAGGGTTGCACAGGTCAGAAAGAGAGTAAATAGAATTAAAAAGTTGATTTTCATTTTGTTTGATTTTGGTGTAAATAGTTAGTTTAATATGATTTGCGGCCTCGGTTTGATCATAATGCTCCTGGATGCAGGTAACGACTCATTGCCATTGCAGTCGGATATCCACCAGGTAATTTCATTCATCAATGGTCCGGTCGGGGACCCGGGAATTTCAAACGAATCATGATCAGATGGCTGACCGGCGCCGGCAATAATTACATTTCCGCTGACTGAGATTTGCCACCGGATCTGAAACTCAAAAATTGAATCGCAATCGTCGATAAACAAACTGGGATCCAGGTCAAAGAACCGGTCACCCTTGCGAAAAAGGAAGAAGTCGGGCCGATAAGGATCAACTCCCGGTCCGGGCGACCAAAAATTTGCCTGAGCAATATTCTCGACGCAAAAAACAAATGGTCCGGTTGGAGCGGTGAATATCGGGGGAGATTTATCAGGTATGATGATAACGGGAATGATGGCTGAATATGGCTTGCTGCAGGCAGCGCCAGAGGCATCGGCATGAACACGGTAATAGAATAATCCAACGGAGGAAGTAGCGATTTTATAGGAGCTGGCAATTTCACCCGGAATGGGAATCCAGCCCGATGTGCCAGTCAGGCTTACAAGCCACTGATAACTAATGATCCCGGTACCATCTTTGACGATACTTGTGATCAGTGAGTAGGAATTCTGGTTGACAATGCCACCTCCAGACACAGTTACTGTTGGATCCGGTACTATGACAACCATTTTTGGGATGGTTGTCGCCACCGACCCACTATTATCGGTGATCCTGCAATGGAAACAGAATATCCCGGCTGTCATCAGATTCGGCGGGTCGTAGAACAGATCGGTCGCTCCATTGATATCTGTCCAGGGACCGGATGCCGATGATCCTGATTGCCATTGATAAGTATAAGGAAGCTGCCCTCCTTTTGTGAGGGTGGTAAAGGTTAATTTATCCGGATTATAATTGGTGCAGGCAGTAACAGTAACTGTATTGTGTGCGCCGGCTATCAGGGGATCGCCGGTATTGCCGGGAATATCCTGAGAGCTAAGTTCAATAGGCAGTAGAAGCATAAACGCCGTTAAAAGAAGGGCACTTGACATATCACTGTTTATTTGCTATTTTTATTCTTTAAAAGCCTCTACATGTATCCAATTCTTGCCTTTGTCATTGGAAGTATTCCGATTATATTGCTTTCATGGCGTTCCCTGGGTAGTCCCCAAAATCATGGCTTCTTCCGATTTTTTGCCTGGGAATTCATGCTCTGGCTCCTGATTTCTAATGTTTCATTCTGGTTTAAGGAACCTTTATCATGGCACCAGATTATTTCCTGGTTTTTGTTGATTGTATCGATCTATCCCGTTATCGACGGGTTATACCGGTTTAAGGTTGCCGGCCGGATTAATCGCGAGCGAAAGGACCCGACCCTGTTCGGGTTTGAGCATACTACGAGCTTGATCACCACCGGGATATACCATTATATCAGGCATCCGATGTATGCAGCCCTGCTATATCTGACCTGGGGAATCGCGTTTAAAAATCCGATCCTAAGCAGTATCTCTCTTGCGTGTTTAGCAAGTTTGATGCTTATTCGGACCGTTTTGGTGGAGGAGCGCGAGAACCTGGCCTACTTTGGCGAGGAATACCGGGAATACATGAAGCATACCAGACGTTTTGTACCCTGGTTGTTTTAATGTTGAGGAATAGATCAGGCATGAATTAGCTGTTTTTAATAATAGATGCAACTCACAGCTCCGAATGGAAAAATCGGGGCATCTTTTTTTGATATTTTACCTTATGAATAAACCAATACTCACTTTATCGGCCCTGCTTGGGTTCTGCCTTTGCTCAGCTGGTATGGAAGCGCAGTCACAAAAAGCTGATTGGCTCCTCAATAATTCAGTGTATAAATCGAAACTCGATAAAGCAGGTTCAACCAGAATCATTCTGGAAAATGGATTAGTAAGCCGGACATTTTTGATGGCTCCCAATGCAGCTACTATCGGCTTCGATAATCTGGAAACCGGGCAAACCCTGCTTCGGGGCATTAAGCCGGAGGCCGAAATTGATTTGAACGGTAAAAAATATTCCGTCGGGGGGTTAGTGGGTCAACCGGATCTGGCCTATCTGACAGAAGCATGGATTTCCGTCATGAAACCTATAGCCGGATCGATGATATTTGTTGATTATAAGCTGGAACCGATAACCGAACGGCTCTCGTGGAAAAGGGTCCGCCACGCCGCACCTGATGTTGCCTGGCCGCCAAAGGGCTTGCATCTGTTGATGAATTACCGGATGCCCGATGGTGATCCGGCAGGGAATATCAGACTAACAGTTCATTATGAAATATATGATGGTATTCCCTTGATGTGTAAGTGGATAAGCCTGGAAAACAGATCAACAATACCGGTAAATCTCAAAGCATTTAAATCCGAAATTCTTGCGGTTGTTGAAAAAGAGTCACCAGTGGAGGAGCGAGGTGTACCTTTGAAAAAGCCTGACTTGTTTGTGGAAACAGATTATGAATTCAGTGGTATGGAGACCATGAATACCACGCTGCACTCAGTATTCTGGATGACAGATCCGGCATTTACCACTCAGGTGAATTATAGTCTGAAGACTCCCTGCCTGCTCGAGGTGAGGCCGGAGATCGGGCCCGACCAGATCATTGATGCCGGAAAATCCTTCGATTCTTTTCGTGCCTGGGAGCTGGTTCCTGATGGTAACAATGAGGAGCGACGGCTGCTGGCACAAAGAAAAATGTATCGGGTGATAGCACCCTGGGTTACCGAAAATCCCTTGATGATGCACATCAGGAATTCAGATCCTGAACGGGTTAAAGCTGCTCTCGAACAATGTGCAGCGGTAGGGTTTGAGATGGGAATCATCACTTTCGGTTCGGGGTTCGATTTGGAATCTACCGATCCCGTATATCTGAAACAATGGAAACAACTGGCAGATTACGCTCATTCCAAGGGGCTTGAGCTGGGAGGATACTCGTTATTATCGAGCCGGAGCATATCTGAAAAAGACGATGTCGTAAACCCTGTGACAGGAAAGACCGGAGGTGTGATTCATGGCAGTGCCCCTTGTCTGGGGAGCGATTGGGGCAAGCAATATATGGACAAGCTTTACAATTGGTATACTGTTACCGGCATGAACCTGCTGGAGCATGATGGATCGTATCCGGGGCATATCTGTGCCTCGACCACCCATCCCGGCCATCGGGGAAAGGACGATTCACAATGGACCCAGTGGCGCACAATCACAGATTTTTACAAGTGGTGCAGAGCGCAGGGAATTTATCTGAATATACCTGACTGGTATTATCTGAATGGCGGAACAAAATGTGCCATGGGTTATCGTGAAGTCAACTGGTCGCTCCCGCGCGACCAGCAGGTGATTCATGCGCGTCAGAATATTTTTGACGGCACCCGTGAAAAAACTCCGTCGATGGGCTGGATGTTTGTTCCGTTGACTGAATATCAGGGAGGTGGAGCAGCTGCAACCATAGAGCCACTGAAGGAACATCTCGAACATTACGGCAAGATGCTGGCTTCAAACCTCGGCAACGGGGTACAGGCCTGCTATCGCGGTCCCC
>Ga0114951_10003824_pt1 | contig 15237 bp, 7 predicted proteins | sample AM7aDNAmetaG_FD_88677 | JGI IMG/M metagenome (GOLD analysis project Ga0114951, IMG submission 88677) | Freshwater microbial communities from Finland to study Microbial Dark Matter (Phase II) - AM7a DNA metaG | ecosystem: Environmental > Aquatic > Freshwater > Lake | place: Finland: Lake Alinen...
ATAAAATAAGCCAAAATCAATCTACTCAGAAAAGTCAATTTAGAATTCTGCTTGGAACATCACGAATCTTTAAAATGTTTATGATAATAACGAGCGATATTGCAGGTTGATAATAGTGGATTTCCTTCTAAAAGCTTATTGGCAAAATGTTTGCTGTACCAAGGTATTTGCAGACTCCCTTTTGAGCCAAAACCGTTGAAAATTCCGAGTTGATTGTTTACAGGGTGGTGGCCGATAAAGGGATTTCTGTCTAATGTGCAGGGACGGATATTTGCCTGATGATTGATAATTATAGAGTTCCCTAAATCGGGAGAAAGCATTCTAACCTCATCCAATAACATATTTTTCCCAACTTCAGTAGGGTGAATATCCAGGTTTACCCTGTCAAATGTGGCACCGATCCTGATTTGATTAGAGCTTAATGGGATTAGCCAGTTACCGTAATTGAGGATTTTATCCGGCAAAATGGTCTCATGTTGAAGCGTTAAAATCTCTCCCTTAACCGGCTGAAAGGGAAGCCACGAAAACCAGGGATTTTGAGTCGCAAAGTGTCCTTCACAAAAAATGACTTGTTTTGGATAAATGTCCTGCCAGTGCAGAGTCGGTTCAAGCAGAATATCCCGATATTCTATAGAAGCCTGCCGGTAACAATTTTTGGAAATAAAAAACGTTTTCAGGCAATCCAACACTGACAACGTTAACAAATGTCCGGCATTGGTTTGTTCCATATAACCAAATGGTGTTGTGAGATTACCAATATGATTTTCGCTCGTTTGGATATTATTGATATAACCGGCATAATCTGGATTTATATATCGTCTTTCTGCCTCATTTAATTCCTTTTCACTTCTGAAGATCCGCAACATCGGTTTTGTCCTGAAAAACTCTTGGTGAAAAAAATCTTCCAAATAGGAATAGAAATTTCTGGATGTAGTTAGAAGTCTCCCTGCATCGGCCGATTTTACCAGTCGCTTACCGGTAACCGGATTTATCAGGCCCGCCGCAACCTGCGAAGCATTCTCAATCCCATTATCCACAATGACAACAGAACAACCACGTTGAATCAGTTCCCAGGCAAGCAGGCTGCCAGATAAACCCCGGCCAATTATTAGAAAGTCGATCATGATTTGTCAAAGATACAATTGGAATCATATTTCAAAATTATATTCGTAAAATCCACCTCAAATTAAGGCTACTTGAACGTTTAATTTTTCTATTTTTTCAATTTGTTCTTCATTAGATGTAAACGAATGTATACGAAATTCAAATTAACAATGATATATTTGAATATCAGACACTCTGTTGTTCAATAAGCCTTACGATCTAAATTTGACTATATTAAACTCTGAGGAAGATTTTCTTTTGGTACAGGTAGTAAAGTAGTACCCATTCGAGTACAATTGAACCCAGAATTACAATCCAGGCACCTAATGGAGCAACAAGCCAGCCTGTGAAAAAATCGGAGATTCCTTCGAAATCGATAATCCGGTAGGCCATGTAGATGGTTATTGAATTCATGCCAATCACTTTAAAGAATAAGATTATATAGGAGAAAAACCCCTTTGTCCAACCTTTAATGTCAATTATAAAATAAAACAGGGATAATAATATTGAACTGATCCCGGCTGCGAGAAGATTAAACGGAACAGTCCAGGCCGATTTAATGATTGGATAAACCGGCGAAAGAACCAGGGCAAATATCACCAGAATTGTTCCCCCAACAGCCAGGGTTGAAGCTTTTCTTCGTGTGGCGGGCATACTGTCATGCAAGACTGATCCCGCAAGTGTACCCATCAAGGTAACAGTTATTGCTGAAACGATGCACAATAACCCTTCAGGATCAAAGGTGCCGCCAAATAATCTGCCGGGCAAAAACATCCTATCGATCCAGGCATTCATACCCCACTCGCGATCCAAAAGCCCGGCCCCATGACCAGGAACAGGGACTGCCAGCTGAAGAATGGCAATACCTGCCAGTATACCTATCAGCCATACTATTCGTGTTTTTAGTGATTTTGTATAGAGGATTATCGTTGCAGCAAATAAATAACCAAGACCAATCTGACCGAGTACACTTGTAAACCGAAGATGGGGAGATCCATTCTTCAATACCCCGCTGTAGAATATGCCAAGAAGCACCAACATAAGTCCTCGTCTAACAATTTTACTAAGCAAGGTCTTTCTTTTAACCCCTTGCCCGGTTTTTGCTGAAATAGCATAAGGAATTGCGACTCCGGAAATAAACATAAACAATGGGAAAATAAGATCTTCAAAATGAAATCCTTCCCAATTCGCATGTTCCATCTGATCAGCGATAAACTGAACCCAACCCCATTTTGTCTCTTTTGCCCAGGCTTCAATCAGGCTTCCGCCGCCTACGATCCATAGCATGTCAAAACCACGCAATACATCCAGCGATTGCAATCGTTCGGCTGACTTTGGCCCGCTCTTTTTTATCTTCATTGGGGGTTTATTTAGGATTAATATAGCTAGATCAAAGTTATATATTTTGAGTTAAGGGGCAAGCTTGATCAGCTTTGATCTTGATTTTTCCGCAGAAGTTTTTTTGAATAAATGTGATTTATTGATCTTTCTTAATGGGTTTTGTAATATTACCATTACTTGCCTGTAGCAATAGCTTTTTTCCGGTCACCGGAAAGCGCATAAGCAGTCTTGGTAATTAATCTAATCACACTTGAAAAATATTACCGATTCTGTATCGTCCTCACCAATTAAAATCTTAATTCTCTTTGATAATTGACCAATCTCTTCCGGCGTTATATTAATTGTATTAAGATTTTCTCCGAAATATGCGTTCAATGATTAGAAGGCTTTAATCTCTGAATTAGATGCGAGGTTGGATCATTATCCCGATCAAAGCGATTATAATAAGCAAAGCAAAGATTATTAAAAAGATTATCAAAACTCTTTTATTCAATTTTGAATTTTCCATAGCTTCAAGAATTATGTTAATTTAACTTTGGAGCTTTCGCTTTCCTCGCTCTTGAAAACTGATTTAGGGTGAGTTGATACAAAGATACCTAAATAAGACCCCAATTATACCAATATCCTGTATTTAGTTTACGAAAACAAGAATGGAAATATAACTCGCCTGAATGTAGACTATATAGATTAACAGAAAATGGGGGGATTGACTTTGTTTAGAACAATTGCGCAATTGGCAGGTCCGGAGCAAATTGTACCTTGAGTTATTTGGCCAAAAGAAAAGAGCCACAATCTGACTTGCAACTCTTTGATTTTCTGTGGAGAATATCGGAATCGAACCGATGACCTTTTGACTGCCAGTCAAACGCTCTAGCCAACTGAGCTAATCCCCCGATTAAGGGTGCAAATATATAAATATTTTAATCCACTTCGGGTTGACCTCCTTGAAAAATTAATCTTAAATATTAAAATCCGGCAGGAATCTAAATCTCCGGTTTGTTGTAATAGAACCCCGGGAAGATAGTATGATCCATGCCTATTTAAAAATGAAGGCTTTATAACTTTAAAATATGTTCAATTTTTTTGTAATTTTCATTCCTATAATCGATTGAATAAAACGTTGATAATTCAACTTCCTTGATCCGCAGATGTACTGTCTGTTTGCCTCCGTGCCTAAGGTGATTTGGTTGGGATAAAACTAAATTAAAGGAATGATATGCTATATGTTTTTAAAGGGATTGATCAATTACCTGATGATTTTATAGGAACATGCAGTTGCTTTTTGCCAAAATGGCGGCTGGATCAAATGATGGCATACCGCCTTCCGTCTGACAGAAAATTATGTGCTCTCGCTTATCTGATCCTAGTGTATGCTCTGAAAAAGGAGGGTGTCTTTTATGCCTTGCCGGAGTTTGGATATCGTACTGAAGGAAAGCCTTTCTTGTCAAACTATCAGGATATTTATTTCAATTTAAGCCATTGCAGGAATGTGGTGGTTTGTATTCTTTCGGATCGAGAAGTTGGTGTGGATGTTGAGACAGTCTTTCCGTATGATGACGCACTGGCAAAGTCTGTATGCAGTGATCCCGAATACCTTAGGGTTAGCTGGTCTTCAGACCCTAATATACAGGCGAAAAATTTTACTGAGCTCTGGACCCGGAAGGAAAGTGTCGTAAAATGGCGTGGCACAGGATTGAATTGTGACCCGCGTGAAATATTACAGGACAATTCTCCGGATATTCCTGGTCAAGGCTATCAAATCTCCAGCCACTATATTAAAACCGGAGATTTTTACATTTCAATTTGCAGGAATAGTCTATAAAAAATTAAACTATGGAAACCAAGTTTTATCCTTTATCTGACAGTCAGAAAGGTATTTATTACGAGTGGGAGAAAGATAAATCTCTTACCCAATATAATTTAGCCTTCCTGTACGACTTTCCAGTGTCGATAGACTCCGAAAGAATAATAAATGCTTTCGAAAATGTAATTAACGCCCATCCTATCATTAAAGTAAAACTAGGGATGAAAGGAGAGGAGGTGGTCCAATATTTCTTGGAGGAAGATCACGTAGAGATCAACATTCAGAATGTCAGGGAGTCGGAGATGGAAGGTATTATTTCCAGGTTCATTCGTCCGTTTGATTTGATAGGGTCTGCGCTTTACCGGATTGAGCTCTATCAGACAGAAAAAAAAGTATATGTACTTTTTGACATTCATCATATCCTATTCGACAGATCTTCGGTAGAGATATTCAACATGGATCTTGTACGTGCTTATGAAGGGGAAGTACTGACCAAGGAGTATTTTACCGAATATGATTACGCAGATCTGGAATACAGTAGGAAAGGAGATACAGAATATCTTGAGGCTGAGTCCTATTTTGAGAAAAGACTTAGCGGGATTACTATGACCAGGGTCCCAACCATTAATAACAAGAAGAATGAAGTCGGATTTAAGCAACTGTTGTCGGAATTTATTGATCAGGATCTGGTAAATGAATTCTGCACCAAACTTAGAATATCACCAAACAACCTGTTTGCCGGTGCAATCGGCATATGCTTGAATCGCTTTACCAGGGAACAGGAAATCGCATTTTGTACTGTACATCATGGCCGCACTGATGAGCGATTACTTAACAAAGTGGGAATGTTTGTCAAGACTTTGCCTGTGGTTATAAAAGTGCTTCCGAACCAGAAAGTAGTTGATTATCTGGCAGACATTCGCACCGATTTGTTAGAGCTTTGGAGTAAGCAAAGCTTTCCGTTTTTCGAAATGGTGAAAAAATTTGGAGCATCTATGGAGGTTGTATATACCTTTCAGAAAGGATTGGCTGAAGATTTCGGGATGGAAGGAGGAATGGTTCATATTACGAAGTTAAGTACAGCAAGGACTAATGAAAGTCTGGTTATCTATATTATTCAGAAAATGCACCACTATGAGATTCGATGTGAATACAACGATAGTCTCTATAGTCAAGAGTACATTAAAAGATTCAGTTCCTGCATTAAAAATACGGTTTTGAATATGATGGCAGATGAATACAGGGTTTTCAGTGATATCTCAATTCTCTCAAAACAACAGGAAGCGGAAGTTCGAATTCAATCTACAGGAATGAAACTTGATTATGATCGTACAGTTTCTCTGGTCGATCTATTCAGGGAGCAGGTTCGAAAGTGCCCTGATAGTGTTGCCGTTGTGTTTGAAAAAGTGAAGTTGACTTATGCAGAGTTGGACCTGATTACCGATAACCTTGCAAAAAAACTCGCTTCGTTAGGAGTAAGGCGTGAGAAGGTTGTCGGGATCATGATTGGCAGAAGTGAATTTATGGTGATTTATCCATTGGCAATAATGAAGGCTGGCGGAGTCTATATGCCATTGGACTTTACTATGCCTGCTGACCGTTTGAGTTTTATGATCAGGGATGCAGGAGCCGGATATATTCTTTCCGAGGGTTCGCGTGTGGCTGACACCCTTCCCGGATTTAAAGGAGTTGTTATAAACCAGGAGGATATCATAATCCAACAAATGAACGATGATTATGATCTGCCTCGATCTGGACCTGAGGATAGTTTTGTTCTTCTTTATACTTCCGGATCCACAGGCACCCCTAAGGGCTGTATTCTTGAGCATAGGAATATTGTCAATTTCTGCAAATGGTATATCGACGAGTTTAATGTAACTCCACAGGACCGGAGTGTTGCTTATGCGAACTTCGCTTTCGATGCTCATATGATGGATATTTATCCGATGATTACCGTTGGCGCATCGGTTTATATTCTGCCATCAGACATGAGAATTGATCTGATCAGAATGAACCAGTATATGGAGGAAAATGGGTTGACTATTGCCTTTCTGACTACCCAGATTGGAAGGCAATTTGCTGAGGATATTGAAAATCACTCATTAAGACTTCTCTCAGTTGGCGGAGAACGGCTCATTCCCACCAGGAAGCCACCATATCGTTTCTACAATGGATACGGTCCAACCGAATGTACCATTTATTCCACTTTTTATAATATCAGGAACGATTATTCCAGCTCAGTGATCGGACATCCTGTGCGTAATGTCTGTAATTATATTATGGACAATAATCTGCAGCTCCTTCCAATCGGTGTTGCGGGAGAATTATGCATAGGCGGAGCGGGGGTCGGTCGGGGGTACTTGAACAGGGATGACCTGAATAAGGAAAAATTTGTTGAGTGGGAAGGGGAAAAGCTTTATCGTACCGGAGACCTTGCCAGATATAATGAATCGGGTGAGATTGAATATTTCAACCGCCTCGATAACCAGGTCAAACTTCGAGGTTTGAGAATTGAGCTTGGGGAAATCGAGAATGTCCTGTCAGGGTATGAAGATATAACTTCGGTAGTTGTGGATGTGAAGGAGTTTGGTGGAGTTCAGCACCTCTGCGGTTATTTTACGGCGAAAAGCCGGATTGAGACCCGGGTGTTGAAAGATTTTATGAGAACAAGCCTTGCAGAGTATATGGTGCCTACTGCATTAATTCAGATGGAGCAGTTCCCTCTTACCAACAATGGAAAAGTCAACCGCAAATTGTTGCCGGATCCGCAAATATTAATAGCGGAAATTATTCCGCCTGCCACTCCAATGGAGAAAAATTTATTCGATATTGTTTCGGTGATACTCGGGACAAACGATTTTGGTGTCAGTACGAATCTTTTCTCGCTCGGACTAACCTCAATCCTTGCCATTAAACTTTCTGTCACTATCCGGAAAAAGTTGGGGATTATCGTAGAGACAAAAGATATTCTGAAATTCAAAACTCTTCAACATATAGCCCGGATTGCAGCACAAGCTGCAGGAACGACCCCGCCAGGGACGATTCCTGTTGTGGAGATCAGAGATTTTTATCCGCTGAGTGAGAATCAGATGGGCATTTACTGTGAATGGGAAAAGAATCCGGATGCCCTACAGTACAATATTGGTGCCTCATTACGTTTCTCTGATCAGATTGACGTCAAAAAGTTGAAAGATGCTGTAAATACTGTAATTGATGCTCATCCTTATCTTAAGACTACATTAGCATTTCGAGACAATGCCATTGTACAATTACGCAGGGACAATCAGCCGGTTGAGATCCTTGTCGAAGAGAATATCGAGATGGAGATGAATTCTGTCCTTTCATCCTTTGTGCGCCCCTTCAACCTGTTCGGTGATAGTCTCTATCGCGTTGAAATTCATCAGACAGAATGTTATACCTACTTTCTGTTCGATATTCATCACCTGATTTTTGATGGTGGATCAATGAATGTTCTCTTTAATGATTTGGAGGAGGCCTTTAAAGGACAAACCCTGGCCCGGGAAGTGTTTACTGCTTTTGACCACGCATTGGAGGAGGAGGCTCAATCAGGGTCTGAAAAGTATTTGGAGGCAGAAGCTTATTTTGATAATTTGGTTGGACATTCATCTTTAACCGAATTCCCATTCCCGGCACCGCACCAGGGTTCTGGAAAGGCCAAAATGATAAATGTTGATATTGTTTCAGACGGGATTCCTGAATTTTGCCGATCTAATGGCATTACCGAAAGTAACTTCTTCCTTGGCGTTCTCGCGCTGGAACTAAGTCGTTATACCAGGGAGGACCAAATAACACTTACTACAGTATCGAGTGGACGTGCAGACACCAAACTTTCGAATCTGATTGGAATGTTTGTGAAGACGCTTCCGGTGGCAATTAATATCCAGGAAGATATTGTAATAGAGATGATCAAAGAGGTCCAAAATCGGATGTTTATCACTATGGAACAGGATATTTTCCCATTTACCAGGATGGCTGAGAAATATGGTTTGGTACCTCAAATCAATTATGTCTATGAAGGGGGCGTTGAGCAGGATTTATACCTGGGAGATGAGTGTGCTACCCTAAATTTCCTCAACACCGACAAAGTTAAATTTCCATTCGGGGTAATGATTTTCCCTGTTCAGGGAGGCTATTCAGTCTCTTTGGAGTTTGATGATTCCCTATATCAGGAGACTGATATCAAAAGATTTGGAGACATTTTTGTTGAGCTGGCAAATCGCATCTCAAAAAATGCCTATAAATCGATATCGGAAATCAGTCTTGTGGAGGAAGAAAAGGAGTATGAGGTTATTAAAATATCCAGGGGAAAGGAACTGGATTACGACAGAAGTCTCACTCTGGTCGATCTTTTCAGAGAACAGGTCAGAAAGAGTCCAGATAGTATTGCGGTCGTATTTGAAGAGCGGAAATTGACTTATTCTGAGTTGGATCTGATCACTGATAAGCTTGCAAAAAAGCTCATTTCATCAGGGGTGCGGCGAGAAAAGGTTGTTGGAATCTTTATCGACCGGAGCGAATACATGGTGATTTATCCATTGGCGGTTATGAAAGCCGGCGGAGCCTATATGCCATTGGATTTGCAAATGCCACCGGAACGTCTGAATTTTATTCTAAAAGATGCGGCAGCCGATCATTTACTTACCGAAGATTCGCTGGTTCGTGATTCCATCCCTGATTTCAGAGGGGAAATTATTTGTATCGGGGAAATTTCTGGTTTAGTGATAAATAATGACATTGTCCTTCCTAAACCTGCATCGGATGATATGTTTGTTCTGCTCTATACTTCCGGATCAACCGGCACACCTAAAGGTTGTGTTCTCGAACACAGGAATATCGTCAATTTCTGCAAATGGTACGTTGAAGATTTTAATATCACGCATCAGGACAGAAGTGTGGCATATGCGAACTTTGCATTCGATGCCCACATGATGGATATTTTTCCGATGCTTACCGTCGGCGCATCGGTCTATATTCTACCTTCAGAGATGCGAATGGATCTGATAAGAATGAACAATTATATGGGTAAAAACGGGCTGACTATCGCTTTTATGACAACTCAGATTGGACGGCAGTTTGCAGAGGATATTGAGAACCATTCATTAAGACTTCTTTCAATTGGAGGCGAGCGTTTGAGTCCAACCAAAAAACCGCCATACCGGTTTTACAACGGATACGGTCCGACAGAATGCACACTCTATTCTACTTTCTATAACATCGAAAGTGACTACAAAAGTTCAGTCATTGGTCACTCATTAAGTAATGTATCGAATTACATTATGGATCAGAAACTTCAACTGCTTCCTGTGGGTGTTGCGGGGGAATTGTGCATTGGTGGTGCTGGTGTCGGCCGGGGATACCTGAGCCGGGATGACCTAAATAAGGAAAAGTTTATTGTGTGGAAGGGGGAGAAGCTCTATCGTTCCGGAGATCTTGCACGGTATAATGAATCGGGTGAGATTGAATATATCACCCGTCTTGATAATCAGGTCAAGCTTCGCGGACTGAGAATTGAACTTGGGGAGATCGAGAATGCCATATCAGGTTTCGAAGGAATATCTTCAGCGGTTACAGATGTGAAAATGATCGGAGGAATAGAGCATTTAATTGGATATTATACTGCGAAAACTGCGATTGATGTGCTGATGCTAAAGGGTTATCTGAGGGAAAGCCTTTCGGAGTTTATGGTGCCGGCAACCTTTATTCAGCTGGAGAAATTTCCACTTACAAATAACGGAAAAGTCAACCGAAAAGCTCTCCCGACTCCGGAAACGGGAAGCAAAGCAGAATATATCGCTCCTACGAGTAAGACTGAGGAGGCTATTTGTCACATCTATTCCAATGTATTGACAATTGAGAAAGTGGGTATTCTTGATAATTTCTTTGAGATTGGCGGATCTTCAATGTCCGCAATCAGAGCGGTCATTCAGATCATAAACCTGGGATATAATATTAAATACGGCGATCTCTTCAAACTAAAGAATCCACAGGCAGTTGCTAAGTTTTTATCAGATCATGAGGGTAATGGGGACATTATGGATAAGGTTGAATTAGAGGATCTCTGTGATTATAATTATTCATCAATCAATCAGCTTCTTGATAAAAATAAGCCTGATTTATGGGAAAACTTTCACATGCGCGATTTAGGCGATGTGCTGCTGACCGGCGCAACGGGATATCTTGGAATCCACATTCTTAAAGAACTCATCGACAATGAGTCAGGAAAGATCTATTGTCTGGTTCGTTCCAAAGGATCGTTGACCCCAATGCAACGAATGAAATCTCAGTTGATGTATTATTTTTCCAAGACTTTCGATGAAACCTTCGATTCGAGAATTATTCCGGTGGATGGGGATATAACCAATGTTGAAACATTAAAGTCGCTGAAGGGTAAAGGAGTCAGCACAGTTTTTAATTGCGCAGCAAGTGTTAAGCATTATGAAACCGGTGATGAACTGGACAAAATAAATATAGGAGGGGTAGTCAATTTAATTAGCTTTTGTAAAGATGAAGGAGCCCGTCTGATACAGATCTCAACCAGAAGCACCTTTGGCCTTGTTGAAACTGCCAAACTTGATAATCAAACTTTGATAGATGAATCAAAGCTTTATTTGGGACAGAAAATCGACAATAAATACGTTTTGACCAAGTTTAAGGCTGAACGCTATTTATTGCAAGCTGTTTGTGAAGGGATGGACGGCAAGATCATGCGCGTAGGCAATCTGATGGGACGTCATTCTGACGGAGAGTTTCAAATCAATTTCAGAAGCAATGCCTTTGTAAATATGCTGAAATCTTACAAAGTGATGGGAATGTTCCCACTGAGTCAATTGATTTCACCTCTCGAAATATCACCTGTTGATTGCACCGCGAAGGCTGTAGTTTCTCTCTCCAAAACAACTCCAGAGGTTACGATACTTCATGCCTACAACAATTACAGGCTCAATATGGCAAATGTGATTTTTGCGATGCAACAGTACGGGTTTGGGATTTCATTGGTTTCGGATAAGGTATTCAAATTGCGCTTCGACGAATTAATGCAAGATCGCAGAAAGAGTGTGTATTTATCAGGCCTTCTGCATTACACTGTTGGCGATAAATTGGTCGAGATGCCTGACAAAAATGACTTTACTACCACGCTCCTCTATAAAAATGGAATCCGCTGGCCACTTGCTAGTGATGATTACTCGATCAAACTGATCGGAATGCTTGACGGACTTGGCTTTTTTGATGAGAACTGAGAAATTTTCTTAAATAAATTAAACCTGAAGTAACCGAATTAATATGTTGCGGGAATTTAACGATTGACTAGGGAGTTTGCGATTCATTCCGAATTCAGTAAATAGTGCTATGTAAAACAATTACTCTGTGTTACGATTCATATAACCTGAGCCTGTTTTTGAGAAAAACTATTTCATCCTGCAAAGAATCTATCCGTTTCAGTAAATGAATTATCGTATCAATACCCTCCAGGTTAATATCCAGATCATAATATAACCGGGAAATTTTCTCCAGATGCTGAAGCTGACCAATATCAATGAACAGCCTTTCTTCAAAGGTTGTAATTTCTATTAATCCCGTTTCCTGTAACAATCTTACAAAAGAAATTTCAATATTATGATTTAGGCAAAATTCACTGACCGGTATTAAATTTTCTGTGTGCATGGGGCATCAATTTCGATTACAATTTTGACAGTTGGAAAAATAACTCTTTTTGCTGCGCCGTTAAATTTGTAGGGATTTTTATTGAATAGGTAATAAACAGATCTCCAAATTGTCCTTCACTTTTATAGACGGGAAACCCTTTCTCTTTTAGTTTTATTTTACTTTCATTCTGAGTTTCGGGCTTTACTCTTAATTTTACTTTCCCATCCAGGGTATCAATCGTGATTTCTCCGCCTAAGACTGCTGTATACAAATCTAACTCGACTGTAGTGTATATATTATTCCCCAGTCGTTTAAATTTGGGATGATTGGTTATTGAGAAGGTTATATACAGATCGCCATTGGGTCCGCCATTTATTCCCGGCCCTCCATGTCCGGGAATTTTGATAGTTTGACCATTTTCAATTCCGGCAGGGATCGTAATGCGTATGTTTTTCCCGTTTACTGTTAATGTTTGCTTTTGAGTTTTATAGGCATCTGTCAGGTTCAGGTGCAATTCCGCATTGTAATCTTCACCCCTGAATTTTACCTGTCTGCTCCTGCCGGGGCCAGCCTGGCCAAACATTGATTCAAAGAAATCAGAAAAATCGCCCTGGAAATGGGTCTCTGAATAGCTTGTATCATGTTTGTCTGCAGATTGTTCCTGGTATTGCTTTGCGTTTTCAAATTGTTCAGCGTGTTGCCAGTCTTTCCCGTATTGATCATATTTCTTCCGTTTTTCGGGATCACTTAATACTTCATTTGCTTCATTAATCTGTTGAAAGTTCTTTTTTGCATTAGGGTCATTGGGATTTAAATCGGGATGATACTTCCTTGCCAATTTTCGGAAAGCAGTTTTGATCTCCTTCTGAGATGCCGATTTATCAACACCAAGAATGCTATAATAGTCTATAAAATTCATCAATAGAAGAGTCTACATTGTGCAGCAGATGTAAAGTTAAAAATTAAATGTCGATTACCAAACAAATATTAATGAATCCCTGATTTGATTTCTCCGTATTTCCCTGCATAAAAATCTTTGTAAGCCTCAGCTATTTGCTGGTGAGAGTTCATCACAAATGGTCCCTGAGCAACGATGGGTTCAGGATATCTTTCTCCTCCAAACAGGATGATATCCGTGGCTATTTCTCCGTTATTTTTGATTTCTATAGTGCCATCACCGGTTTCAAATTCGATAAACTCACCTTTTTGAAATTCCCTGTCGTTGAGAAATGCATTTTCCAAAGGTAAAAAGGCGGCTGTTTCGAGGTTATCCAAATTGTTTAATGTGAATTGTTTGCCCGGATTCAGATGAATATGAAAGATAAATTGTTCGGAATATTGGGGGATCACCGACTTTCGGTCTTCGTACTCTCCCGCTATGATTTTTATCCAACCGCTTTCGTTGATCAATGATTTTCGGGGAACGGAATCGCTTTGAACAGCAATATACTCTGGTTTTTCTGTTTTATTCTTAGCTGGCAGATTGATCCAAAACTGAAACCCGTGAATCAGTTTATTGTCTGATTTGGAATCAGCTGACACGCTTTCATCGTGGATAATTCCGCTACCGGCTTTCATCCATTGAACGCCACCCGAATTTACCGTGGCATAGTTTCCCGCACTATCAAAATGTTCATCTTCCCCGTTCAGCACGTAAGTCAGAGTGGCAATTCCCCGGTGAGGATGTGCGCCGGTCCCTTTATTTGATGATGTTTGTAACGTTGGGGCTATATGGTCAAGAAATACAAAGGGTCCAACAGCATCTGCATACCTGTTGGGCAAAATTCGAAAGATCTTCATTTCGCCAATATCGGCTCTTTGTCCTGCTCCTGAGAAACTGATTTGTTTTTTCATCGTTAATTGATTTTTTTAATTGACTTAAAAGAACTCGCATGGGAGAGTTTTGCATCGCAATTTCCACTGCGTTCATCCTCATCCGTGTTGGTGTTTGCCCGACATGCAAGTTTTAATATTTATTGTATTGATTATGCAAAATTAATACAATCCACTATCTAAAATATACTAATTACCTTTTGGTAAGTAGTTACCTGTGCGTAAGTCAATTTTATTGTCAGACTGCAAGAATACAATTCCTATTGAACAGGTCGCTCGATTTAAAAGTTTCCACATTTCCCTCAGGGTTTGAATAAGCACAAATATTATTATTTAATGTACTATTTTTGCAGTATGGTGAAATTACATGATACATCTGTTCAAAAAGAGAAAGTAGTGATTGTTGGCCTGATAACAGGCCGGCAGGATGAAAAACTGGCTAATGAATACCTTGACGAACTTGAATTCCTGGTAGATACTTCAGGAGCAGAGGTTTGGGAACGGTTTAGCCAGCGATTGGAAAATCCCAATACTGCCACATTTGTAGGCACGGGAAAATTGAAGGAAATTGCTGATTTTGTTAGAGTTCATGCCATTGATGCAGTGATCTTCGACGACGAGTTGACACCTACACAAATAAGAAATATTGAACCTGCACTGGAATGCAAAATTCTTGACCGGACAAACCTAATCCTCGATATATTTGCAAAACGGGCGCAAACTGCCCATTCCAAAACCCAGGTTGAACTGGCACAATGTAAATATATGCTTCCACGACTAACCCGCTTATGGACCCACCTTGAGCGTCAGCAAGGGGGCATCGGCACCCGGGGGCCAGGTGAATCGCAGATCGAAACAGATAAGCGGATCATTCTGGACAGAATATCATTTCTAAAAGTTCAGCTCGAAAAGATAGACAGTCAAATGATGGTTCAACGGCGTAACCGGGGAAAGATGGTACGTGTGGCACTTGTTGGATACACTAATGTAGGTAAATCGACTATCTTAAATCTGATCAGCAAATCAGATGTCTTTGCAGAGAACAAACTATTCGCAACATTGGATACCACTGTCAGAAAGGTTGTCATTGGGAATTTGCCATTCCTGCTTACCGATACCGTCGGCTTTATCCGAAAATTGCCCCATCACCTGGTAGAGTCTTTCAAATCGACACTGGACGAAACTCGTGAGGCTGATCTGCTGATTCATGTTGTTGATATTTCACATGCCGGATTTGAGTCTCAGGTGGAAGTGGTGAATAAAACTCTTGAAGAGATCGGCGCGGCGGATAAGCCAATGATTTATCTTTTCAATAAAATAGATGCCTTTACCTATGTTGAAAAAGAGGAAGATGATTTGTTGCCCTCAACTAAAGAGAACATGAATCTTGAGGACTGGAAACATTCATGGATGGGAAAGCATGAAAATATTTCACTTTTCATATCAGCAAAAGAAAAAACAAATATTGAAGAGTTTAAAAAGGTGATCTA
>Ga0114951_10003826_pt1 | contig 15234 bp, 15 predicted proteins | sample AM7aDNAmetaG_FD_88677 | JGI IMG/M metagenome (GOLD analysis project Ga0114951, IMG submission 88677) | Freshwater microbial communities from Finland to study Microbial Dark Matter (Phase II) - AM7a DNA metaG | ecosystem: Environmental > Aquatic > Freshwater > Lake | place: Finland: Lake Alinen...
GAATACCGCCCTGTGAAAACAAATTTTAGAAGATTATCAGTACTTCATTCCGTAGACTTCCCTCATGGACATGTCCTTCTCATCGTTATGAATCTCAATTGTGTAAGAATCGTGAACTATTCTATCCAAAATGGCATCGGCCAATGTTGCTTCCCCGATTTTGCTATGCCAACCAGCTGGGGCGAATTGTGAACAAAAAACGGTAGAGGCCTTCTTGTGTCGGTAATGGATTATTTCGAGTAAGTCCCTGGCCTCGCTTTCCCTCAGGGAGATAAGCATCCAGTCGTCCAAAATGAGCAAGTTGACTTTAAGGTATTGGTGAAGGAGTTTCTTGATATTGCCTTCCCCCCTGGCAATCGCCATATCGGTGAGTAAATCAGGCAAACGAATATACTTCACCGAATAAAACTGTTTGCAGGCCTCCATACCCAAAGCACAACCGAGATATGATTTACCCGAACCGGTAGCACCCATGATAATGACATTGTGCTTTTCCACAATATAGATGCAGGTAGCCAATCTGGCGATCATGGCAGGATCCAATTTGCGTTGTGCTGCATAGTTGATCTCTGCAACATGGGCTTGCGGTTGGTCGAAAGTGGCTTCTTGAATAAGTTTCTTTAAGCGATTGTTCTTTCTGCTGCTCCACTCAATATCGGTCAGCAGCCCCAACCGTTCTTCGAAGGATAGGTTGACCCAGGCAGGTGCCCTTATCTGTTCTCGAAAAGCATTGGCCATGGCAGTCAGCCTCATAGCCGTGAGTTTGCCAATTGTCTCTTCGTTAGTCATTGTATTTTCCTCCCATAGTAGCTAGCGCCTCTAGTAAAACCAAAGGATTGTGAGTCGTTGGCGGATTTAGGTTCTGGCTCCTCTGGGACTTTATCCTGGCCGGTGGAGAGAATCGTTTTCACGCTTTTATAGCTTGGTGCGGATGTGTAAAACAGCGCTTTTTTACAGGCTGCCTCCAATCTGACAACTGAATACTTATCCGCTAGTTTAATTAATGCCAGACAGCTCTTATAACCTTGTTGCTCAACCTTGTGAGAAGAGAGTATGACTTTTACTGTCGTTTCCGTATTGGTGCCGATCTTTTTCGCCCAGGCGATAAAACGAGCGGCGTTCCACTGGACGTAAGCCTGGTGATCGGGCGGCATATGGACATCTGTAGTGCTGTATTGACCAGGATACCCGTATAGCCTAGGATGAGAGCAAATGCGATGATTATTGAAGAAGACTTCGATGACCTGGTGGGTTAGTCGGATGTCTACTTTGTGATTGATGTACTCGTAGGGAACCGAATAATTCATCTTATCTACGGCGATGTGGTAGTTTAGCTGAACGGTGGCAATCTTCCACATGGCTAATTCGTACGGAGTCTTGGGAAGCGGCCGCAGAAAAGGTTTTTCTTGCTCCAGAAAAACACTGAGTCTGCTGCCTTCTTTCTTTTGGAAGAGTTTGCGATTAAAGATCTCCAGTTTTTCGAAAATAGCCCGGTTTAGTTCCGCCAGACTAAAGAATTTCTGATCTCGGAGGGCGGCAATGATCCAGGTAGAAATAATGCCAACTGTCCCTTCGACGGCCGGTTTATCTCGCGGCTTCATGACGCGGGCTGGAACTACCGCTGTGTCGTAATGCTCGGCCATCTCGTGGTAGGTCTTATTTATCGATGGATTGTACCAGTCCGCCCGTTCGACTCCCGTCTTAAGATTATCAGGTACTAAAAGTTTGCTTACTCCTCCAAAGTAACAATACATATTGACGTGTGCTGCAATCCAGCACCCCTGATCCCTTGACAGGAAACCCTCTACATAGGCGTACTGGCTGTAGGAAAGTGCAGCCACGAAGATATAAATGGGAATGATTTCGCCAGTCTCGTCGTTGATAATGGCTGATGTTTGTCCCGCCCAGTCAACCTCTATTTGTTCACCGGGCTTGCGCGGGATGTGCATTGTTGCCCGTTTCGTTTCTGCATATTTCTGGTAATAGTAGCAAAACTGGGAGTACATCATGGGTTGGTCACTGACCAGTCGGCAGGAGGTACAATACTCCGTCCAGAGCAATCTGAGGGTGACACCCGGCTTGACCATTTCCTTGTGGATATATTCCAGGTCTGGTGGCCTGCGCGTGAATGACTGATCTTCCACACCGGGGAAAAGCGTTTTCTCCAGATCACTGTCCATTACCCCATCTTTTAACGGCCAGCCAATACTCATCTCTTTGGCTTTTGTCACTACTTTTGCCACGGTATTGCGTGAGCATTGGCAACTGGCAGCAATACCTCGTTGGCTGATTCCATGGCTGTGAAGCCGTAGAATCTCTCGATATTGGGTCATGTATTGACCCCTCCTTAGAAATATTTGTGCCGTCATTCGGCACATAGAAATATTCTAAGGGAAGATGGATAAACTGGCTCCCAAGTCCGGAACAGTGGCTCTGTTGGCTCCGGAACCATGGCTCTCGTCAACCGGAACCGTTGCTCAAAATACTCCGGAATACCCAGATTAAGACGTTTCTAATATAATTTAATAATTGATTCAACTGCAAAGAGAATCTGGAAATGGTCAACGGGTTGAACTTCTACTAAAATGAGCAAACACAGCATGGTAAGCAGAAATACAAAGAGAACACACAGGTTTTCCTTTGTTATTTTTTATAGAGCGTTCAGCGTAACCAAAATGAAAAAGTTTGCCTTATTTGCCTACAAGAACAAAATAAACAAAAATTAATAATAAATACTTCTATATTACTTCTATATTACGAGGTTTTTCATCATTTTCAATTCGAGAATAGTAGCCGTGTATAATATCACCATTAACCAGTAATTTAAAGAATGTCTAGCTCAAGTGGCTGCGCTATTTTCTCAAAATAAGGATAAAAGGATCGAGGCAACTGGTGATAATCAATTGTTGCAATAGCTCTGGAAAAATCCAGAGAATTGTAGGTATTCCAGAAAACTACTACTTTATCTCTCAAGACTGATTTATTACCTTCATCCATCAAGGCAGCAAAAGCCTTCCCTGTGTAAGTTCCCTCCAACTTAATTCCACTATGTTTCTCCACAAGAGACACCGCTTCTATTCCCGCTTTTGTATGAAGAGCGTAACGCTTTCCGAAAAAGTTATGTCTGATATCTATTTCGTGCTCGAAAAACTCCAGATCAGGGAAAGAAGGGTCCAACGATGAAATAAGAGAGTTAGTCTCGTTTATGAGATTAATCATACCTCGTGCGTTAACATATCTATCACTGTTGACCCGTATGACGACTACTTTAGTTTTACTGTTTATCGCTTTAAGTCCAAGTATTAGCCCTGCCACTGTGCCCATTGAACCTGAAGCAACATAGATATAATCTGGCTCCGGTATTTCACCTCTCAGGATCTGCCCTTGCAGTTCAAATGCGGCATTGACGAAACCAACTGCGCCGAGAGGTGAAGATCCACCCATAGGAATGATCATGGGAAATTGTCCCCTTTTTATCCCATGACATAGAATCTGGTAAAGAACTACTGGATTACTGAGCACTGGAATAAAAGGAATATGCGGGATCAAGTGAAGTTCAGCCCCGTAATGATAGCTCATGAGGAGATTCCGGTGTACGTAACAGGCATTGGGTTGAGGCATTAGCATTGAGATGCTTTTTAGCCCCAGTTGCTTTGCATAAATGGCGGTAGCTAGAGCATGATTTGACCCAGCGGCACCGAAGGTTAAAACCTCTCTCGCTTTCGAGCGTAGAGCATTTCCCAGGATGAATTCCAGCTTGCGTATCTTATTTCCCCCATATACCTTGCCGCTCAAGTCATCTCGCTTAATAAATAAATTGTCTAAGCCTATTTTCTTACCCAGTTGATCAAGCTTCTGTACCGGGGTTGGGAATTCCCCCAGAGCTACATAAGGAAGTTTATGAGCCAATAGCGGATAATGCTCGAATAGCGGAATCATTCTGTATTATTCCCTCTGAATATGCATTTGTGATTTATTTTCCGCAATAGCAGAAATCTTCTAGACCCAAAATTTTGGCCGCTCCGGATATGGTAACACCGTAGAATATAACCGGTTTGTTAGTTAAAAAATCATTAATGGTATTATTAACAATAGTGCTGCCAGTGACGATGATAAGATCGCACCAATCGAGGTGCTCCTTAGTCTTTTCGGGACTTTGTATAACCACCCCGAATTTTTCAGAATTGATATTAGCATAATCCATGTCGGTTACTTTGATCTCAAAGTTTTTAGCCAGAGATTCTACCATTCGTGGCTGTAAACCCACCATGGCTATTTTAGGATGGCCATATTTCTTCATCACATATTCAACTAATTTAGTACTGCACTCTCTGGGCTCATTATCTTTGCAGTGCATAGTCTTATCAATTAAACCCAGATACCGCATGGTAGCATTGAGACTGGCTATAAAAATAGCCCGGCGGAAATTGTTCTTTAATCCCATTTTGGCAATATCTATCAATTTCCCGGTATAATTGCCAAACATATCAGTATAAGCCTGTCCATAGCTATTCCTCAATTCAGCCTGCATCATCCGCTCTCGGCCTGTAATCAGCGGATAATCTTTATCTTCAGGATTTCCAATGGCTTCTTCAGGAGTTAAGGGTTTTACACGAACAATAACATCCTCCGATTCCAGGTGATTTTCTTTTACTAGATTAATAAAATGCTTTTGTAAAAGGTTATATGTTCCCATTTGGTTAGTGTTCTCCTTTTAAAATAACAACTCAAACTTAACGACTATTGATTTCCCATGGCACTTGCAACTGGAGCTTTCATCACTCTGCCCCGATAAGGTGTACAAGAGCGTTGTTGCTACTTTGCCATGATAAAACCATATTTCATAAAAATAGCTCTGGCCTGTGCACTGGTAAGAAAAGTGAGATAATCCTGAGCAGCACTGGCATTCTTGCTGGCTTTTATTATAGCTGCGGGATAAACGATGCCGGCGTTTACGTCGGCAGGACCCGTGGCGACCACTGTGACATTGCTATCAGACAGGGCATCGGTTGAAAAAACAACGGCCGCATCGACATTGCCGCTATCCACATATTGCATCAATTGTGTCACAACTGATGCCAGCACGAACTTGGATTGTATGGCTGGCAAGATGCCTAGCTCAGTAAAGGTCTGATGAGCTAAGGCACCTAAGGCAGTCGATTTCGGATCACCGATTGCAATGATCTTTACCTTGGAAAGGGTGAGATCGTTAAATCCGGTGATGCCAAGCGGGTTGCCCTTGGGCGCTATTAAAACGATTGTGTTCGTTAAAAGATTAATACGTGTGCTTTCGAGTAAGAGATTTTCGTTTTTAAGGGTATCCATGTGCAAAGCGTCAGCCGAAATAAATACATCGCAGAGAGCCCCATTTTCTATTTGAGTTTGAAGTGTGCCGATACTTGCATAATTGGGCGTTATGGTCACCCAGGGTTTAGATTGTGTGTAGAGTTTGTTTATTTCATTCAAGACTTTAGTCAGGGTCGCGGCTGCGGAAATATTCAAGGTTACAGATTGAGCAGGAATAATTGTCTGGTTGGCAGTGGCAGCAGATGTTTGTGTTGCAGTCAAAGTTGCACTGGAACTTTGAGCCGGAGTGGCTGCGGCGGCTACCTGGTCAGTGGTAGTTGTCGAGCTCGCACAACCTGAAAATGATACGATCACAATAGAGCAGATAAGCAGTGATGAGAATAAAACATGATATTTGTTTTTCACAGATGCTCCTTTACAATATTTGAATTGCAAATTAAATATTAAAGCTTTAATATTTGTTTCAATTTTTTGCCCATTCAATTTCTCCTTTCCAACTTGGGGGACAATTCCGTTTCCAGCGTTACCTTCGACCCTTCAGACGAAGGATACAGGCTATTAATCCTGTCCCGGTTTAAGCGGGATTTACGTAGAACAGCCCCTAACCAAACGTATCGTGACCGAGCATAAGCTAAGACTATTTATAGGGAATATTAACTCTGGTGTTCATGTTCATGGGCATGCGGATGACGATGGATTAGGGTTTTATGTCGATGAGAATGTTCGTGTATTAGATTGGTTCTCAGAAGAAAATCGGGGTCCAAAAGGAATTTTTCAGGTTGACCGTCAGCTTCGATTTGGTGTTCTTTCCCCAATACGATAACGCGAGTGGCTATTTCCTCCACCATATCCAGATCCTGGGTGCTGAATATTAGGCAATTCCCATGAGACGACCACTGTAGCAGAAAATCGATCAGGTTCCCCTGACTGCGAGGATCGAGCCCATTAGTGGGTTCATCCAGCAACAATACTTTGGGCTGCATTGAGAGGATACTCGCCAGTGAGACTTTCTTTTTTTCACCTCCGGATAACAGGTAAGGTGGACGATCTTTCAAATGAGAAATACCTAGCAGTTCTAAAACCTGCTGGCCCCGTGAGACCACCTCTTCTGATGGGATTTCAAGTTGTAAAGGCCCGAAGGTAACTTCATCCCATACGTTGGAGGAAAATAATTGGACGTCCGGGTCCTGAAAGACCAATCCAACCTGCTGACGAAAAGATTTTACAAATTTTCGGTCCTGAAACGTTTTTTCAGAGAGAATTTGGCCGAACGCTGAAATTTCACCGCTATTCGGAAATACCAGTCCATCCATCAGCTTTAAAAGTGTGCTTTTTCCAGACCCGTTCGCGCCTATCAGAGCTACTAGTTCCCCAGAGTAAATGGAAAAGTTGATCTGCTGCAAAGCTGGGATGTTGCCGGCATAGTCATAACAGAGGTCACGGGCTTCAAAGACAATTTCCGAGCTAAAATCGGTCATCTGTAGGTACTCCAAATCAATATAACGGTCATTGTAATTATAGAACCTAACCACAGGTAATCGCGATTATGTAATTGCAATCGGTTTATCGAGTAAATTTCACCTTGATAACCGCGTGACAGCATGGCCAAATAGACTTCCTCGCTGAGATGTTGAGACTTTGCCATCGTAGAGCCTAACATCCGGGTTAACCATCGTCGATTTTCGCTGCCTGAGAATGTTCCCAGAGAGCGACTTCGACGGGCCAGGAACATCGCATTGGCGGCATGCAAAAAGAGGAAAATATAACGATAAGTCATGCCCAGAATATCGATTAATATCGCAGGCAGACGGAACCAGCGTAGAGAAAGCAAAATTACGTTCCAGGGCGTAGTTAATATTAAAAGCATTCCCAATGAAATTGAGTCCATCACCCTTAGCAACAAAAATCCAGCGGTATGGGCTCCCTGAGTAGTAATAATAACCCGGCTGGCGATTTGCATTAGGGGATCTCCCGGAGTGATGAAAAGCGCCGGCAAGGCAATAATGGCGGTAAAAGGCAGAAATAGGAGCACCCGCTTTATGAAGAATCCTGGAGGAATTTTCGTTGAAAACTCCAACCCAGATACAAAGGCTAATATGATTCCTAAAATCCAAATATTCCGCGCTAAGCCTACGATAAAGATTAAAAGCACAAACGTGAACAGCTTAACGCGGGGATCCAGACTCTGGAGTAATCCCCGGGTATGGGCTAGTTCTTCATTAAGTATCACCGACTCTAGAGCAGAGGTCAAACCGGCGATATTTTTAGTCAAAAAATCGTCCTGGTTCAAGTGACCGTCCCTGTTTTAGCCTCCGGTTTAGATGGATTCCGGCGACTGAGCCATCGACCTACAAACCAGAGTAATCCAACTATCAAGATAATTCCTATAAAGGCTGAAAGAATATATCCGATGACTGCTCCCATTCTGGGGAAACCGTAATCCGGTAAGGGAGCCGGCCACCAACCGGCAAACTCCTGGATCCCTTGAGGGATAAAACCGAGACCCAAGTTTTTTAGTTCATCTATTCCCCATTCACCCCAGGCAGTGCCGGATGCTAGCAGACCGATCGGAGTCGCCAGAGCTGCCACTCCCAATGCTCCCCACAACAGCCAAATTTTGCCCTCTTTCTTTGCTGGCGTATCGGCTTTTATCAGGCTGGAGTGAGTGCGTTGTAGATAAGCGAATAGACCTCCCGTAACGATCGCTTCCACCGGTCCGGCAATCGCCAGATGGCCTATTACCATAGTCGGTATAGATACGCTTAAGCCATAAGGAGCATAAAGGGGTGTGCCATCGATGGCGTGAAATAAGGCTGGTTGAACACCAAGTTCGATCCCTGCAACTAAAGACGAGATGATAATTCCTAAGTAACTTCCCAAAACCGCTCCAATCAAACGGCGAGGCGAAGTAGCTTCTGAATTGACGGCAATTATTTTATATACAAAATAACCCACGAAAGGCAGTATAATAGCCATGTTGAAACAGTTGGCACCGAAGGTAATCAAACCGCCGTCACCAAAAAACAAGGCTTGAATGCCCAACACTACTGAAATCCCCAAGACGGCTGCCCAGGGTCCTAATACTATGGCTAAAAGCGTTCCACCTACCGCATGCCCAGTGGTTCCGCCTGGTAAAGGTACATTGAACATCATTAATACAAAGGCGAAAGCTGCAAAGAGCGCTAGAACAGGTACTGTTCGCTGAGTAAAAACCTTGCGGATTCGTTGAACCGCCAGGTACCAAAAAGGCACTGAGACTACATACATAGTTCCACAAGTGGCAGGGCTAAGGTACCCGTCAGGAATGTGCATCTTGATCTCCTTAGTAATGATATTCCTGAAGTATCCGCATTATTATTGTGTATCCGTTCGACAAGTTGAAGAGGTGTTATCCTTTTCTTCAGGTCTTGAATATATACTCAGCAACACTTTAGGAAAATCTTCCATCACACTTACGTTCGGCCAAACCATAACAGCCACATACTGTCTCGGTAAGCAATATTGCCTGTCCTGTGTCTTGAGATACATCACCTCAAAATACAGCTAACTATGTTTCAATCATAGTATTGAATCCATTACACCTATTAGTTATTGCAATTAGTTGCATTGACAAGGCAAAAAATATATAGCTTCTTACTTAGTTGTGTTTTTACATTCTCCACATAAACCGTTGATAACAACATGTTTAAAACTGACACGAAAGCTGTATTTCTCAGCTAAGGATTTTTCAATGGGTTGAAACAAGCCTTCCACACACTCAATGGTTTTACCGCATTTTAGGCATACAAGGTGATGGTGATGCCCTTCTTCGGCGTGATGAAAGATGAAGTGATCTCCAGATTCACTTTTAAAAACACAACCAGCCCTCTCTAAAACATCCAGGGTACGATAAATCGTAGACTTGTTCACGCCCGGCATCTTTTTTTGGACAGTAGCGATTATATCCTCTGCCGAAAGATGAGCCCCGGTATCATGGATAATATCGACTATTAACCTTCGCTGAGGAGTAAGTTTTAGCCCTTTTTCCTTTAAAGTCGTTAAGCAACTCATGTCTATCGCACCTAGTTGCAATATTACTAAAAGGCCTTTAATAAGTCAAAAGAAATTTAACAGAATAATTTCAGGCATAAATATACACAAGGAAATGTGTCCCAAACGTTTCTAGCTTTCTAGCGTAGAGCATTAACCAAGATGAATTCCAGCTTGCGTATCTGGATCGGGCTTCCTTTTTTTAGGTTATTTTTAACTAGGTGCTTGGCCGATTGATAAAATATCGATAATATTACAGTCAAACCGGATTTATTTCCTTTTTCTAATAGTTGTTAAAATTGTATCCTTGTCAATTTTCTTGGTGCAGAAAAACCAATCATGGCAGGTCATATCCGTTTTATTTTCCATTCTTTCCTTAGCTACTCCACAGGAACCTGCTGTGGGGATAATTACGTCATCACCGGGTCTCCAGTCAGCCGGGGTAGCTATTGAAAAGGCATCCGCTGCCTGCAAGGCAACCACTACCCGATATAATTCATCAAAATTACGGCCCAGGCTGAGAGGGTAATAAATAATTGCTCTGATTATACCTTTAGGGTCAATTACAAACACTGCGCGGACCGCTTTGGTGCTACTTTCCCCGGGTTGAATCATTCCATATCTTTTGGCTACTTCCATCGTAATATCTTCAATTAAGGGGAACTTGACTTCAATGTTTTTCATGCCTTTGTATTCAATTTTATCCTTGATAGTTCTTAGCCATGCAATATGGCTGTAAAGACCATCAACCGAGAGTCCGACAAGTTTACAATTTACTTCGGCAAATTTCTCTTCAAGATTAGCAAACGTCATGAATTCGGAGGTGCAGACGGGCGTAAAATCAGCGGGATGGCTGAACAAAATAACCCAGATTCCTGAATATTGATCGGGGAAAATAATCTCTCCCTGGGTAGTAACCGCCTTAAATGAGGGGGCTTTATCCCCTATTCTGGGCATTGCTAAAACTGCGCCTGAAGTATTCTGTTCCATAATCTCCTCCTTACAATAAATTTTTATTAAAATACCGGCATTTTCTTTAACTGACTTAAAAACATGGCAAGGCTATTAATTTATATTATATTTTAAAAAGAAATTCCCGTCCCACAGGATTTATATAACCAAAGTTATATCCATCTACTCAAACTCTGAGGGAACCGCACAAATAAAGACCAGATTCTGAGTTTTCGATGTGTTCTTAAACTGATGTATTTCGTTGGGTAAAATCAGAGCGAAATCACCTTGCTTTATTTCCTGTTCCTGGTTTTTGTAAACTACAGTTCCCTTGCCTGCAATGACATAGTTCTCATGTTCGAATGGGTGCTGGTGAAGCGGTGTATGTCCGCCTGGTTCAACAGTAAATACGCGAAATGAAAATGTCGGAACCCCATCCGCTTTAGACAACGGAACCTGTTTATAAATCCCTTCGGCTCCTTCCATTTTAGGTATTGTTCTTTCAACCTTGTCTAATCTAGTTATATACATTTAAGTCCCCCTTCAAATCCCATTTGTCTCACTCAGCCTGAATATCCCTCGTTTTGCCGGCAATCGCGCTAAGTATTTTTTCTTTAAAATTTCCCAGGGATTCATTGTTCATCTGCTCACCAGTGCGTAAACGGACAGATACGGTGCCAACCACAGCTTCTTTTTCCCCGATAATTAGCATGCAGGGTACTTTATCCATTTGGGCTTGACGTATCTTCTGGTTCATACGCTCTGCTCGGTCATCCACCTTTACCCGGATATTACTGGATTTAAGTTCAGTCTCTATTTTACGAGCGTATTCTATGTACTGATCAGACACAGGAATAAGGATTACCTGAATCGGAGACAACCAGACCGGAAACGCCCCAGCATAGTGTTCTATCATCATGCCAAAAAACCGTTCCAAAGAACCTAGCAGAGCACGATGAACCATATAGGGGCGGTGTTGATTCCCATCAGGACCAGTATAAACCATGTCGAAACGTTCAGGCAGGTTGAAATCAAATTGAATGGTGGTCATCTGCCACTCCCGTCCCAATGCATCTACTATTTTTATATCTATTTTGGGCCCATAGAATGCACCACCGCCCTCATCGACCTTATAAGATATTCCTTCTTTATCCAGCACCTGACGCAGAGAACTTTCGGCTTTTTCCCACTGCTCATCTATGCCTATGGCTTTAGCCGGTTTGGTAGAAAGATAGATATTGTACTTATCAAAGCCAAATACCTTCCACATATAGAGAGAGAAGCGTAAAACTTCTGCTACCTCATTGTTGATCTGCTCCAACGTACAGAAAATATGGGCGTCGTCCTGAGTAAATCCTCGTACCCGCAGGAGACCCATTAAAACGCCGCTTCGTTCATAACGATAGACCGTTCCCAGTTCTGCCCAACGCAACGGCAGGTCACGGTATGACCGCGGTTGGGATTTATATACCAGGATATGGAAAGGACAATTCATCGGTTTAAGAAAATATTCCTGATTATCAATATCTATTGGTGAATACATATTTTCCTTATAATTTTCAAGGTGCCCGCTGATTTCCCACAACTTGCTTAAACCGATGTGTGGCGAATAGAGAAGTTCATAGCCGTTAGCGAAATGCTCCTGGCGCCAGAATTCTTCGACAATAGCGCGAATACGCCCCCCTTTCGGATTGTAGATAATTAAACCACCGCCAATCTCTTCTGGATCCGTATAGAGATTCAATTGCTTGTTTACCAGACGATGGTCTCGTTTTGCAGCTTCTTCCACGTTTTTCAAATAATTATCCAATGCTTGCTGATTATCAAAAGCCACCCCATAAATACGCTGAAGCATAGGACGATGTTCATCCCCACGCCAATAAGCTCCGGCAATATTGATCAACTTGAAGGCTTTGATCTCACCAGTAGATCCGACATGTGGTCCACGGCACAAATCAACGAATTTACCCTGATGGTAAATTCCCACCTTATCATCCTGTAATTCCGCAATCACTTCCAATTTATAAGGTTGATCCTTAAAAAGCTTAACGGCATCCTCTCTGTTGACTTCTTGATGTAAAAAAGGTGCATTAGTTTTAACTATTTCCTTCATTTTAGCTTCGATTATCGGCAAATCCTCTGGAACTAATGTACGGGGTAATTCGAAATCATAGTAAAAGCCATTCTCGATGGCCGGACCTATGCCGAACTTAGTTCCAGGGAAAATGGACTTTACTGCTTCGGCCATAATATGGCTGGCCGAGTGCCGCATCGTCTCCAAATGTTCATCTGTTTTTGATTTAATGGCTTTAATAGTCATCTTTTGTATCCTTTATGCGCACGGTTAATTTAAAACAGGTAACTACGACAATGTCTTTTCATTACTCATGAAAGGTCAATGCACATACCTGCTTTATTGAAAATAAAATTCTCTCCAAATTCTTGAGCCAGAACACTGATAACCGGTAAATCTGTGCAGTGACATAAACCCAGCGTTTTAACCCCCAACTCTTTAAGTTCTGCAATGCTTTGCCAAAGACGATCCTCAGCATTTCCCATAAGGTGAGAACCGCCTATCACGGCCTGTATTGCATTAATCCCGGTTATTTTCTGTGCTTGATAAATGGTATTAATCATACCACGGTGAGCGCAGCCCAGGATGATAACCAGGCCTTTTTCAGTCTTAATAATCATAGCCTGATCATCCATCACCAGGTCCGGCTCAAATCTGAAGTCCTGTTTGACAAAAAGGCCGGAATCTATGGTTTCGTATTCAGTCACCATTGAGATTTCGCCAGTGGTGACGATATTTTGGGTTATCTCTACTGGTTGTTTCGTTAGAGTAAAATGAGCTCCCAGGCTCTCCAATTCCTCTTTTTGATAAGGAATTCCGATATACTTATCCGGTTTGCCCACACGCCTTGAAAATTTGGCTTGCCAGATATCCGGATGAGCGATTATTTCTATCTCTTTCTTCATCCTGCGTAACATTTCTCGCAATCCACCGGTATGGTCGTAATGCCCATGGCTTAAGACAATTTTATCAATCATACTGAGGTTAATTCCTAACGATTCAGCATTATGGACGGCTGATATGGTCGCCCCTGTATCCAGAAGTATCTTGGTTGTGTCTGCTTCCACCAAAACACTTAATCCCCACTCACCCAGAAAATCTCCTATGCTGGCAGTATTTTCACTTAAAGTACTAACACGAAGGGTCACTTCTTTTATTCTCCTTAATAGTTAGCTGTATCATCAAAGGGTCTTTTGATATTCCGTTCAGTATTTACGGTAAGCTTTCTTCCAGGGCTCTTGTTGCAGAGTTAAAAAGTCCTGGATTGCGGCTTTCAAGGTATTAGAAGATAACAAGGCACAATGCTTATTTTCCTCAGGCAACCCTTGAAAGGCGTCCAAAACATCTTGCTGGCTGATCTGCCGGGCTTCAGTGAGAGTTTTTCCAATAGCAAGCGTGGTAGTCATACTACCGGAAGCTATACTGGGACCGCAACCATCCGTCATAAAATTAGCTTTTGAAATGGTCCCTTCGCTGACTTTGATCCAGATCTCCATGGTATCACCACAAGGACCAGTTATTCTGGCATAGCCATCTGCATCTTTAATCCCTCCCAAATTCCTGGGGCGCATAAAATGATCAATAACCGTCTTGGAATAGATCTTACGGGCATCAGCCAAAACCATTTCCTGGAGTTCATCATACTCTGCCGACATTTATCTTGACTCCTTCTTAAAGATGGTTGGGGCGATTCTAATTATAGAGTCACCCAGCCTGTCCACAATCTCGCTGTTATAGCGTTCTATCTCTCCATGGTCGCAAAGCTTAACCAGTTCAATGTCCAGTGGAATCTGCGCCATTAAAGGCGCACCGGCGAATTTAGCCATTTCCTCTGCACGGCTTTTACCAAAGATTTCGATCTTCTTATCAATTTCAGGGACATACAGATAACTCATGTTTTCCACTAACCCTAAAATAGGTTTGTTCATTTTACGTGCCATATTAACGGCCTTCTTGACTATCATCTCCACCAAATCCTGAGGTGTGAAAACAATAATCACTCCTGAGATGGGGAATGACTGCATAACCGTTAAAGGGGCATCTGCCGTGCCAGGAGGGAGGTCTATGATCAAATAATCCAGCTTTCCCCAAAGTACGTCGTTGCCAAATTGTTTAATCGTATTGCCAATCAAAGGCCCCCGCCAGATTATGGCTTCCTCTTCATCAGGTAATAAGAGATTAATAGACATGATTTCAATGCCGGAACTGGTTAAGACCGGCAGTAGAACGTTATCAGTGAAATTAGGCCGCTCAACGATTCCGAACATCTTGGGTATGCTGGGACCGGTGATATCGGCATCCATAATGCCAACCTCATAGCCTTGCCGTTTTAAAGCAATAGCTGTGAGTCCGCTTACCAGTGATTTGCCGACGCCGCCTTTGCCGCTCATCACGGCAATAATGTGGCCAATTTTGTTTAACTCTTCTGCCCTGGCATTGATAAAGGTTATCTGTAGACCATTTGAACCGGGCAGTTTTTCTATAATATCTCTCGATTTAGTTTGAATCAAGTTTTGAGCAGATTCGTTTAATCCGGTTGTAGCTAGACTAATATTTATTGTTTTTTCCGTTATAGCCACTTCCCGGATCAAATTCATGTCTGTGATGCTACGTTTAACGCCGGGAACCAAAACCTGTTTCAGTTCATCCCGGATTTGTTTTTCTTTCAGCATTTCGTATTCTCCCTTAATGAACGACAAACTGATCAGCTTTGTTTTACAGTTCTTCCACTTCTCAATCTTGAATCCCAGATATATTCTTGATCGGACAGTGATCTAACGCTGATAATTTTTAACAACTAATTTAAACTTTCTACATTCAAACTTTCTAACGCTAACTTAGTGATCGCAGACATTTCCACCCGTAGCTAAAGA
>Ga0114951_10003828_pt1 | contig 15228 bp, 8 predicted proteins | sample AM7aDNAmetaG_FD_88677 | JGI IMG/M metagenome (GOLD analysis project Ga0114951, IMG submission 88677) | Freshwater microbial communities from Finland to study Microbial Dark Matter (Phase II) - AM7a DNA metaG | ecosystem: Environmental > Aquatic > Freshwater > Lake | place: Finland: Lake Alinen...
CGCGGGTCCGTGGCCGTGTCCTGGCACGTCCAAGGCTGACCAGTGCGCATGGCCGTTCCAGTCGGACCCTGCCCGGTCGGCGTATCGTCCCAGGTAACCTGCACAGTATCCAGTACAGCCGCATGGTCGCCGGCCTTGGCGGCCGGCACGACGCGCCGGGACCCGGGCTCCGCCAAACCAACCCAGGCAAGCAGATAGCCGCGGGTTTGGACCAGGATTTTGCACGCTTCGGCCAGCAGTCGCCCGGGGTCCCGCTCGCGCACGATGAGCTGGCTGATGTCGCGAATGGCACGCAGGAGCAAGTTCAGCTCGCGAATGTGTTGTTCTGCCTGCGCGCGTTGCCGGTGGTCCTCGACTTCGCGCAAGGCCCGCTTAACGGCCGGCCCCAACCGGGACAACCGCTGCTTCAAAACGCAATCCGTCGCTCCACGCTGCAATGCCTCGATGGCAGCTTCTTCTCCCAGGTTGCCGGAAACGAAGATGAACGGAATTTCGGGACGTTCCTCTTGGACGGCAGTCAATGCGGACAGGCCGTCGTAGTTTGGCAGCGAGTAGTCGGCCAGAATAACGTCCGGGGGATCTTCGCGGAGCCGGGCCAGAAAGTCGGCTTCGGTCGCGACGCAGATCGCCACAAACTGGAGACCTGCCTCGCGCAACTCGCGGATTATCAACTCGGCGTCAGTCGCTTGATCTTCGAGGAGTAGGAACTGGAGTTTGCGGGCCATGGTCATTCCTTAGCGTTGGGCAGTGCAAAATAGAACACTGCTCCCTCCTGGGGCTTGCCTTCCGCCCATACCCGCCCGCCATGCCGGCTGACAATGCGCTGGACCAGGGCCAGCCCCACCCCGGTTCCCTCGAACTCCTCATGGCTGTGCAGGCGCTGGAAAATGCCGAAGAGTTTGCCCGCGTACTTCTGGTCGAAGCCCACACCGTTATCTTTCACCCAATAGATGTTTTGGTTTCCCTCCACCCGGCTGCCCAGCTCGATCTCGGGCTCCGCTCGAGGGCCGGTATACTTGACGGCGTTGGCTAGCAAATTGGCCAGCACTTGCCGGATCAGGCTCAGATCGCCTCGGGCGGGCAGCAGCGGACCGAGCTGGAACCGGATGTTGCGATCGCCAGCGCCGGCGAGGCATTCCTCAAACACGGTCCGGGCGAGGGTGGTCATGTCGATGTCTTTCACCTCCGCCGGCGCGCGGCCCACCCGGGAGAAGGTGAGCAGGTCGTTGATGAGCTGCCCCATGCGGCCGGTCTGGCGGCGAACCACGCCCGCAATACGCCGGCCCTCCTCGTCGAGCCGGCTTCCATAATCCTCGGCCAGGATGCGGGTGAAACCGTCGATCGCCCGCAGCGGCGCCCGCAAATCATGGGAGACGGAATAGGAAAAAGCTTCGAGCTCCTTGTTGGCCGCTTCCAATTGGGCCGTGCGCTGGCGAACACGCCCCTCCAGTTCGAGGTTGAGGCTCCGGATGGTTTCCTCGGCCTGTTTGCGTTCGGTGATCTTGTCAAACACGGAGACGAAATAGCCCTGGGCTGGGCTATAGACCGAAACCGAGAACCAATCCTGCAAGGCTTTCACATAGATCTCGAACTTTTCCGGCTGGCCGGTCGCCGCCACCCGGCCATAGAGTTCAAACAGCTCCGGATTGGTGTCCCGCAACCCTGGGATTACTTCCGTGGCCCTGCGCCCGATAACATTCTTCAGGCCGGTCAATCTCGCGAAGGCATCGTTGACATGGAGGTAGATAAAGTCCCGGGGCTGGCCCTGCTGAAACAGCATCCGTTGATAGGCAAATCCTTCCCGCATGTTCTCGAACAGCGAACGAAAGCGCGCCTCGCTCTGGCGCAGGGCATCCTCGGCGCGGAATTTCGCCAAGGCAACGGCAAGATGCGCGCCGAGCCTTTCCCAGAGGGCGATGGCTTCCGGCTGGAAAGCCCCCGGCTGCCGCGCGTTCAATTGCAGCAGGCCCAGCCGTTGCTCGCCGAGGCGCAGCGGAATCAGGGCCACCGACTCGTAGCCTTCATGGTTGCACCGGTTGCGGGCGTGCGCCGGCCGGTCGGCCTCCGCGGTGGTCGCCAGCAACTCAGTCGTCCCGTTGGTCCAGAAGCTGCCTTCCGCAGTGAAGAATGGCTTGGCCGGATCGAAGCGCCCGCGGATTACATTGCCACACATGCACTCGAGCAGGGCGTGCCCCTGGCTGTCCCGGCTGATGTTGCCAGCCGCATCTTGCTCGCAAAGCCGGTTCTCCGCCTGCACGAACTCCGGCGGAAATCCGCGGGCCTCAAAGTAGGGATAATCCTCTCCCTCCAACAGCCGGACGCCGACGGCATCGCAGCCGGATTGTTGTTGAAAGAAGGTCGTAACCGAGCGGATCAGGTCGCGTGTGCCAGCACTTTCGTTCACCAACCGGAGGAACTCGATTGTGACTTCGCTCTCGTGAAGGGCTTGGGCGGCTTTGCCTGCCGAGTGCCGTACCGGACGGCGCGGGGCCGCATCCGGCGCTTCTCTCAATGACCCACCACTGGTTGGTCTTGGACCCTCGGACATGGGTGCAGATTCTACAGGGCTCCGTCGGTTTTTAAAGCAAAATCCGAAAGGGCGACCGGCTATTCGGCTTAAAGACCTTTTGCCGTCGAGCCTGAGGATGCAACCGGGATTATGCCCGGCGGATTACTGCCGACAAATGCCAGCAACAAATGCTTGGCAGGAGATGCGGTTGGGGTCATGCTGGGGCGGCGTGAAAAAGGATTCCGATAGAGTGGTGAACAGGATCCTCATTATTGATGACGAGGATGATTTTCGCCAGGTAATCATCAAGCTCTTGACCCGGCAGGGTTTCGAGGTGGTGGCAGCTTCTGATGGAAAGTCGGGCGTAAGCCTGGCCGCGGAGACGCTGCCAGACCTCATCGTGTGCGACCTGAACATGCCCGGCATGGACGGCTACGAGGTGCTGGTCGCGCTGCGGCAGGACCCAAGGCTGGCCGATATCCCGCTCATCTTTCTCACCGGCCAATCCAAACCCAGCCAGGTGCGCCAGGGCATGAACCTTGGAGCGGATGACTATCTGACGAAACCGGTAGACCTGGGTGATCTACTCGGTGCCGTTAAGATCAGGCTGAGCCGCCGCCAGGCACAGCGACAGAGACAGGAAAAGCAAATGGAGCGGGCGATGCAGCTTTTTGGCGGCATTGTGCACGACTTGCGCGACCCGCTCTTCGTGGTCCTGGGGTATACCGACCTGCTGAAGCGCGACCCCGGCAAAACGCCGGCGAGCGGGGACAACTCCCGGCAGATGCTTGATCGGATGCAACAGGCCATCCTCCGCATGCAGGCGATCATCTCGGAGACGCTCTTTCTGGCCCGGTCCCGGATGCAGCGGCTGCCGTTCGACCCCGGCCCGTTTGACCTGCGGGAGTTTTGCGAGCAGATGGCGGCAGACCACGTGGAGCATCAACGCGTGCAGTTTCAATGCGCACCGGGCCGATTCCCGATTGCCGCCGATGCGCTGCGCCTGCGGCAGGCGCTGGACAATCTCTTGTCCAATGCGCTGAAGTATTCAAGCGGGCCGGTCGTCGTCAGTTTGAGCCAGGGCTCACCGGACTACCTGATCGAGATCAAGGATCAGGGCATCGGAATACCCGCAGGGGAGCAAGCAGGCCTTTTCGAACCCTTCTTCAGGGCTTCAAACACCGGCAACAAGCCCGGGCACGGCCTGGGGCTTTCGATCGTCAAGAGCTGCATCGAACAGCACGGCGGCACGGTTCGCTTTACCAGCGAGGAGGGCAAGGGGACCACATTTTCCGTCGAGATACCAAGGGCGCCACGACCGGTGGCCCAGGGAGGAGAGGAAGGCCCGAGAGCGCTCCCAGTATTTCTGCCAAAAGATCTGCCAAAAACTGCAAGCCCGGTTGCCATCATCGACGCGCCGGTCTGCCCAAGTCAGCCGCCAGGAAATGGGCCTGAGGCTGCACCCGAGAACAGTGCCCAACTCAGCGGCATCATCGTGGATGACGACTCGCTGGTGCGGAGTGTGCTGCGCGATCTTCTGGAGACCACCCACGACATCCTCATCGTGGGCGAAGCAGGCACGGTTGCTCAGGCACGTTCGCTGGCGGCGCAGCATGAGCCGGATGTCGTGTTTCTGGATGTAACTCTGCCGGATGGAACAGGGTTTGACTTGCTGCCCGACCTCAAGGCGTCTGCGTCGGTGGTCTTCGTAAGCAGCGCCGAGGAGTACGCGGTCCACGCCTTTGACTGCGACGCTGTCGATTACTTGATGAAGCCGGTCACCCCGGAGAGGCTGCAACAGGCCCTGACGCGAGTGCAGCAGCGGCTGGAGGCAAAACCCGTGGTTACACCGGCCATTCCCAAGCCTGGTGATTCGTTCCTGGTAAAGACCCTGACCGAGAAGCGGCTAGTGAAGGTAGCCGAGATCGACAGGATCATCGCCTACGGCGAATACTCCTGGGTCTACTGGCAGACAAACCGGAAGGGGGCATTGCTCCGAAAGTCCCTGAAACACTGGGAGTTAGAGCTTCCAGCCGAGCAATTCATCCGCGTTCACCGTCGTGCGATCATCAATCTAGCCTGGATGGACCGGATTGAGAAGCTTGACAGCGGGCGTATGCAAATCCATCTGCGCGACAATCCGGAACCCATTCTGGTCAGCTTGCGCCTGGCTCCGGTCCTCAACCGCAAGCTCAAGGCCCTGCGCGGTCAGCCGTGACCAAACCTTGTTCGCGGACCACGCTGATATTGCTCAACTTGTCTGCGCGATCCGCACTCCTAGGCAGAACCTCCGCCAGGCAGCTTTCTCGAAACTGCAACTGAGGCAGTTCTGAGACAACCATCCAATTCCCGGACCCCACCGGGACGTTAGTAGCACGCTTACTGCAATTATTGGGGCGCTTGCTGCCTCATACCCACCCCTTTGCACGGTTCCTGCGGCAGTATTCCTGCGAAAGTCATTGTGCACTGACGGGTTAGAACTAGAGGCCGAAGACCTGCGCACTCAAAGGAATATTTAAAACGGTGTTATGAAAACGGCTGCATTATTAAGTCTAGCGCTGATCAGCGCGGTGCTGGTCAGCACAGCGGCGCCCGCGGCGAGCAATTGGCGCCGCTTGCTGCCCACCGTGTCCGGAAATGTGGCGATTACGAAAGAGCGAGCCGAACGCGGCGATGTAAAATCACAGGTCGAATTGGCGGATAACCTGGTTGCAAACCAATTCGTGGCCCAAGCTGTGGAATGGTATCGCAAGGCAGCGGAGCAAGGGAATGTGGAGGCGAAGTTCCGGTTAGGCGATATCCTGATCAACGGCTCGAATTTGCCATCAGACCCGGAACAACGGGTTGCCCCCAAACCCACCGAGGGGGTTCGCTGGACTTTTGAAGCTGCCACCAACTTCCACTCCGGCGCCTGCCGGAACATGTCTTATGTACTGGAATGCGGATTGGGCGTGGCCACGAATTTGGTCGAGTCTTATGCGTGGCTGGATGTCTTTTCGCGCAGCAATGCCGCCACCGCGCGCGCCGACATGGACCGCCTGGCGCTCCGGATGGATTTGAAGGAGATTCGGGAGTCCCACGACCTTGCCGAAGCGTTCTTGAAGCGCCAGTGGCCGCACCACGTCGCCCGGAAATTCTCTGAAGCAGATTTGGCTCTCAAGCTCAATGGCATTACCGTCGGCCCGGTTTCGCTGGCGATCATCAACGGACAGACACTGGAGGAAGGCGACTCGATCCGCATGCCGGCGAAGGACGGGACCGCGCGCATCAACTGCGTTAAAATCACACAAACCTCCGTGCTGGTAGCGGTGGAAGGCGAAGACGAACCCCGCCTATTGCGCTTGAAATGAAACTGGAAAGCCTCAAGCCATCGTCCGGACCGGGTCTGACTACGCTGACGCGAGTGGTGATCCTGATCGCGCTGTACTTTCTCGGGGGGCTGCTCGGCAAACAGGCGACCTTCTTGTCGGGCAGCATTGCGCTGGTCTGGCCACCGGCGGGTATTGCGATGGCGGCGATTTTGCTATTTGGCTACCGGTTCTGGCCGGGCGTCGCGGTGGGGGCGATCCTCTTCTCCTTCATGAACGGCTTGCCGCTGGGCTTCTTTACCTTTGGCACCGCGATGGGCAACACGATGGGAGCCATCGTTTGCACCTTCCTGCTAAAGCGATTCGTCCGCTTCAACTGCGCCATGGAACACACGCGGGACGTAGCCGCCTACATCGGGCTGGCCTGCTTTGTGGGGACGACCGTCAACGCGGCGTTCAATGTCGTGAGCCTGGTCTATGCCGGATCGGTGCCGTGGTCCAGTTGGTCGTCTACCATTCTGGAATGGTGGGTGCCCAACGCGCTGGCGGGGTTGGTGGTTGCCCCGTTCCTGCTTACTTGGGCAACCCCGTCCGCCCTGCGCTGGCAGCCGCGATTGGTGCTGGAGGCGATCGTTTGCGGAACGGGCCTTGTATTGGCCACCTTGGTTTCCTTCCAGTCCTGGTTTGTCTATGGGATCCAGAACTACCCGCTGGCTTACTTACCCTTCCCCTTCCTGGTGTGGGGCGCTTTGCGATTTGGTCAGCGCGGGGCAACCAGCGGCACCCTGCTCGTATCAGCCGTAGCCCTCCACTCGCTTTTGAACGGCGGCGGGCCTTTCCTCGCCACCGGCGAGCGGGTGAGCCTGATGCTCATCGGCAGCTATATCGGCGTTCTGGCGGTAACCAACCTGCTCCTGGCCGCGGCCGCGGCCGAACGCCGGCAAGCGGAGCAAGCCATGGCCGAGAGCGAGAAACGCCTGCGCGCGGTCGTCGAAGATCAGACCGATTTGATTGGCCGCTTCAAGCCCGACGGAACCCTCACCTTCGTCAACAGCGCCTACTGCCAATTCCACCGCAAATCAAGGGAAGAGCTGCTCGGCACGAACTTCCTGCAGACCCTGCCGGTAGAAGATCTCGCCATTCCCTTAAGTTGGTTCGAGGCCTTGCCCCCGGAGCAGCCGGTGGTCTCCTTCGACCACCGCGTCGCCGGACCAGACGGCATGACGGTGTGGCAACAATTCAGTGTCCGTCGCCTCTTTCGGGAAGGCGGCCAGACGCTGGAGTTCCAAGCCGTCATCCAGGATATCACCCATCGCAAACGAACCGAGCAAGCCCTGCGCGCCAGCGAGCGCAAATACCGCTCGCTTGTGGCCAACCTGCCGGACATTGTCTGGACGGCGGATGCGAACCGGAAGCTCCTGTACGTGAGCGACAGCGTGGAAAAGATACTCGGCTTCTCCCCGGAGGAATTGACCCGGAGCCCAAGCACGCTGTGGCTGGACCGCATCCACCCCAACGACTTCCCCAAAGTCCAGCTCGCCTACGAGATGCTCTACACCAAGGAGGAAGCGTTCGACGTGGAATACCGCATCCGCCGCCGGGACGGCCAGTGGATTTGGCTGCATAACCGCGCACCCTCCACCTATATGCGGGACGGCGCCCTGTGCGCCGATGGCCTATTGTCCGAGATCACTCAACGCAAGCGGGTCGAGGAGGAACTCCAGCGCGCCAAGGACGCAGCCGAGGCGGCCAACCGCGCCAAGAGCCAGTTCCTCGCCAGCATGAGCCACGAGTTGCGCACGCCCCTCAATGCCGTCATCGGCTTCTCTGAAATCCTGATCGATAAGACGTTCGGGGACCTGAACGAACGGCAGCTCAAGTATACCAGCAATATCCTCAGCAGCGGCAGCCACCTGCTGCAATTGATTAACGATATTCTCGACCTCTCCAAGGTTGAAGCCGGGCGGCTGGAGTTGTCCCGCAGTTCCTTCAGCCTCGGCCGGGCGATGCAGAACGTGCAGATGATCGTCAAGACGCTCGCGCACAAAAAGGCCATCGGCCTCCAGTTCGATGTGTCGACGGCGCCGCCCGAAGTGTTCGCCGACGAGTCGAAGTTCAAGCAGATCATGTATAATCTGCTAAGCAACGCCATCAAGTTCACGCCCGACCGCGGGCAAGTTTCGGTGACCGCGTGCTACTGGAACCAGAAGAATGAGCATAGCGGGCCGGCGGCCAAGCCCCGGGCCTCAGGCAGCTGCCTGAGAGTGACCGTGGCGGATACGGGCATCGGCATCCACCCGCGAGACCATGAACGCATTTTTGCCGAGTTCGAACAAGTGGACTCCTCTTACGGACGCCGCCAGCAAGGCACAGGCTTGGGGCTGGCATTAACCAAGCGACTCATCGAGCTGCACGGCGGGCGCATCTGGGTTGAAAGCGAAGGCATCGAAGGCATGGGCAGCCGGTTTAGTTTCGTGCTCCCGCTCGAGGTGCCCGAACCGAAACCCACGGCCGCGGGGCGGGGAGGAGATGGCATCCTCCGCCCACAAGTCCTGGTCCTGGCAGAGGACGCTCAAACCGAGCAGCTGGCTGGCAGCTACCTGAGCGGCGTAGGCTATGGCGTCGTATGCGTCACCAGGGTCCAGGATCTCACGACGGCCATCACGGACAACCGGCCCTACGCCGTCGTCATCGATCAAAACATCACCCGGCGTTACGACGTGCGCGAGCTGCGCGAGCTGCGTGCCCGGATTCCAAGCGGGGTGCCTACCGTCACATGCGGTTTCGATGCCGAAGAGCGGCCCAGCTTCAGCCCGTTCGCCGGGGAGCGGCTATCCGAAATGCTGGCCAAGCCCCGCCTCATTGACGCGATCCGCCGCACCCGGGCATCCTCCGGAAAGGAAGTCCGAACGGTATTGATTATCGAAGACGAACCCGCCTTGTTGGAACTGCTTGCCAAGACGCTGCTCTTCAAGGGCTTCCAAGTGCTCCCCGCCGCCAACGGCCGGCGGGGCATCGAATACGCCACCAACTCCCATCCGGATGTGATCATCCTCGACCTGACCATGCCCGACTTCAGTGGCATCCAGGTCGTGGAGGACCTGCGCGCCCGCCCCGAAACCAAGAGCATCCCGATTCTCATCCATACCGGCACCGCCCTGAGCGAGCCGGAGCGGCAGCACCTGGCCGCCCATGTCCAGTCCATAACCTCCAAAACCGAACCCGCAACCCTGCTCACCAAGCTGGAACACCTGGAAACGGCGCCTGCGGAAGTGGTGCGCCAGGAGTAAGCCTATGAAAAGAAGAATACTGGTGGTTGAAGACAACCTCTTGAATCTGGAGTTGGTCACAGACTTGCTCGAAGCCAAAGGGTTTATGGTCTGCCATGCTGTCACCGGTGAAGAAGCCTTTCGCGCGGCCTTCGAGTTGTCGCCGGACCTCGTTCTGATGGACCTCAGTCTGCCCGGTCAGGACGGCTTGGCAACCACCCGGGCCCTCCGAGCTGATCCCGCCACCCGTCACCTGACCATTATCGCGCTCACCGCCCACGCCATGAAGGGCGACGAGGCCATCGCCCTGCGCGCCGGCTGCAACGGCTACCTCGCCAAACCTATCGATACCAGAACCTTCGCGGCCAAAGTGGCCGCCTTTATGGCCGCCGCCGACTCGCGGCTCACCGAACCCCAAGCCGCCCTACAACATGCAAACTGAAGCCCAGATTCGTAGTAAAGCCGCCGCCGCCCGCGCCCTGCGCTATCGCGGACTCGTGCTGGTCGTGGACGACGATGAATCAAACCGCATGCTGTTGCGTGATCCATTGGAAACGCACGGATATGAGATTATGGAAGCTGAGAACGGCGAGCAGGCCCTGCAGAAAATCGAACAGCGCCCCCCCGACGTCATCCTGCTGGATGTGATGATGCCTCGAATGGATGGTTTCGAAGTCTGCCGGCGGCTGAAAAAGGATGAGCGTACCACCCATATCCCGATCCTGATCGTCACCGCCCTCTCCGAGCGGATGGAGCGCATGATGGGCATCGCGGCCGGAGCCAGTGATTTCCTGACCAAACCGGTCGATCTGCAGGAACTCACCCTGCGCGTCGGCCATGCCGCCCACTCCAAGCGCCTCTTCGACCAGCTCCAGGGCGAGCAGGCCCGGGCCGAGCAACTGCTCCTCAACACTCTGCCGCGCCCCATTGCCGAGCGGATGAAAAAGGGCGAAGTCAACATAGCCGAGCATCACCCGGACGTGAGCGTGCTGCTGGCCGACCTGGTGGGATTTACCACGCTCGCCGCCCACATCGGCCCGGACCAGGTGGTCTACCTGCTCAACGAAATCTTCTCCAGCTTCGACCTGCTCGCGGAAAAGCATGGCTTGGAGAAAATCAAAACTATCGGCGACGCCTACATGGTTGCCGGGGGCATTCCGCTGCCGCGCCCCGACCACGCGGAAGCTATCGCCGAACTGGCTCTGGACCTGATGGCCGAGATTCAGAAGTTCAACCGCGCCTACAACACCTCCATCCAGCTCCGCATTGGCATCAGCACTGGCTCGGTGGTCGCCGGCGTTATCGGGCGCTGGAAATTCACCTACGACCTGTGGGGGGACACCGTGAACCTCGCCTGCCGCCTGGAATCCCTCGGCCAGGCCGGAAGCATTATGGTTTCCGACATGACCTATGAGCGGTTGAAAGACAAATACCGTTTCGATAGCAGCCGGAGCCTTGACATTAAGGGACGCGGCGCCGAACTCGTCCACGGCCTCTGCGGCCGGCTCTGAAATAGCGTTCACCAGACCGTCGGCAGGCGCGATGTCCGGGCCGTCTCTCCGAGCGCACCACGGATGGTCTTGGATGCTCACGGCACGCCGGGCTGCGGTGCTCGGATCTGGATTTAAGATGCTGGATATTGGATGACCCGGACGGAGAGGGGTGCCTGGAGACTTTGGGCGACGCGCCGGCGCAAATCGAGTTCCTGATTCACCTCAACACACCGACTGCTTCCCTTGAATGCTTAATGCAGATTCCACAGCGTTCACTGCATCGCGCTGGCGGCGCCACATTCTCATTCTAAACTCTCACCCACAGAGTAATCGCAACCAGAGCTGAGCGCGTAAGCAAATTCCATAAGTCGGGCTATGACAACTCCAGTGCAACCCATGCTAGCCGATGCGCTGATCAATGTGATGGCGGTGTTTTCACTTGGCCTCATTGGCTACCTCTGGTGTCTGGGCCTTTGTGAAAAGCGCCAACGAAAGGAAAAGCAACTGGAACGCGAGCGCGAGCGGGACCGCCGAAAGTACTGGGGCTACATCTAGGGAATTCGGAAGTGGGCTGCCGCGCTCCTGATAAACCAATCACCCGCACCAGCATCGAGAAAGCAAATGCTTGAGTAAGACTGTTTGGAATCCTGTCGTTCTGGCGCCATTGGCCTTCCTTTGGCTCGCCACCGCACAGACAGAGGCGGGTTCTGAAAGCCCCGGCACCGTGCTCGCCGTATCGCCGGTCGCCCTGGATTTTGGGTTGGTCGGGGTGGGCCGGACCAAAGAGCTGTCTTTGACGGTGCAAAACATGGGCGGAGAGGTATTCAATGGGAAAGCCATAGTGGAGGCTCCCTTTAGCATTGCAGGCGAAACGTATTCATTGCGAAGCGGCCAAAGCCAGTCCCTAAAGGTGCGCTACCAACCGACGGCGCCGGGCACGAATCGCCAGGTTCTGATCTGCACCGGGGATAAGCCAATCACGGTTTCAGTGACAGGTTCGGCGGGAATTCCGCCCCAGCCACCGGGTAAGCCCCGCATCAACCAAAAAAGTGCCAAACGGTTTGCCGAGGTGGAGACGTCCGACTTCATCGTTAGGTATTATTCCAACCCCACCAGCTACATTCTGAAACCGTCCATGACGGAGGGCGCTTTTCGTTCAATTTGCGACCGCGCCCTGGTGCTGAAGATAGCCCGGGAGCAGCCGAAGCACGAACTTGCCGTCGTCGTCCTCAATCTTTACCCCCTCCCAGCCGATGAGGAGGCCGTCAAGCTGGGCTGGGTGAGTGACTTGGAACAACTCGGCTACCACCGCATCGTCTTCCTCCGCGGCCGCAACAGTGTGGATGTCAAAGGGTTGCCCATAGTTGATGGCCCCAACCCTTCCGTTTTGTCGGCGGTAAAGTAGAGCTCAGCCGCTTTCCGGGGGCCAGGAGGGGCCACGCTGCGCACTTGTGGCATGGCGCTGAAGGATCCCAACCTGTGGGAAGTTACGGGTGGGAGGTTTTCTCGAATGCTCCGAACGGAGAGCGATGTCTGGAGACGGCGGTGAACCGGGCGCGCAAACCGGTTTACGGGGTCATTCCAACGCGCTGACCAATTCACTCCTGTGTTTACTGCAGATTTTGCAGCGTTCACTGCATCCCGCTGGCAATACCACATATTCGACTCCATTTTCTGATGCACTAAGAGTCAACCGTCAACTGGGGCGGCGCGAAAAGGCAATTCCTAACAGAACGAAAGCGCGGGCTTGAAAGTCCCCCGCTAAGGCTGCCTGACCGGCAGCCTTGAAGATCGGCACAGAGAAGAAATGATTGAATTGGCCAGCCACGTAGCCCTGCCCGCAGCGCTAATGCTCATCCTGCTCATTGGCGCGGCTGTCACCTTGGCCATCCGCCGCCCCTTCGTCCCCTCACCCCAACCGATCCTCTGGCGCCTGTGGCCGCCGTTGGCGGCCATCACGGTCCTGGCGGTGGCTGGCATGACCACGCTTCTGTGGCAACAGCAACAACAGCGCCTGGACGAGAAAACCGCCACCCAGAACTTCACGGTCAGCCATGAGTTGCTGGTGGACATTCATAACCAGGCCACCAGCCTTACCCTGATACTGGAAGGTATTGCCGCCGATGCGAAGCTGCCGGAAGCCCTCCGCGCGGGCGATACCTCGCGCCTCCTCACCCGCTGGCGACCCGTGTTCGAGAAGTTGCGCCGAGAGTTCAAGGTTACGCACTTCGACTTTCTCGACACAAACCGCGTCTGCCTGCTCCGCCTCCACAAACCGGAGCGGCGCGGTGATCGGATCGAGCGCTTTACAGCCATCGAGGCCGAGCGCACCGGCAAGCCTGCCGCCGGCATTGAGTTGGAAACGGCGGGCGACCTCACGCTGCGAACGGTGCGGCCGGTCTTTGCCGGCGCCGCGCTCGCCGGCTACGTGGAGTTGGGCAAGGATACCGACGATATCCTGCGCCTGCGAGAAGGCTACCCGGACCAGGAACTGGCCCTGACCATACGCAAGAATAAGCTGAACCAGGCGCGGTGGACCGAGAGCCGGCGCGAGCAGGGCCGGGCAACCAACTGGGAAAGCCTCCCCCAAAACGCGCCCATTTACGTCTCGCAGCGCTCGCTCTCCAATGCCGTCACCGCCTGGGCCAACCCGGCGGCGGCGCCAGCCGCGCCCGCCCGCCACGAGTCGGTCCAGGGGCTTGAATCCGGACCAAAACACTGGCTGGTGGCCTCGACACCCCTGCGGGACATCTCGGGCCAGGAGATCGGCGACCTGTGGGTCATGCTTGACGTCACGGCCACCAGGACCGACTTCGCGCGCCGGATAATCCTGGGCGGAGCACTCAGCGCGGTCGTCCTGGCGCTGATACTGGGCTCCATCTATGTCCTGCTCCGCCGCACTGATGCGGGCATCCGCGCCCAGCAGGCGGCCCAGCGGGAGAACGAAGAACTCCTCTCGGCCACCCTCCGCTCCATCGGCGACGGGGTAATCGCCTGCGATGCCGGGGGCAAGGTGGTCACTCTTAACACCATGGCCGAGTCGTTCACCGGCTGGAGTAACGAGGAGGCCCGGGGACGGTTCATCGCCGAGGTGTTTCGCATCCTCCACGCCGAGACCAGGCAGGAGGCCGAAATTCCAGTGGGCCGCGCCTCGCGCGAAGATCGGATCATCGGCTTGGCCAACCATACCGTGCTCATCGCCCGCGACGGCACCGAACGCCAGATCGCCGATAGTTGCGCTCCCGTCCACGATGCAGCCGGTAACGTCATCGGGGCGGTGCTCGTCTTCCGCGATGTGACCGAGGAGTATCGCCGGCAGGATAAACTCCGCCAGTTGTCCACTGCGGTGGAGCAAAGCCCCATCTCCACCATTATCACCAACCCCACTGGAAACATTGAGTACGTGAATCCCCGGTTCACTGAGTTCACCGGTTACAACCGGGCGGAGGTTCTGGGCCGGAATCCGCGGTTCCTGCAATCCGGCCATACGAGCCGGGAAACTTACCATGAACTGTGGCAGACGATCAAAGCCGGGAAGATTTGGCACGGGAAACTCCACAATAAGCGGAAGAACGGCGAACTCTATTGGGAAGAGACCACCATCTCCCCGATTCTGGATACGTCAGGGCGCATCACCCATTTTCTGGCCGTCAAAGAAGACATCACTGGCCGCCTGCAGACGGAAGCCTCCCTGCGGATCAGCGAGGAACGGCACCGGCTGATTGCCGACCATGCCATTGACAATCTCTGGACGATGGGCCTTGACGGCATACTTACGTACCTGAGCCCATCCATAGAGAAGATTGTGGGCTACACCCCGGCTGAAATGATGCGCCAATCCCTGGAGAAGCTCCTTGCTCCCGGCTCCCTCACTCGTGGCCTTGAGTATTTGGAAAGACTGAGGGCTTGTTTGCAGGCCGGACTTCCCCTGGAAGCTTTCCGCGGAGATCTTGAGCTGCGGCATAAGAACGGCTCTGTCGTCTGGACCGAGATCACCGCATTCCCTCTTCTCGATGCCGCCGGTAACTTTGTGGAACTGGTGGGTGTAACCCGGGACATGAGCGAGCGGAAACAGGCGGAAGCGGCGTTGATGGACAGCAACCTCCGATTGTTCCAGGCCAAGACAAAAGCGACCGAGATGGCGACGCAAGCCGATGCGGCCAACCGCGCCAAGAGTGATTTCCTGGCGATGATGAGCCACGAAATCCGCACGCCCATGAACGCCATCATCGGCATGAACCACCTCCTGCTGGAGACCTCGCTCGATCCAAACCAACGGGAGTTTGCCTGCACTGCGGCCAGCAGCGGCGAGGCGCTGCTCGATATCATCAACGACCTCCTCGACTTCTCGAAGATCGAAGCCGGCGGCCACTTCCACCTAGAAGAGGAAGTGTTCAACCTCGAAGAACTGGTGAGCGGAGTTGTTCAATTGCTCAAGCCTGGCGCGGAAGAACGTGGGCTGACGCTGGCGGCCGAGCTGGCCGGAGGCATTCCAGACCACTTCAAGGGCGACGCCGGCCGCATGCGCCAGGTGCTGCTGAACCTGGCCGGCAACGGCATCAAGTTCACCGACCAGGGTGGCGTCCAGATCCGGGGACAGTGCCTCAAGTCCGAACCTTGCCAGGCTCGGCTGCGGTTCGAAGTGCAAG
>Ga0114951_10003829_pt1 | contig 15227 bp, 11 predicted proteins | sample AM7aDNAmetaG_FD_88677 | JGI IMG/M metagenome (GOLD analysis project Ga0114951, IMG submission 88677) | Freshwater microbial communities from Finland to study Microbial Dark Matter (Phase II) - AM7a DNA metaG | ecosystem: Environmental > Aquatic > Freshwater > Lake | place: Finland: Lake Alinen...
CCGCTAGAGACCTCTAAAATCCGGTTTAATACCGGATTTTTTATTTTTAACCTCGAGTGATGAATTGCTTCCGTTGCATTTCGACAACCATATAACCAATATTCAATTGAAGAGAAATCAAGTGGAAGTATCAGATCTTTTTCATCCTCTCCCAGAGTTTTTTACTTTCTTTCCTTGCAAACTCAAGGATCTCATTTTCGTTCACATTAGCAAGTTGTCTGTCCTTGACGATGATTTTTCCATTGGATACGACATGTTGAACATCCCTTGATTCAAATCCGAAAAGGAAATGACTATAAAAATTGGTTGAATTGATTTCCGTCGGGGAATCGTAATCGAGAACAACAAGGTTGTTTTCTCCGTCACCTTCAAATGCATTAAACCTGAGATAATCGTGTACATTTCTGAAACGCCTGTATATACCCTGATAATCAATACTGTCAAAGGTCTGCCCGGTAAGAAAAGCAGCTCTTGAGCTCCAGAGCATATCGCTGTGCATACCGTCGGTGCCCAGCATGATGTGATCTCCCAATCCCCTGGAATCGAAAAATCCAACCTTGTTGTTCAGGTTGCTTTCAGTATTCTGAACCACCCATGCAGGGGAACGGGAGATGAGTTCCTTTTCATGGTCATTCAGGTGAAGGCAATGTCCTAATATGGTCTTTGGCAAATCCAGTATACCTTCATCGTTAAGCCGCTGTATAACACGTTTATGATAATATTTAACACAATTTTCCTGATCGGATTTGTCTTCGGCAACATGGATGTGGATACCTGAATTGGTCTCGCGGGCAAGAGAGACAGCCTTTCTGATGGTATTATCGCTGACCGTGAACGAAGCATGCAATCCTACAAGGCCCTGATGGTTTTTTAAATAGTCTGACGTTTCTGCGAGCCCGGCAGCAGCAATTTCTTTTCCATCGCGGTCTGATATTTCATAGCATAGCAGGTGAGAAACTCCAACTTTTTCAAACGCTTTGGCAATAATTTCCAGTGATCCTTTTACGGCAAAGGGTGAGGCGTGGTGATCAACAATAAAAGTCACTCCGTTTTTGGCACAAGCCATAGCTGTGATTAAAGCGCTGGCTTCAATGGCATCTTTATTAAGACATCTGTCAAGTCTCCACCAGATATATTTTAAAATTTCATTGAAATTCACGGGAGCCTTTTCAGGGGCATCCATTCCCCTTGCTAATGCCGAATATGCATGATGATGACCGCAGGCAAAAGACCTGGTAATCAGTTTTCCTTTACAGTCAATTACTTCATCATATAATCCTTGAGCAATAAAATCGTTAAATTCAATTTTTCCTTTAAAACCGGGATAAACGATAAGGGTTGTTTTTCTGAACTCAAGTGTTACCGGATCGATATATGTTCCATTTGTTAAGTAAATTGCCATAGCTTATTTCTTCAGGTTAAATTTTCCTTTTCTATTCATCGGTAATGAAAACCTTCTTACACCGTCATAGTCACAAAGGGCGTTGGCAATAGCAGCTGCGGTCGGAACAAGTCCGATCTCACCAAGTCCTTTTGCGCCATATGGACCAACGGGGTCTTTCACTTCAATCCCGATCACTTTTATTTCAGGTGTTTCTAAAGCATTTAAAATACCCAGATCACGCATTCTTGTGGTCACAAGGTGTCCTCCTTCCATAGGGAGGTCTTCTGTAAGTGCATAACCCGTTCCCATATGAACGGCTCCTTCAATCTGTCCTTCAAACATGACCGGGTTCATTATTTTTCCTGCATCATGTGCCGCATAGATAGTTTCTATATTTCCCTGATCATCAAGAACAGCAAGCTGTGCAGCATAACCATAAGAATAATGAGTGATAATCTCTTTTACGTCTGCACCAGGCTTAGTGGTCCAGTCGCAGGTGTAATTACCATGATAGGACTTTCCCACAAGTTCAGAAAGTGAATGTTGCTGCATGTCTTGCCTGATTTTAACTGCTGCATCAATAATGGCATTTCCTAACAGGGCCGTTGCCCTTGATGAAGTAGTCATTCCGGTCGGAATTCCTGCTGCTGTTTCAACTTTAACTTCAATGATACCGGGAGGGATGCCGGTTTCTTCGTGGAGGGTCTGTATAGCCATATTATGGATTCCCTGTCCCATCTCAGTCCAGCCGTGATGAAGAATAATATGATCAGACGAAATGACCTGAATCAAAACATCACTATCGTCAATCATTCCGTTACCGACACCTGAATTTTTTATTCCGCAGGCAATGCCTTTCACTTTAGCTTTTTCATAATAAGGTTTCAAAGCGATTAGCGATGCCCTTATCCCTACACCATCTTTTAAAACCTGTCCGGTCGCTGTCATTAAGCCTTTGGTCAAAGCATTATCGTAGCGAAACTGCCAGCGGTCAAATCCGCCCTGCAGGCACAGATCATCGATACACCCTTCAAGTGCAAAACAGACCTGGTTAGCCCCAAAACCCCTCATTGCTCCACTTGGAATATTATTGGTATAAACTGTAAGAGATTCGAGGTTAACGCAGGGGAAGTGGTATGCTCCGGTAGCATGCCCTGCAACACGTTCCATCACTTTGGTCCCGACCGAAGCATAAGCACCGGAATCTCCGACGGCCCTGAGTTTTACGGCAGTTAAATGCCCTGATGTATCACAGCCTACAGCTATATCCATAAATACAGGATGACGCTTGGGATGCATACGTATAGATTCTTCCCTCGACAACACAGTTTTTACGGGCTTTTTAAGATGCCATGCAAAGAGGGCAGCATGCCCCTGTACGGTCATATCTTCTTTGCCGCCAAAGCCTCCGCCTGTAGGTACAAGCATAACGTTTACTTTTTCTTCAGGCAGATCAAGCAAGGCAGCAATCTGGGTCCGGTCAACATAAACACCCTGGCCGTTTGTGTATATACGGATGCCGTCATTATCAGGTATGGCAATGGCACCTTCGGTTTCAAGGAAGGCATGTTCAACGCGCTGAGTGGTATAAAATCCCTTTGAAATGAATGCAGAATTTTTAAGGATTTCGTCTGCATTACCTCCCCTGTATATTTTACAATTATCAAGAAGGTTAGCATGATCAGCATGAACACGGGGGGAGTTTTCCTGTATGGCTTCATAAGGATCGGTAACTGGTTTTAATATATCATATTCAATGTGAATAAGGCTAACAGCTTCTCTTGCTATTTCTTCGGATTCAGCGACAACTCCGGCGATAACATCGCCAATATATCGGGTAATTTCTCCCTCCCTGATCATCAAGGGCCAGTCTTTATAAATCAGGCCAACAAAGCGTTCTCCCGGAATATCTTCTGCTGTGAAAATACGGTGTACGCCTTTCAGTTTGATTGCTTCCGATATATCTATATTCCGCACTAATGCACGGGGATGGTCACTGAATTTCAGGGCAGCCTGCAACATACCTATAAAATGCAAGTCATTCACAAAAGATCTTTTACCAATGGCAGTTTCGTAGGCCTGGTATTTTGGGTATGATGTTCCGACATTGCCGGAAGTTTCAGAGAATTCTATGGTCGTTTTATCCTGAATGGCCTTCGCTGCCAGCTCAATAGCTTCGATGATTTTTACATATCCTGTGCAACGGCAAAGATTCATGGTGAGGGCTTCCCTGATTTCTTTCCTGTTTGGCACAGGATTATCCTGTAATAATATTTTTGTTCTCATCAGGAAACCCGGAGTGCAGAATCCGCATTGTACTGCGCCTTTTTCTACAAAAGCTTTTCCAATCACATGCCTGATGGTTTCAGGGATGCCTTCCATGGTGGTAACTTCTTTTTCTTCCAGCGTCCTCATTTTGGTCACGCACGACAGCTTAGCCTGACCGTTGATCTCTACCATGCATGCACCACAGGCTGCCTGTCCCGAACAACCATCTTTTACTGAAATGATACCTGAATCATTGCGCAGGTATTTCAGCAGTGTCAGTTCAGGCTTTCCCCGGTAGTGAATTTTTATCCCGTTCAGTATAAATGAGATCATAAAGAAGCCTTTAAAAATTTTTCAACAGATTCTATATCGGGTTTAACCGCCTTTGGTATATCCATCACAGGTTGAACGGCATCCAGGTCTTTCAGCCCGCTGCCGGTTAGCAGGACCACATTCCTGCTGTCAGGTTCAAGTAAACCGTTCCAGAGGTACTGAAGGAACCCGGCATAAGCTGTTGCTGCAGCAGGTTCGGCAAATATTCCCGTTTTACTGCTCAGAAGTGCCGAAGCTGCAATAATCTCTTCATCACTGACACTTAATTTTTCCCCTTCATACTGTAGGATAAACTTCTTTGCCATTCTAAAGTTGCGGGGGACATCAACGGATATTGAATCTGCCAGAGTATTACTCCGCATAGCCACAAACACTTCGTTGTCAATATTATTGACTACGTTACTGCTTCCCAATGCCTGAACGGCAACAATAACGGGCATTTTATCAATAACTCCTACACGGAGCAGGTCTTCAAAGCCTTTGTAAACTCCCGATATGATTACGCCGTCTCCTACAGGAACGAATATACGGTCGGGTAGTGAATGTTTCATTTGTGAATACAATTCATATGCAACTGTTTTTTTCCCTTCAATAGTAAGAGGATTATAAGCGGTGTTGCGGTTATACCATCCGAATTTCTTCGATGCTTTTATGCTCAGATCATAAGCCAAATCATAATTGCCGTCAACAGGAATAACTCTGGCTCCATACATGACGATCTGCGTCAGTTTTGCTTTTGGTGCTGTCGCCGGAACAAGGATAACGGCTTTTTGCCCTTGCGAGGCGCATATACCCGCCAGTGATGAACCTGCATTCCCTGTGGATGCGGTAATAATAGTATCCAGTTTGTTTTCAGCGGCATATGCCGATATCAGGGCAGAAGCCCTGTCTTTGAATGAAAATGTGGGATTCTGCGAATCATCTTTAAGGTAAAGATGAATTGCCATAGTGCCTTCATCTTCGACACCATAATGATAAAGTGGTGTATTGCCCACTTTGAGAACCGGCATGCTTTTCAGGTGGTGGATCGGTAAAAGGTCAATAAAATGATTTGCTTGAAGATTTCTGAACAAATGCTCCTTGTATTTTTCACGAATTTGTTCGTAAAAAAAAATGGTTTTCAAAACACCATATGGTGGTCCAGCAGGAATATTCTTTTTTTCACATGCGGGGCAAAGGTAAGTGACCTCTTCAGGTTTATAAACCGCTCCGCAATCAGTGCATTCAAAATAAAATTTTCCGGTCATAATCGTTCTTAAATATCAAAAATAATGAATTTTATGATGATTACAATGAAACGGCGTTTGATATAATCGCATTGCATTGCGGATATGAGAATAATTATAGGTTAAATACAAGCAGGATATAGAATAATGGGATACTTACAAATTTTTCAGCACACCCGTTTCTTCATTAAATTCCTGTATCATTTCATCAAACTTCAGATTCTGATGAAAAATGTTATTCCAAATCTCCCTGTCATACCACAGCTTGTTGAGGTCCTGAATCTCTTTGGCCTGTTGTTCAACCCAGGTAAAATATTTCAGGTTATGTATAGATTTGCGATCATTGTAATTCAGCTCTTTGATGTAATCGGCCTTCGTTCCGTAAAGGCATCTTTCCATATCTCTTACTGCCTGCATCATGGAATATTTCCCTCTTTCAACGTTCAGCTCCTGTAACCTTGACTGATACATTTCTGCGGAATCGGTGGCAATGGTTATGATGATATCATCGCAATCCATCTCCAGAAACCTGGCGGTCTTAATTGCCGAGAGCATATTTGATATTCCTGAAATACCCAGCATAGACAGAGATTCCACAAAATGAGGTTCAAGGCCTTCAGAAACAAGGAACTTTTTCCCTTCCTTTTCATTGAAGAGGCGGAAGATCCTCATGCAGTCTTCATCATCAATAGCAGCGACCATATCGGTATTTCTGACATTGTGAACCCATGGAACATGTTTGTCGCCTATGCCTTCGATACGGTGGTCACCGAAACCGTTCATCAGCAGGGTGGGGCACTGCAATGCTTCCGAAGCCACGACTTTAATGTGCGGGTAAATAGTTCTCAGATAATCGCCTGCAGCAATGGTGCCTGCTGAACCCGTCGCCGAAACATAAGCAGCAAAGCGGCTATTACCATTTTTAACAGTTCCGAAAACTTCATCGAGTGCGTATCCTGTAACATTGTAATGCCAGCAGGGATTCCCGAATTCATCAAACTGGTTGAAGATAATGCAGTCCTCACGGTTTCGCCGGATATCCCAGCATTTATCGTAAATTTCCTTGACATTCGATTCACAGCCGGGTGTGGCGATCACTTCAGCACCGATCTGATGCAGCCATTCAAAGCGTTCTTTACTCATCATTTCAGGTAATATGGCAACGGCAGTGCATCCCATCAGGTAAGAATCGAAAGCTCCGCCACGGCAGTAATTGCCCGTTGATGGCCATACTGCTTTATGATAAGCAGGATCAAATTCTCCGGTGATTATACGGGGTGCGAGACAACCGTATGCAGCACCTACTTTATGGGCACCCGTCGGGAACCATTTTCCAAGGATAAGGACAATGCGGGAATCAATGCCTGATATGGCTTTGGGTATTTCAATATAATTTACCCCGCCGAATAATCTGCCTTTTTCTTTAGGTTCGTTATGCCAGCTGATGCGGAAAAGGTTTAATGGATCGAGATCCCAAAGGCCGATATGTTTTAATTTGTCTTTTATTTTTTCCGGAATAAGCGCCGGGGTTCTCATCTGTGCAAAGGTGGGTAATATAATTCCTCTTTCGCGAAAACGGTCAATGGCTTTTCTCCTGATGGCGGGGTCTATTATTTTATCGATGATGTGTATCATAGGCTCAACAGCTTAAGTATATCAAAAGGTCTGCAAAGTTAATGAATTATAATGGGTTATCGGATAAATCGGTTATAATATAGATGACAGACAATGTAATAATAGCTGATTTGCACTCTGAGTAAATATTTAGATTGCTTGATTTCCTGTTAAATATTGTTTATTTTTGTCTATTACTTTTAGTTATGAAAAAGACAATCATTTTACTTCTAATACTTTCTTCATTAACACTTTACAGTCAAAAATGGTGTGCTCCGGGAGCTGAATGGAAATATACTTATGATACTCCTTTTTGGAATATTGGCTACGTTTCAATTAATTATTCAGGCGACACGGTAATAGGTACTGTAGCATGCAAGAAGCTGACAAAAACTTTTCATGGTTACGATTGTCTTACACATACCTACAATGATTATCGTTTTAATAGTGAATATACTTACGAAGATAATGGTCTTGTATATATTTTATTTGAAGGAGTTTTTGACACTTTATATAATTTTAATGCAGTGATAGGTGATCATTGGGGTTTTCCCAAAAAGACATTTAACATTACAATTTGCGATTCCAATAGTCAGTTTCATGTTTTAGATACAGGCACTATTATTATGAATTCCATTCCATTAAGATACCTGGCAATAAATAGTCCGGAGGCACATGGCTACAGAGACACGATTATCGAAAAAATTGGATTGACTAACGGATATATGTTTCCCTTTGATTGCTGTAATGGAGCAACAGACGGAAATGAAGGAGGACCTTTGAGATGTTACTCTGATTATAACTTTCCGACGTATAAACCCTGTAATTATACGATGGATTGTAATTATATATATACAGGAATAAAGGATAACGAAATTAAAATTATTAAAATTTCCCCCAACCCATTTACAGACAATTTTTTTGTTGATATCAGCGAATCGAACACTGATAGTCACGATGTCGAAATATTAAATTTATCCGGCAAACTTCTATTGGAATACAGATCATTAACAAAGAGCCAATTGATATATACGAGAAACTTTGACAGTGGCGTTTATATTTTGAAAATCAAGAATCAAAACTATAGCCATACAAGAAAACTTGTTAAGTTGTAGCTTGAAATAATCACCAATTTGTCAAATTTATTCAAACAGATTTTGAGCAGCACCGAACAACACAAACATTTCGGCGGCCTCCCTGAATGACACTTCATTCACATCATTGCTCAGCATTTCTAATTCCATCAGCCGGAAATTCTTTTCTTCGAAAGTGGCCTGAACATGAATGTTTTCATAATAATATTGCCCTTCGCTGTATGCAAGTGTGCTAATTTCGCCCTTGTTTTTCGAGATCAGCACCGTCTTGTTCTTCAATCTGCTGAGAGTATAACCATTTTCAGCATCCCTGAAGCTTTTCAGTGTCAGGTAAAATTTGGGTTTGTCCCTGAAAGGTGATCCATTTGTCGGACAGAAGGTAGTGCAGTTGCCGCATTCATTGCAGAAGTCGGCAATATTTAAAACCTGGTATTCCTGTGAGATTTCAAAGTACCCGTCTTTTTCTATACGCAGTTCGCATTTTTCACGGACAGCCTTTTCGAGTTCTATCCTGAGTGGTTTGACAAAATAAGTAACATTGGCCCTGTTAGGGCAAACGGTCATACATACGCTGCACACTTCATCGCAGCTAAGGCAGCGTGATGCCTCGATGATCACCTGCTCTTTGGTGAGCGGTGAATTCAGAGCATCGAAATTCTTGCCTTTTATTTTTGAAATTTCTCCTTTAATTCTTTTTGATTTATGAACGATATGGTCAGAATAATTGAGCATGCTTCCGGTTCTCTCAGGTTCGAAGCCAAATGGTATCCTGCTTTTAGAAATAATTTGCGCAGCAACTTTTCTGGCATCGCCTACGGCTTTTACTACTGTCGCGGCACCGCTTAATACATCGCCACCGGCAAATACATTTTCGAGAGCGGTTTCACCGCTTTCAGGTTCGGCTCTTAGTAATGCTGCATCGACAAAATCCAAAACAACATCCTGCCCGAGAGAAGGGATGATACAATCAGCTGGTATTTCGAATTCGGAACCTTCAATTTTAACAGGTTTTGGTCTTCCGGAATTGTCAGTTTCTCCAGGTTTTATCCGTGAACAAACCAGCTGAACAACTTTCCCATCTTTTATGATCACTTTTTCGGGTGCAACAAGTTCAATGATCTCAATTCCTTCGCTCATCAGTGCTTTTATTTCTTCAGCTGCAGCAGGCATTTCACGGATTGTCCTCCGGTAAACAACAACAACCTTACTGCTTTGGCCAGCCAGCCTGTATGCTGCTCTTGCCACATCCATGGCGGTATTTCCTCCGCCGATAACAATAATGTTCTTACCAAGATTGAATTTCATTCCCTTTTTTACTGAGGACAAAAACTCAAACGGATCAAGCACTCCGGCTGCATCTTCACCTTCAATTCCGGGTTTTTTAAACTTTTGTGCACCACTGGCAATGTAAACGTACTGACTGTTTTCTCTGATCTTTTCAAAAGCAATTCTGTCAACCTTGCAATTATAGTGGATGTTGACTCCAAGGGCACATATCCGTTCTATGTCTTTTTGAATGGCACCGGCTTTCAGGCGGAAGGAAGGGATAGCTTCGGAAACCATTCCTCCCGGGATGCTCCGGGTTTCATAAACATCAACCGTGAAGCCTGCCAGCCTGAGAAAATAAGCGCATGCAAGGCCTGAAGGCCCCGCTCCGATGACGGATACTTTTATCCCATTTTCTTTAGCCGGTAAAAGCGAAGGAAGATTCCCGTTCTCAGCAATAAATCTTTTAATATCCCGAATAAGCAGCGGATCGTCATAATTTATTCGTGTGCATTTCGACTGGCAAAGATGTTCACAAACCATTCCCAGTACATTCGGAAAAGGATTTTTTTTCATAATCACCGCAAAGGCTTTGTCGAATTCCCCTTGAGAAGCATAACGGAGATAATCAGGTATGTCCTGATTGGTAGGACAGGTGTCAACACAGGGAGGGTTTATGCAGTCAAAAAATTTGAGATTTCGCGGTGTTTTGATGGAAAGACTGGTGAATGGATCTTTGTGATAAGCAGGGTTTTTAATCACATCCTCTGCATACCGGCCAAGCGTTTCTTTGATGTTATATTTTGGATTAAATCCTTGCAAGGCTTCAATAAATTGCGAGATCCTGCCATATCCTCCCGGCTTGAGTATGTCTGAACAAACGGTTACCGGACTAAGCCCGCATTCCAGAACAGATCTTATATTGAAACAATCTGCACCCGCTGAGAACGATATATCCAGTTCACCATCAAACTCATCCTGCAGCTGTTTTGCCAGACTAATGCTGATTGGATGCAAAGCCCTGCCGCTCATGTAAATCATCTTTTCCTCCGGCATAAATACATTCCTGATATTCATGCTCTCGAGGGTATTGGTCAGCTTCAGACCGAAGAACACATGGCCAATTTTTGCTGCTGTCTGCAATGATATGATCAGCTTTAAAGCGTCATGATATTTGAGATCATGTTCGAATGCCAGATCAGGAACAACTGTATTAAAACCAAGTTTAACATGAAGGATTTCTCTCAGTTTATCCGGACCTAGCAGGGTAGGATTTAATTTTACAGTGGTATGAAGTTTTTTTTCCCGGATGAGGTATAAACCAATGTTTTCAATTTCATCCGGCGGGCATCCGTGCATGGTCGACAAAGTGATATTGTCAGAAATGGTACAGGGAATATCAATTTTGGAAATATCGGGATAAAATCTTTTTAAACTGTCGACCATCAGTGCTTTTTCTTTGCTGCAATCTTTCATTTTGCTAAAGAACCACTGTACGTTATCGTTCAGAATTCCTTCCATGTTGTACCCGGCACTCATGTTGAAGATCACCCCGCTGTCGTGATTTTTATCCCAGCCGAATTTATGTCTGAGCAGGTGTATGATGATCCAGGCTTTTAGGTACTCTTCGTATGATTCATTAATTTTCAGCTCCTGCGACCATTCGCAGTTATAACCTTCGTCCTGCATATCAATACAGGGTTTGGATACATTCAGATCATCCAGTGTTTGTATGGTTTTCAGTTCTATGTATCTTGCCCCGCAAAGCCATGCTGAGATGATGTTCTGAGCCATCTGGCTATGAGGCCCGGCTGCAATGCCAACAGGTGTTTCAAGTATTCTGTCATATCGTTTTATGCGAAAGGTGTCTTTAGGTGAAGGCTTGAAAAATAATTTCTCGGGTATACCGAAAATTTCCTTGCGGCCACGATATCCTTTAACAATAAGAAAATACAGTTGTTCTATGGGTATGACTGAAAATTTATCCGGCATATGATACTCTTTTGATGGTTAAGCCTGCAGAAATTTTACCTTTGTAAAATTAGTCAAAATATGCCGACTCTTATGCCAACAGAACCAATTAAGATTCCTGTGGTTATCCTTGCAGCAGGGTTATCAGGCAGAATGGGAGTATCTAAACCATTTCTTAAATGGGATCATGAAACAAGCTTTATCGAAAAGATAATCGGGGAATACAGAAATATGGGCTCTGAAAAAATAGCCGTTGTTGTAAGTACCCAGGTTAAGGAACGGATAGACGAAGAATTGCCTCATTTATGCGATGAGGTTCAGTTTATAATCAACCCGGAACCTGAAAAGGGAAAATTTCTTTCTCTCAGAATGGGGTTAAAAGAATTGGGAAATCCCGACTACTGCTTTATTCAGAATATCGACAACCCGTTTATTGATTGCACATTGCTTTCCGGTATGGGCCGTTTAATAGAACCGGATGCCTGTGTAGTCCCTTTATATTGTGGTAAAACAGGACATCCTATGCTTGCCGGGAAACTATTCCTTGACTATATTCAGACCCTGGATCTGAAAGACCATGACCTGCGCCTGCTGATGAAACCATTCAGGATGATCTTTTGCGAAACGGAAAACAGCCGGGTTCTCATCAATATTAATTCCCGAGAAGATTATCAATCTGCTGTGGGCAATTTAGAGTAATACAACTGCTGATTTTCAGTCTTCCGAAATCATAATACCGGAATTCCGTTTTTTAAAATGAATAGTGATTACTATAGTCTTTCAATATCGTTGAGAGAAAAACATACGGATGCTGAACCGAACTTACGCCAAGCTTTTTTTCCACCTTCTTTTTTGTCAGGGTGAGATAATTGAGATAGTCTTCATTATTACGGTCTTTTTTATACAGATTCACCACCTCCCTGACCACATTGATTTCTTCGTCTGTCAATTTGTAGGCATCAGGATAAACAGGTATATATCCTTCGGCAGTTGAAAGAAGCAAAGTATCGGAAAGGTTGATGCTTTTTTTGTTGCGGATGACAACAGTTCCTGCAACAATATCGCCGAGTCTTTGCCCCTGGCCGTTTATAATGATGGTAAGAATACCAACGCCATTGAGAAAAACAAAAGGGTTTTCAATAAGCCTGAATATCCACCGCAGCAGGTAGCTGAGAAAACCTGCCTGAGTTCCGTTTTTTTTAACAACCTTGACTTTCATGATCATTTTCCCGAAACTCTGCCCGTTCAGAAAAGTCTCACACAGGATATGATAAAGCATGACGGGTAAAATAAAAAAAATGATCCAGCCACCAAGTTGCGGGTAAATTTTGGTAACGATAATAATAATGAAAAGTAAACACACAAATTGAATAAAAAGATCAAATATGTTTGCAACCATACGTTCTCCGATGCTGGCAATACTGTATTCCAGGCTGACATTCTGGGTCGTTTTTATGCTGATGTTTTCCACGTTAAAATTTTATCTGATTTTACTTTATTCTGATAAAAGAGTTTGTAAATTTACCAAAATTAAAATGTCTTAACAAAACTAAAATTAATTTTAAAGAAAGCAGCAGACTGTACAGCAAATATCGCTAATGATGTAAGTGAAGCTGATTTATAATGAAGGATGAAGGAGATCGTATTTATAAACCGCAATCTGAAAAGATGGAAGAAATTCGAGCAGGAGTTTTCATCCGGAACGGTCAATGTGGATGAGCTGGGCGATTCTTTTATCAGGCTTACCGATGATTTGTCGTATTCAAGAACTTTTTATCCCGGAACTAAAACGTCGACTTACCTCAATCAACTTGCCTCCCGCGTTCATCAGATCATTTACAGAAACAAAAAAGAAAAAAGAGGTGGGATAAAACGATTTTTCCTTCATGAACTTCCTCTGACCAATTATAAAAACCGCAAAAAAATACTGTATTCCTTTCTGATTTTCATTTCTGCCATCCTGATCGGCGTTATCTCCTCAGCCAACGACGATAATTTTGTCAGGCTTATAATGGGTGATACCTATGTTAATATGACTCAGGCCAACATCGATAAAGGGGACCCTATGGCTGTATACAAGCAGGCGAATGAAATGGACATGTTCCTCGGTATTACCGTGAACAACATCAGAGTGGCGTTTATTGCATATATTATGGGGCTGTTTTTATCTTTCGGCAGCGGTTATATCCTGTTTACCAATGGCATCATGCTGGGAGCATTCCAGTATTTCTTTTACCAGAAAGGGCTCCTGCTGGAATCTGTACTGACCATCTGGATACACGGAACACTCGAGATTTCTGCCATTATTATTGCCGGAGGGGCAGGTATGGTGATGGGTAACAGTATCCTTTTCCCGGGTACATATTCCCGTGGTGTTTCATTCATCAGGGCTGCCCGCGAAGGAATAAAAATGGTGACAGGCCTGGTCCCTGTTTTTATAGTTGCAGGTTTTTTCGAAGGATTCCTTACCCGTCATACGGACTTGCCGTATTTCATCAGGACTGCTGTCATTTTGTTCTCACTGGCATTTGTTATTTGGTATTTTATAATATTCCCGATAAAAATTTCTAAAAAAGAAAACAATGGAAACAAACCCGGTTAATTTCAGACAGGAAAGAGAATTTGGTGATGTTATCAACGCGACTTTCACTTTCATCTCACAAAATTTTAAAAAACTGATGAAAGTGCTGGTTTTTTACGGTGGACCATTTTATCTGATTTACGGCATACTGATGGGATCCCTTCAGCTTAATATATTCTCACCCCTGAGGACAAATACATTCTCAGCTGGTGATATGTCCACAATTGCAGTAAAGTACTTTGTGCTGGTCCTCTTTGCCATGATTGCTCATGTGATGAATTACTCTCTTATATATTCTTACATCAGGCTATATAATGAAAACGGAAAGGATGGTTTTGAAATTCCGGAAGTCTGGAAACTGGCGCGTAAGAATTTTTTCATGATATTAGGGACTAGCTTCGTAGTTGGATTAATGATCGTTTTTGCGACCATTTTATTCATTATACCCGGTATTTATATTTCCGTTCCCCTTACCCTTATCATCATTATCAGGGTTATTGAAAGGAAAGATCTGGGTAGTTCCATCAGCCGGACCTTCTTTCTCATTAAAGGGAAATGGTGGCTTACACTGGGGATTATTCTTGTTGCCTACCTGATCTCATCTTCTATGACATATGTCTTCATGATACCCCAGTACATCATGATTCTCCTGACGGCTTTTCATGGTAAAATGGCTCCTTCTTCAGGATACCTGATGACAACCTTTACAGCTATTTCATCTTTCTTTTCCCTTATCCTGACGAACATACCATTAATTGTTATTGCTTTTCATTACTTCAGTCTTGTGGAACAGAAAGAACAGCCCGGCCTGCTGGAAAAGATAGAATCAATAGGTTATGAAGAAAACAGTTCCCGGTTATAAATAATCCCTGCCATCAACCCCAATCTGCTGTGAAACAGTCAGGAATAAAGCATATGTTGAGTTGCAGGAGTTTTCATTTTGTGATTATTACCTGTCTCACATTATTTATTGGTATGAGGGTTCAGGGACAGAATGCGCAGATAAAAGCCTGCAATGCCAAAGCCGCCGTTGTGGTCAGAAAGGCAGATTCGTTAACACTTTTAAAACTGAGAAGCAATAAGGATTATAATTATGATGTTGTAAAACCCGACCGCTTACTGACATGGTGGGAAAAAGTAAAACAATGGTTCTGGGATAAATTAATTGCTTTTTTCGATGACAAAGGTGCGCTCCATACATCAGGATTTCATTGATTATCCTCATTTCCCTGTTTATCCTTATTAAACTTTTCAATACTGGTATAGGCAGGTTGTTTTACAAAAACAGGAGTATTGAGGATATCGTTGTAAATGAAATTCAGGAAGACATCAATTCTCTGGACTTTGACAAACTGATAGAAAAATATACTTCACTGATGGACTATAGGATGGCGGTCAGGTACTTTTACCTCAGGCTTCTGAAGACGCTGAACAATAAAGGAATGATCGCCTGGAGGATCAACAAGACCAACAGGGACTATATGACTGAA
>Ga0114951_10003831_pt1 | contig 15223 bp, 11 predicted proteins | sample AM7aDNAmetaG_FD_88677 | JGI IMG/M metagenome (GOLD analysis project Ga0114951, IMG submission 88677) | Freshwater microbial communities from Finland to study Microbial Dark Matter (Phase II) - AM7a DNA metaG | ecosystem: Environmental > Aquatic > Freshwater > Lake | place: Finland: Lake Alinen...
AAAGCAGTTGACCGCAGCTCGCAAAAATCGCATAGATTACTGGCGGGCACAACCATTAACCGATGGCGGCTTGTAGTGTTTTAAAGCCGGTTTTGGCGACATTAACTAAAAATCGCGGCGTTATTCAGAGCCGAAGGCTCCAACTGTATGGATAATGACGGCGATGGGTATGGGGATAACTGCACTGCCGGGCCTGACTGCAACGACAATGACGCCACAATCCACGCCAAGGTTACCTATTACCCCGATGCCGACGGCGACGGGTACCGCGATTCCGGGAATGCTTTAGATGTTTGTTCGTTGACGCCGACGCCGCCTGCGGGTTATCTGGATGAGAGCAGTACCGTTGACGTTGACGATTCTGATCCTTTTTATACAAACATCCTGCCGAACTGCACGGTAAAAATCATCCCCAAGGTGCTCGGCTGGCTGATTGGTGATAAAGAGAAAACCAGATCGCTGCTCGTTATTGGCGCGAGGGGCACTGAATTTGGCGATAGCCCGGTGATAAAATGGGAGTCTGAGTCAATAACGACTCTGAGCCAGCACGTTTTTTTCAAGCGCTTCATGTTCATGAGTGTGAAGTTTAACGGGGAGCCACTTGATAAGCAGGATTACCGTGTGCTAATCGACGACTGCGAAGGCAAGATCTCATGGGCGAAATGATTGCAGGCAGCGCCATTCCAGTGCAGTAAAGGGCTCTCAATCAGGCCAATGAATGATTATGCCCCGTTCCCCTTGTATACAAAGGGCAACGGGGCTTTTTTTATACATGGAGAGTATGTTCTGAAACAGCAGTTTTATTCAGCACAATTTTTTTCAAAGCCCGCATGCAAAGTATGGGGAGTGTTATTCACTGCCTCATACCTCACCGAAAACCCTTGAGCAGCCCATTTTTTTATGATACCGTTCAATACTGATAATAAGCAGGGGCGACATGGGTAAAGGACAATTACAAACAGAGAAACTTCCGCGGCATATTGCCATCATTATGGACGGCAATGGCCGCTGGGCAAAGCAGCACCACCTGCCCCGCATCATGGGGCACCGCAGGGGCAGCGAGTCGGTGCGAGAGGTGGTGCGCGAATGCAGGCAGCTTGGCATCGAAGCTCTGACACTATACGCATTTTCAACCGAGAACTGGAACCGCCCGAAAGCGGAGATACGGGCGCTTATGGCGCTTTTGAAAAAATTTATCCGTTCAGAAATGCTTGAGCTGCACCAGAATAATATACGCGTAAAAATGATAGGCGATCTTTCAAAGCTGCCCGAAGATGTAATGCCCGCAGTCAGGGAGATCATGGACTTTACGGGTAATAATACCGGGATGACGCTCAATGTGGCCCTCAGCTACAGCGGTCGTGATGATATATTGCGCGCCATACGAAATCTTGTTGCGGATCGCAGAACGAAGGCTTCAGACATAACTGAGGATTTTTTTTCAAGCTGTCTTGATACTGCTGGGCAACCTGACCCCGACTTGCTTATCCGCACCAGCGGCGAGCTGCGGGTGAGCAATTTTCTTCTGTGGCAGATTGCCTATTCCGAGCTGTATATTACTGATGTGCTGTGGCCTGATTTCGGGAAAAAGGATCTCGCTAAAGCATTGCGTGATTTTCAGACCCGAAGGCGCCGCTTTGGCCTTACCGACGAGCAGATGCGCAATGGCTGATAGCTGTATGCCTTGCATCTGTGCCTGCTATCCTGCAAGTTACGGCCGGTTTCTAAAAAAGGATTTTAGATGATTTCAAAACGTATTTTGACCGCAGCAGTATGTATACCGGTGGTTGTGTACATAGTGGCTTACTGCGGCACGGCGGTTTTTTTTCTGTTTATTCTTGCCGTGCTGCTTGCCGGACTGTGGGAATTTTTTAAAATGGCCCTTCCCGAGGCTAAGCTCGTAACGGTCGGTATCGGGCTTGCTCTGGGCGCAGCGGTGCTTGCCGGCGCCTATCATGATTCGGGTGTTACCGTGCTTGCCCGGCAGAGCATGCTGCCCGCGGTATGCGCCCTGAGTTTTGCTGTGTTGTTCTGGTATCACATGAGCAGGCACTCAGCCCCCCTTCGTGATGCCTCTATGATAGTTATGGTGCAGTTTTGCGGCATTATGTATGTAGCTTTTTTGGGTTCATATCTGGTGCTGCTGCGGGGCAGGCCTGACGGTGTGCCGCTTATTTTTTTACTCGTCCTTGTAGCATGGGCTGGTGATTCAGGGGCTTTCGCCTTTGGAACATGGATAGGCAAGCACAGGCTTTCAACGCGCATCAGTCCGAAAAAGACCATTGAGGGAGCTCTGGGAGGGCTTTTGTGCGGCGTTCTGACTGCAGTGGCCTTTAAACTTTTTGTTTTTCAGAATCTATCCATGGGGCACTGTCTCACGATAGGCGTGGGCCTTAATGTTATGAATCAGTTCGGTGATCTTTGCGAATCCTTTATCAAACGGTCCTGTGTGGTAAAAGATTCCGGCACGTTTTTCCCCGGACATGGCGGCGTGCTTGACCGTATTGACAGCCTTCTTTTTGCGGCGCCCTTTCTTTATTTTTATATAAACAGGGCACTTCCGGTATGATGCAGATTGCACTTCTAGGTTCTACGGGCTCTATCGGCGCGAGCACCATTGATGTGGTTCGCCGATATCCGGACCGGTACCGGATAACCGGCCTTGCTGCAGGCGGTAATGTAGAGCTGCTTGCCGATCAGGTGCGCGAATTCAGGCCCCGGCTGGTGGCGCTTTCAGATCCTGGAGCGGCCGCACGGCTCAGGCAGCTTGTTGGTTCCGGCGATACTGAAGTATGTGCAGGAACCGAAGGCGCAACTGCTGTTGCTACCATGGATGAAGCAGATATGGTTGTGGCGGCAATTGCTGGCTCAGCGGGCCTTGTACCAACCTACAGCGCCGTGCTTGCGGGAAAAAACATAGCCCTTGCCAATAAAGAAACTATGGTTATGGCTGGCAGCCTTATCACCCGTGCTGCTCATGCGCAGGGCTGCCGAATCATTCCCGTGGACAGTGAGCACAGCGCTATTTTTCAGCTGCTGGAAGGCAGAAGCCGGCAGGATGTGCGACGGATTTTGCTAACGGCATCAGGCGGTCCTTTTTTCGGGTACAGCAGTGAGCAGCTTGAACGGGTTACCCCTGAGCAGGCGCTCAATCATCCACGCTGGAAAATGGGACGCAAGGTTACGACAGACTCGGCTACCCTTATGAACAAGGGCCTTGAGATCATCGAGGCGCACTGGCTGTTCGGCATGCCTTCCGGGCAGATCGACGTGGTTGTGCATCCGCAGAGCATTATTCATTCGATGGTCGAGTTTGTGGACGGAACCGTTCTAGCGCAGATGTCGCAGCCAGACATGCGGGCCCCTATAGCCTATGCGCTGTCTTGCCCTGAGCGTCTGCATGATATTGTTACGCCGCTTGACTTTGCCCGTATTGGAACTTTAAGTTTTTTTGATCCCGACATTAAGTGCTTTCCCACAATCAGGCTTGCGTATCGGGCTTTAGAGGCGGGTGGGCTTGTGCCTGCGGTTATGAACGCGGCCAATGAGGTAGCAGTGGATAAGTTTCATGAGCAGGCGATAGCATTTACGGCAATCGCGCAGCTGATTGAAACAGTTATGGATGCATTTACCGGCGGATCCGACGACAGTATGGAAGCAGTGCTGGAGGCCGACCGGTGGGCGCGCGAGAAAGCGGCTGCAATTGCGGAGAGACTTTCCGGCTTTTAGTACTAAACACAGAAAGGAACAAATCAGCAGTGGAAAATATTTTGCATGTCATCATTACGTATATAATTCCTGCAACGGTACTGCTCGGGGTGCTTATTTTTGTCCATGAACTCGGGCACTTTATTCTTGCAAAACTATCGGGCGTGCGGGTGTTGAAATTTTCTCTTGGTTTCGGTCCTAAACTTATTGGTAAAAAGATTGGTGAGACTGAGTATCTTATTTCGATGCTTCCGCTCGGGGGATATGTAAAGCCTCTTGGCGAGTCACCTGATGAAGAGATTGCCGAAGCCGACAAGCCCTATTCGCTCAATAGCCAGAGTGTCCCCAAGCGCTTTGCCATACTTGCCGCAGGCTCGGTCTTCAACTTGATATTTGCCTTTCTGCTGTTCAGCGGCATCTACATGGTTGGCATGCCCATGCTGACTCCGCGTATCGGGTCGGTGATTGATGATTCGCCGGCGATGCGCGCAGGGCTTCAGGTTGGGGATCTTGTCCAGTCTGTTGATGGCAGCACTGTCGAGCTGTGGGATGAACTCTCACAGCTGATCGAAAAGAGCCAGGGACGCACCCTTGTGCTGAATGTTCGCAGAGGCGAAGCCGTGGTGACTGTTTCGGTCTTGCCTCAGACAACTGCAGCCAAAAATCTTCTGGGTGAAAACGTACAGGCATATAAAATAGGCATCACACCCGGCGGCGGCGAAGAGGGGCAAATCGTTAAACGCTACACCCCCCTGGTCGCCCTGTGGAAAGGGCTTGAGGATACGGGCAAGTGGTCCAAGCTCACGCTGCTCGGGATGGGCGTTCTTATCAAAAGTCCCATAGAGCGGCGCAAGGATATCGGCGGGCCGCTGCTTATCGGCAAGCTGGCCGGTGATTTTGCCCAGGCGGGTTTATTGAGCTTTCTTCTGCTGATGGCAATGATAAGCGTCAATCTGGGGGTGCTTAACCTGCTGCCAGTTCCCATACTTGATGGGGGGCATCTTTTCTTTCTGGTCATTGAGGCCGTGAAGGGCAGCCCTGTGAGTGTTAAAATGACTGAAATTGCCCAGCAGATAGGCCTTGTGCTGCTGCTTTCTCTGATGGCTTTTGTTTTTTATAATGATATTACCAGAATGTTTTTAAAATGAGGATTCTCTCTATAGATACTGCAACGCCTGCGGCAAGCGCTGCTATTGTTGATGGCGGACGGATTCTTGCCGAATGTCTGCTCACTGGCCAGAAGAATCATTCCCAGCGGCTTTTGCAGATTATTGACAGGCTATTTGACTGGACTGGCACTGCTCGCGAGTCCATTGATCTAATTGCAGTATCGATAGGTCCCGGCTCTTTTACGGGGCTTCGCGTCGGTATCAGTACGGCCCAGGGTCTTGCATTCGCTCTTGATAAACCTCTTGCGGGTGTTCCAACTTTAGAGGTGGTGGCCAGTCAGGCGACGGGCGGAGACGGTCTTATAAGCCCCATGATTGATGCTCGCAAGCAGCAGGTCTATGCATCTTTGTATAGCCGCACCGGCAGCGACCTTACGCAGGTGAAACCGGCAACAGTTCTTGATGCCCTGGCGTGGGTTGAGAGTTTGACAGGTCCAGCCGTGCTTATTGGCGCAGGGGCTATGGTTTATTATGACCGTATTGCAGCCTGTGCTGCGGCAAAGGGCTGCAGTATTGTGCCTGAACATTTGGGCATTCCCAGGGCGTCAGCACTTGCAATTCTTTCTCAGGCAAAGTATGCCGCCTCTGCCGGGCGACCGGAGCTGGTATCAGCACTGTATGTGCGGCCGCCTGATGCTTTTTTTGATGAAGCAAAGAAATAGCAATCATGTGGTTGCCCTTAAGGGTAGTTATATGATAAAATATAATAAGATTTTATGGGAATTAGTTCTGAGTTATTAAAACAAGTTTTCAGGCGCATGCTATGACAAAGAATCTTACAAAGCTTAAAGGCGCCCAGATACTTCTTGAGTGCCTGCACAAGGAAAAGGTCAAGGTGATTTTTGGGTATCCGGGGGGATCAGTCCTTGATGTCTATAACTCGCTGTACGATTCGGATCTTCAGCACATTCTTGTACGGCACGAACAGGCTGCTGTGCATGCCGCAGACGGCTATGCCCGTGTGACCGGTGATGTGGGGGTTTGCCTGGTGACTTCGGGGCCCGGCGCTACCAACACGGTCACCGGCCTTGCAACGGCCTATATGGACTCGATTCCCATCGTGGTATTCACCGGACAGGTGCCCACTATGCTTATCGGCAATGATGCCTTTCAGGAGGCAGATATTGTCGGAATCAGCCGTCCGTGCACTAAGCATAACTATCTGGTGAAAACAGTTGCGGAGCTGCCGCGCATCATTAAAGAGGCATTTTATATAGCCCGCTCAGGTCGGCCTGGCCCGGTGCTTGTCGACCTTCCCAAAGACATCATTGGCGCTGAGATTGATTTTGAATATCCAGAGAAAACCGACATGCGCAGCTACCGGCCCACTTATAAGGGCAACCGCCGTCAGATCATCCGCGCAGTCGATGAGCTTGCGAAGTCAAAAAAGCCTGTTATTTATGCGGGCGGCGGCGTCGTCCTGTCTAATGCCTCGCATGAGCTGGGCCTGTTTGCCCGGAGTTTCCAGATTCCTGTTACCACGACGCTCATGGGCATGGGCTGCTATCCCGGCACCGATTCTCTGTCGCTCGGCATGCTTGGTATGCACGGCACTTACCGGGCCAATATGGCTGTGACGAACTGCGATCTGCTGATTGCAGTTGGCGCGCGGTTTGACGACCGTGTAACCGGCGACCTCAATACATTTGCCGCCGGAGCCACGGTTATTCACATTGACATTGACCCGACCTCTATCAGTAAAAATATCAAGGTATCTATTCCTATTGTTGGTGATGCCCGCGAAATTTTAAAGGAAATAATTGAGGTAGCAGGTGAGAAGAAGGTAAAAAAGGCCGACCGGAAAGTATGGCTGGATGAAATCGCGGACTGGAAGCACAAGCATTCCATGGATTACCAGATGGATGAAGTTATCAAGCCGCAGTATGTGGTGGAAAAAATTTATGAGCTTACCAAGGGCAAGGCGATCATAACCACAGAGGTGGGCCAGAACCAGATGTGGGCTGCTCAGTACTATTTGTTTGATGAGCCACGGCGTTTTCTGACCTCCGGCGGCCTTGGCACCATGGGCTACGGCTTCCCTGCCGCTATCGGCGCGCAGGTCGCAAACCCGAAGGCTACTGTCATAGACATTGCAGGCGACGGCAGCATCCAGATGAATATTCAGGAGCTTGCAACAGCCGTGCAATACGGGTTGCCCGTTAAAATTGCTATATTGAACAATATGTGCCTTGGTATGGTGCGGCAGTGGCAGCAGCTTTTCTATAAGAAGCGCTACTCGCATTCGACCTTTGCGCGGCATCCCGATTTCGTGAAGCTTGCCGAGGCTTATGGCGCTGTGGGTTTACGGGCCGAGAAGCCGGGTGAAGTTGTGTCAGTCATTAAGAAGGCTCTTGCGGTCAAGGACAGACCGGTGATTATGGATTTCGTCGTTGATCCTGAAGAATGCGTCTATCCCATGGTGCCAGCTGGCGCACCAATTAGCAATATGATACTGCTGTAGACAGAACGAGGACAGAACCATGAGACATACCATTTCAGTTCTTGTTGACAACAGGCCCGGTGTGTTATCCCGGATAGCGGGTCTTTTTAGCGGCAGGGGGTTTAATATTGAGTCCCTCTCGGTGAACGAAACGCTTGACCCTACCATGTCGCAAATGACCATTGTGACGCGTGGCGACGATCGCATTCTCGAGCAGATCAACAAGCAGCTCAACAAGCTTATCGACATTATCAAAGTTGTCGACTATGAGAGCAGCGGCTCGGATTTCATCGAACGGGAGCTTGCACTTATCAAGGTCAATGTTGATGAGCACAAACGCTCCGAGGTCCTCAGCATTATCGATATTTTTCGCTGCAAGGTCGTCGACGTGAGCCGTACGCACTATACGGTTGAAGTAACAGGCGATGAAAACAAGATTCAGGCAATCATCGATCTGTTCAGGCCTTTAGGCATAAAGGAGCTTATCCGCTCGGGCAAGGCAGCAATGCTTCGCGAGAATAAGATAAAAGGGTAGTTTTTTATACCGATTACATGCGGCGGAGTGATGGATTGGCTTATTTTTCATTTACCGTCGAGCCATACATGAGAGGAGCATTTTGGAAACTGACGAAACACCCAGGCAGACAATGAAACAGCGCTTCATGCGTCGGCGCAACCGGCCACCGCGCCGTGGCCCGCAGATGGACAAACTGAGAAAAGGAGTGTATATCCTACCTAATTTTCTCACATCGCTGAGTCTTTTCTGTGGCTTCTATGCTATAGTTTCAACCATGCGGGGTGATTATCTGCAGGCGGCATGGGCTATTATCGTGTCGGGTCTTTTCGACGGACTTGACGGACGCATTGCGCGCATGACCAATACCACCAGCAAGTTCGGCGTGGAGTATGACTCTCTTGCTGATCTTGTGGCTTTTGGCGTTGCGCCTGCAGTGCTGGCCTATGGCTGGGTTCTTTCCGGTTATGGCCGCTGGGGCTGGGTCGCGGCATTTCTCTATGTCGCTTGCGGCGCCATTCGCCTTGCGCGTTTCAATGTTGAGTCTAACAATATAGGCAACAAGGGCAATTTTTTTACCGGGCTGCCGATTCCTGCAGCTGCCGGCATGGTTGCCACAACGCTTATTTTTTGTTTTCATCTGGATATTGCCGACAAGGCGATTTTGAGTATTCTGTTTATCGGCATGATCTATGTGCTTGCGTTTTTCATGGTGAGCACCATCCGGTTTCAGAGCTTCAAGCGGTTTGACTTCAGGAGCCGCAAGCCCTTTAATGCGGTTGTCCTTGCCATTATGCTTATTTATATAGTGGCCTCCGAGCCGCAAATAATGCTTTTTGCCATGGGCCTGACATATGTGTTGTCGGGTCCCATAAGCTATGCGCTGTACTTGTCAAAAAAAGCCCGTAATCGCGGTCAGGAACCGGGTATTGTTGCAACAGAGGAAAAAGATGCCACCAAAAAAACATTCCGTTGAGCTGGTTAAAATATTTGACACAACACTTCGCGACGGTGAACAGTCTCCCGGCAATACGATGAATCTGCCGGAGAAACTGCGTGTAGCCCGACAGCTTGAGTCGCTGGGGGTTGACATTATCGAAGCTGGTTTCCCGATTGCCTCTCAAGGTGATTTTGAAGCGGTGAAGAAGATTGCTTCAGTAATCAAAAAGAGCGAGATTGCAGGCCTTGCGCGCGCCAATGACGGGGATATAGACCGGGCATGGGAAGCTGTAAAATGTGCTGCCATGCCTCGCATACACACCTTCATATCTACCTCTGACATCCATCTGAAGCACCAGCTTCGCAAAACCCATGACGAGGTGCTCAAGATTGCGGTGAAAGCCGTGAAGCGTGCTAAAAAGCATACACCGAATGTCGAGTTTTCCGCCATGGACGCGACGCGCAGCGACCGCGACTATCTCTGCCGGGTTTTTGCCGAGGTGATTGAAGCAGGTGCGGTCACGATCAATGTTCCCGACACGGTCGGGTATGCCATCCCGGAAGAGTTTGGCAGCCTTATTGCTTATATTCGAAAAAATGTTCCCAATATTTCCCGGACAACTATCAGCGTGCACTGCCATAATGATCTCGGTCTTTCCGTTGCCAATTCGGTTGCTGCCGTTGCCAATGGCGCACGTCAGGTTGAGTGTACCATCAACGGCATCGGTGAGCGTGCGGGCAATGCCTCCTTGGAGGAAATCGTTATGATACTTCGTGTCCGCCGCGACCTGTTCGGGGCTGACACCCGCATCGCAACTGAAAAAATTTATCCCTCCAGCAGGCTCATCACCTCTATAACAGGTGTAACGGTGCAGCCTAACAAGGCCATTGTCGGCGCCAATGCTTTTGCCCATGAATCAGGAATCCATCAGGACGGGCTGCTGAAAAACAAGATGACCTATGAGATTATGACACCCCAATCCATCGGGCTTAGCAAAAGCAGTATGGTGATGGGCAAGCACTCCGGCAGCCATGCTTTTCGTAAGCGGGTAGAGGAGCTTGGTTTTTCGCTTTTAGACGATGAGTTGAAAAAGGCCTTCCAGAGATTCAAAGACCTGGCCGACAAAAAAAAAGAGGTTTTTGATGAAGATATCGAAGCAATTATTGCCCAGGAGGTGTTGCGTGCGCCTGATCTTTACAAGCTTATCGATATGAATGTTGTTAGCGGCACGGTGGCGATCCCTACGGCAACAGTGGAGATGGATGTTGAAGGCAAGGTGGTGAAGGATGCCGCTTTTGGGGATGGACCGGTGGACGCGGCTTTTAAGACAATCGCTAAAATTACTAAAACCAAAAGCAGCCTGCTGAAATACGCAGTCAACTCCATCACCGGAGGCACAGACGCTCAAGGCGAGGTGACGGTACGCATTCAGGAAAATGACACCGTGGTGGTGGGGCAGGGGGCTCATATGGATATTATCATCGCAAGTGCCCTTGCCTATATAAATGCCCTGAACCGGCTTGAGCATGCAAAGAAAAAAACGGGCAGGGGTTTGTATCAGTAATCCAGCATACACATAGTTTTTTTTGGGGGGCGCCGTACGGCAGCCCCTTTTTATTTTGCACAAGGAAAAAACGGACATGGCGCAGAATACAATGTTGCATAAAGTAACCTTTGTTCCCGAAAACAAGGTTATTGAAGTTGAAGATCGCAAATCAATTTTTGAAACCATTCTTGAGCATAATCCAAACGGCATAGATTTGCACTTTGCCTGTGGCGCTGAAGGCATCTGCCGCAAATGCAAGGTGAGGGCTTTTCAGCAGATGGGCCCCGTAACTCCCACGGAACGGGGTTGCCTGACCGATGAAGAATTTGCCAAAGGCATCAGACTTGCCTGTCAGGCCCGTGTTATTCAGGACACAATGGTTGAAATTCTTTATAAAATGCCTTTCACTATCGCTCTCATGGATGAACCGATTACGCAAATTGTTCAGCCGCATGCTGCGCAAGGCACATATGCTGTTGCTGTTGATCTTGGTGTCAATACGCTCATGCTGTCACTTATCGACCTCGGCCGCGGCAGAAAAATTGCCGTCGTTACCGACACCAACCCTCAAATCGAACTCGGAACAGATTTTGAACAGCGCGTGGCAATGGTGGAAGAGAGCGAGATAAACCTTGAGGTTCTTAATGAGGAACTTCTCCTGCGCATTGATATTCTTATTGAGGAACTGTGCCGGGCAGCGGGCGTAGTTCCTGAACAGGTTTGTGACATTGTTGTGTCGGGTGAAACCGGCATGCTGCATCTCATGCTCAAAGGTGTTTTGAATCCGCTTGAGCAAAGCCTGGGACCGAAAGACGGCATGTACCGGGCTGAACAGTTCGATATCAAATCATCCCACAGGGCGCGTGTGTATGCACTTCCTGTTATCTCAACCTATGCCGGCGCAGACATGACGGCGGCAATTCTTGCAACGAGGCTGCATAAAAGCAGCGCCACAACCCTGTTGCTGGATCTTGGCACGAATGCCAGGGCAGTGCTGTATCATCAGGGTGCACTTACGGCATCAGCGGCTGCGCAGTGCTTTGCCTTCGACTGCGTCGGCATCGCCTGCGGCATGCGGCCTGAAAACGGAGCGATAGAGCATGTTTCTAGCGATGGCAGCGCCTTTCGAATTTCCGTTATCGGAGAGAGTCTGCCTCGCGGCATCTGCGGTAGCGGTCTTTTGGAGCTTGCTGCCGAGCTTAAAAAGACAGGGCTCATTGATGAGTATGGCGTTTTTCAAAAAGAGCAGGGTCCGAAGCATCCATCCTTTGGTCTTATTAATGCTGATGGAAACACTTCATTTCGTCTGTACACTGACGACGGTATTTTTAAGACCGATATTTTTGTCACACAGGATGATTTGTATATGCTTCGTTCTGCCAAGGCCCGCGTGGCCGATCTTGTTTCTAGGCTCTTAGAACATGCTGGTATGGGTTGCAGGGATGTGGAGAGCGTGCTCATAAGTGGCGCATTTGGGACGCTGTCTGATCCGTCGGTGCTTTTCGAACTTGGCATGTTGCCGCGCTGTCTTGAATCAAGGATCTGCTTTGTGGGCAATGCCGCAAAACAGGGCGCTCAGATGGTTCTGCTCGACAAGTCAATCCTTGCCGAGGCTGAAGCCCTTGTACAGCATGTTATATGTCTGCCTGCTTTCGGTGGACCCCTTCCCGATGAAGTGCTGCATTTTTTACCAGGAGATTAAGTGGGCAATCTTAAATGAACGCACAATTTCCCCTTGCCTTTGGCAGGGGTAATTGATATATTTTTTGCACGGGCGATTAACTCAGCGGGAGAGTGCCACCTTCACACGGTGGAAGTCACTGGTTCGAATCCAGTATCGCCCACCATCTAAAAAATACAAGGCTCCGGGAAACCGGAGCTTTTTTTATTTTTCTTTCGCTTGCCAATAAATTTTACCCTATCAGAGTAAATGAAGAACTGTTTTATTTAGCATATTGGTACATAAATGTGTTTGACATAAGTGTAACATGATACGTTGTTCATTGCTTTATTAAGCTCTACAAAAACCCAAAAAAAGTTAGCTGAACAAAATGTATTAATTTTTTTTCACAACATAAAATTTTAACTTAGCAATTCAGAATCAAAAAATGATTTAAATGAAAATTAATAATAAATTTTTATAATTATTAGCCGAAACTATAAGCTGAAAGTTGAGTTTGGCATGTTTCGTGTTATATATAGTTATACCAAAATTTATTTAACTAAAAACACGCTTGGGATTGGAGTTGTTATTTTTGTTTTTTACAAGACCTTGTACTGTGTTTGAACTTGATTTTTGGAGTATTTGATTTTATGTTTGCTCAATTTGTAATTTGGTGCATATGCGGCACTTTTTCTGAACACATTGTATCATTTCTGCAAAGAACGGTACGATTTAATGATAATAACATAACTTTTGTTAGTCTGTCGGCTTCAATTTCTTCTAAAGTTTCAGGGCGGAACAGGATGCTGAATAAATATATTGCAGCAGTGCTACTCGTTTCCGCATTCTGGCCGCTTACTGCTGCAGCCGCCCCAAGTCTGCGCTATCAGACCAATATCCATGGGGATTTTGTGATGATCGGCGGTCCCATTGGTTATGCCTGCGAATCCGGCAATAACGGTATAACTCCTGACAACGGGACTTGTCCTACGACTTTTAACAATACGAACTGCGGATCCAACTGGAATGACTACGAAGGTATTGACCTTTACTGGCGTTCCGACAATAATTCAGCCACCGCAAGTTCCGCTATTACGCTTGCTAATGCCCGAACGGCCTACAAGCTTCAGTTGCCCGTCGGCGCAACTGTTCAAAAGGCATACCTCTACTGGTTTGCAACCCAGACTGTTACAGGGCCTCGCCCCGCTACTGGTGCGGATACCTCTGTCATCCTTGACCGTGTTGGTACTGGCCGTTTTGGCCCAATAACAATAACAGCAAGTCAGAGTTTTACAGCAACTTCTGGTACTTATTATGGTTATCAATCGGTAGCAGATGTAAGCAGTATTGTTGCGACGAACGGCTCCGGCACTTACCGTGTAAGTGGAATAAATACAGCAACCATTTGGGGAATTCAAGATTATGTTGCTTCGGCTGGATGGTATATGGTCGTTCTTTATAATCTGTCGTCAGATCCTCTGCGAAACCTGGCGGTTTTCGATGGTCTTGATATTGTTAATGGCAGTACAGTTACAGCTAACTTGAGCGGGTTTGAGGTTCCAAATGCCGGGTTCGACGGCAAGCTTGGGGTTGCAGCTCTTGAGGGTGACTTGGGATTTACTGGTGATTCTCTTTCGTTTAATGGCAACGTGCTCGGTACTGGCGCCGCTGGTCTTAACCCGAATAATAATTTTTTCAATTCTTCACGAACAAATTTTGATCCTCTTACTTCTACCGTCTATGCTGTGTCCGTATCAGGTGATCTGCCCAGGCTCAAGGGAGTTCCTGGTAGCGAGTCTGGTATGGATCTCGATGTTGTCAATATCAAACCCTATCTTACCGCAGGACAGACCTCGGCAACGATTTCAGCCGCCACCAACCAGGATGTATTCTTTTTAGCCTCTTTCGTAACCTCCATATCAACCTATAAACCGAATTTTGCCAGTTCAACCAAAATTGCTGTTGACCTGAATGGAGCGCCCCTGTTGGCTGGCGATATAATCGAATACACCCTTAATATTGTCAATAACGGCAATGACGCATCAGTAGGAACCGTGCTGAGCGATCCCCTGCCGACAATGGTCGATTATTTACCTGGCAGTCTGCAGATTGTGTCCGGCACGAATGCCGGTGCGAAAACAGATGCCTCTGGTGATGATCAGGGGGAATATGATGCAGCAAACCGCAAGGTGTATTTTTATCTGGGTACAGGCGCCAGTGGCACCCAGGGCGGTCGCATGGCTATCGGCGCGACAGCAACCGTCAAGTTTCGAGTGCAGGTGAAGGCCGGTGTGTACGGTAATTTGGCTAACCAGGCAATCATTACCGCAAGCGGAGAGCTTGGCGCCCCGCAGGGGCAGACCCCCACAGATGATGACGGAACCGGGCAGGATCCGACGATTGTTGTGATCGATGAATGCGTCACGAATGCCAACTGCTCCTCACCCGAGCCATACTGCAAAACAACTGCATCTCCCAAGGTCTGTGTGGGATGCATTTCAAATGCTGATTGTAATGTTTCACCGAATCTTTATTGCAGCCCTACCACAAATACTTGTACAGCCACCTGTGTGCCGGCGTCACCACCCACAGAAGTATGCAATGGTAAGGATGATAACTGCAACGGCTCTATTGATGAGGGCCTTACTCAGAACACCTATTATCTGGATTTAGACGGCGATACCTATGGAAATCCCTCAGTTTCTATTCAGGCATGCTCGGCACCTCCGGGCTATGTGTCAAATAGCCTTGACTGTAATGATAACCGTACGGCTATAAAACCGGGCGCAACTGAAATATGCGACGGCATTGATAATAATTGCGACGGCCAGACAGATGAATATCTGCCGCTCCATTCCTATTACCGTGATGCCGATGGCGATAACTTCGGCAATGCGGCTCAAGTTACGCAGACCTGCTCCGTCACAGCTCCTGCAGGCTATGTCGCAAACAGCACAGACTGCGATGACGGCAATGCTACTAAGTGGCAGAATCTGAACGGTTATGTTGATGCGGACAGCGACACCTATACTGTCGGAGGTGCGGTTACGGTCTGTTCGGGCGCGAGTTTACATACAGGCTACCGTAGCAGCGCAAGTGTTACTTCTGACTGTAATGACAGCAATGCCGCTGTTCATCCGGGCGCGACGGAAGTGTGCAACGGGATAGATGATAACTGCAACGGCCAGACCGATGAAGGGGCTATTGGCGCAACCTGGTATCGTGATGTTGATAATGACGGTT
>Ga0114951_10003834_pt1 | contig 15217 bp, 15 predicted proteins | sample AM7aDNAmetaG_FD_88677 | JGI IMG/M metagenome (GOLD analysis project Ga0114951, IMG submission 88677) | Freshwater microbial communities from Finland to study Microbial Dark Matter (Phase II) - AM7a DNA metaG | ecosystem: Environmental > Aquatic > Freshwater > Lake | place: Finland: Lake Alinen...
GCCACGCCACCCGCGAACAGGTGATGGATGCCTCCCGCCGCAGCTACGCCGATGAATTCATCCGCAGCTTCCCCGAAGGCTACGAAACCCGCGTCGGCGAGCACGGCATCCGCTTGAGCGGCGGCCAGAAACAACGTATCGCCATCGCCCGCGCCATCCTCCACGATCCCTCCATCCTCATCCTCGATGAGGCCATGAGCCAGATCGACTCCGACAGCGAAGCGAAAATCTCCCTCGCCCTGCGCGAATTCTCCCGCAACCGCACCGTCCTCATGATTGCCCACCGCTTTCAAACCGTGATTCTGGCCGACATGATCATCTGCCTCGACCACGGCAAGGTTGCCGGCATCGGCACCCACGCGCAGCTCATCGAGTCCTGCCTCGCCTACCGCAAACTCTACGAAAACCAGTTCCGTGAGGTCAGCGACTACCCCGCAGCCCCCGCCGCCGGCGATGAATCCGCCGCCGCCACCGAACCTGCCGCCTCGTCCGGGGTCACCGAAACCACCCCCTGACTTCGCGCCGCCGCCGAATGCCGTATACTCTGTGGCCATGAATGCGATTCTGATTGCCAACGGCACCGTCCTGGACCCCTCCCGCAATTTCGCGCAAGTCGCCGATGTGCTCATCTGCGACGGCAAGATCGTCGAGATCGGTCCGGCCCTCAAGCCCCAGGCCCCCAAGGGCGCCACCGTCATCGACGCCACCGGCCTCTACGTCACCCCCGGCCTCATCGACATCCACGTACATTTCCGCGAGCCCGGCCTCGAAGCCAAGGAAACCATCGCCACCGGCAGCGCCGCCGCAGTCGCCGGCGGCTTCACCACCGTTTGCTGCATGCCCAACACCCAGCCCGCACTCGATGACGATACCCAGATCGGCTTCGTCTACACCAAGGCCCGCGAAGCCCACCTCTGCAACGTTCTGCCCATCGGCGCGATCACCAAAGGCCGCAAAGGCACTGAACTTGCCGAAATGGCCCTCATGCAGAAGGCCGGCGCGATCGGCTTTTCGGATGATGGCGTCGGCGTCGGCAGCGCTGCCGTCATGCTCAAGGCCCTGCAGTACGTCAAAATGCTCGGGAGCATCATCACTCAGCATTGCGAGGAACCCACCCTCACCGGCGGTCCCATGAACGCCGGACTCGTTGCCACCAAGCTCGGCCTCGGCGGACTTCCCCCCGTCTCCGAAGAACTCATGATCGCCCGCGATCTGCTCCTCAATCAACGCATCGGCGCTCGCTATCACATCCAGCACATCTCCACCGCCGGCGCTGTAGAACTCGTCCGCCAGGCCAAACAGAGCGGTCAGTCCGTCACCGCCGAAGTCGCCCCCCATCACCTGCTCCTCACCGATGAAGCCTGCGCCACCTACGATCCGCATACAAAGATGAACCCGCCCCTGCGCACCCAGGCGGATGTCGACGCCTGCATCCAGGGCGTCGTCGACGGCACCATCGATTGCCTCGCCACCGACCACGCCCCTCACACCCCCGAAGAAAAAGAACTCGAATTCGACAAGGCCCCCTTCGGCATCATCGGCCTCGAAACCGCCCTGGCCCTCTATGCCCGGGCGCTCGTCGCCCCCGGCCACCTGACGTGGTCTCAACTCATCGAAAAAATGACCGCCGCACCCGCCCGCGTCATGAAGATCGCCGGCAAAGGCACCCTCGCCCCAGACTCCATCGCCGACGTCACCATCTTCGATCCCCAGGCTGCCTGGACCATCGACGCCGAAAAATCCTACAGCAAAAGCCGCAACACCCCCTTCGCCGGCTGGAACGTCACCGGCCAGGTCCGCTACACCATCGTCAACGGCCGCATCGTCTTCGACGGCCAGGTGCGCCGCCCCGCAGACTAATGTGGGTTGTAACTCATTCCAGGTCGCCCATGCCTTACATAGTCGATACCTACAACTGCATTCACGCCGGCCTCAACCTCGGCGGCGCGTTTTCCAACCTTACCGTCCACTGCCTCTGCCAGTGGATCGCCGCCAGCCCGCGTAATCCCAAAGTGCTCCTCGTCCTCGACGGCGGCAAAAAACCGGATGAACCCGACGAAACCGAATTTACTTCCATCAACTTTCGCTACTCCGGCCCCGGCATCTCCGCCGATTCCATCATCGCCCAACTCGTCGAACGCTCCCAGAGCCGCAAAAAATTGATCGTCGTCAGCAACGACCGCGCCGTCATGCTCCACGCCCGCAAGAACTACGCCAGTGCCATGACCTGCGAAGCCTTCCTCACCGAACTCCTCGGCGCCCAGCCCACCCGCGGCGGAAAGAATCCCACCCTCCCCGCGCAAAAGACCGGCGGCCCTTCCACCCGTGGTGAAACCGATCACTGGCTCAAAGAATTCGGCATCAACGCCCCACCCCCGCTCTCCAAACCCCCCGCGCGCAACCCCGACGACGAAATCGACAACCTCGACATGGACCAACTGATGGGCAATGATCCGTGACGCAAGCTCGTCGACCGTTGGTCATTGCGTCATTGGTCCTTGTGTCATTTTATTACGCTTCCCCATGCAGCTTCGTCAGCCGCGGGCTCGTCAGCAGCATCCACTGGATGCGCTCAAAATACCCCAGCCATTCGGCGGTATTCTCCGCCATGATGTCCTGCCCCGGCGTCACCAGGCCCGTCGGGCACGATGCCCCCTCGGTCGCCGCAAGCTTCTTCGCCGCCTTTGCCCGGTACGTCGCCAGCGTCCGTTCCCCGAAACGCCCGCACTCGTACCAGTCTTCCGACAGAAAGACCAGCATCGGCACGCGCGGCGCCCCGCAGATCGAAAGCTCCTTCGCCACCGCATGGTCCCATGTCTCAAAGTTTTCATAGCCGAACTGCGCCGACAACGCTGCATCACGCTGCTCCGTCGTGATCATCCCGGCCGCCGTCATCACGTCGCCGATCCGCACGTTCAGCCCCTTGGCCTTGTTCTCTTCCTGCATCAGCAGCGCCTTCTCCACCCGTTCCGGCGTCAGGATGCCCCACTTCACCAGGATCTTTCCGATCGGCCGCGAACGGATGTCCATCGGGTCTTCCGCCGTCCCCGGCTGTGGTGCCATGGCCGCAACCGGCGGCTTGACCGCATCAAAATTCTGCGCGCGGTTGATGAATCGCAGATCGATCAGCAGCGAACATTCCGCGAATTTCTGGAAAATCGGGCAGGCATTCACGCAATCCCCGCACCATGGCCCCGTCATGCACAAGACGTTCATCTTCCGCGTGAAACTCCCCAGCAAGGCCTGCTGCCCCGGTTGAATCTTCACCGCGTCATATACCGCGCCCCATTTGGCCTTCTGCTCCGGCGTCGCATATTTCGCGAGAAAATCGGCGTAAGGCAGGGCACGTTCAAACACGGGTCGAAAATCAAATGGCATCATTCACTCCGGAAAAAGACGGACTGTACAACACTTCCATTCCTGAAAGCAGGTTCATAACTCCGGAAAGCCGCAGGAAGCAGTCGGCTTTCAAAGAGTGCCTGAGACTATGAAACAGCCTGTAACCTATATCGGTCAAGTCCTCACAAAGTTTTATTTTACCTAATAATTTCTTAGACATGACCACATGTATCCCAGTTCGGCGACCTTCTCTTCAACGTCACTCCGCGCTATTTGTTTCCGCCGCTTTGACCAATGCCGAAAATAATCGCTCGTGCAGTGTCCCCGGCAGGTTCTCCGGATGCCACTGCACCGCCACCCAAAAGGCCATCGAGACGTCCTCAATCGCCTCCACCAGCCCGTCCGACGCAAACGCCGCAGGCATCAATCCATGCCCAACCTTGGCCACCCCCTGCCGATGCCGCGAATTCACCTCCAACCGCTCCACTCCCAGTATCCCATGCAACCGCGTCCCCGGCCGGATCGTCGCCTCATGCACGTGCGTGCCGTAACTCTCCGGCGTCGGCAGATGATGCGTCAGCGTCGAATCCGGTACCGCCTCTGCCACCGACTGATGCAACGTCCCCCGCCGCGCCACGTTCATCTCCTGGCATCCCAGGCAGATTCCCAGTACCGGCAGATTCCGCTGCTCCGCCAGCGCCAATATCGCAAAATCAAACGCCTCGCGCAGCGCACTCATCCGCCGTGTCTTCGGATGCAACTCCTGCCCATACAACTTCGGATCGACATCGTCCCCGCCCGACATAATCAAACCGTCCAGCCCCGCGATCATCTCCAGCCGCAGCGCGTGGTCGTGCGTCGCCGGCAACAGCATCGGCAGCCCCCCTGCACGCGCCACCGCGTCCGTGTAGGCCGTGCAAAGCTCCACCTTCGGTCGCCATTTGTCCGGCGCCCCCGTGTCCATCGACAACCCGATCCGTGGTCGTGCCATGAAAGTCCCTGCTAAAGCATATTCCAATCATCCACTCGAACGTCGCGTTCCCGCTCCATCAATTCTTGCCCGCCTCATACGTGCGCCCGGCAATCGTGTTGGTGTTCGATTTCGAAAGGGGTACGCCGATGACGCCGCGCTCCGTTCTCGAACGAAGGCTCTCATGAGATACACCGCCGGCAGTATACTTTACCTTTCCTATTCCCATCCGTGATTGCAGCTCGTCCAGAAGCTTCCTGACCGCCCATTGATTCCGCGCCGTCTGCGTGACAATCAGCTGTCCATTCAATTCCGAGAGATTCGCGAATCCGCCCTTATCGCGCCACGAGTCCGTGGCGACAACCGATTCAATGGTGTCGCGGATATCCCTGACGACATCGTCGCTGTTTTCCCGTCCATGACTGGCGGCCACCATCAGATGCACGAGATCTCGCACATCGTAAACCGCTACGAGCGCATAGCTGGGGCTGTTCAAATCCTCCGCGGTCGTCACGATCACCATGCCGCTGTCGATCGTCCACCGTAAATCGGCAGTTCCGCCGCCGACTTCGCCCAGTACCATCTCGAACATTCTGTACCACGGCGTTGGGTTCTGAATACTAAAGCTGACGTGGCTATTGCGATCGATGCCCGCATTTTCAAGCGTCTTCCATTTCACGAAGATATCCACGCCGGCCAGGTCAGAGAAGTTCTTAATCACCTCGTGGAGCGGCCGGTCTTTCGCCGTCAGCACAACGGGCCTCCGCAACTTCTCCAGAGTCTTCGCCGTCGCCTTTTCGTTCTCCGGCCCAGCCATGGGATCCCTGATGCCGGCGACCGCATCTGGATTTACTTGGTTATAGGCAAACCATGCACCGGGCGAAGCATTCGCCGCGTAGTTCGTCTCCCGCCCCGTCGTTTGCGGCGCATCCGAAAATCCCCAGCCAAGCCCCGCCAGTAATCCCAGACCCAGCACGCCCGTCATGATCCCGATGCGCATGGTCAACTCCTTCCAATCCCCCACCTATTGTCCCGCCTCCCGTCACGCTGATCAATCCCTTAATGCCCCTTAAAGCCCTTCGACGCCGTCGAGGGGGTCAAATGGCCATCGCAAATCCCAACACCATGCGACCGCGAACGATGCGCCTTCTCATCATCACTCCCTAACTCATAACCCATAACCCGCCTCGGGTCATGTGCCCCGAATGATTGGCTCGCCATCCTGCGATCGGGTAATCTCTCCTCCCTATGACCGAACCCGTGCCGCCAACCACTCCCGTCGTGCCCTCCACGGCCCACGACGAATATCGCGTGAACCTGGAAGTCTACTCCGGGCCGCTGGAACTGCTGCTGTACCTGATCCGGCGCGATGAAGTCGACATCAAAAACATCCCCATCGCCCGCATCACCCAGCAATACCTCAAGCACGTCGAAATCATCCGCCGCATCGATATCAATCTCGCCGGCGAATTCCTCGTGATGGCCGCCACGCTGATGGAAATCAAGTCCCGCATGCTCATCCCGCATCAGGCGCCCAATCCCGATGACCCCAATGCCCCCAGCGTCACCAGCGTCGAAGACCTCACCGATCCGCGTTACGAACTCGTCAAGCAACTCCTCGAATACAAGCACTTCAAAGATGCCGCCACCGACCTCCGCCGCCGCTCCCAGGTGGAAAATGATCGTTACCCCCGCGCCGTCTCCCGCCCCGAAACCAAGGCCCCGCTCGAAATCGAAGACCTCGACCTCTTCCGCCTCATCGACGCCTTCAACGCCATCATGGTCTCCGTCGGCCATTCCGCCTTCGGCCACGAAGTCGTCTACGACGATACCCCCATCTCCCTCCACCAGGCTGACATCCTCGACCGCCTCGTTCGCGACGGCGGCGGCACGGGCGGACGCGGACTCACCCTCCAGGAACTCTTCGTCGGACGCACCAAAAAATCCGAAATGATCGGCCTCTTCCTCGCCACCCTCGAACTCATCCGCCAGAAAAAAATCGCCGTCGACCAGACCGAAACCCTCGGCGAAATCCGCATCAAACTCCGCGAAGACGCCCCCGACCAGATCCTCTTCAACGAAGAAACCAACCAACCCCCCGCACCCGATCCCGCCCCTTCCACCTCCCCTGACGAACCTCCCGCACCCACCGTTTAGCCGCCAGTCGCAGATCGGCAAATACCCCGTCTACTGTCTACCGTCTACCGTCTACCTCCCACTCCTTCCCCTTCCCCCCGCGTTCTGCGATAATTCCCACCACTTTCAGCCAATTCCGGCCCTCCCGTTTTTCAGACCTTTTTGTGTGCGGAGGTTTTCCATGCAAGGTGATGCATCTATTGGGCCGGCGACTACTGCGTCGCACACCTCTTCGTGGTTCTTTAAGTTGCTGCTGGGCATGTCGGCCCTGTTCATCGCGGGCTGCTCGGCATTCTTTTCGGTGCGCGGGCTGGGGCTGCTGTTCATCGGCTCGGCCACGGCCGTCATGGTCATGGCCGCAAGTCTGGAAGTCGGCAAGCTGGTTGCCGCATCCTTCCTCTATCGCTACTGGTCGCAGATCACCATTCCCCTGCGCATTTACCTGACGCTGGCGGTGCTGCTGCTGATCGCCATTACCTCGCTGGGCAACTACGGCTATCTGGCCCGTGCCTACGAAAAAACCCATACGCAGATCGCCGTACTCCAACAACAGATTCAAGCCGTGCAGCAGGATGCCGATGCCGCACAAGGCCAGATCGACAGTTCCAAAAATCAGCTCGGCAAACTGACCGACAACGGCCGCGAGGACCGCGACAAACTCCAGTCGCAGGTCGGCCAGATCAACCAGACGCTGGAAACCGAACTGGCCCGGCTGGAAGACCGCCGCAAAGCCGCCAAAGATAAGCAGGATCACGACGTCGCTGCACTCAATACCCGCCTGCCCGAAGCGGCCGAACTGCTCAAGAGCGGGCTGGCGTCAGAAGATGAAGCCGTCGCCAAACTCAATGAAGCCATCGCCGTGCTCGATCGCGCTGTCGATGCCTATACCGCCCAGGGTGGTCCGGGCTTTCTGAAGCACGACGGCATCAAGAAGGGCCAGCTTTTGCGTCAGCAGCAACAGCCGCAGCGCGATGCGATAGCCGCGGAAATCACCGGCCATCAACAAAAGCAGGACCAGCTTCGCGCCGTTTACGCCAAATCCACCGCCGCCGTCAGCCATGACATTGCCGTCGTCCAAGAACAGTACCGGCAGGACCTGACCCGTTTCGATGGTGAGGAAAAGGACCTGCGCAAGTCGCGCAGCGACGCGATCGCCAATGTCGAAAAGGGCGTCGCGTCCCTTCAGGCCCAGGATCGTACGGTCACCACGGTCGGCAAAGATCAAGTCGCCGGTCTATATCTGCGCATCGAATCCGACAATCAGGAAATCGCCCGCTTGCGCGATCAGATCGCCGGAACCGACATCGGCTCGTACCGCTTTGTCGCCCGCGCGTTCAACGCCCCGACCGATGATCTGGTCAAGTGGCTCGTGCTGCTGCTGGTGATGGTATTCGACCCGCTGGCCGTCACGCTGACGGTCGGACTTAATGTGGCACTCGTTCGCGATCGCCGCGTGCGCCAAACCATGCAAAGTGCCAGTGCCGCACTGGCCGCCGGCGTCGGACCGGATGGCGCTGCGATGCCCGCCCGGCCCAGCCGCACACGCCGCCTCCTCGTCACGGCGGCCACGCTCGCAATCATCCTCGGCATCGCCGCCGGCGCCGCTTGGAGTGTCAAGACCTATGGCCCGAGCCTCCTGGCCCAGTGGCAGCATACGAGCGAAGCCAAGCAGGTGGCCCAATTGGTACCGCCCGACAGCTTCGCCGTATTGGCGGTGCATCCCGCCCGCATGGGCTCCGCTGGAACCGATCAAATCTGGAGCAAGGCCGTCACCGGCCTGTTCGGTAAATCGGCTATGAACGAACTTGCCAACCTCTTTGGCACCGCCCTTGATGCCAATGCTGACGTGTATGCGTTCGTCAAATACCCCTCGCACCAGGAAAAAATCGCCCAGACACCCACTCCCGTCATGCTCTGCGGCATGGTGGCCGAAGTGAAGGATCGCGCTGCCGCCGAAATCGGCCTGTGCCGTTTCGCCGATGCCTTTGCAGCCAGCCTGCGGCCCGCCGGCACGCCCGGCGAATCGGTCCGCCTCCATCCCATGGTGCATTATGGCCGCGGGCATTACCTCGACCCACAGGGCGGCTTCCTCTCCTTCGCCCTCACCGATCATCAGGCCATCGTGCTGCTGGAAATTGATGGAGACCCGGCCAAGCCCGCCATCGAAAACGAAATTCGCCTGGCGCTGGCCCAGAACGATTCACCCGATTCCCTGGCCGGCGCGACTCGCGCCCAATTGCCGCCGCGGGCGTTGGCCAACGATTCCGCCGTCGCCCTCTGGTTTGATGCCGCGCGCTGCTTTGCCGACATGCCCAAGAACACCGCCGCCCAGGCTCGCTATCAGCAACTTCAGGGACGCGTCAACTTCGATCTGCTGCTGACCTTCAACCCCACGGCTCAGGGTCAGCTTGCCGTCGTGGCCGATTACAACTACGCGGGCGAACGCTTCAAAGCCCTGCGCGAGCCGTCGATCCAGGATGTGCTCAGCAAACTGGGCCCGGCCGATGCCGCCGGCGTGCCCGGCCGCCTGATCGATCGTTGCGCCATCACGCTCGATATCGACCCGCTCATGGACCGGCTGCAATTGATGATGGCCGGCTCCGCCCGTGATAACGTCACCCAGGTGCGCGTGGAAAAATCGATCGCCTCGACCCGTGAGGGCAGCTTCAAACTTGTGGCCCAGTTCGATCCCCAGGCTGGCTTTCCACTGGAAACCGCCCTGCGCTCCCTGGTTCGGTAGGAATATCCTTTTTGAGTACCCCTATGCGTTCCGCCCATCGCATCCACACATATTTCCTTGCGACTCCGCGGGATTGTCCGCCCCAATCCCGTAACCAGACGCAGCCTGATTCTTCGCGACACTCCCCCCTCTTACGCGCCGCATGCCTGCTCGCATTGACCACCGCGCTCGTGGCATGCCAAACGCCCGCCCCCAACAACTCAAACGCCTCTCTTGACACCCCACAGCATTCTGGCGGACATGCCGGCACATCGGGCAGATCGCGTGACGCAAACTCCACGAGCACACTTGCGCACGACCAGCAACCCAGTACGCAACCATCGCATGCAGCGCCCGCGTCTGCCGATAATCCAAGCCCGGCACCCGCCGCGAACGCGCCTTCCTCAAGCAACCCCGCCTCTGCCTCCGCATCAACACCTGCACGCAAAACCGCACAATCATCTCAATCTCCGCATCTCGGCATTCCCCCAGCGCAGTCCACAGCAGCCGGCACACTGCCCTCATCTATTTCCTTGGGCCTTCGCGATCCCAATCCGCCCGCAGCCTCTCCTGCCAGTTCATCGCTCGCCATCACACCGGTCCCCGCAGCCGACGCTACCGCTAAACAACCTCCCCGCGGCCTCTCGCTCGATGCGCTCCTGACCCCGGCCGATCCCGCCGCCATTAACCCCCCAACTCGCACGCCAACCCTTCCCGATACCGACCTCCCAGCAACCGGAAATTCCAAAGCCGCCAGCAGCCTGAACATCCTGCGCACGCAGGACGGCAAAGATATCGCGCCCGTCCGCACCCGCCGCGAAGCGCTCGACTTGCTCTCCCACATGTCGGCCCCGCGTGTAGCCGTCTGGTTCCGCGGACGAACGCAGGCCATCGTGCTGCCGCGCGACACCGCCAGCGCCCAGATTCAAACCGCTCAGGAAGACCAACTCATCCTGCAACCGCTCGTTGGCACCACTCCCAACCAGTGGCTTCCGGCCGTCGAACAAACGACCGCCGCGCTCCGCCTCGCCCATTGGCTCGGCGATGTCCACCAGCCCGCAACCGTGCCCACCAACTCTGCCGCAAAGGAACAAGCCGCCCGGGCCGAAAGAGAAAACCTCCACCGCAGCATCTACCAGATGCTCCTCGGAGATACCCCCTCAGTGCCCGCAACCAACCCCGCCCCCAAGGCTCACTAAGAGCCTATCCGAATAACTTGGCTGTCATTTATCGAACGGCGGTTTGTCGGCTCAAAACTTGTTATTCGGATAAGTTCAAAACGCGCAATGGCCGGCTTTCTATTCGTTTCCATTCATCTTGAATCTTCTTGACTTCGTGACTTCGTCTTTACGTCGCCACGCTCCACTGCTTGCCATCCGCCGACCGCACCACCCGCCGATACAACGTATCCCGTTCCACCGGCACAAACCCCGCCTCCACGATCAGCCGCCGAATCCCCTCCACCGTCTGTTCCTGATGCTGATTCCCCGCGCCCCCTTCGCGCTTCGTGATGTCATACCACACCACTGTCCCATCCAGATCATCCACGCCCCAGCTCAGGCTCACCTGCGAAAGCTTCATCGACTGCATGATCCAGAACGCCTTCACATGCTCGAAGTTCGGCAGCATCAGCCGCGATATCGCCAGCATCTTCAGATCTTCCAGCCCCGTATTCCCCGGCAGATGCCCCAGCTCCGACCCCTCCGGAATAAAACTCAGCGGAATGATCGTCTGAAACCCCGCACCCTTGGGCGCCTCATCCTGCAATTCCCGCAACTTGATCAAATGCCCGATGCGCTCCGCACGCGATTCCACATGCCCATACAAAATCGTCGCATTCGTCCGGATCCCCAACTGATGCGCCGTCCGATGCACTTCCATCCACCCATCCGCCCGCAATTTCCCCTTAAACACTTCATCGTGTACCCGGTCGTCAAACACTTCCGCCCCGCCCCCCGGCATCGATCCCAGCCCCGCCTCCTTCAGTGCCGTCAGCACCTCCCGCGTCGAAAGCTTGCTGATCTTCGTGAAGTGATTGATCTCAATCGCCGTAAATGCCTTCACGTGCAACTTCGGAAACCGCGTCCGCAATCCGCGCAACATCTCCAGATACCAGTCGAACGGCAGCCACGGATGCAGCCCGCCGACGATATGCACTTCCGTCGCGCCCGCCGCCGCAGCATCCCCCGCGATGCGGAACACATCATCGTGCGAAAACTCGTAAGCCCCGTTCTCCCCGCGCTTGCGATGAAACTCGCAAAACTTGCACGCCAGCGCGCAGATATTCGAGTAATTGATGTGCCGGTTGATGTTGTAATACGCCACGTTCCCATGCTTCTGCCGGCGCATGTGATTGGCCATTTCCCCCAGCGAAAAAATATCCCGCGTCTCCCACAGCGCCATCCCATCTTCCGCCGTCAGGTACTCGCCACCCAGCACCTTCTCCGCGATCGGCCGCAGCGCTCCATCGGCAAACTCCCCCGGATCCATCGCCGGCACCCCTCGATCCTCCACCATCCACGGCACCGTAGCATCCGCCGCCGGGGAGTTCCCATGTTCCAACACAACACTCATCAAAGCTCCGTGAAAAAGCCCCATTTTGCAGCGCGCATTCTAGTGATTTTCAATGATTTTTGAAACCTCGCGACGTTCGTCTTCGCGATGCTGCCGCCCCAGCAGCCGGATCAGATACGCCAAAATCACCCCATTAATCGCCAGCGCCGCCACCTTCCACGCCACTCCCCGCCAAGCCTCCTCGCTCGCACTCAAAATAATCTCGTATACTTCCACCGGAATGAACACCCCCGTGCTCACCACCACCACCCATTCCGCCCATCGCTGCTTGAACAGCAACCCCACACCCTCCACCAAATACAGCCCCGCGTACAGCAGACTCCCGATCCCCGCCGCCCGTACCTCTCCCGGCGTCACGTTCAGCAACTTCGCCAACGCCTCCTGCAAAAATTTATTTCCCGGCGCCACGTGCAGATGATGCGCCCACTCCTTAACCGTCTCCTGCAGATCCGCATGCACCATCCGCAGCAACCCCAACCCCAGCACAATCAATAGCAGCCCCTTCACTAGCTTGTCCGCAGCAATCAGATACAAACCCCACGCCGAACGTGGCGGATCTTTCGGTATGGCAGCATTCGCCGGTGGCATTTCAGTCATGAACGGGCTTTCTACAAGCAGAAAATCATGTCTAAGCGTAGCCGCCTAACCGACCTCTGGGCAAGACTTCGTTCCCCCGGCGCGATAAGATGTCACCATGTTCACAGGCATCGTCCAATCTCTCGGTACCCTCCTCGAAGCCGCCGACACCGGCGCCGGCAAACGCCTCGTCGTCGCACTCCACGACCTCGCCTCACAACCCATCGCCCACGGCGACAGCGTCTGCGTTAACGGCGTCTGCCTCACCGTCGTCTCCGTCGCCGCCGGAAAAGCCTCCTTCGACGCCATCACCGAAACCCTCAACCGCTCCACCCTCGGCCGCAAAAAAAACGGCGACCGCCTCAACCTCGAACTCTCCCTCCGCCCTGATTCCTTCGTCGGCGGCCACTTCCTCCAGGGACATGTCGATGCCGTCGGCACCGTCAAATCCATCAAGCAGGACGCCTCCGACTTCCGCATCACCTTCTCCTTCCCCCCGCCGTTCGCCCCCGTCATCGTCCCCAAAGGCTCCATCGCCGTCGAAGGCGTCAGCATGACCCTCGCCGAGGTCGACCCCCAGGCCGCCACCTTCACCCTCGCCGTCATTCCCACCACGCTCAACAAGACTACCCTCGGCACGCTCAAAGCCGGCGACGCCGTCAATATCGAAACCGACATCCTCGCCCGCACCGTCGTCCACTGGCTCGAATGCATCCGCTCCGGCCAGCCCGAAGGCGCCCCGCCCCGCGAGTTCCTCACCGGCGGCGCCAAGCCCCCCGTAACCATCGAAAAACTCCAGCAACTGGGGTTCGCATGAGCGATCCACGCCCCACGATCGGCATTACGATGGGGGACCCCGCAGGCATCGGCGCGGAAGTCATCATCAAGGCCCTCGCCGATCCCGAAATCCGCAAACTCGCCCGCTTCGTCATCTTCGGCCTCAACGAACTCCTCGCCTACACCGCCGACCTCGCCGAAGTCGAATCCTTCTGGTGGCGTGACCAGCACGAACGCTTCTGCACCGGCGCCAAGTACGATCAAGATGTCGTCGTCCTCGACTACGATGACATCGGCATCCTCGGCCTCGAAACCCGCGGCCCCAGCAAGCCCGGCGGCGCCGCCTCCATGCAGTTCTGCAACGACGCCATCAAAGCCGCTCTCGCCCACAAGATCGACGCCATCGTCACCGCACCCATCTGCAAGGAATCCTGGAAGCTCGCCGGCTTTGACCGCTGGCCTGGCCACACCGAACTCCTCGCCGAAAAAACCAAGGCCAAACGCCACGCCATGATGTTCGCCGCCCCCCCAACCCTCAAGACTCCAGACTCAAGACTCAAGGCTCATCACGGCCTCCGCGTCGTCCTCTGCACCATCCACGAAGCCCTCTTCGAACTCCGCCACTCCTTCAAGATCGGCACCGTCTTCGACCCCATCGATCTCGCCCACCGCGCCCTCGTCGACTGGTTCGGCATCGAAAAACCACGCATCGCCGTCTGCGGCCTCAATCCCCACGCCGGCGAAAACGGCCAGTTCGGCGATGAAGAAAAACGCATCATCGAACCCGCCATCATGATGGCCCGCCAGCACGGCATCGACGCCACCGGCCCCTTCCCCGCCGATACCCTCTTCATCAAAGCCCTCCAGGGACATTACGACCTCGTCGTCGCCATGTACCACGACCAGGGCCTCATCCCCGTCAAACTTCTCGACTTCAACGGCACCGTCAACCTCACTCTCGGCCTCCCCATCGTCCGCACCTCCCCCGACCACGGGACCGCCTTCGACATCGTCGGCAAAAATAAGGCCGATCCCTCCTCCATGAAAGCCGCCATCCAAATGGCCGCCGCCATCGCCGCCCAGGCCCGCGCGCGCATCGCCCCTCCGCTCGAACCTCCTCCCTCCAACCCCGCCTGATCCGCAATTCCCGGAGACGCCCATGTCCACCGACGCCCGCACCAACCTCTACCAGAACTTCCATGATCGCCAACTCGTCGAACAGGAACCCGCCTCGCGCCGCGCCGCCGAAAAAATTCTCGCCATGCTCCGCGAATACTTCGCCCCCCAATCCCTCCTCGACGTCGGCTGCGGCCTCGGTAGTTGGCTCAAAGTCGCCCAAGACCTCGGCCTCTCCGATCTCCGCGGACTCGAAGGCCCCTGGATTCAAGACTCTCCCCTCGTTGTCGATCCAACGCTCATCCAGCAAATGGATCTCGAATCCCCCTTCACCCTTGGCCGTCGCTACGACCTCGCCGTCTGCCTCGAAGTCGCCGAACACCTTTCCCCCGCCGCCGCCACCGGCTTCGTCGATTCCCTCGTCGCCCATGCCGACCACATCCTCTTCTCCGCCGCCGTCCCCTTCCAGGGCGGCCACCACCACCTCAACGAACAGCTCCTCTCCTATTGGATCGCCCACTTCGCCCGCCACGACTACATCCCCCTCGACCTCTTCCGTGCCCGCCTCTGGATCGATCAATCCATCCCCTGGTGGCTGCGGCAGAACCTCATCCTCTTCGTCCGCCGCACCGCCCTCGAATCCAACCCCGCCCTGCTCGCCGAATCCAAAATCAACCGCCCCCTGGCCATCATCCACCCCGACCTCTACCTCGCCCGCCTCCAGTCCGCCCACCAGGTCCAGCAAAGCTACGCCAAACTCATGACCCTCTTCCAGCAGGGCGGCAACTTCTCCGTCCACCGCACCCCCGATGGCAACCTCAACATCTCCCGCCTCCCCTAGACCCCTTCGCCCCCGCCATCGCTGATGTATCAAATCGCGCACCACCCTCTAGAGCCGTGCGGCTCCGCCGCCGGCCCAATACCCGCTGCCTTCCCCCCAAACCCCCCCCCCCCCCCCTCCCACCCCCCCCACCCCCCCCACAACCCACACACCAAAACACAAAAAACCA
>Ga0114951_10003835_pt1 | contig 15211 bp, 10 predicted proteins | sample AM7aDNAmetaG_FD_88677 | JGI IMG/M metagenome (GOLD analysis project Ga0114951, IMG submission 88677) | Freshwater microbial communities from Finland to study Microbial Dark Matter (Phase II) - AM7a DNA metaG | ecosystem: Environmental > Aquatic > Freshwater > Lake | place: Finland: Lake Alinen...
CGGTTTGTGGACGTGTCGATCGGTCCTTATGAACTGAAAGTGACGGCGCAGGGCTTTCAACCGGCCGCGGCCAAACTCCAACTGACAGTGGGCGCTCGCCAGCGTGTGGATGTGGCATTGCGGGTGGCTACGGCGGCAGCCTCCGTGACTGCGACGGCTGAGGCCACGCAGCTCGAGACCGAATCCAGCGAACGAGGGCAGGTGGTGAATGAGCGCGAGATTGCCGAGCTGCCGCTGAACGGGCGTCAATATTCGCAGTTGGTCGCGCTGACCGCGGGTGTGGTTCCCAGCCCCAACCAGCTAGGCACGGGCTACACGCAACGGGAAGGATCGTTCAATGTGAATGGCCTGCGCAGCGTGTTTAACAACTACCTGCTGGACGGGTTGGACAACAACCAATACGGCACCTCAAACCAGGGATTCTCCAACCAGGTGGTGCAGTTGTCGCCGGACGCAGTGGCCGAGTTTCAGGTGGTGACCAACAACATGAGCGCGGAGTACGGCCGCTCCGGGGGCGCCGCCATCAATGTAGTCACGCAATACGGCACTAACCGGTTTCACGGCCGGGCATGGGAGTTCCTGCGCAACACGAAGCTGGATGCCGCTGGCTTTTTCAAGCCGGATTACGGCGGCAAGCCGGCGCTGCACCAAAACCAATTCGGCGGCACCCTGGGCGGCCCGCTGAAGAGAGACAAGCTCTTTTTCTTCCTCGACTACGAGGGTTCCCGCCGGACCAGTTCCTTTACGGACACGGCTACACTACCCACGACGGCTCAGCGCGGCAACCCGGCCGGAGGCGCCGGCTTGCCCACGACGAACTACCTGATTGACAACCCAGGCGTAGGGTCCGGCTACCTGCCGGTCTCCAACCCCTGCCCCTACGTCGGCCCGAACGGCGGTCCGCAAACAGTGGCCGCGAATGTGAACCCGTGTACTTCGCAACAGTTGTTTGGCATCGGCCTCGGCGCGGGCGGCCCTGCCCTGCAGGCCTATTATGGCGGCACACAGTACCTGAACCCGCCTTATGCGGCAGCGCCCGGGGTTCCCATCTCCGCGGTCATACCCTATGCCAAGGCGGTGCTTGCGCTGCTGCCGGCCACAACAAACAGCAACCAGACCAACAACTACGTCGTCCTGCATCCAAACAGCTTCAACCGCGACAAGGGCGATATAAAGGTGGACTACGACCTGCGCAAGGGCCTGCGTCTTTTTTCCCGCTACTCACAAGCCCGGTTCGACGCCTTTGACCCCGGAACCATTGCCGGCCCGGCCGGCGAGGGCGGCGACGGCCACGTCTATGCCCCGGTGATTCAGATCGTGGGCGGCGCAACGTGGACCATCAATCCGAAATCCTTGCTGGAGGTCCGCTTCGGCTTCTCACGCATGAGGGCGGGCAAGACCCCCCCGCTGGCCGGCGGCCCCAGCATGTTGCAGCAGTTCGGCATCACCGGCCTGCCCACCGACCCGCAGTACACCGGCGGCATCACCTACGAGTACTTCGAAAGTGGCGGTATGACCAACCTGGGCCGCCTTTGGACCAGCCCCCAGTACCAGAACCCTACCGTCTGGAATCCCAAGGTGAGTTACACCCGGCTGCTGCCCGGCCACACTCTCAAGGCGGGGTTGGAGTACACCTTGCTCCACGTCGCGCAGCAGGACTTGCATCCTGTGATGGGCGGCGACGTCTACGGCGCGCAGATGAGCGGCTACGGCTATTACAACGGCCTCTATTATGGCGTCAGCCCCTCCCTCTACGGCGGACATACCGCGCAGACCAACAAGATGTACGACTATGCCGACTTCCTGCTGGGATACCGAGCGGAAATCGGGCTCTCCAACTCTCCTATCGCAAACATCCGCGACTGGAGCTGGGGCGGCTATCTGCAGGACGACTGGAAGGTGAGCCACCGCCTGACGGTGAACCTGGGCCTGCGCTACGAGTACGCCACTCCCCTCTACGAAGCCAATAACCAGCTCTCCAACTTCAATCCCACCACCCAGGCCCTGGTGCTGGCGAGCTCCAGCAATCGCTATACGATCAATCCCAACAAGAAGGACTTCGGTCCCCGTTTGGGCGCGGCCTATAGTCTCTCCGGCAACACCGTGCTGCGCGGCGGCTTCGGCATCAGCTATTCGCACTGGAACCGCACCGGTTCGAGCTACCTTACCCAGAACGCGCCCTTCGGCATCAGCGCCGTGCGCCTGGCTTACCCCAGCCTGCCCACCTATCTCAACACCGAGGCGAGCTTCCCGGCCAATATGGTCAGCCCCACCAGCTACAACCCGCTCGAGGTGGCGCTCCAGTACATGCCGCCCAACTCGCCTGACACGCAGGTACAGAGCTGGTTCTTCTCAGTGCAGCGCGACTTGGGTCACAGCCTGCTGGTCGACCTGGCCTACGTGGGCAACAGGGGCCTCAACGAGGTCATCATCAACGACATCAACCAGGCCTCGCCGCAACCGGCCACATGCACCATTGCCACGGAAAACGTCTCCGGCGCATGCATCACAAACTTCCAGAGCCGTGTCCCCATGCCCAACTTCACTTCGGTCCTTGGCACGTTGCCTCAGGGCAGCTCCAACTACCAGGGCTTGCAAGCCAAGGTGGAAAAACGCTTCAGCTCCGGACTCTACCTGCTTGACTCCTTCACCTGGTCCAAATCCATCGATATCGCAGCCCAGGCGCAGGACGGCAGCGGCGGCTGCGACAACTGCGGCAACTTCATTCCCTCCGTGCAGAACATCTACAACGTGAAGGCGGACCGCGGCATCTCCGCCAACAACCGCCCGCTCATCAACGTCACTTCCGTGGTCTGGACGCTGCCCGTCGGCAAGGGTCAAAAGTTCCTGCCAAACCTCAATAAGGTTGGGAACGCAATCCTGGGCGGCTGGCAAATGACAGACATCTTCCAGGCCCGCAGCGGCGACCCGCTCACTTTTGCCTATAGCCCTGACGGCGACACGCAGGTCTCTCCGCTCATCACCATCAGCGGCCGCAACAACTACCGCCCCAACCAGACCGGCCCGGCTATTGCTTCAAACAAGACCTACAAGGGCTATTTCAACACCGCCAATTTTGCCACGCCGCAACCCTATGCGCCCTTTGGCAATTCGCCCCGCAACGCGGTCCGCGGCTACGCCTTCTGGCAACTCGACACCGGCCTCACCAAGGACTTTCCCTTCACCGAGAAAGCCCACGTGCAGTTCCGCGCCGAAGCCTTCAACATCACCAACAAGACCAACTTCGGCGAGCCCAACACCCTCTACAACGGTGCCGGCAGCACCACATTCGGCGTCATCACCTCGACCCTTCCCGCCCGCGAATTACAAGTGGCGGCAAAGATCGTTTTCTAGCTGGGTCCTGGAGTTATAGCGAGGCATACAACCGAGCGCGGCGGATTCTTCTTCTGAAGAATCCGCCGCGTTCGGTTAGCGCTACAGTGTCATTCACTCGGCGAACGTAGTCTGTTTTCAGCCGCGCTGTGGATTATCGGGGGCAGGTGTCTTCAGGAACATGAATACCACGGCCTAATGAATAGCCTTTAGAGCTGGGCCTTTTCCCCTTGCATTTAAGGAGGCTTTGGGCCCAATCCAATCCACCTAATCAGTCGGCAAAATTCACATAGATTGGGCTGCTCATCAACAGCAAGCCGCCCTTGGCGTCGCGCACCTCGACGCGCAGCCAATGGCGGCCCGCGCCAACAGTGACCTTGGCCTCCACCGGAGCGCCCGCGCTGTCTACAGTCATCGGCGGCGCAGCGGCAACCTCCTCGCCATCCAGCAGCAGGTGAACCAGCGAACCCGCGCATCCAACGGTATGAATCCGCACGCGAATCTCCGCTCCAGCGGCGGCATGGAGCGTTTCTCCCATGCGCGCTTGGACCCCGCCGGACTCGGCCTCGAAATCCACCACCTTGTCGTGCGAAGCAGTCAGGTCAACAAACGTGCGCCCCCTGCGAATGCCGCCGAGAATGGCGGAAACGGAGAGTTCGTCCGCCTCAACAACCGTTGTCGGCCATCCAATAGACCCCTTCGGCCCCGGCGGGTTCATCGCGTTGTGGCTGTCGCTGCCGCCGACCGCGGCCAGCCGATGGCCCTCGCGCAGTTGCGCATCCCAGAACTTTGCGCTGGATAGCATGAACGGGCCGCCGTTGATGACCTCGACAGCAGTAAAGAGGCTTATGTCCTCGTCCGGCGGTGGATCCCACTTGCATCCCATGCAGATCTCGCCATCCGGCGACAGCGCGTGATTGACGGATGCAATGCCGCCCTTTGCCGCCACGTCGCGCAGCACGCTGTTCAAGTCGAGGCCGCCCTGGGTCACGCGCCAATCTACAAACTGGGTCACGCCAAAGATGTTGAAGTGCCCGTGGAAGGTGGTGATCTCACGAGCCGGTATCAGCAGCACGCGGTCGAAGTAGGGCTGCAACTCGCGCTCCGCGTCATATTGAGAATCGGCGTTGTGGTCGGCGATGGCGATAAAGTCGAGTCCGCGTGCAGCCGCCGTCTGCGCGTTCACAAAGACCGGACACGCGACCATCGCACCGCTCTGGCTGGGGCAGCGCCCGTCGCTGTGCCCGCTGTGCATATGCAGATCGCCGCGATACCAACGCGTGCCCTTCGCTAGCGGTTGCTCCGCGAAGCTCGCATCCTCGGCGCGGTCGTTGAAGCGAATCTCGGCCCGGTAATGGGAGACAACGTGCGCGCGCATATTCGGCACCGCGATCAGCAGATGCCAAGTGCCCGCGGGAATTGCACCGGGCAAATACGAGGGGGTGGCGTCGTTCTCGCCGATGGTGAAGTGGCTCTTGTTGCCGCCGCTCTCTCCGCGAAAGCGTTCCGGATCGGCGATGCCCAGATCGAGCGTTGCATGCTGCTCCGCGCCCGTGTAGTGGAAGTCGACACTGATGCGATGCGTCCCGGCGGGCACATTGAAGGGAATCTCAAAATGCGTCTTGTTCTGTGCGCCTGTGACATCACCGGTGAGTACGATGCCTGCCGGCGGACTCTGCGCCTGTCCTTGAGCCGTCCTGATCGGGATCGCGAACATCAGGAACATCAGGCTGGCTGCTGCTGTCCATTGCTTCTTCATCGCCGCGAAAACTCCTCGCTCATTCTACTCAGCTTCGAATGCGAGCAGCAGATGCCGTGAACAATTGCCGTGAGTTGCGGGCGCGATGTGCCAGCCGCCATGCCTCCGGTGATAATCTGCCGTCGAAGCGCGCCCACGGTTATCCTCATGGGCGCGCTTGAGACCGGCTTCGCTACTGCAATTCAGCGTTCGGCTGCGCGGCGTTGGCGTCGATTGTCAACGAGCCACTGCTGAGGGCGGAGCTTTTGACGGTCAGGTTGATGGGGCCAGCCTGTCGCGACGCGCGAATCACGACTTGCGCGCGCCCCTGGTAGAGCTTGCGTCGATCGCTGGAATAGGAATCAGGATCCTGCCCGTCTCCGTTGCCCACGGCAGCAATCACACCAGGACCGCTGATCTCGAACTGGACCTCCTGACTCGCGTGCTGATCGGGCTGGCCGTGCGCATCCACGGCCTCGACGGTGACGAACGAAAGGTCCTCGCCGTCCGCCTGGAGCACTGTTCGATCCGCCGTGACGCGTAGCCTGGCCGCTTCTGCCGCCGTTGTAAGCACGCTCACCGCAACCACGCGATCACCGCGCAGGCCCACTGCCTTCAGCGTGCCTGGTGCATAGGGCACGGAGAACACCGCCTTGAACTCCTGCTCGCGGCCAGTGGGTTTTTCACCAATGAGCTTGTCATTCAGGAAGAGCCGCACCTTTTCCGCTCCAGAGTAGACCTCCACTTCGAGTCCTTTACCTTCCTGTCCTGGCCAACTCCAACTGGGAAGGGTGGGATAAGTAGCCCACATGATCGCGATGATCTTTTTGCCTTCAGGGTCGGGCAACCGCACGGTGGCATAAACTCGGTCGCCGCCGTTCCAGATGATGTCGCGATAGTAAGACTGCGGCTTGCGGAAGCCGGTGAGATCGAGATCGCCGCAGACAGCCGCGTGCCACGGGTAGGGATGAAAGAAGACTTCCATCATTGCCTTGGCGTTGGGATCGGAGTTGTTTTTGGCCAAGTCGGCCATGACGTCCTTCCCGTCAGCCATTCCAGCGAAGAGCTGGTCGACCATGGCGGTGTCCGACATCATACCCGACATCCCCTCGGCCATCTTTGCCTGCTGCGGAGTGCCGTATTGCCAGGCGCCAATGCCGGATTCGCCAAGGTAGTCCATCGCGGTCCAGGTAAGGTCGCCGAGAATATACGGATTGTCGTGCGAGACCTGCCACAGCGGAAAGGCCTTCGCCGGCCACGACTCGGTTGTGAGCATCATGCGCGCGGGTAACTGCTCGTGGTCCTTCTGATAGGTGGGAAGGATGTTGTAGTTGTAGCCGGTGATGTCGAGTTGCGAGAACACCGCCTGCGCGTTGGGCTTGGTCGTTGAGCCTGGAAACGCGAGAGTGAGCGGGCGCGTGCTGTCGAGCGCACGCACCTGGTCAGCAATCTGCTTGCCGAGCGCGGCGCCACGATCCACTTCGAGCTCGGGAATCTCATTTCCTATTCCCCAGATCACAATCGATGGATGATTGCGGTCTCTCAGCACCATCGACGAAACATCCTGCTTCCACCACTCATCAAAGTCGCTGCCGTAATCGAACTTCACCTTGTGGGCCTTCCACACGTCGAACGGCTCATCGAGAACCAGCAGGCCGAGGCGGTCGCATGCGTCCAAAAACGCAGACGACGGCGGATTGTGCGCCGTGCGCACCGCATTCATGCCCGCGGCTTTCAGCAGTTCTACCCTGCGCTCTTCCGCGCGATCAAAGGCGGCAGCGCCGAGAGGCCCGTTATCGTGATGAACGCTGCCACCGGTCAGTTTGACGGGCTTGCCGTTGAGCAGCAGCCCTTTCTCTGCCGACCACGCAAGCGAGCGAATGCCGAACGGCGTGACTACCTGGTCAATAATCTTTCCGTCTTTGCGAACCGTGGAGACGGCGCGGTACATTGTGGGCGACTCCGGCGACCAGAGCGCGGGATGCGAAACGGTGATCCCTTGCGCTGCGTCGTCTTCCTGGCCCGGCGCAACGCTCAACTTGGATTGCGAGCTGCCAATTTTGCGCCCGGTATTGTCGAGTAGCGCGGTCTCGATCGTCACCCCCGCAGTATCGGAGGACTCATTTGCCACCCTTGTGCGGATTGAGACCTTGGCCAAGGTGCTGTTTGCTTCCGGAGCGGTAACAAAGACTCCCCAATGCGCCACGTGCGTGGTATTCGTGACCACGACGCGAACATGCCTGTAGATGCCTGAGCCGCTGTACCAACGGCTGTTCGGCAGGGCCGAGTTATCCACGCGCACAGCGAGCACATTTGCGCCTGAAAAATCAAGTTCCGGGGTGAGGTCGAAGGTGAACGCCGTATAACCGTAAGGGTGCGCTCCCAACTTGTGCCCGTTTAGATACACGGTGGCATCGCGGTAGACCCCATCGAATTCAACGCTCACGCGCTTCCCTTTCCAATTGGCAGGGGCGTGGAATGTCTTGCGATACCAACCGATACCACCGGGGAAGAACCCTCCGCCAGCGCCGCTCGCGCTATCCTTGTCGGGCTTGTTCTCGATGCTCCAGTCGTGGGGTAGAACGACTGCGCGCCAGGACACATCGGAAAACGAAGGGGTCTCCGCTCCGCTCGGATCGCCGAGGAAGAACTTCCATCCGGCATCGGCCGCGAGCTGTTGCCTGGGTAAGTTGGTGTTGGCGGCGCGCATCGAGGCGGGCACAAAGCACGCCAGCGCGGCCGCGAGAACGATCAGGGATCGAGACTGAAGCTTCATGAGGACCTCTTTCTGGATGGACTTTTGGGAGTTTTCTGTTTTTGGGGATGTGGGCGGGCCGGAGCTTCCGGAACTCGCAAGCCCAGCAGGAGCACGCGGATGGTCTCGCGGAACAAGCGATCGATGGGTTTTCCGTATTCCGCCTCGACCTTTTTCCCCAGGGAAGCGAGGCGGCGCTGGGCTCCGATCACAGCGTTGATAACGGCGTGCATCGTCAGGTCGGGGTCAAGATCGGGACGGAGTGAGCCTTCTGCGATGCCTTCGCGGATCAAATTGGTGAAAACCAGAAACCCTTCTGGGTTGATTTGCGATTCCAGGGTTATGAGCCGTTCGGCCGGCCAGTCGTGCGCATAGATCGCGTCAAATTGCGCCATGAACCGGACCTCCAACTGGTTGGTCGCCAGTTCATCGGCCATGAAGTCCAACAGGGCGGTTAGCCGGGCGAGAGCGCTGGGTGCAGCATCCACCCTCAGCTTCGCGCGGCGACTGGCCTCTTGCATCGACTCGCTCAGGAGCGCCCAGACGATGTCGTCCTTGTTGGCGAAATACTGATAAATCGTCGAAGGCTGGACGCCGCTGGCCGAGGTGATCTCGGCCATGGTGACCCGATCGATTCCGCGCTCATCAAACAGTTTTCTGGCACCATCGAGGATCCGACGGTGTTGTCGCTCGCGGTGAGCATGGTAAAGGTTTGGCTGTTTATCTGTCGTCTTCCGAGTCATGCGTCGACGCTTCAGTTCGTAATGATAGATCGAATTCGAACTAGTATTTCGAATTTATACACGCAAACGACTGCTGAGGTCAAAAGAAATAAACCCCTGGATGTGGTAATTACAAGCCGGCCCCTGTTGAAAAGATCTGCCTACTTAGAGGGTGACGATTCGCCTGCGCCCTCGCCCTGCGCTACCGGGGGGCTGCGTTCGTCCTCGGCGGAGTACTTGGCCAGTCGGGAAACAGTCGCGGAAGTAGCAATGGCCAAAGTGCTACCCAGGAGGTCTTTTAGAAAGCAGCTATAGGGCAGTGGAAGCACGAGAGGCGCAAGAGTTGGTCATACAGGGCCTATTGTGGAAGGAGTTGACTTCAGCACAAAAAACGGGAGAGAAAGAAGATGCCATCCGAGTAGATCATTGATTCTAATCTAAATATGGTAGGCACGACTGGATTAGTAACTAACTGCAAGATGTTTATTTTCAAAGGAATAATACATTGCCAGTCATACGTACCCCCAAATATACCCCCTATCAAGCAGGGCTTGGTGCTTTTTGTCCCAGATCAGGCCCGAATCCCCTCCAGCGCGACGGTGTGCTCCAGGGGTACGAAATCTCCCGGCGCAGGTAGAGGAAATCCGGTTACCGGTTCGCAACTTCTGTCCATGACGGGTCGCGAGGGGCCGTGCTCTCGTCTGCTGTTCTCGCTCGTTCCAGCATCCATGAGTAGAGGTCTGGATAGTTCTTCTTGAGGTACTCTCTCCTCTTTCGGATTGCGTCGCCGGACAGATCCTCTGTAAGCGAACGCTCCGAGACGGCTTGATACAGCTCTGCGAGATGCTCATCATAGTGCTGGCCGGTTTTCAGCCGAACGAATTCCGACGCGACAATCAAAAAGAAACCGTAGAGATTTCCTTCCTTATGGCCGCGCTTCCCAAACAAGTCCAGCATCCCGCCAACCACCTTCGAGAACTCGGTGAGCTGCCGTGGGAGATCGCTGAAACTGGAGATGTATGGGAGCAGTACATCGGAATCCGGCCCGTGGAATACCTCCGATTCCAACTTCGAGCCAAGCTTCGCCGCATCGGCCACAAGCTTAGCCTCTTTTTCCAATAGTCCATCCTTTGATCGTCTCTTCCCGTTCTGGGTGGTCACCGCAGCATAGACCTTGAGCATTGAGTATAGGATTTTCTGATCCGGCCCACTGAGCTTCCGCAGCGGATTGGTGGCGGCAATGTGCCGGAAAGCCTGGGCTGTAGGGCCAACGAGATCGACAACCATGGGGAATTGACCTCCTCCCAAACCGGACAAAAGTACGGTCAGGGTTTTGTCCATTGAACTCCTGCATTCCGATTCTAAGCTGCAAGCAGCAATCAGAAGGAGTTCCCAACATGGCCAACATGATTCTCAGACTTCCGGCAGTGAAGACACGAACCGGACTCTCTCGTTCAACGATCTACCTCCGCGTGGCGGAAGGCAGGTTCCCGAAACCCATTTCCCTGGGTGCTCGCGCAGTTGGCTGGGTCGATGCCGAAGTGGAGGCATGGCTTGCAGGCCAGATTGAACTGAGCCGCAGGACTCAGGGAGGGCGGCTGCTAGCGCCGGGGTCGCACTGATGATCGCCTCTATAGCTCCGGTGCTTCCGCCAGAAGTGTGCGCCGTCGCAGCCAGTGACTGGCGCTGGTACATGGGCGGCACACCATGACCGTAATGTGCGAACGTTTTTTTGGAATCCCGCAAGCGGTAGTGCGAGATGGCATGATCGAACGACTCAGCCCAGTTGCCGTGAAACTATACATTGCCCTCTGGCATGAATCCGAGCGTTACAGTACGAGAGAACTAAAACGGACAGTTACTCAACTGCAAAAACTTGTGGGAGGATCACGAAATTCCTACGCCAAAGCAAGACGCGAATTGTCGCAGGCCGGCCTATTGTCCGCAGACGCCTATGGGTCGGATGGCTTCATCTTCCATCTATTCAACCCGGAAACTGGAAAGCCTTGGCCTCTCAAACCAACGGAGAAGCCTGTTTATCAGCGGAAGGGAGCACCCGCCGTTGCAAGTTCCCAAGCTCCGGCCAGGTCTACGGAACCTCCACGAACACAAGACACTGGAACCGATTTCACCTTCGGCTTCAATGGCCCCCAATCCAATGCCTTTGCACCAAGCGGCGAGCTGTGCCGCCAGTCATTGTCTTGGAGTGAAATCGGCAAGTAGTGTGCTGCACCATGCACAAATATTGTGCATCCCCACGCGCAGAATTTGCGCTCCCCATGTACAGATATTGCGCAGGACAGGCACATTTATTGCTTGCGGACTGCCTGCAACTCATTCAGAAATAGAAAGTTGTTGCGGTAACGTCCATTCCTAAGTACATTCCTAATAAAGAAGAAGATTCCTAAAGAGCATTGACCGTCCATATCAGCCAGATGCACTCATTTGTCGTTCGAATCGTTTGAAGGATCAATCTGGATGGAGGTTGTCAATGCTGGATCAGATGCTTCTTCCCGCAAGCGAGATTCCAAAACCGGCCTTAAAAAAGTCAATGTCGCCGTGACGCCGCCTTTTCTGGAACGGGTGCCGTATACACGAAGCCACGATTCGAGCACAAAAAATCTGGATATTTTTTGAAGAAATTTTTGCTGGTGCGCCGCGAAGAGCTTCCAAGAGCAATCTGAATCCGTTGAGGTACTCTCAATATCGGGAAGGGATGGCCATAGAGCTAGCAACGGATTCGCACTAATGGTGATCCTGATCCCTGGCTTGCTTGTTGCACCGATAGTGCTGATTCATCGGGGGGAGTGTAATCTATGGCGAGTCAATACGGTAAGCCTATGGAGGGGGAGCGACACACTCCCAAGTATCCGCGCGATTACCCTGCATTGCCGTCCGGTTTGCAGCCCTTGCCGTTCTATCCGAACCTGAAGAGAGAGCTTCGATCAGTGACGGGCGCGCTGGTCCTGACCTATCTTGAAATCTACCATCCGCCCTCGCAGGACGCATCTGGTGCCCTTCTCAGCGCGCCTGTGACCCTCCACCTGGATAAGATTTCAGAAGACCTACAGATCTCCCGCAGGACTCTGTTCACAGCCCTGTGTGTACTCGCAGCCCGGTGGGGAAGCGAAGAGGCTCGTGCGCGCGCAGCCCGCGCCGGCCGCGAGTTCCTCAATCCTGCACACACCATCAATGGGCGGACAAAGTTTTACTCGGTCACCGGCGCAATCGGCTATATCCCTCACACAATCGTCCAGCTTCGTCGGAACTTTTCGCTCATCGCAGCCATGCTCCAAAATGCCGGAATCACTTCGCTCGCTCAACAAGAGTTTGTGGGCATAGACCGTTTCAAGACTTTGGACGCCGCCGCCATTTCAGCGCCAACTGCGCACATTCCGGCACAAAAAGAATCCCCCTCGGAGATTCTGTTGCTGACATCCGTGTTTGCGGGGGATCGGCGGAGCACACGTTATCCGCGGCTGCGCGCGGCTGTGGGGGCTGGCCTACTCCCAGCGAGTGCGCTCAAGCCCCGTCGAAATGCTGGGAAACACTTGCCGGACAGTGCGGAGCGGGGATAAGCCGAGAAGTCGTTGAAATGTCAGGATGCTCTTTCACTCTTCCGGGGAGCTTTTCCGTAATGGCAGCCGGGACTGCCCCATCCGCTGAATCAAACCAGCCATCTTGATGACTGTTTCCAGGCTGATTGAGGGCATCTGGCCGCCCTCACCAAGGTAGTCAGCAAGATATTCCGCAGAGGGGGTCTCGATTCCCAGCCGGGTACACACAAGGTACGAGATGGATTCCGCCTCACACTCCTCCACTTGCCGATCCAACTTGCGCCGATCAGGCCAGTGTTTTTGATTTGGACTGCCGAGATGGCCGCAATAAAGGTGGCCAAGCTCATGGGCAAGGGTTGCGTATTGCTCCTCGCGGGATTGGTGGGAATTGAGCAACAACTCAAAGCGCACTGGAACGGTTTCGCGCTTCTCTTTGAAGGATGGGGGTTCCGGCAAACGGAACACGTCCTTGGTATTCGCTGGCTGGATTTGACCGGCGTGCTGAGAGCCGAATTCGCGCTGGTGGATTCGAACGCCATCCCGCTTCGCATTCTCAATCGTTTTGTCGAGTTCGCCGTTCTCATTTCCGAGATGAATTGCGAATGGATTGATGATGGACTCCGGAAGTTCCGGGGCACCGGACAATGTGCTGGTATCGCTGACATCGAAGACGAAGAGAACCGGACCCTTGGGTTGCAGGATTGTGATGGGCCTCGCGCAGGGATGAATTGTGCGCTTGTAACGCTCCAACCAGCGTTTGGGTGTGGCAACAAACCGCGCTCCGGGCATCTGGGTGTGAACCAGCATCGCATTGAATGGGGAGTACATCCTGAACCGGGCGATGAAGTGGAGCAGGTCTGCATACGCCGCCCGCGTCGTGAACTGTCCCGCTATCAGGAAGAGTTCGTCCAGAGCCTTTAGCGATTCGAGCGACTCGGAATGCGTTGGCTGATCGTCAAAAGGAATATCGTCGTTATCCACGGATCAACTCCTGCTCGCCACCGAACCGCAATCTACTTTGGCAACGCCTCTTTTTGAAGGGATCAGTGATCGACAGCATTCCGTGGCCTTGGTGCCTCATTGATGCGGCGGGTCAGCGAACGGGCCAATTGGCTGCGCCTCTTGCAGAATCCCGTGCGCAAGAAAGTAGTCCTGGTCGTTGTCTTTCTCGTCAGGAGGCATAGAGACTTTCTCTACGCTTGCGATTGTGGCCGCAATTACGAACGTATTGGACTGCCGATCCTCATTGTTCAAGATAGCCTTTGTTATGGCAGGGGCCGACAAGAGGGAGAAACGTAGATCCCATTTCATTGTTCTGCCAACGTCTTGGATCAGTACGAAGGAGTTGTCCTGCTCTCCAGATTTGCGCACGTCTTCCACAAGTCCAAAAGCAAGGATAGGCCGACCCTTTATGAGTGCGTTTTCAAGCTCGATCGTGTACGGAGTAACGTAAGCGCCCTTGGAAGAGAAGGTATCTTCCCAATTGTCGTCAGCATTCCAAGAGTTCCCAACTCTCGCCACAATCGACCTTGCCTGTTGTTCCCTGGCCGCCGCTGCGGCTTCGACGGCTTCCGCCGCACGGCGCTTGACCTCGTGCGAATGATAAAACCACGCTGCGATCCCAGTGACTATGACGAGCACTGTTACAAGTAGAGGGGCATTCTTCCTTAGAATGCTGCCGCTGTGCAAGGCTAGTTCGGCTGGTATCTCGTCTTGGTGCTCAACCTCTTCCGTCTTCAGTTCGACTGGCTTCTCCTCCGCTGCCGGCGCTTCGCCCTTCCATTTGGCCGCCAGCGCATCAAGTGCGCCTTGGGGGTTCTGCTTGTCCCGCGCCGCCTTGCGAATGTCTGCCGGGCTCATCTCCTTGGCGTGGTAGTAGGTTCCGCTGAATGGTCCTGCGCCCTTGACTTGGGTTCGCGCCAAATCCTCGACGCCAGTCGGCTTGAACGTGGATGCAGCGGGTAGGTGGACATACGGATGCTCACCGCGGCCCGGGGCATCTGCCAAGCGTTGCAATTCTTCCCGGCTCTGACCCGGCGCGGCCGGTTCGCCAATCATGGCGGCTTGCGCGTAGTCTTCCTGCCGGTTGGCTCGGCGCTGAATCTCTTGCCCTACCATCGCCTTGCGAACAGAACTCGTGACGGTTGCAGTCCTGCGGATTAGCGCATCAAGTTGCTCCGAGGTCGAATCCATCGGCGCGGCTGCCAGCACAACAGCAGCCTTCCAAGTTGCAGGTGTATCAGGGATTTCCACGGGCTCATCTTCGTCAATGCTCATCTCGCTCCTCAGCTACATCGAACAAATCGCTACGGGAGTTGGGACCGACGTGCATCCCTATCGGTCAATTTCAACCGTCACAGGTTCATCCAACTCGACTGGGCCGTCTATGGCGACCTCGCCATTCACGAAAGAAGAACTCTCCAGTCTCTTGGCCGCAGCTCCTCGAAGTACGTTGCGGTGTTCCTCCGGCAACGCATACATTGCGTTCTTCACTTGTTCACTTCGCATCTGGTGAATTTCATGCCAAATGCCGCCCAACTCCAAAATGACCACGCCCAAAGCGGCTGCCTTGGCAATTGCACGAATGTTCATGCGGCAATAAACGACGAATTGTCGCAACCGCCGGTAAGCTGATTGCAATCTGTTCCCCTTCAATGAATCCGAGTCCATAATGCTCTCTCTGCATCACCAGTATTTGTCCTTCTAAGGCTGAATAGGATGAGCGGCAAACCACGCAGCCGCTCTTTGCTGCGCCGTGGATAGGTCGTCAGGAGTCAACTTCGCCGCCGCTTCATCGCGAGCCTTGGTGACCCTCTCCTGTTCTTTCCCCTTGGATCTTGCAGCGGCTAGGTTAAGCCAGAAGTACGCTTCTGAATAGTCCTGCTGCATGCCATGGCCCCCGTAATACAGTGAGCCAAGGCCGAATTGTGCTACCGCATTTCCTTTGTCGGCTGCCTTCCGATACCACGCTGCCGCCTGTTCATAATCCTGCGGAACACCGTGGCCATTTTCATATAGATCGCCAAGGTTATTCTGGGCGATAGCGTAGCCTTGGTCGGCAGCTTTCCTAGTCCATTCAGCCACCTGGGCGTAATCCTGCGAGACA
>Ga0114951_10003836_pt1 | contig 15208 bp, 3 predicted proteins | sample AM7aDNAmetaG_FD_88677 | JGI IMG/M metagenome (GOLD analysis project Ga0114951, IMG submission 88677) | Freshwater microbial communities from Finland to study Microbial Dark Matter (Phase II) - AM7a DNA metaG | ecosystem: Environmental > Aquatic > Freshwater > Lake | place: Finland: Lake Alinen...
AGTTCCCCGGCGATCTTGTACATGTTCGGGATCATCAAAAGAAGACCTTGCGACGCAGTAAAGGTCGTGGTCAATGCGCCGCGCTGAAGCGCGCCATGGACCGCACCGGCGGCTCCACCTTCGCTTTGCAGCTCAGCCACAGAAGGAACCGTTCCCCAGATATTCTTCTTACCCTGGGAAGCCCACTCATCAGCCCATTCCCCCATGGTCGAAGACGGCGTAATAGGATAAATAGCAATGCATTCATTAATACGATACGCGACATGCGCGACCGCTTCGCCGCCATCCATGGTGACGAATTTTTTGCTTACGGATTTCGCTTCGGATTTTTCTAAGATTTGTTCGGCCATTTTAGGATTCCTTTTGTTTCGAGGTTTATGATGTCATTTCAAAATACAGAAAAGAATACACGGAAAACAACTGCTGCGCACTGCGTGTCCTCCGGATATTCCAAATATGAGGCATGGAACGGGGGAACTTTGAAAGGCTTCGTAAGTCGTTCGAGGGCGCACTGATGGGCCCTACCAAAACCCCGCGACTTGTGGGACGCATTGTATGATTTTGTGGAGAATTTTTCAAGGGCAATTACATACAAACGGGGCTCGGGACTCGTTCCTCGGAACTCGTTTCGGTTCCTCGATTTCACGAGTCCCCAGTCCCAAGCAACGAGTCCCGATTGTTTCAGCACTTACGCTTGCATAACAGTCGATCTATGATTAATATTACCAACTATGTCCCACGATACGATCCGCCTTCTTCAATTCATGGTCTGCAAAGACTTCGAGCCAGGCGAACACGATTGCTACACCGCCAACCTCGTGCGCAGCAATCTCCATGTACCTTCATTCCCCTACCATTTCGACAAACTTTATGCCGTCACCTGCTGGCGCAAGGACAAGATGTTCCACAAGGAAGTAATCGAGTACTCTACCGAAGACGGCCGGATCCTGAAAACGCCACCGATGGATATCGAGCCTGTCACCTCCAGCGTCCTTTTCCGCTGGCATAAACATGCCTTCCCACCGGACCTCGAGATCAAAGAAGACGGCCTGCTCCATATTCGCATCATCCTCGACTGGAAAGTTAATTTCGAATCTTACCTTATGATCGAAAAACGACCGGCATAATATGCCCCATAACGAATGGTTGCCGGAAATCTGGGCATCGATCCCCTTCATCGGGCTTCTTCTCTCGATCGCGATCCTGCCACTCATCGCACACAAATTCTGGCATCAACTGAAGAATCAGGCCATCGTCGCCGCTCTTTTTTCTTTGCCCGTCATCTACCTCTGCATGGTCCATAATCCCCATCTTCTTCGATCAGGTATCGAGCATTACATTTCATTTGTGATCCTCCTCGGATCGCTCTTTATTGTTTCCGGAGGTATCTGTATCACGGGAGATCTTGTCAGCACGCCACTTGCAAACACCCTCATGCTCGGATTTGGCGCAGTCCTCGCGAACTTCATTGGAACGACCGGTGCCAGCATGGTATTGGTCCGACCTCTTCTTCACGCGAACCATTACCGAAAACACCACATCCACATCCCCATCTTCTTCATTATAATCGTCAGCAACATCGGAGGCCTTCTCACCCCTCTGGGCGATCCGCCACTTTTCTTAGGATACCTGCTCGGAGTTCCGTTCTTCTGGACACTGAAACTTTTTCCTTTTTGGCTTGTGGCCTTGATACTCCTGCTCACTGTTTTCTTCGCGATCGATCACAACGCCTTTGACCATGAGACACGAAAGCAGCAAAAGCTTGCCGACTCGGACGCACCGGTCAAGATCCGGGGATTAAGGAACCTTTACTGTCTTGCCGCGATCATCCTGGCCACGGTATATGTCCCGACCCCTTATCGAGAGATCCTTATGATCCTGGCCGCGATCACTTCACTCCAGATCACGCCCAAGACTTATCATGAAGCCAATGGCTTCAATTTCGACCCCATCCTCGAAGTCGCGATCCTTTTCCTCGGGATCTTCATCACCATGCTGCCGGCACTTAGGATCCTTTCGATAAGAGGCTCGGAACTCGGCATCACACAGCCTTGGCAATTCTTTTGGACCGCCGGGGGTTTTTCATCATTCCTTGATAATGCGCCGACCTACCTGACATTCGTGGCGCTTGGGCAGGGCTTGAAATTGGCGGGACCTCATCTTAATCTTCCGGAGGCGATCCTCATCGCCGTGAGCGTTGGCTCGGTATTCTTCGGAGCCATAACCTATATCGGAAACGCCCCCAACTTCATGGTGCGATCAATCGCGCAACATCGCGGTTGGAAAATGCCGAGTTTCTTCGGGTATATGGCATGGTCGGCGGGGATCCTGCTGCCGCTATTCTTACTCATTACACTGATGTTTTTTCGCTGAAAAAACTGGGAATGGTTAACAGGGAACGATGAACGCAAGGATTTGACGTCACTCGTTCCACGTTTCACGGCCGTTCGAAGAACGGCATTACGCCGCCTTCTCAACTGCCTGACGGGACACAAAGCTTTCCACAAGCGTTTTCAGATCGAAACTAAGGGCACCCCCAGCGCCTTTCAGGAATTTAAGATCAAGACCGGTCCGTTCTTTAAGCTTATTTAAGAGTAATTCCGGCTTCTTCAACATCTCCGCGCGTTCAACCTCTGAAGCCGAGGCAAACATCCGGATCATTAAATCAGTTGCCTTAAAAACAATGTCTCTCAGATCCGGATCGGCCACTCTCCATGCTTCCAAGAGAAGCTTGAGTATCCCGCCCAGCTCGCCTACCCCAAGATCCTTGCCAGACGACAACGCAACCGTAGCAACTTTCCGATCTTGCGCCTTTGCAGCACGTCCTGCCTTTTCAGTGAGATCCTCGCTCCGCACCATCACGGGCGTCAGCCTCCCGTGCGCTGCCTTTAACCAGGAAGCGCCCAGCGACTGCCCCTTGAGATAAAAAACGATTAATTGTTCGATCGGAAGATTCTTGATCATATTCAGGAATGCCTCCGCGTCAGAATTTCCTTCCGGGCGATTCATAAGCAACACAACTCGCGGCGAATTCTCACTCGCGATCGCCGCTTGGAGTTTTTCGAGCATTTCTTTCATACTCTCATGATCAAGAGTCTTATCAACATCCAAAAATCCTTCTTCGCTCGACGCGGTAGAAACTCTAACCGCCACGACTAACCTCTGGTAGAGACTGCTAATATCCAGATCCACGACTTCTAACCCCGGGAAATCCTTCTTCAAAATCGATTCGAATTCCGGGGTAACGATGACTGCGACCGGATCTCCCGCCTTCAAAAGCTTCTCAAGAGATTCGGCTGCGCCTCTATCATAGGTTGCCTCATAGGTCCTGAGCTGCGCCTGGCCTTTTTTCCGCAACTCGCTTCTAAAATTTTCAATGCCTTTTTGAGCTCCTGTAATCGCTTGCTTCGCTGTTACCCCTGCCAGCGCAACCAGCGGCGAAACAACCTGGGGCAGCTCCACACGAGGTTTCGCATTCGCCTGAACTTCAGTTTTAACAGGAGCCCGCTCCTTTGCAACAACCTTTGTCACTACGCTGGGGGCGGGCTTCGCGCTCACCTGAACTGCGGGGCGGCTGTCGCCAACATATTCGATCGCTGAGGCGATGTCGGTCACAATCAACCGGATCGTGCCATTCGGATCAAGCTTTAGCGTGACATTCTCGCTACTCTCTAGCGTGATCCCTCCAACGTTATATTTTTCCGTTTTTTCTCCAGTCTTTATCATCATCGGTTTTGACATGATCTCCATCGACTGAGCTGCAAGCATCGTCTTGATCGAACCCAACACTTTACGATCCGGCGCGGCGATCGCGTTGCAAACCTCTCGAAGATCTCCCGCCTGCGGGACTTTATTCAAATTCCCCGCAACAAGATCTCTCAACCATATTCCATCGATCAAAGGACTCCTCGATAAACGCTTCCCGGCCATTTCATATACATCGAGGATAGGATTCACTTCGATCACAACTCTGCGATCCACACCCCCGATCTGAACCGAGCCGATCTCTTTTTGATCAAGCCTCACTTTGACAGCCGTGGTCACCGCCTGATAAAACTCAAGGAGTTTGAGACTGATATCGCGATAGATCTTGTAGGCGCTATCGTTTATCCGATAAACATCGCTGTCGGCTCCCTGTCCCAGCGAAGGCTCCGCCCTCACAGCCTCCGCGGAGAGCCTGGGTTCCGCCCGCGTCTCAGAGCGCTGCACCGGACCGGACCGAACCGAAGAAATGAATGTTTCGATCTCACTTTCAAAGTCAGCGTATCCGGCGATCCCAAGCGCCGCAGTTCTCTTACGAAAAACCTCCTCGCCTCCTTTTTTCTGCACGGCTTGGCCAAGTTTTTGTCCAAGCAGCACGGCATCACCTGAATTATATGCCTCGATCAACGGCTGGACGTTTCCTTCTAGCAAATGATCAATGACCAAGGCTTTTAAAGCTTCCACATACCTCATGTAATTTTGACTCTGATACTCATACTCGACCTTCAAACCATCTTTTTTTGACTCATCAAAAATACGCTGGGTAAGGAACTCCGTCAGCCCTTCCTGTAGCTTGATTGCATCAAAATAAACTAGGGTCTCATCGACACGACTCCCCAAGTGAAGACCTTCATGGATCACGAGACGGATAAATGTCCTGAGATTCGAAAAGCTATCCTCATTGATCAATATTTTCATGGATATAGGATCCGCACGTTCCATAAATTCCGTCGTAAGAAGGACCGTCTTTGTCAGATCGAGAGGGAATGGGCGTCCGAATATTGCAGGGAAATACCGATCCAGCAATCCTTGAGCCGTTCGGATCTGCTCCTGCGCCTGAGGAGGCATACTATTGAACCCCGTCGCTTCCTGGACTGCAGCGCGTGATCGCGCAATACTTTCCAGCACGGCTTCTTCCACGGTTAAGGCCCACTGGCTTTGATAAGTGTCCCTCGACTTAAACCGAATGGCCCCAGGAGCAAAGACTTCGCCCGGGCGTGCGTACTGATCGAAGTAGTACTTTGCCAATCCCGTAAAATCTTTACTGGCTGAAAAACGCTCAACCACTTCCCGATCCATCTTCCGGATTTGTTCCGAGATTAAAAAGAAGTATCCCATCGTATCGTTATCGTCATAAACACCTGCATCGACCATGGCATTTCGCAAGACCCTATCGGCCTGCGCGGCCTGCGCCGGACTCAGAAGAGTCCGATAATAACTCCTGGCTGTCAGCATCGGAATCAACGTCGGGATCTCATCCAGAAGGTGTTTACCTATATTCGAATATAAAAGCAATTTGTCCTGAAGATAAGCACTCGCTTCTTTGCCATTTTTCAGAGACCACTCTTCAAAACCCTGGAGCACTGCTTTTTGAGATGATGGTTTGATATTGCTTGCAGCCAACGAAGCTTTCAAAACGTCTCTGCTCGCCTTGACCGGATCGATTGGCATTTTTTTCCGCACTTCGGAACGGGCTTTAACGGAAATCTTCTTTTTTTCAGCACTCTTGGCCGATACACTCGGACCCTGCTTCGCGCGGCTTTGTTTCACGCGCGCTTCAACAAGACCGTACAACTGGGATCGTTCGAGGCCTGTCAGAGCCGCGAATTCGTCCGCGGGGAAATATTGTGCGAAAGAACTTCTTTCTCCGATCTCCATCGTGCTTAGCAATCCACCGCTCTGCGCGATCCTGGCTGCGATTTCCAGGGAACCGTTACGCGGCGCATGCGTGTACTTCCCGTCGAATTTCTGACCTTCTTTAACTTGCTCCACGATCACGTCGAAACCATTATCCGCGAAAAACTTCCGGACAGTTTGTGCATCAAGACCGTCTACCCAGATGCGCGTCGGAGGGAATTTCGAAAAATCGACCGATCGCCAGGCAATTCGTGTTCTCCCCACCCCTTGCGGCTGATACATCACGCCACTTTCTGGGGCCTTGGAAACATTAGGATCTGATAACTGCGTGAACTGGTCCTTACTGAATTCGAAGATCAATGCCTCGGAACGCGCTTGTCCCTCGTAGAAAAAAACACCTCTTCGACGGTTTTCTTCAGCACTAACATCCCACGAATCCGGCGCCTTCTGAGCCGCACGAATCGATTCCACTATTTTTTTCCAATCCGGAAATTCTGAATATTGATACATCCTGTTGAAATTCTTACTAAGAGACTCCCATGCTTTCTTATCCTTTAAGACCGCGCCAAACATCTTTTGGGTGGTTTTGTCTGCCGCGATCTCATCCCAATAATTCACGAGCCGGATCAGGAAGGCCCGATACCGGCCTCGATATTCTTGGAACTTGTAATCGGAATACTTACTAATAAGGGACACCCCAAGGATGCTATCAGGCGAAGTGTCCGCAGGGCTCCAGTAATGGGACATTTGCCCTCCCAGCTTTCCTTTCGAAATTTTTCTCAAAGAATCACTGCCATTGATAAGATGTTTAATGAATTTTCTCAAAAAATCTTCCCCGCCCTTCACTTTCAGCAGCGAAGTGTCATTGATCGGAACCAGCATCCCTTCTTGAAAGAACTTTCGAAGCTCGTTCCCAAGTTTCTCGGCGTCCCATTGACTCATCTGGTCATACAACATCTGATCCAGTTCCGAGAGTTTCCACTGCCTTGGATCGCTGAGACTTTCTTTGTTGTATGACAATATCTCCGCAAAAGAAGGCACTCCCCGCACCTCAGAACGCACGGACGAAGATTTCGTCTCCCGAGGCTGATTGATTGCATCGGTTGCTTTCTGGTCAACCCATTCCGAACCCCGAAGGACTTCGGAGCGGGGGGTGAAAGAACTCCGCCTCACAGTCGGACGCGGGGCCTCATTGGATTTTTCACCAATCGCTCGGTTCTTTTTTCGCGCCTCGCGGTAAAGGAAAATGAGAATTCCAAGGGTTATGGCGTCACTGGCCCATGCCATAAACCCCATCATTCCAAGTGTCTGGGTCGACTCCGCGTAGCCCAACTCAAGTTTTTCTTTACTCACAAATGCCGGCTGACCATTCGCGGGCTTCATCTGAAGAAATCTTTCAACAAAAGCCGGCTCTGATTCATAAAGGATCGGTTCTTCCTGCGTATTGACAATCCCTGTCGGTGTTCCCACGCGGAGAGACACCGTAAGTGCGCGCCAGATATTCGGCCCGAGATTATGTGTCCACGCATAGAATTCCCAGAGATTGGACGGCAATTGGGCCGTGTGCATGACTTCATGCCCGCCGATTAAAATAGCCAGTTGAGTCGGCGATTGGATCTCGCGAATGTAATTAATGGTCTTCTTCTCTCCTCCAAGTCCTTGGAAACGATTTCCCCGAGTCCATGCAAACGTCCCACCTCCAAATTTCGTCGCGAAAATCTTGACCTTTTGATCTTTCAGCATCTTAAATCTTTCAGGGGCAATACGCCGGATCAGATAGAGAGCCTGTTGCGCCTCCACCGGCCGTTCCACGCCAATGTCGACACCATAACGGATATAGGGATCCACGGAGTCTGCAATCTGTTTCCAATGACTCCGGATATACTGATCCATGATCTCGACACGCTTGATCGCATCCGGATTCTTGAAATAGACTTTGGTCGCCTCTTCGGGTTTTGGCTCGCCGACCTGTATGACCGGCTTTACCTCAAGAAGATTTTCAAATACCGGCAGTCCGGTAATGCGATCGATGTTGTATCGGAATAAAGGATTTTCTGCCAGGATGGGTTTCGCCTTCCCCCGAATGAGCGGGGCTGCTTGCGCGGATATCAGGTTGGGCTTTCCAAATTGGGACGTCTTATGGATCAGATCGTCATACCGCTGGTTCATACTGAAAGCCGAAATCCACACAAACGCAAAAAATGCAACTCCTGCGATTAACGCTCCCCGCGACACCTTCAACCATAGATCGCTTCGCAGTAGTGCTCGGCGAGCTGAAAACACGCTGTGCGATTCCTCCCCCATGCGAGATTCAGACCTGCCCGCCAACGTTTCAGTAGCAATGCCGGTTTCAAAGTCAGTGGAAGGCGGACCGGTCTCAGAAATCTCCGTGCGTTCTGTCTGGAGTTTGGGCTGGATCCGCCCCGGTAACGCATATTCAATTCCTGTCTTTAGCAAATAGAAAACGAATGTCACCGCTTGGAGAAGAATATAAAAAGGCATGAACGGAACAACATCGCGAGAAAACGAGACTTCCCGGATCGGAGCGGGGTTCATCCTCCGGGAAACAGCACGAATGATAAGGGCGGAGCTTCCAGCGAAAAAAAGTCCGAGCCACAGCCCGGCCGATGCAATCAACGTCACGGCGACGCCATTCATAAGAAATGGCAATGCGATCAGAAGCCCCATTCCCAAGGTAAGCACCAGCATGACCCCCGGGACCGCTTCCCATGTTCCCTGAAACCATCGCTCACGCTGTTTCAAGAAGGATCCCCAGTCGGAAAGAACCTCGGTTTTCACGGTAACATCCGTGACCGGCATCCCGACTTTTCCCAAACGACTCATGATCCCGCTGAGTTCAATATCCCCCGCTGCAAATCCGGTCTTTTTCTGCGCCATCGCCTCCAGGAATTTGTCCGTCCTGAAAATAACGCCACCGCCGAGCAAGGCGGCACTCCTCCCGAACAAACGAGCGCGGAAGTTCCGGAACTTCATCATTGAAAACCACTGCACTGCCTGGAGCCATTCCACAAAATTCGACTTCTCTGTGACCTGAGCTGCTATGTCCATCGGCCGGGCTACTTCCCCGGCATTTTCCATCTGTGCCACCGTTTTCGTCAGGGACAGTGCCACAGCACCGTCTTGAACATTCAGGAATGAATCCCCGTCCAATGCAACGAAATAGGGCGGGGCATTCCTAAACTCTTTCAGATACTCTACCGTTCTTTGTATCGATCCCTCCTTCTGACGGTTCACGGAAAAAGAAATGAAGAAAGCATCCGAATTCTTTTCAAATACTGCTGCAGACGGGTTTTTCGAACCATCATCAACAAAGATCAACCGGTTCAGATACCCACCCTCGCGGGCTTGATCGATCACCTTCTGAAGTTGTTCTTCCGGCTCATTAAAAATAGGCGAAAAGACCATCAGGTCGCTTGAGATCGTCTCCGGCAAGCGCGCGTCTCGGATCTTATATTTCTCCCAACCCTCTCGTCGAATCTCCGAACGCGATTCGGGGCGGCGGGTTTCGGCGAGAGCGGCAGGTGCCATGCCACTCACCTGGCCTGCGGCAGCTTCGTTTATGAATCTTTGAAACTGAGCTCGAAGATCGGAGATCTTCCCATCATCGGCCCAGCTCTTTTCAAAAAGATGCAGGGCTTCCAAGATCCACGCTCGGGAAGCATCCCCCTGCTGCTGCACCGTCGCTTCCACAAGCATCTCGAGTCGCCCAGATTCAAATAATGCCACTTCGCTTTGCCCCATTTCCTCATCACGACCCGCCAAAAGATTTTGTCCCGTCAAGATCTTGATAGCTGCCAGAATAAGTTTGCGCTTGGCTCCGCGCCGCAAGATGCTCTCCGTCTCTGATTCTGAAATCTTCCTTTCGGCCGCCAACAAGGTCGCTATCTCCCGCGTGGGGGAAATATTCCCAAAGTCAACATGACGCAGTAGCTGCTTGCGATCCAGGATCACGTTATTAAGATTAGAGACATCACGATCGCTCATTCCGTTCTCACTTAAATATTCATGAATCTCCAAAAGCTGCTCGGCGAGATCTGCACGCCCCGTCAAAGAAATTTTACTCCCCGCACTCAACACCTCTTTCAAAGTCTCCCCTTCAACACGCTCATCGATCTCAAGGATAGAGCTCTGCTTAGGCTGGAGCTCTAAAACATAGATCCCCAGATTCCGCGCAAAACGGGGAGAGCGGTTGGTGATCTCCGTCACATGGGTCAAAATATCCGAGAATTGCTGCGGCGTAAAACCGTTCACCGGCATCATTAATTTCGCCACGGATCGAGTGCCATCAGTAGAAACACTTTCCGAGACCAACGAGTCGAATCCACGCGCCATAAAACGCTGGATATGCATCCCGAAATTCCGGCGCAGAGCGCGATCGAGGAGCAAAATCTGAGTTACACTTTCCAACATCTGACTGAGCACATATTGAGCGATGTGTTTACGGAAATTTTCCGACACCAGCACCCCAAAAGAGTGAGTGGCATTCTGCTCCATAGCATTCAGCATAAAACGATGTGCGACCTTGGCAAGATCCATCCCATAATGTTCCGAGACGGCCTTCAAGAGAGGCAGCATTTTGCTTAATGTTGTGGGGCGGCTAAGCACCTGAAGAACCCTGTTCAATTCCCCGTTCCCAAGAGCCCTCTGCATCGCCTGATCGGCAGAAACCTTTTGCCAAACCGGCCCGACAAATCCAAATCCCTCGAGAAACGCATATCTTTCTGCATGACTCATAAGCATTTGTTTGACAATGTCACGCAGAAGGAGACTTTGGAGCATTTCCTTCTGGACCCCAAAACTTTCTGGATTTTCCCATAACGTATGAACCCGCTGTACCGCCATGATAAGAATCTCCGGCGTAAGCAACCCCGCCTTTTCCTTATCCCACTCTTCACGATTCGCCGCTGAAAGGAGCGCGTGGAGATATTCCCGGAATTGAGCCAGGCTCTCGGGACCTCCGTACCATTTTTCACTCGCTTGCAGCTTGTCCATCCACTGATCGATCAACCCTTGCAGGTCACTCCTCTCCCACAAATTCTCACCGGGCCCGATGCGCTGCTCTTCAAAAAAGCTTCTTGCTATTTCCCCTATAGAAAGCTGAAGGAGGCCTGAGTCGGTCCAATTTCTAATTTCGGAACGAGGGCCTTCCTTCGCAACAATCTCCGCCAGTTCCATTTGCGCGGGAGTCCCTTGAAAATCTTCCTCATTCGACCAATAATCCCCGTGGTTGGCGGTTCTGTCTGAAACAGTACCGCGAACCCCCGGTTCGGAGCGATTGACGCCGACGCGGTCTTCGGGCGTCCATTTTTTCGCAGGGGGCAGCACCTCAGGATGCAGCGCGTCCTCCACAGCTTTTTTGAGCGAATCAAAAAAAGACGTACCGCGAATGAGGGTCGATAAAAATCTGGCATGAATCGCCATTCCGAAAGGCAAGAAAACGCCTTGCTCATGAGCCTCCCCAGTCGGATCCCAGCCGAATTTAAATTTAAAATAGTCGATCAGAAGAAACCAGAAAATGTTGCCGAGAACTGCCTGATTGAAAGACAGGCTCACGGCCGCAAGCAATGCGAATTTCAATCCAGCTGCAACACCGTAAGACGCGCCCTTTCCACTCAGGAATTTATCAAAGAACGTTTTAGGCAGAGCCGCTTCCAGAAGATCCCATCCAACAATAAACGGAAGGATCGACGGTGAAAATACAGCCGCGTAGACCGCATACTCGAGCCCTAACTTCAACACCCACCGAGCATTCACCTTTTTGCCAAGCTCCACCCACGGTTCAGCTACACGATTTTCGGAGCGGGCGATGGCTCGGAGGACTTGTTCTTTGGCTTTCAATTCCCGCGCGGGCGAATTGCGGTTCCAGAACGTTCCGAAATAGATTTTTCTTATGTCCGGCGGAAGATTTTTTTCAAAAAAGGCGTGTATCCGCCGTATCCGATCCGGCTCGGCATCCAGGGACTTCACGTACTCACGCATCTCGTAATCAAACGCCAGGGGTTTCTCACGTTTGACCAGAATATCGAGAGAATCATCGTCACTAGCCCATGAATCAAGGGCGCGCCAGGTAGCCTGGATCAAACGCAACGCGTCTTCGCTCAGTTGAGCTTGAAGACGGGCTTTTTCCTTGGAGGATTCCTCCATCCTTTCAAACCACGCGCGTCGCAAGTCCACAATTTTCTGAGCCGTGAGCGTAACCGCAAGGCGTATGGCCGTAAGATCGTCCTGGGGCATACCGCGAGTTTTTTCCATGTCTCTCAAACTGAAATCGTAACCGGCTCCTGTTTTTTCCAAATACGCGGGACCGATCTGCATCTCGACCCATGTCCCGTCCTGAAGGTTTTGGAGAGTTTCCGGATTAAAAAATTCAGGTGTGTTTTTGAAATCGTGGATTCTTCCTGCGTGGTCCACTGCAAACTCAAGGCGGGCAGACAGAAGTCCCAACAAAGCTCCGCCGATCGGATGCGTATCGATAAAATTGATGTTCTCATTTGCGACAACTTCAGCCCGCTCCATTTGCGCGGAGGTCCCGCGAAAATCATCCTCATTCGACCAATAATCCCCGTGATTGTCAGTTTCTTCTGAGACAGTACCGCGTACCCGCGATTCGGAGCGACTGGAAACCTTTTTAGGCTTTGCGCTCTGGTAAAGGAGAGGGGCGTCCTTGAGATAGTCCGCATTCGCGATTGCATATCCTTCCGTACCATCAGGCATTACATAATGGATCGAGATACCCTTTTTCTGGCCCACAGAACCCGGATTAACTTCTAAGATCACCGGATAGCCACGCCCGTCTTTCTCCTGCGCCCGGATAAATTTTTGGAGGATTCCATAAACAATGGGATGCGCGCTCCGAACGTCGATCACTCCTTCCGGTACGGAGTCCTGGATTCTCAAATTTCCCGTGATGAACTTCGGGACAAAAGACCTCTCCACATCCCAACCGGCTGGCATCTTCCCATCCCGGACCAACTTCAGGATCGCCTCTATCTGGCTGATCTCAAAAAATGAGTTTTGATATCCACCATTTTCAGGATCCTGTCCCCTCACGATCTTCAAGGAGCCCTTCCTCGCGTCGAGTTCGATCTTCCATCCCGGCTCACTCTCCATTAAACCCTTCGCCATCTGCAACAGATGAAAGATCTCATGCGAAAGAGCACCGGCAAACTCTTTTCCATCAAGCTTGGGAATATAGAATTCGGCGCTTTGGACCCCGTTAAAAAAATCATACTGAAGAACAATAATCCCCGGCATCCCGGGAACGACGAATCCTCCGAAAATGTTTGGCTCGCGAACCGGGACCAGATGCTGTAAGTACTTACCATTGTCGGAAAAGAATTTCGGATCAGTCTGTCGCATGATCGTGAATGCTTCGATGAGAATGTCTTTTAGACGCGGGTCATCTTTCTGGGCAAGAAATTGCTTGTAGGTGACATGGGCGTTAATCCCGAAAGCCTGCAGTTTCTTGAATGCTTCTTCGCTTACACCCGATCGATCCAAGACCTGTGCGACAAAGGATTCGATTTCCGATGACTCCACTTTCACGGCGGCAGGCATCTCCCGTTCCATGACCGGCTGTCCTGTTTCTGCAGCAGGAAGCAGGGTCGCCCCAAAAATCATCGCCGCCGCCAGTGCTGCCTTCATGCTTTGCAATACCCCTCCCCGCAATTCGGAGCGGGACTTCTGGCGATCGGATGATCTTTTATCTTTTATTCGCGTGAAACGGAGAAAATCCCTCATCATTTGTTCAGGATCACCCCCTATGCGAATGCCGAATACTTCGCGGGTGTTTTCCGGCTCAAGTGCTTTAAACCCGCCCGAACCGACCACTTCCGAATCTCCGACGTAACGTTTTTCCACGAAGACGCCGACGGAATATCCGTTTTTCCTGTATTCCACGGATCCCTTTAACCCGTATCCTTGATCCTGTTTCATTTCGATGGCGTTGTTGTCGCTATATTCGCTGCCGCCGCTATGCTGCCAACCCCCAAGGAAGAAGTCGTACTCCCCTCGCAAGGCCACAGTTCCGCCATTCGCCAGACGGACCGGTCCCCACTGGATACCGACAGGAAGCAAATTGTGATGCGATATTCTCGTATAATAGAGCGTTTCATCGGTCAACTGGCTGTACCGATATCCGATAAACGGCATGAGAGGGCTACTATCTCCAAGCCGATATCCGAAAAGTCCTTCGGCTTCAAGCAAGTTATCAGGATGGATCGGCGTATAAGAAGGATTTTCTGGTGTGGTGTATTGCACCCGTCCCTGGCTGTATTCGAAATCCCCTTGAACATAAAGTCTTCCTCTAAAATAATCCTCAAACCGCAAAGAGGGCCCCACGAAATAACCCTGCTCCGTCATTGCGGGTTCGCTATATTTCAAATTGAATGCCTGAACACCCACTGAGAATTTATCCAAGAAGGTATCGCGCTCCGCACTCGCAGCATCAGACGCCCGCACGGCTTCAGACATGACCTCTTTCTTATCCGCCTGGTCAGAACGCGTGGTCTCGCCCAGCGAAACAGGCGCGACGGAGCGGAATTGGGGAACAGGCAATCCATAGTGTTTATAAAAATCCTCGAGCTCCTTTCTTGCGGGTCCCTCCTCAGGAGCCGATAAAAGACTTAGAACTTTTCGTACTTTCTCAGGGGTTTCGCTATGATGGCTGAAAAATTCTTCTTCGGCAGGGGTCAAGCCCTTTACCGAAAAATTCCAATCGGGATACGTATTAAGCGTTGCCAGCCAAGCGATCAGCTCATTTAATCCGAACACCCAATCATCGTCCGTTGAGATCGTCCCGGTTTTGGGTAGCGTGATGTTGCCGTTTTGATCCGCATGACCATAAGCAACCCTAAGATATTCTTCCAGTTTATCGAGCTCCGCCCTCAACCTGTCGGACGCTTTATCGTCGGTAAGCCTTTGGTACAACGCATCAAAAGCACCCGCAAATCCCTTAATGCTTGTCTTGTCACGATCAAGAACTAAGTGTTGAAGAAGAGCGTGATAGGCCTCATGGAGAACCAGTCCCGGACTTATCACTTGAGAATAAAGATAGATGGTATCTGTGTCGGGATCATATCCTCCCATGGAAGGACCGGAGAAATATTTGCTTGTCAGTTTTTTCCATTGTTCAAAATCATGGACCACCTCGATCTGAACACCCAAACCACGGAGCGATTCCGAAACTTCTCGTAGAAGTGCGCTGGGCTGCTCTCCCGGAAAGTGGTCGCTGATGACATCTTCCAAACTCAACAGACGACTATATACGACCGTAGGCGGACCCAGCACAGCAGAAGAAGCAGTGTTCATAGCTATCTGCTGAGAAGGTTGTTCGGATACTTGCGCCGCGAGTCCCGTCAAGGAGGTTAACGCCACCAGCGCCATCGTCGCGAGCATCCCCCCTTTTTTCGTTCCGGAACGCTTGGCCTCGCCTGGCGCAATCGATTCTGCAGTCACGCTAGTTGCTTCTAAAGCTTTTGCAGGCGCCCTCGGAGTTTCAATAGCAGGTGTATCAGAGGCAGAAGCTTGCGCAGGCGCTTTGTTTGGCATGCCCACAATCTCAACACCA
>Ga0114951_10003840_pt1 | contig 15201 bp, 14 predicted proteins | sample AM7aDNAmetaG_FD_88677 | JGI IMG/M metagenome (GOLD analysis project Ga0114951, IMG submission 88677) | Freshwater microbial communities from Finland to study Microbial Dark Matter (Phase II) - AM7a DNA metaG | ecosystem: Environmental > Aquatic > Freshwater > Lake | place: Finland: Lake Alinen...
AGGGATTTTAATATTTATTTTAAAGTGATTTACACTCTTGCAAGAAAAATCAATCTGTTTGCCGATGTGCAATACAGAAGCATCAGGTATTCTTTTACTGGCTTCGATGAAAGTCTGAATAATGTCAGGCAGACCGCAGTACTGAATTTCTTTAACCCGAAAGCCGGCATCTCATACGATATAAATGCCTTCCATCATGTGTACCTGGTATACGGTCTGGGGAACAAAGAACCCAACAGGGATGATTATACTACATCTGTACCTTCTGCCCGCCCTAAATATGAAAGACTTCATGATATAGAGCTGGGATACCATTATATCCACTCCAATATAAAACTGAATATCAACGGGTTTTATATGATGTATAAAAATCAGTTGGTATTGACAGGAAAGATAAACCAGAACAGTGAATATATCAGGACAAACGTGCCCAAAAGCTACCGGCTCGGAATTGAATTTGACGGTTCTGTAGTCATTTCACGGTATCTGAAATTGGCTGCTGATTTTGCTTACAGCAGAAATAAAATCATTGATTTCACAGAATATATTGACGACTGGGATACAGGAGTTCAGCACAAGCTGGATCATAAAAACACCGACATTTCCTTTTCACCTGCCATTATTACTTCCGCGATCATTGATTTCATGCCTTTTCTGAATACAACCATAGAATGGAGAAGTAAATATGTCGGAAAGCAGTATCTTGATAATACTTCGGATAACAGCAGGATGATTCAGGGGTATTTTGTGAATAGCTTAAGATTTTCTTACCTTTTAAAACTGAAACTGGTCAGGGAAATTGAATTAAACATCATGGTCAACAACCTTTTCAATTCCCTATACTCAAGCAATGGATGGACATATCCTTATTATATGGGAGGCACTCTTGTCAATGATAATTATTATTACCCCCAGGCAGGAGCTAATTATATGGCAGGACTGAGGCTGAAGATATAATTCCTGTTCGGAATTCTGTAAAACATTCAGAAACAATGGAAACAGGAAAGTTGACGCAATACTATAATTATTAACATACCGGGAGTACTAAGAGTTGAAAAAAACTCCTTGTTTCTAAAATATTTCTATTACTTTTGCAATATAATTATAAACCATCAAATGGACGACGGACCTGCGAGATATCAGTTAATTACTAAACCCTGATACAGGATTTTGCCGGGTTGATAACCATTTAAAGGCATCACTTCTGTATCAATTAAAAAGAAGGAGGTGCCTATGACTTCACAAATCACATTCTATTTAAGTAAAGTTATTGGTATTAAAATATACGATTCAGAAGGAAACCGTATTGGGAGAATACTGGATGTCCTTATCAATCCCGATCAGGATCCCTCGATGACTACCGAATCGATACGTCCAAAAGTTGTTGCCATCAAAACCCGGATTAACAGGCAGGTCCATTTCCTCGATTTCTCGTTTATTGAACTGAAACGGATAGAAAGTAAATACTTCTTTTCCTGTTCCCAGATAGTGGATCTGCCTGAAACGCAAGTGGGCTTTTCAATTTCTCTGATGAAAAATGTCCAGGACAGGCAGATCGTTGACATTAACGGGCGAAAGCTTGTGAGGGTAAATGATGTCAGGCTTGTCAATATTCCTTCGGGAACCTTTGTTATAGCTGTTGACATTGGTATTGAGGGACTTATGCGCAGAATAGGTATTGCAGAACCTTTTCAGAAATTTTTACCGCTTTTTAAACTGAACCTTCCCTCCAAATTCATTCTTTGGGATGATGTGGAAACATTCGATCATACCAATTTGAATATCAGGCTTTCTCAATCTTCATCCAAATTGCAGACACTCCATCCTTCAGACCTTGCTGACATCATTGAAGATCTTGGCAAGAAAGAACGTACCTCATTCTTTGCTTCTCTGGATGAAGAAAAAGCTGCCGACGTTCTCGAAGAACTTGAACCTCATGCACAGGTGCAGATCATCGAAAGCCTTCCCATTGAAAAGGCTGCCGATGTTCTTGAAAAAATGCCTGCCGACGAAGTTGCCGACCTTCTCGATGTGCTTGAAGGGGATAAGGTCGAAAAACTCCTGAAAGAAATGGAAAAAGAAGCTTCTGAAGAAGTCAGGGAATTGCTGGAATATTCGAGAAACGAAGTTGGCAGTCTTATGACAACAGATTTCCTTTCTTTTAAAAAAACAATGTCGGTGGAAGAAACCCTTGCCGAACTTCGCAAGCAAAAACCGGATCCTGATGCTATCTATTCCCTGTTCATCACAGATAATAGTGATAAGCTGACCGGCAGCGTTTCAATCAGAGATCTGGTGATTTCTGAGCCCAATATTTTATTGGAAAATATAATGAACAGAAATACCATCAGCGTATTTGATGAGGACAAAATTGATTCGCTTGCCGAGATCATTTCAAAATACAATATGCTTGCTATTCCAGTTACCGATAAAGAAATGACACTGCAAGGAATGGTGGTTATCGATGATATTGTTGAAGACCTGCTGGATAAACGTAAAACCAAGTAAACTAAAGGAGAAAGGTTATGCTGAGTTACCAGAACTTTAAAAGAAGGAGAAAATTTATATTCCAGAATATTGCCTTGTTTCTTGCTATATTAGGCCCTGGAATTATTACAGGGAGTGTCGATAATGATGCAGGTGGTATTACCACTTACTCGCTGGCCGGAGCTATTTATGGCTACAGAATGATCTGGACACTCATCCCTTCCTTTGTTGTGCTTCTTGTGATACAGGAAATGAATGCAAGAATGGGTATAGTAACCGGGAAAGGCCTGGCGGACCTGATCAGGGAAAACGCAGGTATCAAACTTACTTTTCTGATTTTTTTAGGACTGTTTATTACCAATGTGGGAAATACCAGTACCGAATTTGCCGGTGTTGCCGGTAGCCTTGAAGTGTTCGGCATAAGTAAGTACATATCTGTGCCACTGGCAGGAATTGCGGTATGGATCATGGTGGTTAAAGGTTCATACAAAATAGCGGAACGGATATTTCTGGTATTCAGCGCATCACTTCTTGTTTATGTGGTATCTGCCCTGATGGGAAAACCTGACTGGAGCGCGATCGGAAAATCGGTCATCCACCCAGAAATGAAATATAATTTTGCTTATATCTCTATGGTTATAGGTATAATAGGAACCACCATTGCTCCCTGGATGCAGTTTTACATGCAGACCTCAGTTATCGAAAAAGGTCTGAAAATTAAAGATTATAAATTTACCCTGATCGATATTGTCGTTGGATGTGTGATAACGGTGGTGGTTGCTTTCTTTATTATTGTCGCCTGTGCATCAACACTCAATGTAAATGGAATACAAATCAACGAAGCCAAGGATGCCGCGCTGGCACTGAAACCTCTTGCCGGACGCTTTGCAGCAGCTTTGTTCTCATTTGGACTGTTTGTAGCTTCCATATTCTCGGCGACTATACTGCCGCTTGCAACAGCATTTTTCGTCAGCGAGGCTTTTGGCTTTGAGGCGGGAATAGATAAAAAATGGAGTGAAGCCCCTGAATTCTATATACTGTACACATCGATACTCCTAATTGCCATGATCATTATCCTCATACCCGGGGCTCCTCTCATTGCCATTACCCTGTGGTCGCAGATCCTGAACGGAGTATTACTCCCCGTGGTTCTGGTAAGTATGATGTTGCTCATCAATAACAAGAACATCATGGGTGAATATGTCAATAAACCCATTCATAATATCATCGGATGGACAGCCGTAGTCGTGCTCATAGCTCTTTCCGGTATCCTGATCATTTCGCCGCTTATAAAATGATCAGGTCTGCCATTATCCTGTAACAGAAAATCTTTATTTACTGATGGCGGAAATTTTGTCTACAGATTTTACTGCATTATTGAACCTTTCCACCCAATTCCCTGAAACTACCACGTAGGGGAACTTGAGATGATCCAGTTCAGCTCTATACTTCTCAAAGAAATAGGCACGCATGTGAGGGTGTTCCCTTTGAGGGTCTTCTTCCCAGGGAACGTCAACATCACAAAGAAGATAAAGATCATATCTGTTCCTGATTAAAGCACCGGGTAGCCACGAAGGAAATTTTTTATACTTATGCTCCATCCATACTTTGATCACCAGCAGTTCAGTGTCGGCAAAGAGAATTCCCGAAGCATCCTGCAGTAAACGTTTTTCCCGTTTCATTTGTTCCCTGGCTATCTTTTCAACATCCTCGTATACGTATGGATGGTCTAACATGTCAATATATTCGCGGGCATACTCGGGATTAAAAACCGTGTGATAATGCGTTGCCAAATTCGATGCCAGGGTCGATTTGCCTGTTGACTCGGGCCCGGTGACAGCAATCCGGATCATGATTGTTTCTGATTGATGTAAGACTTATTCCAGCTGATCAGACCGATGACAGCCATAATACACATAACAATGAAAAGGACCGTTGTCGGATAGAGTTTCTTGTAAATATATAATTCAATGGAAATGACATCAGCTATCAGCCAAACGATCCAGTTTTCAATATATTTTTTGGCAAGAAGCCAGGTGGCAATAAAACTGAGTGATGTAACCAATGCATCCCGGTAAGGGGTGGTTGAATTGGTCAGGAATTTGAGGAAAAGAACCATAACTGTAAAAAGAATTATTTCGATGAGAACCATCAGTAAAATACCCTTTTTTGCCATTTTTCTGACCGGCAGATTATTATTTTCCTCTTTACGTTTTCCTTTGAGCCAGTTATACCACCCGTAAACGCTTACTGCCAGGTAATAGGCCATCAGTGACATATCCGCGTAAAGGCGTGAGTTATAATAAATATAAATGTATATGCTGACATTAACGATATAAACCGGCCATAACCACACTTTCTGCCTGACCTGCAGATAAACAGCAATCAAACCTGTCAGCATCCCTGCAGTTTCAATCAGAAAACTATAGTTATCAATCAGCCATTTCACCATATGGCGGCAAAGTTAAGTCTAAAATCACATGTAAGCACTGTCAGGCTGGATAATTAATTTAAGAATACCCAGGACAGAATTCTGATCCCGGAAGGAATAAAGTTCTGACGATCAAAGAAATTTTAACATCAGGATAACTGTGAACTTTCAAATTAAGCTGAATTCTGACCAATGAATTCTGCACCCGTTTATAATAATTTTATCCTTTAAAGACCGTTTCCCGGGATATTATCATTAATTTTGGGAAAAATTGAATTCCTTAATAATTGTATTTCAACACTATGTCAAAAATTCTTGTAATTGATGATGAGAAAAGTATCCGTAAGACCCTGATGGAGATACTTGCGTACGAAAACTATGAAGTGGATGAAGCCGAAAACGGTATGGTTGGGATTGAGAAGATAAAGAAAACAAAGTATGATGTCATCCTGTGTGATATCAAGATGCCACAAATGGACGGCATCGAGGTGCTGCAGGAGATAGAAAAGATCAGTGATACTCCTGTAGTGATGATTTCCGGACATGGTAATATTGAAACTGCTGTTGAAGCCATTAAAAAAGGAGCTTATGATTATATTGCCAAACCCCTCGATCTGAACCGTTTGCTGGTAACCATCCGCAATGCCATGGATAAGTCTGTGCTTGTCGCTGAAGCGAAGTCATTGAAGCGCCAGGTAAGCAAGGTATACGATATGGTTGGGGAATCAAAAGCGATCAGCCAGATAAAGGATATGATAGAACGTGTGGCCCCTTCCGATGCCAGGGTGCTGGTTACAGGTTCGAATGGTACAGGCAAGGAACTGGTTGCGCGCTGGTTGCACGAAAAAAGTAACCGTGCATCGGCACCTTTTATCGAAGTGAATTGTGCTGCAATACCTTCAGAACTCATAGAAAGCCAGTTGTTTGGTCATGAAAAAGGATCATTTACCTCGGCTATAAAACAAAGAAAGGGTGACTTTGAGCTGGCTCACAGCGGAACTCTTTTCCTCGACGAAATCGGTGATATGAGCCTTTCGGCCCAGGCTAAGGTGCTGAGGGCGTTGCAGGAAAACAGGATCACACGGGTAGGTGGGGAAAAGGATATTACTGTTGATGTCCGGGTGATTGCCGCAACCAATAAAAACCTCAGCGAAGAAATTAAAAAGAATACTTTCCGCGAGGATCTGTATCACCGTTTGAGTGTGATCATCATCCATGTTCCTGATCTGAATGAGAGAACCGATGATATACCTCTGCTTGCAAAGCATTTTATCACAGAAATATGCTATCACCAGGGAAAACCGGTGATGAATTTTACAGATTCTGCCATGAAAGAGCTGCAGAAAATAAAATGGACGGGGAATATCAGGGAACTGCGTAATGTTGTGGAAAGGCTGGCTATTTTATGCGATAATAACATCACAGGAGAAGATGTATTAAGGTACGCAATGCCTTTATATACATAAGCCAGAATATTTGTGTATCTTTGCAGGACATTTTCACAGGGGCTGACCGGTTTTGACAGCGGGGGAGTGGGAATGTAAGCATGCCGGGCGGGGTGGAAGGAGCCCGTTAAAAACAAGCCGCAAGCCACATAAATGGCAACAATTTAGATTTCGCACTGGCAGCTTAATATTAGATATTAGGCTCCTGCTGCTTCCCGGGACACCACTCCCTGCGGTTTTCCGGAAGAAGCATCATCAAAGCCGGGATAGTTTCTGCAGAGTCCTGATGCAGAGGTGAAACCAAAAGGACTACGGAAAGTATAGGCTCGTCTTTTGCCGGTACTCTTCCCGACAATCAATAAGAGAATAAGCATGTAGAAAGCATTTTTGCTACTCGTTTGGACCAGGGTTCGAATCCCTGCAGCTCCACTGATTGTGAAACACAAAAACACAAAAAGACTCAAAATGAATGTTTTGAGTCTTTTTCTTTTCAAATTCTTTCATATAATTTCACCATATTTCACTATATTAGGGCACCTATTAGGTTACCTTTGATTGTTAAAACAGAGGTAACCTATTTCTTTTGTATTTTATTTATTATTAGTTTTTTATAAATTTTGAAATAAACATATTTAATAAGAATATTTGATTATTTTTGTGCAAATTTATCCATGTATTAATTATGAACAAGTTATTTACATTTTCGGTCATTTTTTATATAAGGCATGATAAGGTTGATAAAACAAATCAAGCTCCTGTATATATGAGGGTCACAGTCAATGGAAAGCGCAAAGCGATCTCCATAAACAGAAGATTTGATATTGATCGATGGGAAGATGGTCAACCAATGGGAAATAAAAATGACGCCAAGCTTATGAGAAGATATATGTCAAGTATGCGTGAAAAAATATATGAATTTCAACGTGACATGATTGATCGTAACGAAACAGTGACAGCTGAGAAAATAAAGGAACGTTTTACAGGGATTGAAAAACGAGCACATTCGTTAATGCAGGTTTTTATTTTCCATAACAAATTAATGTATGATTTAACTGGTAAAGACTATAGTATTGCTACTTATAAACGATATGAGGTAACAAGGAAACATATTAAAGAATTTATGCAAAGCCAATATAATTGTGATGATATGTCATTGAATGAGATTAAATATGAATTTATTACAGGATTTGAATTCTATCTAAAAACTGTAAGAAAATGCAATCATAATTCAACTATGAAGTACATAAAGAACTTCAAAAAAGTGATAAATCTTGCAATAAAATATGATTGGCTTGAAAAAGAACCCTTTCAACATTTTCAATGTAAAATAAAGCCAGTAGAAAGAGCTTACCTGACAAAAGAAGAGCTAACAGAACTTGAAAATAAAATAATGATTATTCCTCGCATGGATCAAGTAAGGGATGTCTTTGTATTTTGCTGTTATACAGGGCTTGCCTTTATTGATGTTTCAAAACTGTCCATAGATCATATTGTAACAGGAATTGACGGAACGAAGTGGATTAATTTGAACCGCACAAAGACTAAAACTAAATCGCAAATTCCACTTTTACCGAAAGCACAAGAGATACTTGATAAATACAATAACCTACTCATGCATAAGCCCGGGACATTGCTCCCTGTGATTACCAATCAGAAGATGAATGCCTATTTGAAGGAATTGGCGGATATGTGTGGTATTACTAAACCACTAACATTCCATATCGCCCGGCATACCTTTGCAACCACAGTCACATTAACGAATGGAGTGCCAATAGAAACCGTCAGTGCTATGCTTGGGCATAAAAACCTCAGAACTACTCAGATTTACTCAAAAGTTGTCGAGCTAAAAATCAGTACAGATATGGCAGCGTTAAGAGAGAAACTTGCACAGCGAAATTTAGGGAAGCTGTCACCAAATGAATAAATAAGGTCATAATTTAAAATTGTCTTAAATTAGTATAATTATATGAAATAGGGAAATTGAAAGAGAACCTGGCCAAATAAACTTGGCGGCCAGGTAGGCCTTGTTGCTGACAACTGATGACGAACACCGCTTTTCCTGCTGGGGCTTTGTGCGGTGGAAATATGAAAAATCTTCTATCTTAATTTTAACATTACCATCGAAATATCTTCATTATAAGTGTGGTCATAGGCAGCAGGTGAAACTTCAAATCCTTTACTTTTAAAGAATTCTATTCCTGCGATTCTGGATGTTCTTATGTAGCCAGAAAGCGCTATCTTCTTTTCATTTCTGGCTTTTATAATCAGATGGTCTAACATCATTTCTGCATATCCTTTTCTACGATATTCACGTGCTACAAATCTTGATAAAAACTTAATACGAGAATCTCCTATTTGAGCACACATTAACCCAACAATAATTTCATCAACTTTTAGCGTAAAATAAGTTAATGAATTTCCATTGGTAGAAAAATCAAATGAGAGATTGTCTTTATCTTCTTGCGGAATTAAATTATACCATAAAGAAAGTTCGTTTAAATCTTCTAATTGGCATTCACTTATTACTATGCGACACATACATTAATTTTAAATGTTTACGAAGAGTTGTTTACTAATAATATCAGAAAATCCAAAATGTTCTGGCAAGGATGATTTCATTAAGGTTTCTTTGCAAATTATTTTTGTAACACTTATATTATTATCAAGGATGTTAGCACTGCCTTTTTGTTTTGAAAGCATTGATTTAATTATAGGAACTTCATCTTCATATTGCACGATAATAAAAATTGTATCCCAAAAAAAGTCTGACAAATCTTTGCCGTAAGATGAAGTTTCTTGATAAGACCAAAGTGGCAAGCATTGATTATTTTTTATTTTATTATTGTAATCTACCCATCTCCATTCCCTTTCATGAGTCCAATCGTTTTTCTCACCAATACCTGTTAACATATACCTATATAACTCATCATCTCGAAAAACTCTTACCTCAGGAGCATCTGCATTTTCATTGTAATAAATAAGATAACCATTGCCATTAGCATCAAATTTTTCAACAGTATAATTTGTAGTGCCATAAAGAACATTACGAGCACCTCTTATAAAAAGGTTTTGAGTTAATAGTGCAATACCGTAGTTATTGACACAATTTAAATCTCCTCTTTTGACAACATAATCAAAAAAAGCAAATAATGGCATCTCTGTAAAACATACGGCAGGCTTTTGGCCGAAAATAGTTCTCTTGCCTTTTTGAATTGACCAACCACATTCTAAATATCCGTCATTAATAATTTTCTGTAAAACTGCAAATGCATCTAATCCAGAAACCGGGTTGTTACTGATAAAATGCATCAAATAATTACTTAAATCAGCTCGATGTTTTTTTATATCTTTAATCTTGTCACACATAATAAATGTTTTCAATCAATGATTTTAGGAAATTCTTTGTATTTCTTACCATCCAACATGCTGCCCGCTTTCTTTTTATTTGTACCGCCCCATTGTTTAAAAAAGAATGGTACTTTCTGAGCCTTGCATTTATCTCGGATTTCAGTAACCCATTCTTTTTGCATGGGTCTTGCACCAGGGCCAGATTCACCGCCAACAATTATCCAGTCCATACCACGTATGTTCATTTTACTTAATGGAGAAAGAAGTGGTTCACAGGAAAGGAATTTAATTTTTGCACCAGTGTTTTTCAATGACTTTATGCGGTCATAATGCTTGTCGCTTTCAACTGTAACACCCATCCAGATATTATCAGACCATGATAGCTTTTCAGAATGCTTTTCTAAAATATCAGCCCTTTTTGTCAATACCTGAAAAATATGTTTTGGGTTTTCATTCATCACCTTAAACACCTTTTTAATAAAAGAAACAGGCATGTCTTTGTGAAATAAATCACTCATTGAATTTACAAAAACAATTCTTGGCTTATTCCATGAATATGGTTCAAGTAAAGAATCATCATGTGCAGTTAGCTTAAAATCATTTTTATATTTCTCTTGCCCCATAGCTTTTAACCTATGAGTCATCTTTTCTGCATAACAATGTAAACACCCTTCAGATATTTTTGTGCAACCAGTTGATGGATTCCATGAAACTTCCGTCCATTCGATTTTTGTTTGTGCCATGTATTAATTCAGTTTTAAAATTGACTCGTTATTTAACCGTTTGGTGCCTGTAACATCTACAAAGGAAATCTTTTTATCATCGTTGAGTGATTTAATAGTTCTTGTAAAATCACATGCTTTGAATTTCATAAAGTCGTTCATGATAATTTTTTTCCAAAGGGTCAAACGGTTGATATTACCCTGAAGTAAGAATACTTTTTAATGGTTACTACGTTGAATAGATTGATAATCATAGCTTTTTAAGTTTTGTAGTAATGTAGTCATTATTTACTATTAGATTGCTTGTGAAAAATTGATGAAATATCCCTTAATCGGATATTTATCATTGCGTTTGCTGATTCGCTCAAAGCCAAGTATTTTTAGTGCTTTACCGATGTTGTTAGAGTTCATGCGGGTGTTGGGATATTTTTCCGTAAGGTAGTTAAGGAAATCAGTTGCCTGGTAAAAAGCGTCATGCTTTTCTTTGTTACCGGGAGTATAATTTTTCTGTATCAGCTCTATTTCAGTGGTTGTTACCTGATATTGCTGGTTAGCCAATTCATTTTCACGGATTTCATCAAAGGAAAGTTCGTATTTGAAACCGCTTTTATAAAGGGAATAAGCCTGCCGCCAGATGTCGTCAATTTGAATGTCCCTAGTGTAATCCCAGTTGATCCTGCCCGTCAGTTCGAAGCATAACCAGCGGACACTGCCGGTTTCATCTGAAAGGAATTCAGCTTTATTGGTAGAGCCGAAAAAACTTGCCCTGCGTGGGGCAGATGTGGCATTCTTGTCATAAGGCCGGCGTATCTTAATGGTCTCCTTACTGAACATACTTTTAAGCATGTTTATTTCCGCTCTCGACAGGGTAGCCAATTCATCCATATTAATGATGAAATTATCGGTCAGAGCAATCAGGCTGTCTTTATCAGTTGAAATATTCTCTGCAATGTATTTATTGAGTGCAGTGGGACACAGCCAGCGGACTAAGGTTGTTTTACCACTGTTTTGTTCTTCTTGAACAAATATTAATGCCTGCTTATTGATGATAGTATCATTAAGGGCACAGGCTACAGTTCGAACAAAAACTTTACAGAATTGTATCCTGAACCTTTCAGGATCTCTGACAGGCAAATAATCGCATAGCTTTAGAATGAAATCTGGTTCTGATTCAGCTTCCCATTCCCGGAGGCCTTCAAAATAATTAATAAACGGATTAAATCGTTTAACGAAATCAGAACGGAGCAAAGAAGTGAGCTTAGCCATTGAAAATTCTATGTTGTTATACTGAAGAAAGCGATAGATGTTATTTTCATTGAGTACTTCAAATTTGCTGTCAGCGACATCATTGCACTGGAACTCTATTTCATTGGATACTACATTAAAGCGCAACTCAAATTTATCGGATATCAGATTTTCAACTCTTTCATACTTCGATAATCGTTGCTGGTTTTCTTTTATGTTTTTATCTTCCAAAGCAGGTAAGGAGTTCTTTGCTTTTTCTGCCAGTGTGAGAATCTCTTCTGGGATGTGTTTTTTTTGAAAGAAATCAGAAATGTCTTTTCCTCCTTCCTGAATAAGCGACTCAGGCAGAGTCAAACACCGGAGACCATTTTCCGTGGAGGTTTTGTTAGCTGCATTTATTCCGGGTTGGTCAATATCATAGCAAATAAGCAAATGCCTGCATCTCATTTTCAGGAATTCAATATCCTGCGGTCTTATCCGGGTAGAAGCATGGTCAACTCCGACAGTTGTGATACCATGCGCATTTGAAACTATCGTGTCTTTTAACCCTTCAACGATAAGAATCAATTCGCTGTACTCCGGTAATTGTTCCAATCCGTACAAATCATGGTAATTCTCAGGCTTTTTCCCAAGCCAGATATGCTTTGCCTGATTATTTTTAGCAAATGGTCGATAAACCTTGTAACATTCATTAGAAATTTTAAATGCAAAAACAGGGTCGTTTTGCCCGGCGGAGATAGTGTACTCCTTAGCACCCTTCTTAAAACAATACGATTGTAATGACTGCACCTGAAAGCGCTTCAATGCTTCTTTCATTGCTGATTCAGGAGCAAAGGCATACCAGTAGTTGAAATCATCACAGGGTAGGAGAGTGAAGTCTGTAATGGCATTGGTTTGGTTAATTACCTTTATCCTTCCCGGCTGTGCATTGACTAAAATATCTCGCTGAATAATTTCCAAGGCTTCTTTAAAATTGCAATTACAGTGTTTCATCACAAAATCAAAGGGATTAAGCGTTTCACCGGAAACAAAATCATGATAACACCAGATGTGATCCTTTGAATTGATAAAGACTTTTGCATCCGGGTTATTTCCATCATTACGGAACACAGCACGAAAGTTCTTAATGTGACCATACTTTTTCACTTCCGGAATATAATATTCAAAAATGGAGAGGCCGTTATTTGTACTGTCAAGAATTTTCTGTTTTATATCATTCATATTTTGAAATAAATGAACCGGCAGAAAAAAAACTTTCCACCGGTTCTGGTTAATTATTTGTCTGTTTCTGCAAGTTCTTCGAGATCTTCAAGGCAATCCCTGTTTTCACGGGAATAATAAACATCAATTAAAAGGCAGCCATCTTCATCGCTCCCTTTTATTTCGTTCTTCATCTCATTGTCCGAAAGGATTTCGGCAAAATCGACAATATTATCCGTACTTACTACAAATTGAATTTTCATGTTATTGGTTTTTGATTGTTATTAATACATATCATAATTTATTATGGTCCCGGTTGTATATTAATATATGGTATGGCGGGGAGCTATCGGAGCTGTGATATATGAAGAAAAGTTGGTTTGGATTAAAAGGACTTTCCATTTTCAATTAGTTTCAGGATTTCACTTTTCTTGTAGTACCATTGATTCCCTGCTTTGCGCCCTCTAAGCTCACCTGCTTTTCTTTTGTTCCAGAACCAGGTCGTACCCTTTGAGAGGGTGTTTTTTGCTTCCTTTTCTGTCACAAATTCACCCAATGAACCTTTATCATTGGTGCCATTCATCATTGCATTGCTGATTTTATCAACTTTCTGCATGAGTTCTTCCATTCTTTCGAAGGGAACGATTACGTACTTCTCTACTTTTTCTGACATTTTATTTATATTAATTTGTTTATAGATTCTTTAAAAGAAAATTAAAGCAACATTTTGAATAAAAAAATTATATTAGTTTATCAATAAGTTCATCAATATTAGTGACTATTCCCACCAGTTGATTAAAAGATAGTCCGGCACTAAGTGCTTTCTGACTGAATTGTTCCTTTGCATCACCATACTTCCATTCCAATACTTTTAAAATACCTGTATTATTATTTGAGATTGCTTTTTCGAAATGATCACATAAATCGAATTTCTCTTTAAGAGCAATTAATTGTGGCAATTCACCAAGCAGCTTAAGAGCTGCTTCATAATAGACCATAGCCGGTATTGTTGATGACTTCCATTCCAATAATTCTAAATATGATGACTTCGAATTCAATACCATTGTGTTATATATATCAACTAAAAGCATGCCTGGGAAAAAATCTTTAAGTGGTTGCCCAAAGGGTTTGCATTTATCAGGAATTCCTTTTAAAATAAATTTATCTCCATTTTTCTTAAACTCACTCTTTATAATATCATTGATCATTTTCTTTTCCATATCAAGCCAGTCTCCGCATCTGAACTCAGCTTCTTCAACTGAAGTGAAATCAAGGTTTAATAAACTCTTCATTTGAGTTGTTGTCCTTTGAAAAGTAATCTTTATATATAAAGGATGAAAAGGAGGAGTAATATCGACACTCTTCCCATTGCTATCAATAATCTCATTTTTATAAGTTGGAACTTTAAGTGTTTTATTGATAAAGTGCTTAGCTGTTATTTTGCCTACTTTATTCATTTTGAATTATTTAATTTCATATTCATATTTTTGGCGATACAATTTCAATTTAAAACAATGCAAAGATACAAATAGTTGCTTTAAAAACAAATTAAAGTAACAATTTACATGAAAATCGTTAAATTTAGGCTTATTAATATTCGTTCTAAATAAAAGCTCTTTTCGTTTGCGTTAAAATATGGTTTAAATATCGGGGTAAATGGTTCATTTAAGAGTATTTTTTTATTTCATATTTTAGTAAAGTGTTTGAAAATTAGCTTTTATTTTTTAATAATATTTTGTACATTTACATACAATATCAGATAATAGCCAATGAGTCTAATAGCTTTATATAGCTTAAAATAGTAATTACAATTATTGCGTAACGATGAAAAAACTGTACCTTTTAATTTGTTTATCATTTATTTCAATGTCTTCTTTTTCACAATGGACGTGGCAAAATCCCTTGCCGCAGGGCAATCCATTATATTCGGTTTGCTTTACCGATTCCAATACAGGTTATGCTGTTGGAAATTATGGAACCATATTAAAAACTGTAAATGCTGGTTTAAACTGGAATATCTTAACAAGCGGAACAACTGAGTTTTTGAATTCAGTTTATTTTGCCGATGGAAGCACAGGTTATGTGGCCGGGAATAATGGTATTATATTAAAAACGATTAATGGAGGAACAAGTTGGACTACTTTATTGACTGGAACGTCTGAGACTCTTTCTTCGATTTTTTTCATAGATACTGATACCGGTTATGTTGTCGATATAAGTGGTGAGATCTTGAAAACTACAAATGGAGGGACAAGCTGGACTGTTTTAATTGGCAGTGGACATAATGCTTTAGTTTCAGTTTATTTTCTTGATGCATATACAG
>Ga0114951_10003843_pt1 | contig 15193 bp, 17 predicted proteins | sample AM7aDNAmetaG_FD_88677 | JGI IMG/M metagenome (GOLD analysis project Ga0114951, IMG submission 88677) | Freshwater microbial communities from Finland to study Microbial Dark Matter (Phase II) - AM7a DNA metaG | ecosystem: Environmental > Aquatic > Freshwater > Lake | place: Finland: Lake Alinen...
CACCACGACCGTAGTAATACAATTCGCCAAGCATGGATTGCGCTCTGGCATCGCCTTGGTCAGCAGCTCTCCTAAACCACAGAACAGCCTGAGCGTAATCTTGGGGCACACCTCGGCCACGGTAATAGAGCGAACCAAGATGCTCCTGAGCCTCAGCAAAGCCCTGATTCGCGGCCTTGTTGTACCAAACCGCCGCTTCCGCAAAGTCCTGCTGGGCTCCTTGCCCTTTGGCGTAGGACAGACCGAGGTTGAATTGCGCTCCGGCGTTGCCCTGTTCAGCAGCCTTGCGATACCATGCCACCTTCTGAACTGGGTCGGTTGGCATCGTCTGTTGGCCAGTATCTACAGTGGTTGCAGCGGCCGACTGCGGTGGTCTGGAATCGTCTCTTTGTGTGGCGCTCGGCGCGACTTTTACCTCATGCTTTCCCGGCAGATGGAAGGGGATTTCGTAGCGCACGTTTCCAATCTCTGCCCTCACCAGCAGTTTCTCACCGCCTTTCTGCTCTGGAAAGAACAGCCGCCCCATCGTATGCTGCCCTGGGTCCAATGTAGTTCGCTTAATCTCTTCGCCAACGAGATAGGCACCACGGCTCTGTGTTCTTCCGATGTTTGCTTGCGCCCGGTTGATGGCGTCGCTTTGAGCTTGAGGATTGGGGATCGTGACGCTGTAATCAGCCGTGGTCCCGTCGCTGTAGGTAGCGGTTCCCGTGGCCGTTGTTTCAGCGCCAAACGAGGACGCTCCAGCCGCAAGAGCGTTAGCGATGCGAGAGTGCCGCTCCATCGACTTTGCCATTTTGGCAGCTTCTGCGCGTTTCAATTCCAACACGCCTTTGTCCGTGGCTTTGAATAGGTGGATGCTTTCAGGGTTCACGTCGATTCGTCCTGCTCCCTCCGCTGGATTTCCCACATAGACAGAAACCGCCAGCTTGCCGGAGTCAGGAATCAGGAAAACGATGAGAGATGCTTGGTTTGTAAACAGCCCCTTTTCTTCCAAGCCATTTTCGTATCTATCGTCGCAACCTGGACCGTTCGGTTTCCAAGTTATGACCAATGGATCGACCGTTAATGCCGGTGCTGAGGCTGCTCCAGACGGCGTCTGCGCAAGAGATTGAAAACCTGCGCAGAACAGGCAAGCTAGGGCAATCTGCTGATTTTTCCCTTTCACATCGTCCTCCGAGAACTTTCGTAAATACACCAAAAGCGAAACGCACGTCTTCCCTGATCCGGCATTTTGAGCTACCTCACTGGATTCTGGCAAACGGTTTGAGGCTACGGCTTGAGCGGAGTGAGGGGCAGGACTGACACGATGATGGGGATCTGGGTGGGTGCAGAGAATGGCTTCCTGTCGAATTGCTCCCACAGATCACGCATAGAGGTTCAACGAACCCCCTCTCAATGTAAGCCGCAGCTTACACGTAAGCCTTAGCATACAGCCATGCTGAAAGCATGGCAACGGACATTTGCGTGCGGATCGGCAGACGGATTCGCGTCCTGAGAACAGAGCGCGAGTGGACCCAGGCCATGCTGGCGGACCACGCCGAACTGACGCGGGAGCACTTGTCAGAGTTGGAAAACGGACACAAAGAAATGGGTGTCAGGGCGCTCGAAAAGATTGCCAACGCGCTCGACATAAATCTTCACAAATTCTTTGACGGGTTCTGATGTTCAGGGTAAGAAGACCTCCGTTGTGCCGGACCTGGAGCAGTGCACAAACCTCTGATACCCCTTAGCGGCGTTCACTTCATGCTGGTTGCCGGGTGCGCCGGAACCAGTATCCTGCCCATCCAAACAGCAACACGCTGATAACCATGTCAATCGGCTGCCAGTGCTCCCGGTGCATCCTGACCGGCAGGACAGGGTTCAGCAGCAGAGCAACAGCCAGGAAAGCCCACATCCAGCCCCGTGGCCCCGCCTGATACATCCGCACCGCCCAATAGACCCCGCCCACCGTTGCAGCCGTCCTCAGCACCATGTAAAAGCCGTAGGGATGCTTCCCCTCGGCGGCAACCAGCAGGAATATTGCCACCAGCACGGTGAGCGCAACTTCCAAAACCCGTTTGTTGTCCATGAAAGCGCCTCCGCTGAGATCATTATCACGGTACTGCCCACCTTCTTTGCGTCCGGGCCGGCACATCTGCGCGACGCTCAACCATGCAACCGACCTGAGTCTTTTTGAGCCTTTGTGAGCTTTTTTCTGCCCTCGCAAGCCTCTTCGCAATGTGCCGCACATGGCCTTCTTAAAGGTACATGTGTGCGGCACTATAAGCCGCTATAAACAAATGGGATACACGAGTAAAACAGCCATTGTGCGTCTGCGCTTTATGTTCCACTACTGCGATACCCGGTGAAGACGACTGCAAAACAGCCTACCTCCAGGCGGTCATGGACCGTAAGAAAGCGCAGCCTGCGGCTACAGGAATCGCGTGATTAAAGACGAAGAAAGACGAATATCCACGACTGATTGGCACGAGGGCCGAATCGTCCTTATTCGTGGTTCGGGTATGCGGGTGGGCCTTCACCGGGGGCTTCTGGGTTTGCTGATGCGAACCTCGACAATGAAAGCGGAAGGGCTTCGTTTTGGCTTTTGCTTTTCCATGCTCATGCCCGGATAGTGGGAAATTCGGCCTGGGTTGAAGCTCTGGGTCAAGGCCGCGGAGCGCCGCGTTCTGCGCGGTTTAGCCTTGACGCGGAGCTGGCCAGGCCGATACTTGCTGAGCCGGGATGGCATTCCGGGAGATTCTTCGGAAAAGATTCCTTGAGTTTAATGAAGGCTCATTGTGGACCGAAGCTCCGATGCGCACGAAGCTCAAGCCTCAGTTCTTTCTGGAGCGTCTTGCTCTTCTTGTGGCGCTTGAAGAACTCTTCGAGGACACTCACAACAATCGCGTTGATGCTTACGCCTTCGGACTCTGCCCATTCTTTTAGCGCCGCCCTGGCTTCTGGACCAACATGAAGGAGTTGTGGGTTGGAAAGCTCCAGACCCGCCTTGCGCGTTTGCTGTATCTCCACCTTTTCTCGATCAACCTGACTCAGGGCGAAGAGCACAATCCGCGCAAGATCGCCCTTCACGCGCGATTCCTCCGTGATTGCTTCCCGCAGATCAATCGGAAGCCGGAGCGTCATTCCTGGCCTGTTGTCAGCCGCCTCTTGCGCCTTTTTAATAGCAGTCTGGGTTTTCTTCTTCACGGCCACAAATGGACCTCGGCTTTCATTCTGCGCTTTTCCTGAGCCTTCAAAAGGACGTGCGTTCTGTCCGCATCCGCATTCACAAAGCGCACTGAACGCCCATCACACAGACGACACTCAACTATGATGACACGCCACTACTGCCATGCACGTCGCGGTAGTCGATTCTCTTCTTGCGATTTTACCCGATGGCCGATTTGTTTGCCGAAGACGAATATGGCACACTATAAGCGATGTACATTGCAGTAGTAGATGATCGGCAGCTTGCGGACCCGGAGGTAAGAGGATGCCCGAGAAGATTCTGAGATTGCCAAACGTGTTGGATCGCACCGGCCTGTCACGCAGTACCGTCTATCTGCGCGTCACTGAAGGAAGGTTCCCAAGGCCAGTGTCATTGGGTGCCAGGGCTGTCGGCTGGATCGAAACGGAAGTAGAGGAATGGATTGCCCGCCAGATAGAGGTCAGCCGGGAAATCAGGGGTCAACGTACTGGAGTGAATCCGTTGTCGTCAAGATGAGGCCCGGAATGGGATTCCGCCTTCGCATCCGTCTGGGATCGGATTGCAGGGCATGGCCTGATTCTCTGCCGGCCGAGTTGACCGAATGGCTATGCGGCTGTTCCACGGAAGGGCAACACCTTACCTCCGCGCTGCGTCCGCTCCAGAAAATCGGCCCAGTCCTGCATCATCTTGGTGCGGGGCTCCAGGTAGAGGGCGTGATTGTAGGCGGCGCTCACGGCGTTGCGTGGCGCGTGGGCGAGTTGCAGTTCAATATGCTCGTGGTTGTATCCCTGCTCGTGAAGGATGGTTGAAGCAAGGCCGCGGAAGCCGTGGCCGGTCATCCGGCCCTTGTAGCCCATCCGTTCCAGCGCCTTCAAGATCGTCATATTTGACATGGGTTTAGTCGAGTCCTGCTCGCCGGGAAAGACAAGCTCACCATTGCCCGAGATCGTTCGCAAAAGATCAAGCACTTCGACGGCTTGGATTGACAACGGAACAATGTGAGGCGTTTTCATCTTCATCCGGGTTTCGGGGATAGACCAGCGCCGGGCATCAAAGTCGAACTCTTCCCACCGCGCGCCAATCAACTCGCTGGTACGAACAAAGGTGAGGGCCATGAGCTTGATAGCCAACCGTGTCAGTTGCCGCCCCTCATAGACTTCGACGGAGCTGAGCAGCGCCGGTAGTTCACGGGCATCGATGCGCGCCATATTGGTTTTGCGGGTCGGTTTGAGGATGTCCGATGGCCGAATCTCGGCGGCAGGGTTGCGCTTGCTCAAGCCGTGCGCGACGGCGTATCGGAAGACCATTCCCACGATCTGCAAAATCCGCTTCGCCATATCCGAGGCTCCACGGGCTTCAATCCCTTTGGCGAGTTGGACAAGCTCCATCGGCTCCACGTCGGCAATGGGTCTGTCTCCCAGGACGGGGTAGACATTCGCCTTCAGGCGATTCCCTGTTGTGGCTGAATGACGCGCACTCTTGTTGCCACCCCAATGTTCCAGCCACAAGATGGCGACTTTCTCAAACGTATGCTCCGTGGCGACCTTGACGGCTGTCTTTTGGGCCATCCGCTCCGCCATCGGGTCGGAGCCGTTGGCAAGTCTTTTCCGGGCTGCATCGCGGCGCTCGCGGGCGTCAGCTAACGCAACTTCTGGGTATCGGCCCAGGGCCATCAACTTCTCGGCTCCGTCAAAGCGGTATTTCCATCGCCAGAGCTTTCCCCCGGCTTGGGTGATGAGCAGATGCAGCCCGCCACCATCGGAGAGCTTGTACGGCCTTGCAGCGGACTTGGAACGCCGAATCTCAGTGTCTGTGAGCGCCATGATGAATCACCCCCAAATCGCCGGATTTCAGAAATACCCCCATTTCGAAAATCCGTACCCCCGGAAATACCCCCACCGGGGATTGGCTTTCATGATACGCATTTGGACGTAAAAAGACAAAAGCCGCTGATTTTTCAGCGGCTTATCGAGTCTCATTGGACTGTCTAGGATGTCTTTGAATCTAATCTTGGTAGGCACGACTGGATTCGAACCAGCGACCTCTTCCGTGTCAAGGAAGCGCTCTAACCAACTGAGCTACGCGCCTGCAAAGCAATACAAGTTAGTTTATCAGCATCTGGGCAACGGGGAAAGTTCGGCGTGGCTGTCGCGCCCCTGTTTCATGCTGTACCATCGTTGACTAGCGAAGAACTTACCTCTGCAAGTGAATTGTCTGCAGGCATTTCCAGAATCGGTACGACCTTCACGGTTGTCGCAGGTTGCACCCTTTTGATGGGATGGTTTCGTAGGCAAAACCGAGCGGGGGTCTCCGCATTTCTCATGCTTGCTGAGCCTGCCATGTACGACGATCCGAGCACACGCCTAAACCCGTTTCGCACTGCTCCCAACCTGCTTACGCTGTCGCGTATCTGTCTGGCGCCATTTCTGGTGGCCGCCGTCCTGGAGGGCAAATTCGTTGTCAGCTTTATCCTGTTCATTGTCGCCGGATTGACGGATGCGCTGGATGGCACGCTGGCACGCATGCTCAAGCAGCGCTCCATGCTCGGCCATTACCTTGACCCGGTTGCCGACAAGGTTCTGTTGAGCACCCTGTTTCTGGTGCTTATGCACAAGGGACTGATTCCGGTCACGGTCACAGTGCTGGTTTTTGGCAGGGACGTGGGGATTCTTTTGGTTGCGGCTCTTCTCTACGCGGCCGTTGGGCGGCGGGAGTTCAAGCCAAGCATCTTCGGCAAGGCCAACACGCTGGCCCAGGTGAGCGCGGTGGCTGCCGTGCTGCTGCATCAATTGGTTGCAGCGCCCTGGGTAGTCGTTTTTCGCACGCTGTCGCTCGATGCCACGATGCTTTTGACCGTGATTTCGGGCCTCCATTACGCATGGATCGTGTCACGCCGGGGCAATAACTCGGCGGCCAACGGTGCTGCTGCTAAATAGAGCGCGTGTCGTTCGCGGGATTAAGAGTCGTCCGAGACGTCCTCCGTTTCAGCGGTTTCTTCAATCTCCATATCGCGAAATTCTTCGGAGTCAAAGACCTCGCCACAATCCAGGCACTCGACAAACTCGGTGTCTTCGTGCCGGGAGACTATTCGGACCTTGGGGTGTTTGCAGGCGTTCGCCATCACTCTTTGAATCAGTTGGAATAGATGCTCGTTACCGCAAGATTGTAGCGGTCTTTGCGGCAATTTCAAACCGTTTTTTCTTGAATCTTCGTCCTTGCGCAAAGTTTTTTCAGACAAAGGCGGGAATGGCTCCCCGATGGGCTTGAAATGCCGACACATTCGGTCGTATACTGAACACGGACCGAAGAAGTCGGATATTAAATGCTCAAGCTGACCAAGAAGGCCGATTACGGGTTGATGGCGCTCAAGTACCTTGCTGAGCATCCCGAGATGCCTGCGCTCAGTGCCAAGGACGTGGCCGATGCGTACGGAATTCCGGCGCAACTGCTGGCCAAGATTTTGCAATTGCTGACGAAAAAGGGCCTGTTACGGTCACACGCCGGCATGAACGGCGGCTATGCATTGGCGCGCGACGCGCGGGAGATTTCCGCCTTCGAGGTAATTCTGGCCATCGACGGGCCGTTTTTCATCACCTCCTGCACCAAGGGCACAAAGTCGTGCGAATTGACCCCCAGTTGCACGATCAAGGAGCCGCTGGCGCGGGTCAACGAGACAATTGCCGGAGTTCTGAAGAGCATCAGCATTCAGGACCTGGCGGAGCACGAACAGCCTGCGATGCGGGCTCGCGAGGCACAGGCGCTGGTTTCGCTTACGTTGTAACCGAACGCAGTCCTACGTAATTCCCCCTTCGCCTAAAGCGGAGAAAGTACGAAAGAGGATGGAGATCAAGATGGGTACAGTAACCAGTAACGTGGAAGTCCCGGTGGGCGTCAGCCTTCCAATCTATATGGATAATCATGCCACCAGCCCACTGGACCCCAGGGTGCTGGAGGCGATGATGCCTTATTTCACCAGCAAGTTCGGGAACGCGGCAAGCCGCAATCATTCTTTTGGATGGGAAGCCGAACAGGCCGTTGAAACCGCGCGCGAGCAGATTGCCAAGCTGATAGGCGCCACTTCAAAGGAAATCATCTTTACCTCGGGCGCCACGGAAAGCAACAACCTGGCCATCAAGGGCATTGCCGAGATGTATCGCGAGCGCGGCAACCACATCATCACCCAGGTCACTGAGCACAAGGCTGTGCTGGACACCTGCAAACGGCTGGAAAAGTACGGCTATCGCGTCACCTACCTCCCCGTAAAGGCCGACGGCCTGATCGACATGGAGGACCTGAGGCGCGCCATGGACGACAAGACCATCCTGGTCTCGATCATGGCGGCCAACAACGAGATTGGCGTACTGCAGCCGATTCGCGAAATCGGCAAGCTGTGCCATGAAAAGGGCGTAATCTTCCACACCGACGCGGTGCAGGCGGTTGGCAAGGTTCCGGTGAACGTGATTGCCGACAACATCGATGTGCTGTCGCTCTCCGGCCACAAAGTCTATGGCCCCAAGGGTGTGGGCGCGCTTTATGTTCGCCGGCGCAACCCCCGTGTGCAGATCGCCGCGCAGATTGACGGTGGCGGCCACGAGCGCGGCATGAGGTCAGGCACGTTGAATGTGCCTGGCATCGTTGGCTTGGGCAAAGCATGCGAGATCGCTCGCGAGGAGATGGATTCCGAAGCGGCCTATCTGCGTGGGCTGCGCGACCGGCTGAAGACGAAGCTGGAGTCGGAGCTGGACTACGTTCACGTGAACGGGTCCATGGAGCACCGGCTTCCCGGAAATCTGAATATGAGCTTTGTGTATGTCGAGGGCGAGTCGCTGCTGATGGGCATCAACGATATAGCGGTATCGAGCGGTTCGGCTTGCACGTCGGCCACGCTCGAGCCTTCCTATGTTTTGAAGGCTCTGGGACTGGGCGACGACGTGGCGCACAGCTCGATTCGATTTGGATTGGGCCGGTTCAACACCCAGGCCGAAGTGGATTATGTCGCGGACAAGGTCATCGACATTGTAAAGAAGTTGCGCGAGCTTTCGCCGTTGTACGAGATGGTCAAGGAAGGCATTGACCTGACCAAGATTCAGTGGGCGGCACACTAAAAGCTAGTTTTCAGTGGTCAGTTTTCAGTGGTCACCACCGATGAGCCCGAAACTGACAACTGTTGACTGATAACTGATAACTGTTTTTTACGCGGCTTCCCCCGCAGGAGGAGTAATTCATGGCATACAGCGATAAGGTAATCGATCACTACAACAATCCGCGCAATGTGGGCCAACTGGACAAGGCTTCGACCGAGGTCGGTACTGGCCTGGTGGGCGCTCCCGAGTGCGGCGATGTAATGCGGCTTCAGATCCGCGTGAACTCCGAAACGCAGGTCATTGAAGAGGCCAAGTTCAAGACCTTTGGCTGCGGTTCGGCGATTGCGAGCTCCTCGCTGGCTACCGAGTGGATCAAGGGCCGGACAGTGGAAGACGCACTCGCGATCAAGAACACAGATATTGTGAAGGAACTGTCGCTGCCGCCAGTGAAAATTCACTGTTCGGTTCTGGCCGAGGATGCGATTCGCGCGGCCATCGGTGACTGGAAGAAGAAGAACAGCGTTGCGGAGACAGCGAACGCCGCTGCCGTAGCGCACTAAGGGCGAGTCTGTTGCTTTTGAAGGGGCGTAGCCAAAGCCGCGCCCTTTCAGGATGAACGAGCTTTTCCAAGGAACGATGAAAAGGCAATTATGTCGAACATGGTGACAATTGAATCGAAGCCGGCGGAAGGAATGTTTGCGGCTCCGTCGCCGGTAGACTCGAAACCAGCGCAGCCGGCGGCTCCCAGCCAGGGCCTGCAAGTGACCGAGCGCGCCATCAAGCGCATTCGCATCGCTATGGCCAAGGAAGAAATTTCACCCGAGGAAGGCGGCCTGCGCCTGGGCGTTATGGGCGGCGGTTGCTCGGGACTTTCCTATTCAATCAAATTTGACACGCAACCCCGGGAGCGGGATCGCATCTATGACTTCGACGGTGTGCGCGTGTTTGTCGATCCCAAGTCGTTTCTCTACCTGCACGGCATGACACTGGATTACGAGGAGACGCTGATGCGGCAGGGATTCAACTTCATCAATCCGAACTCCACGCGCTCTTGTGGCTGCGGTTCGTCGTTCTCCTCGTAAGTTTGGAGGCTGGGGTTCAGTCATGTTGAAAGTTATCGATTCTGCAGTACCGGTTGCGTGCTGGTCCTGTTCCATTGGCCACAACGACTTCACGTTGTTCTGTCCGCATTGCAGCAAGATTCAGCCCCCTCCCGGCGGAGACTATTTTTCCGTTTTCGGATTGGAACCGCGGCTCAACCTTGATCTTGCCGCTCTGGAGCACGAGTTTCACCGGCTTAGCCGCAAGTTGCATCCCGACCGCTTTGCCCGCGCGCAGGAAAACGAGCGGGAATGGAGCCTGGCCGACACGGCGCTCCTGAACGATGCCTACCGCACCCTCAAAGAGCCTCTTCGCCGCACCGAATACCTGCTGAAGCTTTTGGGAGCGGAGATTGGTTCGGATGCCGGCACAGAGCAGGGTGGCCACGACAAAAAGGATCTCTCCCGCGTCCCCGCCGATCTGCTCGAAGAGGTTTTCGAGTTGAACATGCAGCTTGAAGAGATGCGCATGGCCCGCAAGTTGGGCGAGACAGATCCTGAATTGCAGGTGAGCCTGGAACGGGCAAAGAGAAAGTTTGACGTCCTTCTGAGTGAAGTGGACCAGGACTTGCGTTCGCAGTGGCAGGTATGGGACGAGGGCGACGCAGCGGTGCGCAAAACGGCGCAAAAATTGATGGTGGCCTTGCTGGACCGACGCCGCTACCTCAGCAATCTGGTCCGCGATGTTACAGAGACTCTGGGAGCTTAAAAGGGAGACATGGCGGAAGGACGCGTAGTTGGAATCGATCTGGGAACCACGAATTCCCTGGTCGCTTATATGCAAGGCGATGCGCCGGTAGTGATTCCGGGCGTGGATGGCTCAAACCTGGTGCCGTCGGTCGTGGCGCTCGATCCTATTCCTGCCGGTGGCGGCAGACCCACCGTTACCGTGGGCAACAGCGCCCGCAAGGCGCTTATCCAGACGCCGGAGCGGGTCATCTATTCCGTCAAGCGGCTCATGGGCCGCGGGCTTGAAGAGATTCAGAGCGAGCTGAAGATGTTCCCGTTCCGGCTCGCCGACGACGTGGAAGAAGGCGAAGTTCCGCGCATCACGCTGGGCGAGCTAAAGTTCACGCCGCCTGAGATTTCGGCCTATGTATTGCGTCAGCTCAAGCGCAACGCCGAGCGGTTCTTTGGGGCGCCGGTTACGCAGGCGGTAATCACCGTGCCGGCCTACTTCAACGATGCGCAGCGGCAGGCCACCAAGGATGCGGGCCGCATGGCCGGCCTGGAAGTGCTGCGGCTTGTGAACGAGCCCACCGCGGCTGCGCTGGCCTATGGTCTCGACCGCGCCAAAGCGGGCACCATTGCTGTTTATGATTTCGGCGGCGGCACCTTCGACATTTCCATCCTCAAATTGCGCGATGGCATCTTCGAGGTGCAGTCCACCAATGGCGACACGCATCTGGGCGGCGACGACATCGACAACCTGCTGCTGACCATTGCGCTGGACGAGATCTACGCCGAGCATGGCGTGGACTTGCGTGGGCATCCGGGTGCGGTACAGGCCTTGCGCAAGGCGGCTATCGACGCCAAGATCAGCCTGTCTACTGAGGCTGCCGCGCACTTTGATATCGAGCTTCCCAACGGCGACCGCTACCAGCGCGAGATCCCCCGCGCGGTCTTCGAGTTGCTGATTGAGCCGGTGCTCGAGCGGACAGCCGGCCCCTGCAAACAGGCTCTCGCGGACGCCGGCATCACCCCGGAGCAGATTGATGACGTTGTGATGGTGGGCGGCTCCACGCGTATTCCCGCGGTGCGTCAGTTGGTGGATGGACTCTTCCACCTGTCTGCGCGCGGCAAAAAGCCGCACATTGAATTGAATCCCGACGAAGTGGTTGCATTGGGCGCAGCGGTGCAGGCGGACATCCTGGCCGGAGCTTCGACAGCCACCGAGGAGATGCTGCTGCTGGACGTAACGCCGCTTTCGCTTGGCATTGAGGCCCTGGGCGGCACGGTGGCGCGCATCATTCAGCGCAACTCCACCATTCCCGCATCGGCCACCGAGCACTTTACCACCGGCGTGGACGGGCAGACCAATGTCGCCATCCACGTGGTGCAGGGCGAGCGCGAACTGGCGGCGGATTGCCGGTCTTTGGCGCGCTTCGACCTCAAGGGCATTCCGCCCATGAGCGCCGGGCTGCCGCGCATCGAGGTCAAGTTCCTCATCGACGCCGATGGCATCCTCCATGTCTCCGCACGCGAGCAGCGCAGCGGCAAAGCCGCGGAAATTGAAGTGAAGCCCACCTACGGCTTGACCGACGAGCAGGTCGAGAGCATGATTCTCGATTCTTTCGACCACGCCGAGGACGATTTTGCCAAGCGCCTTTTGATCGAAACGCGCAACGAGGCAGAGACGATTCTTACGGCGGTCGAGCGCGCTCCGCAAAACCCGGCGTGGCAGCTATTGACGGACGAGGAGCGCAGGATCGTTGCCGAGGCCCGCGACCAGCTCAATGCGGTCAAGACCGGCGAAGATCTGACCGCCATTCGCAATGCAACGCTGGCGCTGGACCAGGCGACACGCCGCTTTGCCGAGCTTATGATGGATGCCGCGGTCAGTGGCGCCATCCGGGGCAAAACCATGAGCGCGGCCGGCGAGGAGTTGGGCGAGGCGGTCACTGCGCCTCATGCCATGGCTCCGGCGGAATTCAAGTAACGGCAGGTTAGCCAGTCAGCACCGAAAAGAGTGTCGATTATGAGCGAAGAGACGAAAGCAAGCATTCCCCCCGAAAAGCTGGTGCGCGTCACATTTCTCCCCGAGGGCAGGACGGTGGAGTTCGAGTTTGGCACTATGCCTTACCAGCATCACGGCAAGCCGATGTCGTTTCTCGATGTGGCGGAAAACCATGACGTTTTTCTCGACCACGCGTGCGGCGGCGTCTGCGCCTGCACCACCTGCCACTTGTGGATCAAGGATCAGCAGGGCATCAGCGAGGCGGATGACGATGAACTCGATCGGATGGATATGGCCGCAGACCAGCAGTTGAACTCGCGGCTGGGCTGTCAGGCTGTTATTACCCGTCCTGGCGACTACGTTGTGGAGATTCCCAAGTGGAATCGCAACTACGTCTCCGAAGGCAAGCCGCTCACCCTGGCGGAAGAGAAGTAAAGGAGCGATTCCGATGCCGCGCGAGATTCTGTGGACGGATGCCGAAGAGATCGGCATCCAGTTGCAAGAGAAGTTCCCTGATCTGGACCCCTTGACAGTGCGCTTCACCGACCTGCATCGCTACGTGACGGAACTGGAAGGCTTCGCCGACGACCCCGCGAAATCAAGCGAGGGCCGCCTGGAAGCCATTCAGATGGCCTGGCACGAGGAGTTCGAGGACGCGCAGGAATAAGGCCGCCTGAAACGGACCGGGGCCTTATATGAACTCAACCGAGAAACCAATTTGACGCGCCGCCTGCGCCAGGCGTTGATCAGCCGTTACGAATACATAGCCATGCGGCTCCTGTTCGCAGGCTTCCAGAGCGGCAGCCAACTGAAGGGCGTCAGCTGCGCGAAGAGGGTGCGCCTCAAGCAGTGAGCAGGCTTGGGTAAGGGTGATCGAGGAAGGACTTAACGAAGCCCAGATGTCAGCAAGTTCACGCGCTCTCTTCCTGGCAATCAGTAATTGGTCACGGCCGATGTCGCCCATACGTTCAAGCCGAGTGAGTCCGCTGATGATTTCAACTGGTGTGGCCCACCAGACTACAATTCCCAAATTCTTGTAAAGCGCTCTTGCCCTCGCGGTTTGAGCCTGCAATACGCAAAGTGGGATGAGTGCGCTAGAGTCCCAAAACGCTGCCGGTAAACTCATCGGCCTTCCCGCTCTTCACGCCAGACCTGCTCCATCACTTCCCGAGCGACCATCGGTCCGGGCAGCTCTGGCCACTCCCGCCCTTGAACGCGAGGTGCTTTTGCGGGAGTGAGAATGCCTTTGGCGATTAGCCGCTGGGTCCGCTCGTCATTGTCATTGGCCGGTCCGACAGAGACCAATCGGGCTACTGGGGTGCTGCGGTCCAGAATCAGCACTTCCTCGCCGCGCTTTACGAATGCGATGTGCGCGCTGAGTTTGGCCTTCAACTCGCTGATTTTTACCGTTCTCATGAGATCACTGTAACATAACGTGACCAACTTGGTCACGTTGCGCTTTCGGGATTCCATAGAGCGGGAATGAGCAGAGCCGACCGACTTGATCAACCCTACTCATCTGTTCTCCACTCGTTCCAGCCGAAGGCGCCTTCGAAGTGGACGAACTCCTTCTTTTGTCCCGGCACCAGGTACACGCTGATCGCGTCGAAACGAACCTGCGGCGCAGTCGGCCGCGGCAACTGCCGCACATACTGGCGAGCCAGGCGGCGTAGCGTATTGCGCTTGTGCGTATCGATGGCGACCTCAGCCGGCGTCATGTCATGAGCAGTGCGGGCTTTTACCTCTATAAAGCAGAGCAGGGGCCCCTGCCAGGCGATCAGATCGATATCGCCGGGTTGATCGCCCGACGACCAGCGCCGCGCCACGACGATGTAACCCTTGCGGCGCAGGTAGAAGCAGGCAGCGTCCTCGCCCTTGATGCCAGTCACCAGATGCGCGGGAAGATCCGCGGTTCGGCCGCGCCATTGGGCCACCCGGTCCAGCCCGGCCAGCGTTCGCTCCAGGCAGTTGATCCGCATCTGTGCCAGCCATTGCATCGCACACCATTCTCGCCCGGATGAGCCGGGGGTGCAAATCTCGTCCCCAAGGCAGAGCACGCATCAGGCTCAAGCCATCGCCGCTTCACGTGCGGCGGTCTGCTGGTGTTCCATCTCAACCAACGTTAGCGCCTCCTCGAGAATATCGAGGGCGACAGTGGCCTCGTTTTCGCTGACGATGAGCGGCGGGCACAACCGGATCGAGGTTTCGCCGCAGCCCAGGATCATCAGGCCGCGCTCGAAGGCCAGCGTCTCCACGCGATTGCGCAGGGCGGTGGCCGGCTCGCGGGTGGTCTTGTCCTTCACTAACTCGATGCCGATCATCAGCCCGCGTCCGCGCACATCGCCCACCAGAGGGTGGCTTTGCACCCAGCCGCGAATCCGTTTCAGGATGAACTCGCCCACACGGGCGGCGTTGCCCATGGCTTCCCGTTCGATAATGTCCATCGTGGCCAGTGCCGCCGCAATGCACACAGGATTGCCGCCGAAGGTGGATGCGTGAGAGCCGGGCACCCAGTCCATTACATCTGCACGCGCCATGCAAATACCGAGGGGCATGCCGCTGGCAATTCCCTTGGCCATGCAGACGATATCGGGCTCGACGCCGGAGTGCTCAATGGCCCACCACTTGCCGGTGCGCCCGGCGCCGCACTGCACCTCGTCTGCGACCAGAAGAATGCCGTGGCGCGTGCAAATAGCGCGCAGTTCGCGGAGGAAGTTGGTGGGAGCGACCACGTAGCCGCCCTCCCCCTGGATCGGCTCGACAAAGATTGCGGCCACCTCCTCGGGCGGAAGGATGGTCTTGAAGAGCTTCTCTTCGATGTAGCGCGCGCAGCCCAGGCTGAAGGCTTCCTCGTCCTGCGCTCCGCCGGTGCAGCCGCGGTAGGCATAGGGATAACGGATGTGCGTCACGCCCGGAACCAGCGGCGAGAAGCGGCGCTTCTGCTGCGGCTTGGAGCCGGTGAGCGAAAGGGCGCCCATGGTGCGTCCGTGGAATGCGCCAAAGAACGAAATCACCTGCTGGCGTCCGGTGTGATAGCGAGCCAGCTTCAGTGCGCACTCGACAGCCTCGGCTCCGGAGTTTCCGTAGAAGACCCGGTGCGGGCCGGGCATGGGGGCGATGGCGGAAAGCCGCGCGGCCAGATCCG
>Ga0114951_10003844_pt1 | contig 15191 bp, 11 predicted proteins | sample AM7aDNAmetaG_FD_88677 | JGI IMG/M metagenome (GOLD analysis project Ga0114951, IMG submission 88677) | Freshwater microbial communities from Finland to study Microbial Dark Matter (Phase II) - AM7a DNA metaG | ecosystem: Environmental > Aquatic > Freshwater > Lake | place: Finland: Lake Alinen...
CCGACTTTTTCCATAACGTTGGCGATGAGATCGCCTATCTCTTTATCTTTGGCGGTAATGGTGCCTACCTGGGCGATCTGCTCTTTGCCTTTGACTTCGGTTGAGTTCTTTTTAAGATCATCGATAATGGCCTTGATAGCTTTCTCGATGCCTCTCTTGAGAGCCAGGTTATCGGCGCCGGCGGCGATATTCTTGAATCCGCCGTTGACTAAAGCATGGGCCAGGACGGTGGAAGTGGTGGTGCCGTCACCGACTGCATCGTTGGTCTTGGTAGCAGCTTCTTTAACGAGCTGGGCGCCCATGTTCTCGAAGGCATCCGGAAGCTCGATTTCTTTGGCGATTGTAACACCATCATCTACTACCTGGGGAGCACCCCATTTCTTATCGAGGGCGACTGCATGGCCTTTGGGGCCTAGAGTTACTTTGACTGCGTCTGTCAGGGTATCGATACCCCTTTTAAGGGCGTGTCTTGCTTCTTCACCGAAAATGATCTGTTTTGCCATAACTTATTTTCTCCTTACATTAGTTAGTTATACTTTTTTGGCCAGGATATCGCTCTCGCGAAGGATAATCATCTCGACATCGTCGATCTTGATCTCGGAACCGCCGTATTTGGAGTAAATGACTTTGTCTCCAACTTTGAGGTCAATAGGAATACGCTTGCCGTCATCGGTCATTTTACCTGGGCCCACCGCCACCACTTCACCCTCCTGGGGTTTCTCTTTGGCTGTATCCGGCAGGTAGATCCCACCCTTGGTCATTTCTTCCTTCTGACTGGGTTTGACCACCAGACGGTCAGCTAACGGTTGTAACTTGGCTACCATACTTTATCCTCCTGATTAAGTTTTCTTCTCTTTTCAATATATTAGCAGTCTAACCCCTAGACTGCTAAGAATAATAATAGCGTATATATCCACAGCGTGCAAATCGGTCCAGAGACGGATTAAGAAAATTCGGGGCGAAAAAAGCAGGCTACAGCTTATAATGTCGCTGAAAGGGCCTCATCAGTTTATCTTCATCCATAAAAGCACCAAATTAGGGACATATTGAGTTTCTTAATCAGTCATCAGAAACTACTTTGACAAACCTATATATTCTAATCGAATGGGAGTGGATATTCAAATTATTTTGACCTGTTTATCCTGAATTGTGTAAAATACCGACATGGGCAAGAAGTATCAGGCAGATAAACCGAGATGGGAGAGCCAGAGCATTCAGTCCTTAAGAAAGCACCTGGGAATGTCTCAGCAGGCCATGGCCGAGAGCCTGGGTGTACGGCAGCAGACCATCAGCGATTGGGAGACGGGCATGTATGAACCGCGGGGCGCTTCAGTTACACTTCTCTCAATTGTGGCTGAAAAAGCCGATTTCAAGTATACAGCGAAGACGACCTAGAACGATTTTAACCGCTATCCTTTTTTAATCTTCATAAAAAAACATTAGCGGGTAAATTGCTTGACAGGTACACGGAAACGTGTAACAATAAGGAAAGTTTTAAGGCGATAATACATGGATGTTTCCGAGAGTGAAGTTGTGCGGGTTTGGCTCAAGCAGATGGAGACACAACGCAAAGTAGTCACCACTGACGGCCAGTCAGTTGATGTAATCTATGTCGGGCGATTTAATGACAGCAGCGGAGGCGATTTTCGTGACGCGGTAGTTTCAGTCGGCGATAATGTCAATCAAGGCTGCATTGAAATTCACAGCTGTACCTCTGGTTGGGAAACCCACGGGCATAGCCGGGACCCCAAATACAATAAAGTTGTCCTGCATGTTGCCTGGCGGCAGGACAACTGCAGCAAGACCCGTTTGGAAGACGGGAGGATCATCCCCACAGTGGTGCTGGACAAAGACCCGGGTTCTATGGCAGAGGAGGTAGAACGGGTTTTGCCTTGCCAAGGAATACAGTCCTTTAGGCTGGCTGCCTGTTTGGAAAGGTTAGGCAAGAGCAGGCTGGAGGAAAAGGCAGAACGTTTCCGGGTGGATATTCAGACGATGGAGGCTGAACAGGCCTTGTTTGCGGGACTTTTGGAAGCCCTGGGATATTCTAAAAACAAAGGGCCTTTTTTGGAGTTGGCCCGCCGGATGCCGCTGAAGATCTTTAGTTCAATGGCGAGAGATGGAGAGGGTTTACTGAATGTCCAGGCGCGGTTATTAGGACAGGCCGGCCTGTTGCCTGCGCAGCGAGAGTTAGATTGTACCAGCGAGGATTATATACAGGAGCTGGAGAAGATCTGGATAAAGTGTGTACCTGTTCAGGCTATGTCCCACCGGGAATGGGACCTTTTCAAAGTAAGGCCGGGTAATTATCCTGTAAGGCGCATAATCGCTCTAGCCAGTCTGATAATACGTTTTCGAAGATATGGCTGGGTAGAGACCTGGCGCAGGGTTTTAGGAAAACTGACTTGCCAGGAAAGCCAGGTTGATCTGCTGCCATTACTTATGGTGAGGTCAGAGGGATACTGGTCCAGCCATTATGATTTTTCTACGATTCAAGCCAAGAACGGGAGATGGCTATTAGGCAGGGAACGGGCGACCGAGATAGTAGTCAATGTGGTTTTACCCTATTTCATAGCCTGGAGCAGGCTGCAGGGTGAGAAGGTTTTAACCAGCGCGCTGGAGAAACTTTATTACCGGTATCCGCCTTGCGAGATTAATTCCATACAAAAGCATATGCTAGGACAGCTAAAAAGCGGAAAGAGTCTGGTGAATACCGCTCTGCGGCAGCAGGGCCTGCTGCACCTGTACAAGGCTTTTTGTACGCAGGGCCGGTGCGTTGAATGCTGGCTAACAGGCGATTATAAAATAACACCTGTGGCCGTCAATCCTCTCCAAGAAATGACCTGAATTCCAAATTCGGTTTGTTCCACCATTTCAGGGCTTTGGAAGCTGGTTACCGAAGTATATTTTGGTGTGCGGGTAAGGTATATCGATTTTTTCTTGATCAAAAGCCTTCTTAATGCGCAGACGCAATTCACCGGCAACTTCCCACTGGCGCGAAGGCCGGGTTTCGGCCATTACTTTGATATCTATACCAGAATCTCCCAGTTTGTCCACACGCAGCGCGCGCGGAGCGCTGGTGATGAAGGCTCCCCAGACCGGGTCTTCTACCATCTCTTTGCCAACCCGGTTAATAACCGCCATGGTTTTTTCCAGATCGGTGCCATAATCCACTGAGACGTTCAGATTGACTCTGGACCACTGTTTAGTCGAGTTGCTGGAAACCCGGATTTCACCATTAGGCACCACGTGATAGACGCCATCCATATCCCTCAAGACGGTGCGTCTGAGGTTGATTTCTTCTACTACACCTGACTCCCCGGCAATCTTGATGACATCTCCTTTGCGGTACTGGTTTTCCATGATGATAAATAAGCCGGAAATGATGTCCTTTACCAGGGATTGCGCACCAAAACCGATGGCCAAACCGATGACCCCGGCGCCTGTCAGGATAGCTGTAACATTGATGCCTATCTCGGTCAAAAGCATCAGGATGAACATGAAGATGATGACAATCTGGATGGTAGTCACAATGACGCCGACCAGTGTGTCTGAACGTTTTTTGAGCTCCTCTTCAGTCTGTTCGGCGCGGGCGTTGCGGACCGCTTTTTCTATCACGCGAGGAATTATCAGAACAGACAATAAAAGCAGCAAAACTATGATTATGGTTAAAATGGCTATTTTAATGCCGTGCGAGAATAACCAGTCATTGACAGTTGCTGAACTGTAGCCCAGCATATCTAACACCAGGATAATAGTCAGCACAGAGCCAACGATGGGAGTACCCGAGATGAGAGTACCCATGATGATATCATCCAGTGAACTAGAGGTAGCCGCACAAATCTCCTTCTGATACCACTTGAAGACAGCCATGATCACCATGATGATGGTATAGATACCGATAGCCGTATATAGAACAGGAATGATCTTGTTCTCCAGTCCCATCCAACTCTCGGGCGTTACGGCCAGTTTATAGGCGCTGAAAATACCTATCCAGACACACCACAAAATGGTAGGAATACGTGTTTCATGCACCATAATATCGTCGAAGCAGGTAACGGTTTTTTCAGCCACCTTGCGAATATATCTATAAAGATAATGTCTCAGGATAAACAGAACTATCATGATGACGATACCGCTGATGATAGGCAGCCACAGGCTTTTGAAGGTTTCCAGGTTGAACAACTGTCCCAGTTCCATCGTTTTTACCTCTTTAAAAATATAGTATTAATGATAAATATTTGTGGGCTTCAAAGCAAGTTTTATTACGATGTGAAAAATAATTACAGGGTTGAAAGACTTGCGGGGCAAAGCCAGGATGCACCCAATATTGTGATTAATTTGTGATTAATTTGTGAATATTCGTGAGTCTTTTATGACAACTCGTCTATACAATCGTTTAGAATCGGTTGAAGTTGAAAGTTGAGTAGGGTTGTACCTAGTCAATCGTAAATAAATGCTTGAAATGGCAGTGGCAAACTGGTAGCTAAAGCTCACTTCAAGCTCGAATATTATTAATAACATAGATATTAGATCCTTGCTGACCAAAGTACTAGTAGCCTTGGTGACTAAGGTAATCTGACCGCGATGGCGAATAAACGCTTGATAATACCATCTCATATGACCTTTTAGTAGTTGACTTAGAGCAAGTTATTAAGTCACTTTCGAAAAGAAGGGAGGGCCAGTTAATGAAATACCCCATCGTGAAATCTGAGACGGACCGCAGTTGGTTGAAATACTGCGGATTTCTGGATTTAAGCGTGAACCAATTCATGTCTATACAGGAGTCTTTACTGCTTCAGCAGATCGGCAAGATGGCAGGCAGCCGGCTGGGACAAAAAATTATGGGCCGCAATATTCCCCAAAACATGAATGAATTCCGGCGGTTAGTCCCTCTGACCAGATACGAAGATTATTTACCTGAGCTTGAAAAGCAAGACGAGAGCGCATTATCCGGAAAACCGGTAGGCTGGGCGCAGACTTTCGGCGGTTCAATCGCATTTCGTAAAGTGCCCATCACAGAGGAAGCTAACAAAAAACAGCTTGAGCATTTGATGGGGGCTTTTATACTGGCCTGTTCAAAAGGCAGAGGCCAGAGCAGCGTGGCTGAGAATGACCGTGTACTTTTCAACGTGGCGCCTAAACCCTATCTTTCAGGATTTCTGGCTTCAGGCGCCTCCAAGTCTTTCAATATGCGGCCGATCATCCCTTCCGATGATCACGACAATCTGGAATTCAGAGAGAAAATGACCCGAGGATTTGAATGTTCACTGCGCACAGGCATGGACATTCTGGTAGCTATGACCAGCGTGCTGGTTAAAACCGGAGTTGAATTCGATAATCGTTCCAAGAGCGGCGGGATTTCCAAACATTTAGGGCACCCTGGCGAATTTTACCGGGTGGCGAGGGCTTACCTGAAAAGCAAGTTGGAAAAGCGCCAAATGCTGCCCAAGGACATCTGGCCGCTGAAAGCCTTAATTTGCTGGGGCATCGACACTGATGCCTATGCCGAACAGGTCTACAAATATTGGGGGGCATATCCCTACCAGTTCCATGCCTGTACTGAAGCTGGCATCATGGCAGTGCAGAGCTGGACCCGCAAAGGCATGACCTTTATACCCAACTCTAATTTTTATGAATTTATTCCTGAGGACGAATGGACGCGTTCCCGCGAGGATGTGTTTTACATGCCCAAAACCGTGCTTTTATCCGAGGTAAAGCCCGGAGAACGTTATGAACTGGTGATATCCAGTTTCCACGGAATGCCCTTTATACGCTACAGGCTGGGGCATTTGATCAAGATCCGTGATCTGAGAGACAGCGAAGCCGGCATCAACCTGCCACAGATGGTCTTTGAGAGCCGGGCAGATGATCTGATTGATGTAGCTGGGTTTACCCGGATTTGTGAAAAAACCATTTTAAAGGCTATTTCAGCCGCAGATATCCAATATGAGGATTGGGTTGCCCGCAAGGAAACTATAGAAGGCAAACCTGCTTTACATATTTATCTTGAAACCACTACAGAGTCACAACCGCGAGAATTAGCGGATGCCATACACAGTGAACTAGTCAAGTTGGATGTGGGTTACCGGGACCTGGCCGGGATGATGGAGATTTATCCTTTGCAAGTGACAGTTTTAAAGCCCGGAAGCTTTACCAACTATTTCCGGGTCAGGCATAAGGCCGGATATGAACTGGCGATGCAGCGCCCCCTCAGGATGAACGCGCTGGAAAATGATATCCAGGAATTGACGGGTTCAGGAGCTAAAACGTTGGCGCCCACCAGATAAAAGGGCTGCCCAGGAAACCAGGAGACATAGTTGAGTCTGTATCTTATTTTACCAGTAATTGAATTTATTTTTTGCGTAGCACTGCTGTCGCTGCTGATTATAAAAGGCAGGCACGATGTTGCTCGCGTCCCCTTCGGCATCTTTCTGGGCTTTATGGCCACCTGGGGAATCTTCATTTTCATGATGCGGGCAGCCCCCGATTTGAGTCAGGCGGCCTTTTGGGAAAATTTTGTCTTCGGTTCTATTTTAAGCGCGGCGTTGTCTTTCTACTGGTTCACATGTGCCGTTACCGGCTCCCGGGGTTCCAGGAAACTCCTGGTAACTCTGCTGGCGGCTACGATTATTGTAATCTCTTTAATTCCCACCGGCTTGATTTTCAGTAGTATGCAACAGATGTGGTACGGCAAAGCGCCGGTGATAGCCCCGCTTTTCCCGCTTTATGTTCTGTGCGTCTATGTTCCGATCGCGCTGGGCATGGCAGCCCTGATCAAGAACTTCCGGCGCACCCGCGACGTGGATGAGAGAATTCGCAACCAGTATATAGTGGCAGGTATAGTGGCCATGTTCATAGGAGGCACTTCGGATTATCTACCGGTGCTGGGAATAGGCATATACCCGCTGGGCATCATCGGCAATATCGGTTTTTGCATTCTGGCCACCATTGCCATGTTGAAATACGGCCTGATGGAAATACGGGTAGTGCTGCGCAAGGGCGCTTCCTACTCTTTAATCAGCATGTTTATTTTTGGTGTTTTTGGCAGCTTCATCCTGCTACTGACCACAACCTTTCAAAATAAGATCAATCCCCTTTCACAGGCCCTGGCGATTACCGGAGTGTTCTTGATCGCCGCCATTTTCCAACCTTTACTTTCAAGATTACAGAATGTGGTAGATAAGTGGTTCTTCCGTCAGAGATACGATTACCTGCAGGCTTTGAAAAGATTCGCCATGGACAAAGAGGGTGACCTGGATTTAGACCAGCTTTCGGCAACCCTGGTGACCACGGTGGCTAACAGCATGCAGAGCCAGGGGGTCTATCTTCTATTACCTTCCGCTCACACCCGGGATTTTACTACTGTGGCCTTCAGCGGCAATAATACCCAGTCAAACATTTCTTTCTCATCCAGCGCTCCGCTGGCCATCACCATGAAATACCAGGACAGTATCGTGGACAGCAATGACATGGACGTTATTCCCGCTCTCAGCAACCTGGCGGAGAATGACCGTAAGCTTATCCTGGACAACTGCATTGAGCTGCTGATGCCCTTAAGAAACGAGGGGCAGTTTGTGGGTATGCTGCTGCTCAGCCGGAAGATAACAGGGGAACCCTTTGCCAATGAAGACAAACAGCTCCTGCAGTCGCTCTCAGACAACATAGCTGTCCGGATTGACAACGCCAGCCGCTACAACAGTATTATGCAAGCTCACACTGATTTGCAACGCACTATGGAGGGCGTCATTTCCGCAGTTTCGGCAGTGGTGGAATCCCGCGATCCCTATACGGCTGGACACCAGAGACGGGTGGCTGAGTTGGCCCGCGCTATTGCAGCAGGCATGGGGTTATCCGAATTCCAACAGAAAGGCATGCATATAATCGGCCTTCTGCACGATGTAGGCAAGATCGCGGTGCCGGCTGAGATCCTGAGCAAGCCCGGTAAAATCAATCAATATGAATTTAATATCATCAAGAACCATTCGCAGGTGGGTTTCGATATCCTGGAAAAAGTGGAGTTCCCCTGGCCGGTAGCCAAGGCAATTTTACAGCACCATGAAAGGCTCGATGGTTCAGGCTATCCTTACGGTCTGGGCAAGCAGGAAATAATATTGGAAGCCAAAATCTTAAGTGTGGCAGATGTGGTGGAAGCCATGTCCTCCCACCGGCCTTACCGGCCCGCTCTGGGATTGCAGAGCGCGCTAAAAGAGATCCAGAAGCTGAGTGGAGTTATTTATGATCGCGAAGTGGTGGATGCCTGCCTGAAATTATTGCAAAGCGGCGACTTCGCCTTTGAACAATTGATGTCTGCAGCTAACCCCCAAGAAGCTGTCATGAGCAAATAAAATAAAGAAAAAATAGGAGGTAAAAATGAAAAAGGTTCTGTTACTCGGCATCATCCTGGCACTGGCACTTACTCTAATTATGCCATCAGTGGCGATGGCAGCCCAACCAACGGCTTTTTCGGCTTCCGGTAAGTTTACCTCTATCGATGAGGGGAATGTGAGCGTACTTGGATTCGATGAGGTTTATCAAGTTCCGATTTTTCAAGTGCAGGATCGCCATATTCAAGGTGAATTTGCACGTAGCGTCAAAGGTGAATCCAACCGCGTTAATGGTCCCTTTACCATAACCTATGATGCAGTGGTAAATGGCTATCAAATTGGCACTTTTTCAGGTGTTTTAGCTGCAAAATCAGCAACCTTTACAGTTCAAGGTATATCTTATGGAATAACAGGGTTTGATGCTAGCAAGGGGTATCGCGTTGATTTGGGAGGAACATGGACCGGGACTCATGGAATTAAAGGAGAAGGTACTTTTACTGCCTGGTTTTATTTTATTCCAGACGGACTCCATATTGGTTCTCTTACGGACAGCTCCTTTACAATGACCGGTAATTATGACAGATAACTGAATTAGGTGAATTCGTAAAAAAGAAGGAGAGGCATCGCCTCTCCTTCTTTTTTGTCCTTGAATCTGTTAGTTCTAGGTTCCCAGTCGGTTAAACTGGCTGAAGGCAGTCAGTAGACGGGTGCGCTGAACTTCCATCTGGGTGACCAGTCCCACCAGGTCTCTCAGTCTTTCGCTGTTGCGGTAGTTGCGGCGCAGCTTTAAGTGTAACGCACGCAAAGGCTGGATTTCAGCATCCCCGTTGGCTTTGACCAGCAATCCTCCAAAGGAGGTATTCTGATCGCCGTAAAGCCCCATAACAACCGGCTCTTCACCGGCAGCGCTTTCAGTTTTGATGCTGTAATCGCGATCGGAAGGCTCACGCAGGTTTTTACCCTGGAACCAGGCCACCCCGTCTGCGTAGATAGCCGTAATATAGGTCCAACCATCGTTAGCCATAAAATCCCAGGTGATTTCGGCGCTGGTATCATGGTAGATGTCCTGCAAGACCTGAATGGCGCTGGAGGCTGAATGATTGATAGCATCCACGTAAGCCGTGAGGTCCTGCATAATTTGCTGCCCTTCCAGTAAAGCCTGCAGGTCGATGAAGGTGGGGTGCCGCATCCAGGCTGGTTCATAATGAACCTGGATCTCGCCCTTCAGCAACTGGGAGTAAAGGGCTGGTGAGGCCGCCAGACCGGTGTTGTTCTCCGCCATGTCAATCAGCCAACCGGTATTGGAATCAGGCTGAGGCAAGGGCAGCGATTTAGCGAAATCAATAATCGTTTTCAATCTAACCTGATCTTCAGCAGAGAGTGTTTTAGCGCCTTTGGGCTGCGCTGGGGCCTGAGGCAAGGCCAATCTCCAGGGCAGTGCCCGTTTATCACCTTCAAGTTGACGGTATTCGGCGTTAATAATCTCAGGAATAACTATTTCTGGCGATGTGAAAGACCCGGCGGCAGGTGCAGTCTGGCGTTTCTTAATTACTTTGGTAAACAGGAAGTACAGGCCAACCGCTAAAACTGCTATTACCAGGACTAACAACAAGTAGAAAAGGACCGGTGACATCAGGCCAGACTTAAGATACTGGGGCTGTGACCAGGGGCTTTCATTCGAAGCGGTATCAACGGCCTTGACCCTCCAGTAATAATCGCCTTTGGGCAGCGCCTCTGATTTGCTCAAGGTGTACTTGTTAATGGTCAACCCGGTTTTTTCTACCACGGGATTGGAAAAATCAGAATTGCTGTCCAGTTGGAAAGTATAGGTGACGGGACTGCTGGCCGTGACCTTTGCCCAGGTAAATGTAGGTGTCACACTGCCTATAAACCCGACTTGTTCGCCATCCAGAGGTCCCGAGGGTTTGGGCAGGGGTGGGGGATTGCCGTTGATAGTAAAGGTCAGTTCTACAGCATTGGTGCCGTCGCTGACTCTTACCACATGGTCGCCAGAGAGCGATTTTTCAGGAATATTAAAAGTTTTGTTGATATTTCCGTTATTATCTGAGGTACCTTTGGGAAGAACGTTGAGAGGATTGTCATCAAAAGTAAATTGAAGGCTGCTGTTGGCGATAAAACCGCTGCCAGTGACAACGACCTTGGTACCTACTGTTCCGTTATCCGGAGAAATAGCAACAGCGGGCTTGACTTTAAAACTCAAGGTATTGATGTTCAGTTCCTGGACGCTGGCCCCCGTGATTTTGATAGTATGATTGCCAAAGGCCGAGGGCGGAACGGTAAAAGAATACGTCCAGACCCCGGCTGTGCTGGCCTTAATTCCAGTGGCGACTTCCTGATCTTCATATGTAATAGAGATGTCCTTCAGGCCAGGGGCAAAACCGGAACCGCTGACCGTGAGTTTGCTGCCGATAGGCGCACTGGGGATATCCAGGCTGACGCTGGGCAGTGTCGTGAAAGCTTGAACCGGAACGGCGGAGGCCTTGGTGGTGGCTCCGGAAGCACCGATATTGTGATCTCCCCCCGTGGAAGCCGGCACGACAAAGCTGGTCGTCCAGGTTCCGGTGGGACCGGCAGTGATATTGGAGGCTACGGTAGTTGCATCGAAAGTAACAACGATAGTTTTCTCTCCGGCAGCGAAACCGGCGCCGGAGACGGCGATATTGGTCCCTGCCGTTCCACTGGATTTATTAATTGAAATACCGGCGCCGACTGTAAAAGTTAAATCAGCGCCGCCGGAACTGGTGCTCGTTCCCCGGGCGTTGATTTTGTGGGGGCCGGCTGATGAGTTGTAGGGGGGGGTAGTCGGTACGATAAGGGTAGACGTCCAGGCGCCGTTCGACCCGGCGTTGGTGGAATTTCCGATGGAGGCGCCGTCCCAGGTGACATATATGCCCATTTCATTGGCGATAAACCCTGCGCCGGTGATAGTAGTTTGAGTACCGGGCGGGCCGCTGTTTACACTGATGGTCATTCCAGCAGAAACAGAAAAAGTCTTATCTGTAATTTCGGTGGATTTGGTGATTGAACCGTAGGCATCTATGGTGTGGGTGCCGCCGGCGATAGGAGGCACGTTAAAAGTGACGGTCCAGACTCCGGAAGAACTGGCAGTGGCAGTGTTGCCCACCGGGTTGCCGTCAATAGTCACTACAATGCTGCCTTCATTGGCCACGAAACCCGAGCCGCTGACAGTCAGCGAAGACCCGGCAGCGCCGGAGGTCTTATTAACATTAATGGCGGCATTTGAGATGGTTTTAAAGTTAATATCTACTTCGTGAACCGTAGCCTCGGAGTCCGTAACCGCCATAGTGTGGTCGCCGCTAGAAATGGCAGGCACAGTGAATGTAGAAGTCCAAGTTCCATTTGCGTCCGAAACGATTACCGTAGAAGTGGATATTTCTATTTGATCAAAACTGATATGGATTCCGCTATTAGCGGCAAAGCCCTTACCGCTGATGGGAATGGGAATGCTGCTACCACCAACGGCTGAGGTTTTCCCGGGAGATATGCTTGGAATGATGGTAAATATTTTGGAAATGTTTGAAGTCCCAGCAGCAGACCTTGTAATAAGTATTTCATATTGCCCTGCAGGTTTTTCAGGGACGTTAAAACCAAAAGAACAATTTCCGCTACTATCTACAGTTTGAGTATCTATACCATTACCTTGAAATTTCAAAGTAATTTCCTCTGCAGTGGGAGTGGTAACAAAACCGGAACAATCGACCGTTACCCAGGACCCGACCGTTCCTTTTAGCGTCGAGGGTGTTACCGATACACTTGCTGCTAAGACTGGAATCCAAAAAGAAATAACGACAATCAATCCTAGAATAAAGATGGTGGAAAAATATTTGAAAAGTCTTCGCATCAACGCGAACCTCCTATCCTATACCAGTTCTAACACTATTTATCTAATAGTAGTTTAGTTGTCAGAATTATAGCTTAAACCGTCGCGTTATTCAACACGCTTGAACTCGCTCAAGAATCGATAATAGAAGCCGGGTTATTTTGTGCTGAGGTGACCTGCGTCTTTATAGTTAATCTAAGAATTAAAAAGCAGGCAGTTGACAGCGTGATATAAACGCGATGAAAGTGCTCAAATGAGGCCGGGTTAAAACGCTATTGACAAAGCTGAACGATGGGTGATATAGTTATGAAGGTTTCTGAATTGTCCCTCAGCCAAAGTATCACATAGATAAACTAGTTGGGGGTTTTAAAATCCTAATTTTAACCCCAACGGGTGGTGTTGACAAAAAAACAGAAACCTGATAGTATTATGAAGTTGTCTTAAAAAAGACACATGAACCTTAACAACTGGATAGCGGAAGGAAGTTTTTCTAGCAAACAATTATCAAGAATTAAAGAGCACAATAAACACTTCAATTATTTGGAGAGTTTGATCCCGGCTCAGGATAAACGCTAGCGGTGTGCATTATGCATGCAAGTCGAACGGTTTATCGCGAGATAAACAGTGGCAAACGGCTGAATAACACGTAAGCAACCTGTCGCAAAGTGGGGAATAATTCGCCGAAAGGTGGACTAATACCGCATGTGGTAGTGGGGGTAGGTTCCCATTACTAAAGCCTTCGGGCGCTTTGTGAGGGGCTTGCGTCCTATCAGGTAGTTGGTGGGGTAACGGCTCACCAAGCCGACGACGGGTAGCTGGTCTGAGAGGATGTCCAGCCAGACGGGGACTGAGACACGGCCCCGACTCCTACGGGAGGCAGCAGCAAGGAATTTTGCGCAATGGGCGAAAGCCTGACGCAGCAACACCGCGTGAGGGAAGAAGGCCTTCGGGTTGTAAACCTCTTTTGTCAGGGAAGAATAATGACGGTACCTGGCGAATAAGTCACGGCTAACTACGTGCCAGCAGCTGCGGTAATACGTAGGTGGCAAGCGTTATCCGGATTCACTGGGCGTAAAGAGCGCGTAGGTGGTCTTTCAAGTCAGATGTTAAATTTCTCGGCTCAACTGGGAAAAGTCATCTGATACTGTTGGACTTGAGGGTGGTAGAAGGAGGTGGAATTCCCGGTGTAGTGGTGAAATGCGTAGATATCGGGAGGAACACCAGTGGCGAAAGCGGCCTCCTAGGCCATTCCTGACACTGAGGCGCGAAAGCGTGGGGAGCGAACAGGATCAGATACCCTGGTAGTCCACGCCCTAAACTGTGGAAACTAGGTACAGGGAGTATCGACCCTTCCTGCGCCGTAGCTAACGCGTTAAGTTTCCCGCCTGGGGACTACGGTCGCAAGACTAAAACTCAAAGGAATTGACGGGGGCCCGCACAAGCAGCGGAGCGTGTGGTTTAATTCGATGCAACACGAAGAACCTTACCAAGGCTTGACATGCTGGAAGTAGTGAAACGAAAGTTTAACCAACTGTTAAATCAGTAGCCTGCACAGGTGCTGCATGGCTGTCGTCAGCTCGTGCCGTGAGGTGTTGGGTTAAGTCCCCCAACGAGCGTAACCCTCGTTGCCAGTTATTTTCTCTGGCGAGACTGCCCCGCAAAACGGGGAGGAAGGTGGGGATGACGTCAAGTCAGCACGGCCCTTATGCCTTGGGCTACACACACGCTACAATGGACGGTACAATGGGAAGCAAGGGAGCGATTCGGAGCTAATCCAAAAAGCCGTTCTCAGTTCGGATTGTAGGCTGAAACCCGCCTGCATGAAGTCGGAGTTGCTAGTAAACGCAAGTCAGCAAATTGCGTTGAATACGTTCTCGGGCCTTGTACACACCGCCCGTCACGTCATGAAAGCCGGTAACACTTGAAGTCGATGAGCTAACTTTAGCAATAGAGAGGCAGTCGCCGAGGGTGGGACTGGTAATTGGGACGAAGTCGTAACAAGGTAGCCGTAGCGGAAGCTGCGGCTGGATCACCTCCTTTTAGGGAGATGAAATTGGTGTGAGCCAACTTTCTCCAAGATCGATACTTATTAAGCAATTAGTAAGTGGTTCTTCCTTCCGCTATCCAGGGGTTAAGGTTAAATTTTCTGGTTGACCGCGGGGTGGAGCAGTGGCAGCTCGTCGGGCTCATAACCCGAAGGTCGTTGGTTCAAATCCAACCCCCGCTACCAAACTAAACGAACATAAAGCCCTCGATATATTTCTTAAATCGGGGGCTTTAATATTTTTTCCTGATGAGTGCCATGCATGGACAATTATTTCAAGCGTGTGCTATATTGACCATATGAAAGTTGTTGAATTGATTCCAGTTTTACAGATGGCTGTTGGCCCGGCGGTGCTGATTTCCGGCGTAGGCTTGCTCATACTCTCGCTGACCAACCGCCTTGGGCGTGTGGTGGATAGAGGGCGGATTTTGGCACGCGAATTGCGCGAATCTCCTCAATCCAAAAATAGTAGCGTCGCGACCCAGCTTGACATACTTTCCCGCAGGGCTGCCCTTTTGCAGCGGGCCATTATCTTTGCAGTATTGTGTGTGCTGTTGGCTGCTGTTCTAATCATCACACTGTTTTTCACCGCTGCCCTGAAAATTGAAGATGTTTGGCTGATCGGCGGCTTGTTTGTGGGCGCGCTGGGGTCGTTGATAGTTTCCTTGACGGCCTTCCTGCAAGAATTGAATAAATCACTGACCGCGTTCAAACTGGATGTACAAAGATAATGCAGCAGGTATGGAAAAGAACTCAGCGGATTTAATGGTGGACCGGGTTGGTTTAAAGATTACTGAAAGACAGTTATGAGGATAGAAATATCAAAGCAACCAAGTTCGGAAAACCATCATAAAGGCTGCATGGTTCCTTGACGCAGACGATCCCGATTGGTCTCCTTTGCAACGATCTGGGGAGTTTTCTCAGCAAGGACTTCATAGTCATTCGTTAATTGAGACAA
>Ga0114951_10003846_pt1 | contig 15185 bp, 16 predicted proteins | sample AM7aDNAmetaG_FD_88677 | JGI IMG/M metagenome (GOLD analysis project Ga0114951, IMG submission 88677) | Freshwater microbial communities from Finland to study Microbial Dark Matter (Phase II) - AM7a DNA metaG | ecosystem: Environmental > Aquatic > Freshwater > Lake | place: Finland: Lake Alinen...
GAGGTATTCCTCTAGGTGCGCCCGAAGCACCTCTTTTCTGGTTTCCATAGTCATAGGCGGCTATGGTACCCGAATTACTATCTATCCGTACAGGTTGGGTGACATTAATTGTTATCTATAACGCATCTTTGACATCGCCCACCCATACTCCTAGTATGAGATCAGGGTTCGTGTTCGCGATTCCCTGTAATCAGAGAAAAACAATCAAATGGGAAACATTGAAAACAAGGGTGCCTGCGGCTCCGACTGCGGCTGTTCATGCGATGAAGAATGGAACGACGATCTGTTCTTTCCGCTTATCGGGGAAGAAATCCCGAATTTTGAAGGACAGATCTTTCATGAGGAATCATTCAAGGATGTGCAACTGACCGACTATCGTGGAAAATGGCTGATTCTCTTCTTCTATCCGGCGGATTTCACCTTCGTTTGCCCGACGGAGCTCGAGGACCTTGCCGAACAGTACGCGACGTTCAAAGAACTCGGGGCGGAAATTCTTTCCATCAGCACCGATACGGTATATGTCCACAAGGCTTGGCATGATCATTCGGATGCCGTGCGGAAGGTCACCTACCCGATGTTCGCCGATCCGACTGGGGAACTGTCCCGCATGTTCGGAACGTACATTGAGGACGAGGGGATTTCACTTCGCGGAACGTTCATCATCGATCCGGACGGCGTCTTGCAGTCGGTAGAGATGAACTCCAACGCGATAGGACGGAACTCCGGGGAGCTGTTGCGAAAGCTTCGCGCGGCGCAATTCGTGCGCGAGAACGGAGGAGAGGTCTGCCCGGCCAAATGGACGAAGAAGGGGGATAAAACGCTTACGCCGGGAATCGATCTCGTCGGAAAAATCTGATGTTCTTCCATTACCTCGACAAAAACAGGTTATCTTGATTCGTAACAACCAAGAGTATGTATGAAAAACAGGATTTCTCGGGTATTCTCGGCACACAAGGATTCTCGAACGAGCTTCTTTCAGATCATTTCACATTGTACGAGGGATATGTGAAAAATGTGAATGGACTCTTGGAAAAACTATCAACGACAGGCGCCAACACGCCAGAAGGAGCGGAGCTCCGTCGACGATTCGGCTGGGAATGGAACGGGATGCGTCTTCATGAACTGTACTTCGGGAATATCACAAAGACGACATCAGACCTACCGGAAGGCCTGTTAAAGGAACGGCTTATCGCAGAATATGGGAGTTTCGAAACCTGGGAACAGGATTTCCGCGCCACTGGCGCAATGCGAGGCATCGGCTGGGTCGTCCTTTCCGAGGACAAGCAAAGCGGAGGCCTTTTGAACACATGGATAAACGAACATGATGGGGGGCACCTTGCTGGTGCGACGCCTCTTCTCGTCATGGACGTTTTCGAACACGCCTATATCCGTGACTACGGTATCAAACGTGCGGACTATATAGATGCTTTCATGAAATCAATCGATTGGGAAACGGTGGAAACGAGACTCTCATAAGGAGCTCATCCTTCCCGCGGCTTTTTTTTCGACATCGTAAGCAATATGAGATGGCCGGAAAGATTCCGGTCATCTTTTCTTCATGATATCAATCATGCTATATTGGAGAAAAGAAACCGACCTTTCCTTATGAAACGAATTTCTCCGATTCTCGTCGCCCTCGTACTCGGGTTGTTCTTCACGCCCGTCTCTCCAGCACTAGCAGCTTGTGCAGGGTCATGCTCACCTACCTGCGTTGCGAGCACCGAGACGCAGTCCGGCGTGTGCACTACGGCCAACGGCGATTCCGTGAACAATACGACTACGGACCCGTGGCTTTGTTGCATACCAAGACAGACATCCGGATCGTCCACTACCCCAATAGGAGCAAGCGCTTCTGCCGGATCGTCCGCGCCATCTACTACCAATGGTTCGGTCTCCTATATCCCACTTGAGGCGATTCCCGGCGTCAGCAATGCGTCCGATCTTCCGTCATACATAACAGGCCTCTATAAGTTCGGCCTCTGGGCGGTCGGCATCGCGGCGATGTTCATGATCACCATCGGTGGGGCGATGTACCTCACAAGCGCAGGAAACACCTCTGCGACAGGAAATGCAAAGAACGTCATCACGGATGCTATCATCGGTCTCATCCTCGCCATCGGCGCTTGGTTTCTCCTTAATTTCATCAATCCAAGCATATTGAACGGGGACCTGAGTATCTTCAGTACGATGACGGTAACTGGAGGGACGAGTTCTGCGGACAGCTCTACTGCTGAAGACACTGGAACGTCGACGAACCCGACTGGCAGCACCACTTGTTCCAACTGCACAAGCATCCCATCAAGCGTTCCAAATAAGGGATGTTCTCCACCGGCATCCGGATATACCGCCGGAACCTGTCAGTTAAATAGTGATCTTCTTGCAAAGATTCAGAACATAAGCATAACCGGATGGAGAATAACAGAATCCTATCCGCCCACGGTCACTCATCTGTCCTCATGCCATAAAAACGGCACCTGTGCGGATCTGAACAACTCTGGCGGTGCGACTGATCCCGCGACCATCAAGGGTTACTATGATGCATTTAAGGCGGCTGGGCTGAACGTCTTGTATGAAAGCAATAATTGCGCCCCATACACCGCCGTCGGCGTCACGAACTGCAAATCGTATCCGACCATGACGAATGCCTCTTCCTTTCACGTGTCCTGAAAATTGTCCTCCTACGGATGATCCGGCTTCTTCTGTCCCGATATCATGGCAAAGCATAGTATAAGGAAGCATCCTTCCGGATTCCATTACATCCGAAACGATATGAGAATCGCCACATGAAAAAAATATTTTTCATATCCATTTCCTTCTTCGCTGTCACGCTCCTTTTTCTCGGAGTATATAACTTCGCCTTTCGGAGTAATCCGAGCAATCCGACCGTCGACGCAAAAAAACAAATCGATGCGAAGCAGGCTACCGATCAGCTCTTCGCCGATAACTCAAAGGTCGCGGCAGTATCGCCAATCACGGACGTTCCGGCTTACGGCGCCACTATACTCGACAATTCCCACATCGCCTATTTCAACGATCGCTCCTTGAAACGTGCCTCACTCGGTGGTGGAGGAGAGGAAACCATTATAAAAAACCTTCCAGGAAAAACCCTGCGGGCTGTCTGGTCTCCCGATAAGACAAAAGCACTCGTCCTCTTCGGTACGGATTCCGGAGAACGCTGGTTTTTTCTCACTCTCTCAGACGCCTCCGTGAAGCCTCTTCCTGCCGCCATCACATCGCCGGTGTGGTCCAATCTTTCTGAACGGATTTTTTATCTGTACTCCGACGCATCACAAAAAAAAATCGAGCTCGATTCCGCCAAACCGGATGGAAGCGACTGGAAGATACTAGCCCCCGTCACTATTCAAAATGCGTTTCTTGCGACCACTCCTTCATCAGCCCTGCTTTCTTATTGGAACAAGCCATCAGCATTCGACGAAACAGCTTTGTATACAGTCCCTCTTTCGGGAGGCGAGACCAAAAAAATATTCGCCGGTAAGTTCGGCGCAGATTACTCTTGGTCGCCGGATGGAACAAAAATTCTCATAAGCAACACCCTTTCCAAAGGCGGTACCGACACCCGGCTCGGCATCGCAAACCAAGACGGTGGGGAATTTAGGACCCTGCAGGCACCGACACTCGTTTCAAAGACGGTCTGGTCAAAGGATAACAAGACCATCTACTATGCCTTACCGCTCTCCATCCCGGAAAATTCCGTACTTCCGAACGACTATTTTTCCCGGCCGATACATACCCAGGATTCGTTTTGGAAAATGGACGTGACGACCGGAAAAAACGATCGGCTCGTCGATCCGAGCGTGATAGGCGGCAACTACGACAGCGCCGGACTCTTTCTAGACCAGAATGAGAATTTCCTCTATTTTACCGATCGGACAAGTGGAAAACTGTATCGAATCAAGTTGGGAGCATAAGGCACTGTAGCCCTCAGAACACTGCTGTTATAACTTGAACAAACCTGTCTCAACGGGTTTATTTTCTTTGCGTTCTGGCCTGTCCGTTGATGATTCCTCCGGATGCCTCTCCGCTGTTTTCTTCCGCGACACCGCCACGACGAGTCCTATAACGGCGAACCACTGAATATCCAGATCATTCCTGAAAAACGGAGTGTCCACCAGGCCGTGAACGAAGAATGCCACCAAAAAAGAAAGGAGAAGGGCTGTTTCATTGAAGGTCTGGGCCGACGTCTCGTGTCTCACATATACCCACAAAGAGCGGAGAGCCGAACCGAGAATAAAAATGAATCCCGTCAGGCCGATGATTCCTGTTTGGAGCCATGTCGCGAGGAAAATATCGTGTGGATGAGGGACTGCCCACTCCAAATACGGCGGAAACTCCGACTGTAACGCAAGGTATTCCCGTTCAAAATTACGAAGTCCCACTCCGAAAAAAGGATGCTCCCAAATCATCCTTACGGACGCGTTCCAAATCATCACACGGGAAGCGAGTGAATTTCGTACTTCTCCGCTCTCAAGTCTCGAAACGCTATTTTCAAATATACCAGAAGACGGAAGGAGAAGTGCTCCCAAGAAGACCGCAAAAAACAGGCAATGAATATGGTATTTTCTCGGAAGGACATCCTGAACAAGGAAGAAAACAATCCCGACAACAGCCGCTGTCATACCACCCTCTGATTTGGTTTCAAAAAGAACCAAAAGAACCAAGGCCGTTTCAGTAAAAAATAGCACAGACTGAGACCAGCATCTTTTTCTTAGATATCCGAGGCAAAAGAACGTACCCAAAAGCACTCCGGGCTCAAGAAAAAATGCGAGGTGGTTTGGAGACGTAAAAAAGGAAGCGAGTCTGCCGTCATAGGTCCGGAGGACGAACGGGAATGGGAGAAGTGAAATCCCGGCCGTCACGACTACCGTTATGAACCAAGCCCGAAGCATCATCTGTCGTTCCTCCACTCCGATACACATCTGACTGACAAGAAATCCTCCTATCATCGGGAACAGGAACCAGCTTTTAATCGCCCCCAATTCCTGAAGATTCATTCCGGCTGAGACCGAAGCACAGACGGCACCGAGAAGAAAGAGGCTCATTCCGGCAGTTTCTACCCGAGATACCGCACGAAAACGAATCTCACGCCTATATACGCCTACCCCATATACGAGCGCGGCGATTCCAATTGGAATTTCAGGAAGGTAAAGAGGAATCCCAAGCACCGTTATCCTCACTTCCGCAAAGGGAAGGAGGGTTATTATGAGAAAAAACAGGTACCTCATCATTCTTTTCATACGAAGCGTCGATTACAAACTGACCCTTTTATTTCAGCCCTTTCTTTAGGAAGAACGGTGCGAGCGCTCGCCGGCAGAGCAAGGAGAAGAATCAATATCGGTACTATATGTACGGAGTAAAGTGGCATTTCAAACAGTGCATGGCCGAAAAAAACCGATAAAGAGACGAGTCCAGCGAAAAAAAATCTCGAATGCATGCATGCCAACTTTTTTGCGACAATGACAAGAACGATAAAAAACATTGCCATACCGAGTATCCCTGATTCAGTGGCGACATCAAGAAAAATGTCATGCGCATAAATCGGCTCACGAAATTCCGCAGTCGGCTTTACGGCAAGCGGATAATTTCCCAATCCATATCCGAAGGGTTGGCGGGCTATATCACGTACCGCTTCGGAATACATCTCTATACGGCCGATATTTGATCCTTCCTCAGTGGAAAATGCCGATAGGAGTCTCTCACGTATTGGCGTGATACCGAGCATGCTTAGAGATAGGGCGGCGAGGAAAAAGGGGAGCACAATATAACCCTTTCGGAATGAGCCCTTTGAAACGACGTATCCGATGAGTGCGACCATGACTCCGAACACGAGACCCACATATCCTCCCCGTGAAAACGTAAGGAGGTCGGCAAAGAGAAGCATGAAAGCAAGCCCTCCGAAGAGGATTTTTTCTTTTACTGTCTTTGCATCGGGGATAAAGGCACATGCCAAAGGGAAAGTCATGCCAAAATAAAACGCCGCCATGTGCGGATCGGGGAAAAATGCACTCACACGGAGAAGTGTCACACCTCCAACGTTCACAAGAAGGCTTGGGTATTCCGTCACTGATGCGGCAAACGGGCCGCCGAGAAAGATAGGGAGTATCGTCCCGGTCCAAACCCTAAATATCTTTTCGATCCCGAACACGAATTGCGACAGGAATTCGAGTATCCCGATAAAAGCAGCTATGCCAGCGCCGATAACCACTGGTCGGAAGAGACGGGCGACAGCATTCGGTACCTCCTGAAAAAGTAGCGTACATACCGGGAACAAAGGGTAAAACGAAAGAAAAAAGAGAGCTCTTCGAATTGCCCAAGAGAAATTCTGTGCCCAAAAGACAGAGATGAGGGAAAGAAAACAAAATATTCCCAAGGAAAAAGCCTCCCCTGAAAACGGTATCTTACACTTCCGACTCGCAAGACCTATGGAAACGTATACGCCAAACAAAAACAAGGCAAAGATTCGCGAAAAGGCGAGGTCAACTCCGGAAATCAGAGGGACTGCCATCTGAAAAGGAAGGAGGAAGAAAAAAACTTGGGTAAAACGAAAAAGGAGCTTCATATCTTTGTTCTACCATTTCGAAGCAAACAGACCAACTTTCCTTCGACCCATGACCTGTGTTTCTGAAAATACAGATCTTGCGACTCGTAATACATACGTTTTCTCTCCTTCGTATCAGAACCAAGACTTGCACCGCCCCGATGCAAAAAGACGAGTTTCGGAAAAAAAACCGTACGAAATCCTTCCTGTCTAGCCCGAATACAGAGGTCCATGTCCTCAAAATATAGGAAAAAACGCTCATCAAATCCGGAGAGGCTCGTAAAGAGCTCCTTGCGGATAAAGAGCGCCCCGCCACTCACCCATCCAACTGAGACTGGACGGTCACTCTCCCAATACTTTCGACCTAAAAAGAAAAACCCTTTATTTAGAAGGAGTCTGAATAAAGTGATACCTTTTCCTGTACTCCACGCTTCGGAAAAGCCTTTTTCAGAAGTGAGGCTCCCTCCAACAATGCCGACTTCCGGATGAACCTGAAAGAATCTCGCTAGCCCTTCCAATGACCCCGCCACAGCCTCAGCATCAGGATTTATAAACCCGATAATATCCCCACAAGTCTTCCCAGCCCCAATATTTGCAGCACTCCCAAACCCGTTATTTTCATGAAGAGTGGCCACCTGGAAATGAAAACGGTTCGAAAGCGCCTGCACTTGTTTATTCTCCGAAACATCATTATTGACGACAATAATCTCACAAGTTTCACCGATCTTATCCAAACGACGAATCGACCCCAATGCCCTTTCAAGCAAGACGGCACTACGATAGTTGACCAGCACGAGAGAAAGTTTAGGCTGCCTTGAAATCGGCATACGCCACGGAAACAGGAAGAGCCTCCCTCTTCCCCTGTAGTTTATCTATCTTATTCTTCACCCGCCTCAGCAGTGTATATATCCAAACCCACAATCGGAGTGGGGCTGGGGTATGCTCCCGAAAAAACCGCAACCCCGAACGAACAAGCCAATAGGTCTTTTCTGGGTTTTCCGTGCTTTGTTCGCTGTGTACGACTGTTGCCTGCGGGACAACAAGAAGGCCACATCCCTTCTTCCTCGCGCGTACGGAAAGATCAGCGTCTTCATAATAGAGGAAGTAGCCCTCATCGAACAATCCGATTCTTTCAATGGCTTTTCGTGGAAGAAACAAGGCACAGCCGGAAAGATACCCCGTCGTATAGGGGGCGTCGGTTATCAAGGCCTTCTCATCAGACGTATGTTCCGTGCGCATCCTAAAATAATTTATCCGCCCTCCCGAAAACCAAGCCGTCCCATCCTTCGCTGAAATATATGGGCTAAATAAAGCAGGTTTTTCATATTCATCTGCGACAAAAACAAGCCTCGAAAGTGAATATTTCTCGCATTCCGTGTCATTATTTAGTATCCAAACGTACTCCGCCCCTTGAGAAAGGGAAAATCTGATTCCTACGTTCATACCAGCCGCAAATCCAAGGTTTTTGGCATTCAGAATGAAATGAGCCCGGGAAAACAAGTTCTTCGCCTTTTCAATCGATCCATCACTCGAAGCATTATCGACGACGACGACTTCAAAATTGCCGTACTCAAGGGAAAAAACAGACCTCAGACACGAGAGGAGCTGGTTCTTCCCATTCCAATTCAATATGACAATAAAAACCTTCGGGGCGTGTTTCATATATGCCCATCATATCATCCTCTCCACCAGGCTCCTAGAGGACCTCATCCACGAATAAAGACTCCTGCTCTGAGCGTTTTGAGAACAATCCGGCAATCTCCGCACTCGATGCGGCTTTCAGGATCCACAGCGCCCCGAGATAAAAGCATACGGAGAGAAACCCGGAAGCAAGGAAGGGGAGGGGTTTCATGAGTATCAAGGATATCACCATAATGAGAGCGGCAAGCCCGACACGACCCGCCCGCTCAAAGGATGGCACATATCCAAGGAGACGGAAGGTCAGAAGGCCGGTGAGCAATGCAACCATACATTCCGTGCCAAGCGATGTCCATGCCGCTCCAATGTATGAGAACCGAGGTATAAGGATAACATTTGCGATGATATTTACTATCGCCACCACAAGAAGCGTCTTCATTAATTCCTTCTGATGGTTTCCGACGATCAGGATCATATTGAAAAAATTCCCAAAAAAAATAAAAACAAGTGATATGATAAGCAGTTCGAGAACCGGAATCGAGTCCTGAAATCCGGAACCTGACACTATCGAGATAATCTGCCCGGAAAAAAACACCCCTCCAACGACAACCGGAATCGCAATAATCAGAAACACGCGAAACGTCGTGTCCGCTATGACACGAAAACGGTTTCGATCCACTGAAAGCGCCCTGGAAAGCAAAGGAAGGATGAGCCCGGCAAGGAGGGCTGGAAAAAAAGTTAGGTTTTCCATCACCTTATATGCGACACTATATGTTCCCACTGCGGCACTTCCCCGCATAACAGAGAGGAGGATCGTATCCATCTTGAAGTAAAAAAAGGTGATGATTGCGCTTCCCCCGAGCGGGAGTGAATTATGGAGAAAACTCTTCCAAAACGGGACGTCGGCAATAAACCGAAATTTTATATATTTCCGGCTCAACATGAACGCGACTAAGGCGTTGAATGAAATAGAGACAATGAGCGTGGCCGCGATACCAAGAAAGCCGAAATTCAGCATGACAACCATATATACCGCCGCGACCTGTACAACCTTCCCCATAAACTCAACCATCGCTATGCGATCCATGGCGATATTCTTCTGAAAAATACTGTTGAGAAATATCGAAAATGTCGAGAAGACAATCGCTCCGGCGGCAATCCAGATACCCAACTTCACAGGGAGGGAATACGAAAAGAACGGCAGAAATAAAGGCGCCACGAGAAAAACCACCAGGGATGATGCAATACGTAAAGATGCAACGCGTCCCAATATCCCGCTTTCGTCAGCTCCTTCTCTCGCTATTTCCCGCGCTGTTATGGAACCGATTCCAAGATCTGCTATAGCCGAAAAGAACGCAAAAAACGCGAGTATGGTCGAATAATCTCCAAAACCTTCCTTCCCGAGATATCCGGTGATAAGACGGATCGAGACTAAGGAAAGCACGACGGTCGTGACAACCTTCATGAGGGAATTAAATATTATGTTGTAGGCTATTTTTCGAGTCGACATGGCATATTCTCAAGATCTGGATGCTCGTTCTATTGTACGGTTATGAAAGAGAAAAGGCAAACGAAAACCCCGAGGATACGGGGTTGTTTCTGCGTCTTACTTTCGTTTTACAAACTATACAAACACCGCCTTCGGTTTTACGATGACTTTCCGCTCCTCACCGTTTCCAATGCTGCCCGTCTCAACCCGATCATTCAAGGTAAGGGCGGCGTGGACAATCTTTCGCTCATACGAAAACATTGGTCGCATCGGGACCGGACGACCGGTTGAGACGGCCTCATGAGCCGCTGCTTCCGCATCCCGTCGAAGGAGCTCCTTCTTTTCCTTCCAATATCGGTTCACATCAACTGAAATACTAGATACCATGCCGAATTTCTTCCGAGCCATAACCTGAATGATGTGTTGCAAGGAAAACAACGCGACGCCATGCTGACCGATAAGTATTCTGGAATCCCGTTTATCCACCGTTATAGAAAAGGTCACTCCCTCATCCTGAGGTTCTCCCTTTCCAATAATACATTCCACTTTTGCATCATTCACTCCGAGTGTTTTTAACACTTCAATAATCGAAACGACCAACTGTTCTTGATATGCGTTCCCTTCCATAAAGCTTTCATCCTCAATAATATCTATCTTTCTCCCTCATCTTTCGTTCCCTTCAAAAGAAACCATTGCTGTGCGATAGAAAAAATAGTCGAAACAAGCCAATACAGAGATAATGCGGATGAATATCGGACACCGATGAAGAGGGTTAGTATCGGCCCCATATACAACATCTGCTTGTTCATAATGGTGGCGAAGTCGGGTTCAACACCATCCTCCTTCTTCTTTTCAACCACCTTCCCTTGAGAAAGCATCTTCATCTGATAGTATTGCCCCAGTGCGGCCAATATCGCAAAAGGTATGCTTGGGCTCCGAAGATCGGCGATTCCAAAAAATTCATTGGAAAGCGTTCCAGGATTGGGAATAAAGGAATAGAGGATATGAGGATCTATCCCAAAATTAGCTGTTGAAATCTGTGTGATTACCCGATAAATTGTTATCAGGAAGACAATCTGAATGATAACCGGCAGGCACCCCATAAACGGGTTCACTTTATTCACCTTATACAGCTCCATCATCTCTTTGGACTGTCGCTCCTTGTCGTCCTTATATTTTTCCTGTATCGCCTTTATCTTCGGTTGGAGCTCTTGAAGTTTTTTTTGCGACTCAATCTGTTGCTTCGAGAGAGAGAGGAAGAGTAATTTAATAACTACCGTCGTCGCTATAATAGCAAGACTGAAATTTGCCACCGGGAAGAGGTTGGCAAAAAAAACGATCAGGTTATACACCGGTTGATATACCGCTGTCGTAAAAAATTCATTCATACTTGTTTCTTTGATTGGAACGACATATTAATGGCTCTTATAAGCCCTCTAATATCGTTTTGAAAGCCACTGAGCTCCACAGCCTCAGGCCGCTTTCTTAAGAATAGCACTATCGAGGCATCTTCGGGAAACGCATCACTAAGAGGGTGTGTCGCTTCTGAAAAAATCCTTTTTACCCTATTCCGATCAACTGCATGATGAAACATCTTTTTTGCAACGACAAAACCTATTTTTCGCCCGTTTCCCGTCTGAAAAACAATCCGTGAGCCGATATTTCCAAAGAAAAACGGCTTTCCGTAACGAAAAGCCTTTTGAAACGAGAGGGGATTTTTGAGTCGAAGCAACCCAGGTAACATACTCCATGTATCAGACAGAGACCTTCTTTCGCCCTTTCTGTCGCCTACTTCGAAGAACATTCCTCCCACCGACAGTGCTCATACGTTCAAGAAACCCATGTCGTCTCGTCCGGCGGCGTTTTTTTGGTTGATAGGTTCGCTTCATACTGGTATTGGAGAAAGCTTAAATCACCCTCTTGTGAGTCAATATGAAGCATAAGACAGCTGAGAGAAAAAGTCAACTTCCCTATCAGAATAAATCAATTTAAATAAGAGAAATCGTCTTAGAATAGGGATTTTTTATACTTATACACCGGTTATAAACAGTCTATCGTGACCATATTATTCACACATGATATAATCAGATTTACAACTATGGATACTCAAGAACTCTGGAAATCAGTACTCGGTCAGATTGAGCTTTCGATATCGAAGGCTAACTTCATGACTTGGTTTCAAAATACCTCCATACTCTCCATTGAAAACAATATCGTCACCATCAGCGTACCGAATGGATTTGCAAAAGAATGGCTTGAAAACAAATATAATCATACCATCATCCAATCGATTCGGAATTTCAAGGACGAGATTAGGTCAATTAAATGCGTTATTTCCGGGCCTCAATCAGTGAAAAAATCAATTGATGCTGTCATCCAACCTGGAAAGACACATAACAATACGGCTTTCCAAAACAATTCAGATAATCCCTCTCTTCAGAATAAACAAGGGGGTCAATATGCACCAAATAGTCTAAATACCACTCAAAGCATACCCAGACAAACCACCGTGCTTTTTCATGAGTCCAACCTTAATTCGCGATACACTTTTGAGAATTATGTCGTCGCGGAAAATAATGAGCTTGCGAATGCTGCCTGTTTCGCCGTTACGAAGAATCTTGGTCAGATTTACAACCCCCTTTTTATTTATGGAGGCGTTGGACTTGGGAAAACACACCTTCTCCAAGCCCTTGGGAATGAGGTCAAACGGCAATATCCGGAAAAAATCATTAAATACATTACCTCAGAACGATTCACGAGTGAGTTAGTTGATTCTATTAAAAATCAGAAAGTTGATGCGTTTAAGGAATACTACCAACAAATGGATCTTTTAATCATCGATGATGTACAATTCCTTTCTGGTAGGGAAAAAACCCAAAATGAGTTTTTTCATATCTTCAATGCTCTTTATCAGATAAACAAACAAATCATTATTTCCAGTGATCGGCCACCGAAAGCCATTCCAACACTCGAAGACCGACTCCGCTCCCGTTTTGAGGGCGGTATGATAACCGATATCAGTCAGCCAAACCAGGAAACCAGGCTCGCTATCCTTCGAAAAAAAGTTCTTGAAAAGGGTATATCAATCGAAGAAGACGCACTTCAATTCATCGCTGAGAATATAACACAAAATATCCGGGAAATTGAGGGGGCATTAAATAGGGTTATCGCATATTCTGAATTTTACAAAACAAAATTATCTCTTTCTTTGGTTGAAAAAGTGCTTTCACAACTTATCATTCAAAATAAAAAAAAAGTTCAGATAAGCGATATTCTTAGAGTAGTGGAGAAGATGTACTCAGTAACTGAGGAAGATCTTATTAAAAAAGGTCGGAAGAAGGGTATTTCACATGCTCGACAAGTGGCGATTTATCTTATGCGAAGCGAATTAAATATGTCTTTCTCATCTATTGGAAATTTTTTCAGTGGGCGTGATCATACTACAGCTCTTCATGCATTTGAGAAAATAACAGGTGATATCGAGAAGAATGTTCGTTTAAAAGGTGAGCTCTCTACTCTAAAAAATGAACTCTATCAATCTCCTGCTGTATAAGATGTGGATAACATATAAATATATAGATATATATTGTGGAAAAGTAAACGACTTATAAAAATAAAGTCTTAATATAAAACATATCTTCTCTTATAACTCCCTTTATTGTATATCTCTTAATTTTTTAAAAGATGAATAAATAGCTTTAATAAGATAAAAAGATGACTTTTCCACATCTTCACCATCTTAATAGTAATAATAATATAATATACTTATCTATTATCTATTAAAGAATGTAAAGGATAAGAAATTGATAATTCTATTCATATGAAAATCACCTGTACCCAAGAAAATCTCTCGAGAGCCCTTTCTTCTCTTGAAAGAGCTATAGGAAAACAAGCGGCACTTCCCATATTAAGTAATTTTCTTTTACGTGTTGAGAATGGGAAATTAAAGCTTTCTTCAACGAATCTTGAAATAGGTGTAACGACCTATGTGAATGCCAAGATAGAAGGGAATGGAGAAATCGCTGCTCCAGTAAGAATTCTTTCGAATTTTGTCGGTAATCTTCCGAATGGGGAAATTGTTACGATGAATATCCAGGGAAATACACTCTCTCTTGAGAGTGGTGGCTATAATATGAGTGTCCGTGGTCTTGATCCGAAAGATTTCCCTATTATTCCAGAAAAAAAAGACGGTTTCTCCTTTGTGTTACCAGCCCAATCTTTGAAAACAGCACTTCAAAGGATTTCTCCTTGCGTTTCTATGAATGAAAGTCGTATAGAGCTTTCTGGTGTTAATTTGTTGTTTAATGAGAATGAGGTATGTGTGGCTGCTACCGATAGTTTTCGGCTCGCAGAACAGATTATACAGCTTCCTGGAGCTATTTCACATAAAGAATATGATGAATTCAGGGAACAAAACCCTTCTCTTATACTCCCATATATAACCATACAAGAACTCACTCGTGTTATTGTGCCTGAAACAAAGGAAATTATCGTGACTTTTGAAGAAAATCAAGTATTTTTTGATATCGAAGGGGTATCAATCGTATCTCGTATAATAAATGGAAAATATCCTGATTATAAACAGATTCTCCCAAAGGAATTTCTGTATTCTGCAAAACTTTCTCATGAGGATTTCCTTCGCGCAGTACGTATGGCAAATGTATTTACTTCCAGGGCGAATAGTGAGATGGAAGTCTCTGTTTTTCCAGAAAAGGGAGAAATATGTATTATCGCACGATCCTCTGACATAGGAGAGAATAAAACGGTTATCCAAGGAGAAATATCCGGGGGGGAGCCTCTGCGAATACTCTTTAATCCACGATATATGATTGATGGGTTAAATTCACTCTCTTCTGATAAAATACTCTTTTCGCTTAATTCCCCGTCAACCCCAGCAGGACTCTGTATGGTGAATGAAAATGATGTTATCGATCAGGAATACCTCTATATCGCTATGCCTATTCGGAAATAGTGTTATATCTAAAAGATAAATCAATAATCGATTCTTTCATGAAACGGATTAGTGAGATGATGACTCAATCACACACTTCCTCTTCTTTGGTAAAAAAAAGAAAAAGAGTCGTCTTAGATGAAAAAACTATTTTTTTTCTCGCTGAAAAAGCAATATTAGCATTATATGGGGTTCGTGGACGTGAAAATATCTCTCCACGGTATTGGAAGAATGGAAAACTCTTCCTTTCTTGCTGTAGTCCGTTATGGGCAAATGAGCTTTGGATTACACGTGAGACACTTTGTAATCAAATTAATCAGGAACTTGGTTATGAGGAGGTAAAGGAGATACAAACCTCAGAATAATGGTAATAGAGATATTTATACTCAGTTACACGTAAATCTGAAATGAATAATTCATGCATACTTGATTCATCACTCATTCCAGTACTCGTTTTCCATTTCTCATATCGAAATATCTTCATTTTGTATCGCCACTAGAGGAGTTCGCCCCGCCCTTCGCGAAGGGCGGGGCGAACTCCTGAACGTAAC
>Ga0114951_10003847_pt1 | contig 15182 bp, 13 predicted proteins | sample AM7aDNAmetaG_FD_88677 | JGI IMG/M metagenome (GOLD analysis project Ga0114951, IMG submission 88677) | Freshwater microbial communities from Finland to study Microbial Dark Matter (Phase II) - AM7a DNA metaG | ecosystem: Environmental > Aquatic > Freshwater > Lake | place: Finland: Lake Alinen...
AAAGAAGCCATGCTGCGCACCATTGAAGAGTATGATGCCGATTTCGCGCACAACAGCCTGCTGCAGTCGAAGTTTGCCCGCAAGGATACATTGCAAAGTTTATAAGAATGCTTTATCATAAATCTCATATGAGCCACTGCACCAGGAGGCCGGCATTCCCAAACTAATGAATAAAAACCTCTTTTCCCCTGGCTCTTTCCTATCGTCATATTAAATCTTTGATCTTAAAGACCAGCACCCTATGCCCGGCAAAATACTTGTAGTTTCAGACAGCCACGGCGCCAGGCAGAAGCTTGACGCCATCGTTCGGCACGAAGAGCCCTTCGATGTCTTGGTGCATTGCGGCGACGGAGTGGATGATCTTTCGCGAATCATCATTCCCGTCACCACTCGAGTGATCAAAGTGACCGGCAATATGGATATTTCCCGAGGGTATATTTTTGAGCGGACCATCATTGCAGAAATCTACAGCAGGCGGATTATGGTCACCCATGGCGATATGTTTAGAGTCGATCAGGATCTGTCAATGCTGCTCGAAGAGGGTATGCTGCAGGGTGTGGATATCATCTGTTTCGGGCATACGCACAAGGCATTTTATCGAGACGGCCCGGCAGTTCTTTTCAACCCCGGGCCTGTCACCGGCGGGTTCTACGGCGTGATAACAATCGGTGCCGATATCCGCTGCCGACACAGGGCAATATGACCCTATGCTTAACGAAAACAAGCAAACTGCTCAGGCAGCAAGGGTTCATGAGGCAGAATTAAGAAAAGCAGAAAAACAGCCTGTAGGCATTTAGGCTGTAGGCTGTAGAAGGGGCAAAGACAAAAGTCCAACTCCTCACTCTGCACTTTAAACCTTGAACAGTTACGGAAATCACATGAATGCAGAATCTCAGCACAAGAATATAAGCAGCCTCATGGCATCCACGGCCAACGCGCTCGTCATCGTTTCCCGGCCTGTCGACCCCGACTGTATCGGAACGGCCCTGGCGCTGCGGTGGCTGCTTGTCGCGCAAGGGCATACTACCTCCATAGTCTGCTTTTTCAGCATACCTTCCAATATGCGCGATTTCCCCGGCATGGGTGAGGCAACGGTCGCAGAGGCCGACTCGTTTGATTTTTCCCCCTTTGACCTCATCATCACCGTCGACGGTAGCTCCTGGGAACAGTTTCTTGGGGCTGAGTGGAAAAAGATACTTGGCCGCATTGACATGGCGCGCATTGTCAATATAGACCATCATGAGCCTGATGAGATTATGCAGGCCATACCCGACCGGTGCATGAATGACAAAACATCTTCCACTGCGCAGGTTCTCTACGAGCATTTTATCGAGCCGTCACAGCTGAGCCCTCCCACCGGCATTGCCGACGTCCTCTACCTGGCGCTGCTCTACGACACGCGCGGATTCAGAAACGAAATGCATACCGGCGCCTACCGTTTTGCCGAAGCCCTCACAACCCTCGGCGCCGACCATGCCAGAGCAGTTGATGTCAACTACGACATGCGCGAGGTGCAGTATCTGACATGGGCCATCGAGCATACCGAATTCATAAGCGACCTGTGTCTTATGCTGCTGGTAATCGATACGAAGCGCTCGGCAGAGCTTGAGGCGAAACTGGGCAAAGACTTCCTGGATTATGACACGATCTACAAAGAAACCATTCAGCGGCAGGTTGCAGGCTTTCATTACGGCGTCATCCTTACCGACAAGCTCGACGGCACCGTGCGCCTTGGCTGGCGCACGCGCGGCTACGGCAGCCATCTGTCAATAGGCGCTATCGCACGGCAGGCAGGCTTCAAGGCAGGCGGCCACCGAAATGCCGGCGGCGGCATGTTTACCGGCAGTCTGGAAGATGCAAAAGCGCAGCTGCTTGCAAGCCTTCGTCAGTCCCTGCTCGGATAAACCTGACAAACGATTGCTGGAGGGGCGGAAAGTCCATGCGAAGCCGGGTTCAAAATCTGTCGCCGCATCTGCAAGTTCGAAAATAAAAAACGGCTTTTTGTTGGTGGGTTCCTCACACACGCTCACAAAAAAGGCGGGGCCGTTTCCGGCTCCGCCTTTTTTATTCACGAGCAATAAAAGCAGGTTACATCATTTCGCTTTCGGAATGAGACCGATAAACTCAAATGCAAGGCTGATAAAATCAGACGATGCTAACGGTCGCTTGCAGAAAGCGAGATTCAGCACCGCAGTGGTAAAACCGAATATTTTGTAGTTCTGCTGCTTCGCCACAAGAGAGGTATTATCGGTTGTATTGTCGGAATCTCCATTGATAACGCAAATCTGATAGCCCACGGTGGCTGAAAGTATATCAGCGATATTGTTGCTGAGATTAATAAATATGCACAGCGGTGTTCCGCCGCTGGACACGATTTCAACCAAAGTCGGGATTTTCGAGCCAACGGTTATAGTAAGGGGCAAGGCGCACTGCAGATCAATCGCCTGAGTCTGGAAAAACTTAATCTCCTCGACATACTGCTCAACCGCAAACCTCATTGCCTCAACATCTTTCTTCGCCAGTGCTGCCTCAAGAGCATCAAGCAGTACATAGGTGCTGCTTACCAAAGGAGCCAACTCCGGCTGCTGGTCTGCGATCTGCAAATCGGCACGAAGCGATGCTGCAAGGTTGCGTGCAACTGCCTGATTCAGTGCCGAAGGTGCCGCCTGCGCTCCCGAGGTAAGCATACAGCCAATCATGCCGCATGCAAGAAATAAAACAGCTGCTCTTTTCCTCATAACATCCTCCTTATATAGAAATAATAATAACAAGTCCGGCTTGATGCCGGTTTTTCTATTTTAAACTTTATCTAACCAAGAGTCAAAACGAATAATCCGGTAAGCCGGCGCCACTTTCAACTTCCCGCATAGGCCTATCGCGGCACAAGTGTTATCGCTTCAGCAGAACATGCAGCGCGGCACAGGCCGCAGCCATAGCATTTGCTGGCATCAATGGCTGCGAAAAAGTTCCCGGCATCCTGCCTGTCGCCTATTGCCTCAAACTGGCATGTATCGCGACACAGCCCGCACCCGGTGCAGGCTTTCTCATCAACGGTTGCGACATACTCAGCCCGCGCCATGGTATCCACTTTTATGCCAGACAGAGTTTTCATGGCAATGCAGTCATGCAGGGTACAATTGCAGATAGCGCCGATAAACGGCGTCATCATCGTCCAGATGGTGTGGACAGCGCCCTTTTCCTCCAAATGCTCCATCTGGTGAATTGCCTCTTCGCGCTCAACAGTCTCAAGGCCTTCACCGGAGGCTTTCCCAAAGTAGCTCATGTCGAGGTCTTTATACCAGGCATCCGGAGAAAAGCTTACGCCGTAGCAGCATCGCACTTCGGTGTGGCTGATGGTCCACCGGCAGGCGCATGGCATGCGCACAATAGTATCTGCCTTCATAACAAGCTCGCGGATTTCTTCAATGGGCAGAACCTGGCCGTAATGTTCGCGCTTTGCCTGCTCTTCCATGCCTTTTTTGATGGCATCAGGCAGCTTGCCCCGCCGCTTAAAAAGCGCTTCGAGCCTGCCCAGAGTTTCAAACCCGTCTTTGATTGTACCGTCAAGAAAATGCGCTATATATTTGCGGCGCTGAATATCAGAAAGCAGATCCTGCGAATAGTTTTTCGCATTCTTGTACCAGACCTTCCCGTCGCCATGCTCTGAGCAAAATTCACACATTGGGCATCCTTACGAAGAATAGGCAAAACAGCGCACACCGTTTTTTTTAATTTCGGTTGGTGCGCTATCGCGAATCCACCAGTTTTTAAACAATAATAAATCCGGTTTGTTGCAAAAAAAAGCTTTAAGCTGTATCGGCCCCGGATTAATCATTACTGCGCCGAATGTACACAGGGGGTCAGTTTCGTAGGGTGGACTCACGAAGTGTGTCCACCAAATTCTCAACACATGGTGGACGTGCTTTCGCAAATCCACCCTAAGCTGGTCAATCCACTTTCCAGGAATCCCCTTCCAGTACAAGGCTCAGCAGTGTCGCACCTTTTTCGCCCACAATTAACGCCGCCGTTGAGCCCCGCACGACCAATTTCAACTTGCTTTTCTTCAGTTCCTTTTCCATTTCAACGCCCATCTGCTTTGCCATCTTTGCGGCCTCAGCACCGGCCTGTGCCATAAAGGCTTCAGTCTCAAGGTTCGAGCGCCGGGTTGAATACTGCTGTGAGGCCTTCAAATCGCCTTTGGCCAGCGCCCTTGCCTTTGCCAGCACAGCCTTGACCTGAACACTGTCTAAGGCCTGCTTGCCGGTCAGGTTGGCGGTGACGGCAGGTTCATTGAAAAGCGGAGCGCTGAAATCAGCCTTATAGTCAACTGTCGGCCAGTCAAAATCCGCATTGCCATCGGTATGATGCGCGATAGCCCCGCTCACCCGCTGGGCCGAGACTTTAAGCTTATCAATCGGGCTTTTGCTGCTGTTGCTGAGCGTCTCGTTGGCCAGCGCCTGCTGCGGATTTTTCGGTGGATACAGCACGGTGGCGATAATATCATTTGGTTTGGCAGGATCAAACCGCACCAGCACTCCCCGAATTTTGTTCTGCCTGACCATCTCCGACAGGGTCATAAAAGCGTTCAGCCCGGCAAGGCTCTGCTCCGGCACTTCACGGTCGGACAGCAGAATGCGCATCTCCTTTGGCTTGTCCAGCCACCCCTCGGCATTGTCGTGCAGGTGCGCATAGGAATATCCTAGTTTAACAGTGTCAGAGTCAACTGTCAAAGTACCGCTGGACGTGCCGGGGTCTATGGCCCAGGTGTTTCCGGAAAGCATGATGCTGAAAAAAAGCAGGCAGATAATTGCTTGTATCATCTGAGACTCCTTCTCATGTTTTCACAATAGTGCTTGTTAGGCTACCGGCTTAACAACGCCTGCACTGCCGCCCTGCTGCGTGCCCTTCATAACCGTGAGTGCCGTTGATACCATGGTGGAGATATCCGTGAGATTTGATGGCACGATCATGGTGTTGTTTGTCTTGGCAAGGTTGCCGAACTGGGCGATGTACAATTCTGCAATCCGCAGGTTAACCGCCTGAGGGCCATTGTTCAAACCGATGGCTTTGGCTATCTCGGCAATACCGGCAGCGGTGGCCTCGGCCACAAGCGTAATCTCTTTGGCGCGGCCTTCGGCCTCGTTGATGCGGCGCTGTTTTTCGCCCTCGGACCGGAGGATAAATTCCTGCTTATCTCCTTCCGACCGGTTGATCTTCGACTGCCTTTCGCCTTCGGATTCAAGAATAAGGGCCCGCTTCTCGCGCTCGGCGCGCATCTGCTTTTCCATGGCCTCTCGTATTGTCTGCGGCGGCACAATGTTCTTTACTTCGTAGCGCATGACCTTAACGCCCCATGGCTCGGAGGCCTTGTCGACTGCCGCCACAATAGAGCTGTTGATGGTCTCGCGCTCTTCGAAGGTCTTATCCAGAGCCAGGCGGCCGATAACGGAGCGCATCGTGGTCTGGGAAAGCTGGACAGATGCGAACTGATAGTTGTTGATGCCGTAGCTCGCATTTTTCGGGTCAATAACCTGAAGATATAAAATACCATCAACCTCAACAGGGATATTGTCATTGGTTATACAGGTTTGGGGCGGAACATCGACAGCCTGCTCTTTGAGCGTGTGCTTGTATGATACCCTGTCGATAAACGGTATAAGAATATGAAAGCCTGCTTCAAGCGTCGAGGAATATTTGCCCAGGCGTTCGACAATGAATGCGCTTTTCTGCGGCACGATCATGACGGTTTTTAGAAATGCCACCACGATAAAAATGACCAGTCCCGTTAAAATTATTGAAGAAATTCCCATAGCACGATACCTCCTGTCATAAGTTTTATTTGAAAGTGTAACCGGTTGGAGCAGCAGTAATGCAGACAAGGCGCGGTAGGGGCGGACCTGCGTGTCCGCCCGATAAAGCCGCCGCTCCGCTTACAAAGGCACAACCTTCAGCTTCAGGCCATTTCTGTCTATAATCTTGACGCGGGCATCAACATCAATGCTATGCTCAGATACAGCGTCCCAATCGACCCCGTTGAATTCGACCTTCCCCTGCCTGCCGGGCTCTATGCGCGCCAGCACGACGGCCTCTTTTTCAAAAAAATCATCGATATTCTGACCGGAATTTTGTTTAGATGAAACATACCCGAGGAACACAGGCTTGAGCTTTTTTCGCAGAAAGACAAGCAGCACAATAGAGGAAACCGCAAAAACGATGAGCTGCGCCGGAAGCCCTATCTTAAAGAGCAGGTAAAGCACCGTAACGATCCAGGCCCCAAGCCCGAAAAACATCAAAATAAGGGCCGGGGCGAACAGCTCCGTGAGCAGCAGAGCAAGCCCTGCAATAAACCATAACAATCCGGGGTTGCTCAGCATTTGCAAAGACATACTCCGCCTCCTTATAGTGCACATTAATTAAAAGCTGTTTTGGATAGGTGAAGTATAGGCCCGGGCCGGTTGCATGTCAAAGAAAAAGCTACCCTGAATATAGTCTTGAGTTTGACTGTATCGGACAATGATATATTGCCAGAGCAAATATGTAATAAATTTGTGCGGACTGCTAATCTTGCTTATATTACGAAATATGAAATTTTATCAAAAAGGCCTGACCGCTATGTTTAGCAGTCAGGCCTTTTTTTAAGCATTACAATGTAACTCTGCCTGCCTCATGCAGCACTGAGGCCGGGCTTATCTTACTAAAGTCAGTTTGCCCGAACAGTTTCCTATCAGAGCCCGGTACTCTCCCTTATCAAGGGCCGCTCCGTCGATGCTCACCTTCAACAGCATGAGCCGCTTGAATAAGACCCGCTTCTTCACGACATCTATCGCATTGGTCTCCCAGCGCACTTCCGTATTCTCGTCAAACACCTGGTCCTTCGGGGCGATGACGATCAGGCGCCTGGTCTTCTCTTTTTCACCCAGAAACCAGCCCAGTGCTCCGGGTATGACCTTTACCGTGCAGTCCGGGCAGACTTCATTATAAAAAGAATCGTTATCGTTACAGTCAGGCCCGGCGGCACAATTGTCTCCATAGCCATCGCCATCATTGTCAATACAGGCGAGCGGTCCCGACACGATCTGAGAGCTGACAGCCCGGTTACCGAAAGAATCGGTAGCTTCGACCCGCACGGTGTAGCTGCCCGGGTTCTGGTACTGGTGATCAGCTGCGGGCGAGTCACTGGGTCCGGCAAAACTGCTATTATCGCCGAAATCCCACCGATAGCTGACTGCGGTAGAGCCTGCTACCGGCGATGTCAGAAGAGCCGTAAAGGCATAGGCTCCGGCTGCGGTGCTCTCGGCTTCAAACGTCACCGCAGGCTTGTCGCGGCCCCAGTCAAGCAGCTTTGCCAGCAGTGCCTGACGCGTTGTCGCGCCCGTATCATTGTTCATACCCTCAAGGCCGAAGGCAAGATACACGCTGCGGCCCAGGTAGCTTATGCCCGGCCGCTCCAGTGTGGGCTGATCCCGGTGCAGCATGGCAACGACAGGTTTCGTGCTATTGTCCTGATAGACAAACAGCGGTGTGCACGGATTCAGATATGAAGCCAGCCCCGGATAGCCAAAAGGGTCTGCTTTCAGCTCATCCACATATTTCTGATTGGCCGCTCCGTCACCGGTGCCGCTCAGATCAATTGTTATGCCCTGGAAAGCCGCTGAGGCGTTATCCGGCGCCACTACAAGCTTGTCGGGAAGGGCATTACCGCTGATGCTGTCGCTGATAAATTCCCCTGCCAGCACGAATTCATAGAAAAAATGCCCATTGGCGATGGTGTAAAAATCCTGGCCGCTCGCGATCACCAGGCCGCCGTTGTTGGCATACTCGGTCAAGCGGTCCATATCAAGGTTGGTCAGGGGTGTGCTTACGTTGAAGTAGCCGTTGCGATAGTAATTATTGCCTGAAAAATAGATGATCGCATCATAGGCCGCAAGTTCACCAGCTTCGGGCAGGGTGGCATTGTCGCCATACAGGCTGTCGGCATCAAGCACATCATAGGCGATAGTAAGATTATCAAGGGCCTGCGTATAGGCTGACTGATAGTTGGTAAGAGTATATGGTGCGGGGATTGAACTGGCATCATTGTCAATAACCAGAACCTTGTTTTTATTTGCCGGTTTCACCCGAGCCCAAAGGGCCACATGGGCCGCATGGCCAAGGGAGCCGGTGAATACCACATAACCCTGGTTGTCGCCCACAACCGCGCCTGCCGCTGCATTGAAGGTGACATCAATGGTCTTGGCCTCTGAGGGGCCAAGAGTGATGGAAGCAAGTGATACGGTGACGCCGGCAACGACCGCCGTCGCGTTGTCAAAGCCCTTTGCCGTGCTTCGAGTCGTGATGGCATAGGTTTCCTGACTCGGGCTGATATTGGTAATGGTCAGCTTTTTGACGGCCTGGCCGGTTTTTTCCACAATGCCGCAACTCACGCTCGGCGGATCGATAATCACGCCGGGGTCAAATGCTTTTGCCACATCAAGGCGGCCCGCGCCGATATCAAGGGGCTGAGCGGGAAATCCCTTATCAGTATAGATATTCTCATACTTCGCCGTGGTCATCAGGGCCGATTTGATCCAGGCAGGCTCCCACAAGGGATAGCGCTGGCGAAGCAACGCAGCAGCGCCTGACACGTGGGGGGCAGCCATGGAGGTACCCGAGGCCTCGCCGAACCCCAGATGACGGGCCTCGCCCTCGACGCCATCGGTAAAACCCTGGGATAGAATACTTACGCCCGGAGCCGCGATATCAGGCTTCAGGGTCATACCCACGCCGGGGCCGCGGCTGCTGAAATAAGGAACCCTATCAGGCGTATTGCCCACCTGATATGCCAAGGTGCTTACCTGCACTTCGGCTTCACTGGTATGGCTGTCGCACCAGGTCTCCATCCCAAGGCCCGCAGTCTTTCCGATTGATATGACGGGGATCGTAATACTGCCGCAAAAAGTGTCGGTGCAGCCCATGTTAATGGTGGTGTCACCGGCGTTGTTATAAATTATGATCATCTTAGCGCCTGCATTCTGGGCATTTAAGACCTTGGTGGCATAGGTACACGTACCCCGGTAAATCAGGGCGGTTGCATTGTCAAAAGGTGTTCCGGTCCAGGTGTTGCAGCCTAGGATGTTAGTGGGATCGACATTACCGGCTGCGATCAGAGGAAATGTCAACTCCCTGCCTATTGCGCTTTGCCCGAATGAGGCGATACCGCAGGCAATATTTGTGAGATTATCCGGAACGGGCACAGGAGCTGAAATAGAAACTTTCACGCCGGGGGTATAGTCGCCGCCTGAGGTCGTAGCGGCCACATCGATGTAGCTTGAAGACGGGTGGTCTGTCGTGCCCGCGCCGGGGCCGGAATTGCCTGCCGACATGGCAACGAAAATACCCGCATCCCAGGCATTGCGCAGGGCCGTGTCAAGGGCATCGAATTCTCCGCCGACAGATGACGGGCCGCCACCCCAGGAATTATTGACCACATCGGCGCCATCCTTGACAATATCTTCAAGCGCCGCAATGCCCTCGGCATCATAAAACGACTCATCTCCCGTAACGCTCATATAAAACACGCGGTAGCTCATAACCCAGGCCGCCGGCGCAACGCCGCTCAGCGACACTGTCAGGCCAAGGTAATCAGCGTTCACGCTATTGCCGGCCATGATGCCCGAGGTATGCACGCCATGCGGCGTGCCCCATGCGCCCGGCCAGGCCGTGGCATCCCCGTCCTTGGGCGGATCCCAGTCACGAAAATAGGTGCGCGAGGCGATAATCTTGCCGTTGTTGTTTTCGGTCAGCCCAAGACCATTGGTCGGGAACCCCGGCGGATAGCTGAAGCCCGTGCCGCTGAACATGGGGGCATCTTTATGAATGCCGCCGTCCATGGAGGCGATTTTGATGCCCTTGCCCGCATTTGCCTGACCGCCGATGCTTGAATCCAGCCAGGCGTCATCGGCATTGATAAGGGGAACGCTTGCATATAATGTTGGATAATGGGCGCGGTCGGAATACACGCGCTTAACACCCGGCAGAGAGCCAAGGATGCGCTTGGCTTCAGCCGGAGAATTTGTTCCCGGATCAATGGCAAAACCGTTGAATACAACGCTGTAGCGTAGAGGGACCATACTGCCCTGCTCATTGCGATACGAGGCTACACGTGCGCCGGGCAGGCTTTGCTGTAAGCGGCCCATAAAGGCTTCCTGTGCCGCCTGCAGCCGGGCTGCATGGGTTCGCGCATCCTGCTGTTTGATATCCAACCGCCCTGCATTGCTGCGGGCAAGACCGGTTGTGAGGGTCCACTGGCCGAGAGAAGGATCATCAAGCTCAATAATAAGCCGGTGAGAATAGTGCGGGGCAACCTTTGAGCCTGCCCCGGTATCGCTGACCGAACTGGCCCCTGCAACCGTAAAAAACAAGCAGCAAAGCATCAGCGCAAATCCGGAATTCCTTTTCAGTGACATAGATCTCCTCCTTTTTAAAAAGCGCCTTTCGTTAAAATCAGCATAGCACGCTTTTGTTTTTTTTTAAAAAAGCTTGCCAAGCATGCAACCCTGGTCTGTATTCCCCTGGTAATTCAGCTGCTCAAATTTAAATAAAAAACAGCCGGAGCCCTAACTGCGAACCAGTTTGGTTTCTCTCCCATTGGATTCATTACTTTTCAACATACCACATTGCAGCGTTAATTGACAGCGACTGGCTTTAAAATTGGGTAAACATAGAACAAAACGATTGCATCTCAAGATAAATTAAAAGACAAAATATGAAGAGGAGGTTTTGGAAACGCGACACCTGCCTCTGAATGTATGTATCACCAACCGTAAGATGCAATCAATTTAACCGCGATCTTATCCGGTTTATAATCCATGCCGTGATTAATGAGCCTGTAACAGTATGAAATTTGTCGGGAGGTAAAAAATTCTTAAAGGAGGAGGCGTACAGGGAGTATGAGGGGGAGGAACATACTCCCTGCACGTTTATGAGGAAACTTTGTACTGAAATACTACTCTGCAACAATCCTTTCTCTTTAGGTTTCTGATTTGTGCAGGGAGTATGAAAAAGGGGGGGGAAACATACTCCCTGCACTATCAGGTTAAATATCTCTGTTCTTGCTGCTCAATGTCTTTCTTCATTCTGATTAAGTTATAGCATGTGAATAATTAAAAAATGATTAAAGTGGCATTAGAAAAAATTAATGCTCTTATGCTGCTTTGCAACAATCCTTTCGCTTTAGATTTCCGACCTGTGCAGGGAGCATGAGACCTGTTTCCATCTATCATCTTATCCCTCCAATCACCTTCAACCCTGCCAACACATCCTCAATCTCAATCAACAACCTGATCAAACCCGGGTGTCTCCTGACAGAGAACCTTAGACACATAATTTCATTACGAATTATATGATCTATTCTCTCTCTCATAAGCCTTGCTCCCTTCTGCACCAAGCCACTGCCTTTGTGATTCGTAAACTTCAGAAAATGCAATACGCATACCAAAAAAATTAAATTGCCGTGAATAAATCCCCCTCTTAATAAAAAGAATTGAAAAACAGATAGTTGAAAAATAATAATGATATGCTCTGCTTATTTGGCTGGCTATGGGGTGAAAAATGATTGGCTGATTTCAGCCAACTAAATGCTCACAGATGAATTTTATTGGCTGAATCCAGCCAATCACCGGTTGAATTGTTTCCCGGGGATGCGTCTTGCAAGGAGCGGTCAGGCCTGTTTCCTGTAAATCAGCCGGTTATATGGCAGGCACTACCGGGCGCACAATGGCTCATCGGGACTCAATGACCTTTTTAAGCAGGCGGGGGTCGTCGGTGATGATGCCGTCTGCGCCGGCATCAAGCAGGCGGCGCATATCGGCCTCCACGTTGACTGTCCAGACATGAACGCGGATACCCTTTCTGCGGATCTGGCGCATCATGCCCGGCGACGCGACATGCCAGTTTCGGTAAAATTCCGGTATCTGCAGGGCATCGGCTGCCATGCCTCTCTTTGCAAAAAGCAGTCCGATTCTATAAAGGAAAAAGACTCTGGCAACCTCCCTGTGAGAGGCCGAAGTTGCCATCTCCGGCAGCAGGCGCCGCACCGCCTTGAGATTCCCGGTGAACTCCGATGCGGTCAGAACCCTCTCCACGGCATTGCACCGCCTTATGAGAGCGCAATAATCACCGGCCTGAGACGGGTCATCAGCCTTGAGGTCGATATTGAATCGCTGCTGCGGAAACTCTCGCAGGACTTCTTCAAGCGAAGGAATGGCAATCTTCTTTCCACGGAAGGGAAAGCTCTCTGCATCGGCAGAGTAGCGATAGCCTGCATCGAGGCGCTTCAGCTCCTGCATGGTGTAGTCGCCTATCTTCCCCCTGCCCTCGGTAACCCGGTCAATGGTATCGTCGTGAAAGATCATGAAGTGCCCGTCTTTGCTTCTCTGCACGTCAGTCTCGATCACATCGGCACCGATCTCAATGGCGCTTTGAAAAGAGGGCATTGTGTTTTCAGGAAAATGAGCAGCGTCGCCGCGGTGGGCGAAAATTCTGGGTTCCGGGATTAAAAAATGCCTGGACATTGTGCAGTAGAAATAAATTTCTTAAGGCTGTTAGGTTGTTAGCTTTTTAGCCTGATAACCTGCTCGCCTGCAAGCTTTTTTATTTCCTACAGCCTAATCGCCTACAGTCTGTTCTCCTTCTCAGCTCGCCTGCATGAGCCTGCCCAGAATGAGACCGTAAAATACATCATTTTGCCCGGTATAGCTCCAGCCCAGATGGGTGGCGCACCCGCTGCACAGCACCACCTGCCAGGCATACCCGCCGAACCAGCTCCATTCAGTCTCGGGCGCGCTTGCATCAACGCAACCCTTTACGCGCCTGAAGCAGCCGATCTGAAAAAGAAGGCCCACGGGATTTGAAAATGTATGACAATGCGAACCCTGCACCTGGATGCGCTCTGCGGGGCTGGTTATTACCTGCATGCACTGGCGGCAGAGAATTTTTTCTTCCCAGTAAGGATCTTTCTCCTGTTCGTCATACCGGGCGGTATCTTCGTCAATCTCGCCCGGGGGTGAGCCGGGAGCCTCCCTGCAACGGCTTGGACTGTCGTGTAATGCAGGAAGGAGCGTCATTTGCCTCCTGCGTGTTTGGGAGATGCTTGATAACATGCTGCAGGGGTTACTTCCCGTCGATTAAATTTTTAATAAACTTGAAATAGTCGGAGCCGCCGAACCTCAGAATCGAGTTGTGATCAGCTCCTGGAATAACCTGCAGCTGTTTTCGCTGGGCCGGGCAGTTTTTCAAAAGCACTTCTGCGTCGGACACAGGGATGAAATCGTCGTACTGCGCATGAATGATGAGCAGCGGTTTTTTAAAGTTTTTGATTTTTTCAAAATTACCGAAGCAGTCTGCCTCGGTAATGCCGAGGCGTTTCGTGTCAACCCCGATAAACCGCAACAGGGGCTCGGTATAGGCAAAGCCGCTTTCGATGATAAGGCCCGCAATATCGGCCTCATACTTCGTCGCAAGTTCTATGGCCGGGGCGCTCCCGAGCGAGCGGCCCATGACATAGAGCGGCCCAGTCTGATTCTGCTGCGCGCGCCATTTCTTGACCTCGGCAAACACCTTATGGGCATCGGCAATCATAGCGCTTGCAGTGGGCGTGCCGGTGCTGCGGCCATAGCCGCGGTATTCAACAGCAAGAAGGCCTATGCCGATGCGATTATAAATCAGGCCGTTTTCCTGGTAGTCGTCGACGGTTTCGCCATTGCCATGAAAAAAAAGTATGGCTGGCGCCTGCGGCCCTGCAGAATAGAACCAGCAGGCAAGAATTGCGCCCTTATCAACAGTAATATTATAATCCACAGCGCCTTGGATAGGCGCGGACGGGGCCTCTTTTCTCGGGTGGAACAAAAACCGCAGAACACCGGGACGGTCAAGCTTGGGGTAGGTTGCTATTTTTTGCTGCATGGCGCCTCCCGAAATGATCAGACATGCTATCATCATCACTAAAAAAAATACTTTTTTAATACATGCGCCAACTTCAGCTCCTGAACGGATTGCCATAGCTACCACCCTTCATCTTTTTCAGTTCATTGTAAAAGCTCAGCTGAAAGACAAAAAGACCTGCAAACAAAATGCAGATAATCAGATAAAAGACTGCCGTGGTATGCGTTTCGCTGGTGATGGCGATAAAAAACGACCACGCCACAATCAGACATTTGAGCATAAGACTGATGCGTATATGGTTCAAGTCAAGCTTTGAGTAATCCTGGTTTTGCATGGGGCTGCAACCTCTTCTTTTCTTCTTTTAGCTCAGGTTTTCGCAAAGTCAACCCCCATTATCCAACAATTATGTTTTACATCTGCTCCGTATAGAGTATAATTACCAAAATAGACCCCATTTAAGAGTCTCTGCATACAGCAAACAAGGCTTCACAAAGAGCCGTTAAACCAAAACACATCACATCAGCCCGGAGTTCTAGCATGCTTAAAACTCCCGCTGAAAGGAGTACTGTCCGTGAAAAAAATCTGTGCGGCGCTTGCGCTGGCTTTCCTGACAATCTGCCCTGCCGCTGATGCAGCCCATTTAGTTGTCGACCGCATTCTTGCTACCGTCAATGGCGAAATAATTACGCTCTCTGAATTTGAAAAATACAAATCCCTGATTCTCATGGGAACCCCCGAAAAACCAGCTGATGCTGATACCGACCGCCAGCTGCTCAGTCAGCTCATCGAAAAAAAAATAGTTTTGCAGGAGGCCAAAAAGCTTGACATAACGCTGAAGGACAAAGACATCGAGCATGCCCTGGAAGACGTCCAGCGGCGCAACAAGATCGATTTAAAGACACTTGAGCGTGAGATTATTAAGCAGGGTGCGACGCTTGAAGATTACAAAAAAATCCTCGGGGACGAAATTCTTCAGTCGCACACCATCGGTCGCGCCGTACATGCTAAAATTAATGTCACCGAAAAAGACATTCAGGAATTTTATGAACAGAACGTGAAGGGCAAGGAAAGAAAAGGCGCCCGCGTGCGCATACAGCAGATACTGCTGCTCATACCCAATGGCGCCGCGCCGGGGAAAATATCCGATATTGAAAAACGCATACAAGATTTATACCGCAAGATCAAGGCGGGCGATGATTTTGGCAAGCTTGCCGTGCAAAATTCTCAGGGTGCAGGGGCGCAGCTGGGCGGTGATATCGGCT
>Ga0114951_10003848_pt1 | contig 15174 bp, 17 predicted proteins | sample AM7aDNAmetaG_FD_88677 | JGI IMG/M metagenome (GOLD analysis project Ga0114951, IMG submission 88677) | Freshwater microbial communities from Finland to study Microbial Dark Matter (Phase II) - AM7a DNA metaG | ecosystem: Environmental > Aquatic > Freshwater > Lake | place: Finland: Lake Alinen...
ATGGGCGGATTGCCGGCATCGTCGCCGCCATTGAGTCGCCAATCGACGACGCCGGCGAACCGTCCCAGAAAGTTAGAGCCATGGCTGGCGACATCCCAAAATGCGTAGTTGGTGGTGTAAACCGGGATTTGCCGGGAGGACAATACCTGGTTGGTGAAATTGTAGGCCGTGATCGTGTTGGTGTTGGGCGCGGCGGCCGGGATGCCCTGGAAGACATACGCAATGCCATTCGTGACGCCGGTGACGACGACCGTGGCCGCACTGCCCGCCGGCAGGTTCGTGGCGGTGAAGATGAAGTTGGTGATGACCGGACCGCCACCACCACCGCCCCCGGCGACCACGCCCCACGTCCAGGTGCCGTCGCCGTTGGCCAACGGCGCGTAACCCGCCGTCCCGGACGAATAACCGTTGTCGAGCAGTCCACCCCGCCATGAGGTGCCGGCGACATTTCCCCCGCCGTCGGACGTGAGGGTGCCGCTGTCGAAGTTCAGCACAGCGGGCCAGGCCGCCCAGTTCCAGGTGCCATCACCGTTGGCGCGGGGATAATAACCCAGGCCGCCGGTCCCGTAACTCATATCGTAGAGCCCGGCTTTTATGTAGCTGGCGTAGATCGCCTCAGTGGTGGTGAGGTTGCCCCAGCCATCGCTGGTGATCTTACCCCCGTCGAAATTCATCGTGGCGGAAAGGGCTTGCAGCCAGCCGAGGGTGGCATAGTCCAGGGCGTTGCTGTTCACCGTCCCGGAAACAATGTTGCTCCCATCAAAGTTGGCCACGCGGTTACTCACCTCAATGATCGCGAGCGAGTTGGATAGGATCAGCGCGGCGTGCGCGGCGGTAGTCACGGCCAACGTGTTAGTGACGTAACCGAGCTTGTTGGAGAGCACGGTGACGCTGGTAGCTAGTTGTGCCGTCGTGTTGGACACGGCCATCGTCTTGAGATTATTGGTGGCCAGTTGCGCCACAAAATAGATCGTGTTACTATTCGCCTTGTTGAAGGGCACCGGGTTGACGTCGCCGTAAACGGTGAGGCCGTTGACGATACTCGGTGTGGTCGTGTCCACCAGCCAGGGGGCGGCGGCATGGGCCGAGGCCAGCAGCAGGAAGGAGCTAATCAGGATTTGGATTTTTGTTTTCATATTCAGTTTTCCGCAATGAGGGTTAAAAGTTTCTGGGTGTCCGTGATATGGGCGGCGCAGACGGGATACCCGACGCCGCCGCCGGTGGCGACGCCCGCGCTGGTGGCGTTGATGGCCACGGCTTGAATGTCCACCCGCTCGCTGCATTGATAAACAAGGGCATTGGACGTGAAAACCGGCCAGAGCACCTGAATCGTCTGGCCGCTCACCCAGGTGCCGAACGGGACGAACGCCCCGTTCCGGACGCAGCCAATGGTGACCGCCACTTCCGATCCACCACTGCCGCCCGCGCTGCCGCCCGGACCGCCGGCGCTGCCACCGGGACCGCCCGCACTCTCGGTGGGCGGGGGGCGGATCACATACGCCAGGCGTCGGAGACTGATGCTGTAAATGAACCAGCCTTTGGCCAGGTTGTCCTGTTGCCAACCTGTCCCGCCTGCAAACGCATAGCGGATGCCGCGCAGCCATTGCTCAGCCACGCCCCAGATGGTCCGCTCCGGTCCGCCGTTGCTCGCGCCCGTGACGGTGACCGGCGGTTTCATTTTCAGGACGGTTTCCGCTTCCCAATAAACCGGGTAACGAGCCACGCCATATTGTCCGTTGACCGGGAGCCGGTGGCGGGCGGCGGGAACAGGGCGGTCCTTCGCCGTCCGGCGCGGCACCGGGATGGTCGCGTCATTGAAGATCACCTTGAGCTTCCAGCGGAGCTGCGGGTCGGTCGGCCCCTCAAGCGTCGTTGGGTCGAGCGGGTTGACCGACCACGCCGGGGCAACGGTGCCGGACTTGCCCGCCCGGGTCACTACCTGGAAGTTGCCATTCGCGTCGATGATTTGGAAACCCAGGGAAAAATAGCGACTGGCTTTCCATGACGGCGGCTCCATCTGCGCCTCGACCGGCAAGGTGTTGTCATAGCCGTTGCACAGTTGGTCATTGCCGTAAGTGTTGTCGGCCGCCCCGAGGAGCATGGGATTGTAGGGGGTGACGGTGCCGTAGGCGTTCCAGTATTTGTTACGGATCAGGTTCCACGGCATTTTTTCCGGACCGGCCGCGTGCAGGTCGGAGACCATCGGCGTGGTGCCCACCCAGTAACCCGTGGTGGAGACGGTCAACGTTTGGTAAAATGCCGGCCCCCACCAGCGGACGATTTTCCACTCCCCTTGAATTTCAGGTGCGCTTGGAAGATACCGGTGCGGCAAGTGAGTATAGACATCCTCCGGCCCATCCGGCTCGTAGGCTGGCGGCGTATAAGCGGTGCCACTACCCATCCCGGCAGTAATGCCGTAACCGTAATTCACCGGCTCCAAATCTTCTACAATGTCTATCCGCAATACTTTCTTCGTCGCATGGATGCCGTTGGCTTCCACGCCCGGCGACAAAACCACCGGTTCAAAATGACCGCCGAAGGAAAGCTGGGACCCGACGGAACAATAATCATAATTTGCGCTTCCTGTTGTCCCGTCAATTTCCCAACCGCTAACGGTATAATATCCAGCAAAGGGGAGCCAATCGCACGGCATGTGCCGGCAATATCCGCCGGTGACATTCACATAGTATTCGCCATCCGGAATCACCTGGTTGACCGCCAACTGATATTCCCAGACAGGCATGAAACCGTTATAGGTGGATGGAAATTGGGTTTGCACCAGACTGAATGATCCAAGATCACTGTCCACCGTCAGCGATGGCGCGATGTAGGGTTCCCGACCATCGCTGGTGAGCACGCCGTAAGCCGACTGGGCGGAAATAGAAAAGGTCCCGACCAACGCCGCCGTGGCCCCGCCGTTTGTCTTGGGTGATTTTATTTTCAGCCGGAAGGTGACGCCGGTTTGGATTACGAACTGATACAACCCAGACCGCGAACTGACGCACGAGAAGGTGGAAAAGGTGGCGCTCGCCCGGTTCCCGTCAGTGCCATGCGGTACCCCCGTCGTGGCGGACAAGGTGATGGACTCGGCGTGGCCGGTGTCCTCAAAATAAAATGCCTGCTGGCTGCTATTGCCGTCGAAGCCCGCCTTGGGCCAGGGACCGGAAACATACGTCTCGCCGCCGGCGGCATTCGCCGCCACCGGTGCCAGATTGTTCCGCAGCCGGTTCAATTCGGTGAGCCACGCCGGGTTGGGTGCCATGGTCGGCCAGCCAGCAAACGTCGCCCCGGTGCCGCTGCCGCCGCTGACCAGCATGGCAGTCACGTTCGCCGGCAGAGCGGTCACCCCGGGCGGATGGGTGGGCGTGGACGTGAGGATGGTGCCTGCGGCATCGACCGCATCAACCGTCATCGCCGCGCCACTGCCAGCCAGATCCACGAACGTCAGGACCTCCCCCGCGGCATAGCCGAGGCCGCCCGCGACGAGCACGAAATTCCAATACCAGACGGTGCTCAGATCGTAATCAGGGAAGTCGTAGGTTTGCGCGGGGCCGATCCGCACCGCCGTCGCCGCCAGGGTTGCCCCGGTGCCGGGTTCGCCGGTGAGGCTGGTGACGGCTTTCACGCCGCTGGTGAGCGCGCCGGGGGCGCTGCTGCCGCGATCAATCAGGCGGATTGCCGTCATCCCGCCAGCACTGTCCACGGTCTCAATCGTGAATCTCAACACCCCCTCCGCAAGACACGTTTGCCCGGCGAGGTAGCCGGTGCCTTTGGCGACGATGAAGATGGCCCCGTAGGTGTCGTAGCCGTATTTTCCGCCGCTGTCGTTATACATCGGCGACACATCATAGAAGGAGGATAGATCAAACCCCGTTGAGGAAAGCCTGTTCGCCTGGTCCGCCAGCGCCTGGAGATCGGCCTGCAAAATCTTTTGTCCGGGTGCGGCAGCCATGGCTTAAATGAAAGTTCCTGCCGAAGTAAATACCTGGGTCCAGCCGTAGCCGGAATCCGGCGCGGAGTCATTGCTGTCAATGAGGGAGAGATACCCGCCGGCCGAGGTCCCGCTGCCCACCTGCACCACATCAAACGTCATGTAAGGCGAAGCCGGCGCGCCGGACCAGAGACCGCGATAATTCCAGTTGGTGCCGCCGCCACCGCCGAGCGGGGTGCGGAGCGGGCGGCGCGGCGGGGTGTGGCCGGCGGCAATGATCTCGTTCCGGGCATACTGCGACCCACCCGCCACCCGGTTGATGTGCTGCCAGTCGCCCTTGGCGGAATCTCCTGATTTTAGTGGTGTCATGTTGTTTGCTCTCGGCCCACCGACCCCACCTGGTTAGACGTAAACGTCCGTGTCCCAATAGCCGACGCCGCCGAGCGTGGGGCCGCCGAGGAAACTGCACGTGATCTTGTTCATGGATCCATTCACGCCGGCCGGCTCCAGCCGGTCCGCCAGCCGCAACCAACTCAAGCCGGAAGGCAGGCTGCCCGCGAGCGGGCCGCCGGGCGTGACGATGATGCCGCCCTTGTTCAGCGTGGGCACGGTGTAGGAAAAATACGTGAAGGTGTATTTCCACGCGGTCAGATAAAAAGTCTCCGCGCCGCGGATCCACTTGCTCACGAGATTCTGCGCCAGGGCGAGCTGGGTGGCATCGGTGATGTGATCGGTGAGCCAGGTGGTGGTGACGATGGGCGTGCCGGTGGACGTGGTGGCCAGATCCACGCAGTTGCGACACACGTTCAAGGTGGCGAAGGTGATGGGCGTGGGGTATTGGAACACGCCGGCCCGTTCGATGCGCGGATACATTTCCTGCGGTTCGAGCATGTAGTCGCCGACGGGCAGCGGCTGGTTCGCGTAGCTGCCGCCGGCTTCCCATTCAACGGTCAGCGTGCCCACACGTCCGGGACCGGTCTGGACGCTGGATTTATTGACCACCCAGCCGGTGCGGAATCCGGTGCCGTAGGTGCCGCGGGCCAGCATTGAGATGGCGCACAGGTTCTGCGGCCCCTTGTAAATGTCCGTGCAGCGCACGCGGTCGCCATATTCCAGGCTGGGCGAATTGGGCTGGATCACCAGCGCATTCGTCGGGCCTTTCCAGATGGGGGTGTTGGCAGACATAAGCAGAAATCAGTGATCAGTAATCCGTGATGGGGAATTAGTGGGTGGCACCACCGGTGGTTCGGCGAAGGGCGGATGCAGGGTCTCGAACAGGTTGATCAGTTCGGCGATGGGGATGGCGACGTGATGTTCGCCGCGCTGATATTGCAGGCCGGACGCGCCGAGCTTGAGCTGGCAGATGCAGCCCGCGTGCGGGAAATGCGCCACGTGCTGCAAGGTGCCGTGCGGCTCGTGATGGTCGCCCTCGGCCAGCATGGCCGTCAGATTGGTGATCAGTTTGGTCTTCATTTTAAACGGGGTGATCGGTGTCTTCGGTATAGCCGCCGGGCGATCCGCCGCGGGCGGTGTTTTTGGCGATGATGCTGAGCAAATCTTCCGAGCGCTTCAGCGGGTTGCTGGCGCCGCCCATCACGAAGCCCATCTTTTCAAGTTGGGTGGATTCGGATTTGTATTTGGCACCTTTGTCGAGTTTTTCGTCTCCCTCTCCACCTTTATCAGCACCCTTGATAATCTTGGGCGCGCGGCTCACCAGGCCGGCGAAAAAGCCTTTCAACTTGTCCTGCGCCTGGCCGCCGGAATTGGCGAACGCGCCGGCCACGGAATCCTTGATCTTACCGGCACCGTCCACACTCAGCCCGATGCCCTTCCCCATCATGTCATTGAGGACGGACTGTCGGCCTTCACCTTCTTTTTTCCGGTTGGCGTAGTTCTCTGCGAACGTGCCGGACTTGTAGCCTTCCAGCCCGAGCATCTTGCCGAGCTTGGGGATGTGGCCGATGCCCTCGTAAAGTTTCTGAAACGCGGTATCAAACGCGGCGGCAAGCAACGTGCCGATGTTGGTGACCACTTTCAGGATCACGGCCCACTGGGTGATGAAGCCGCCCACCATCTGCTCGAAGATGCCCACCCAGAAATCACCGGAGCCGAGCGTGCCGGTGACGAGGTTGACCAGGAACTCCACGCCGGCCGCGAAGGATAGCTCCAGCAGTTCCGTCATCTTGCCTTCCTTGAACGCCTCGGCCACGCCGGCGAACAGATGGCCCACAGACTGGCCGAACTTGAGCAAGCCACCCTCCATTTTCTTCAGCCATTCCAGTCCCTGCTTGAGTAGCGGCGCGATGCCCTCGGCCACGCCCACGAATAGGTTGCCGAATTTATCCTTCACCGAGGTGGCGAGGATTTCGATTTCGTGAAAGGTCTTGGCAATTTTGGCGAACACTGCAGCTTCTGGACCGGAGTCCCGAACGGCCTGTTGAAATTCCGTCATGCTGCGCGCGGCCACGAGCATGTTGCCTGCTTCCTGCCGGCCGAAGATGCTGGCGCTGGCTTTGACAGCGTCGTTTTTGTTGAGCTGGCCGATCTTTCCGAGAATCGTATTCATGGCGGCGGCGGCTCCGGTATTTTTCAAACGACCCATGTTGAGGCCGAGCTGGTGGAAAATGCTGCTCGTGTCCTGACCCATCTCGTTCACGCCGCCGAGCGCGCGCTGCATATAGAATATGGCAGGACGCACATCATCAGCTTGTAACCCGACCGCCTTGAATCCTTTTTGCAGCCGGTAAAGATCTTCAGTGCTCTCACCGGTTCGCTCATGTAGTTCCCACAGACCGGCTCCCTTTTCGAACGCCTTTTCCACGCCGGCAATGATCGCGCCCATGCCCACCAGACCGCCGATGAAGCCCTTGACCTTGCCCTCGGCGGCGCCGAGCGCCGAGATGAAGTTGCCGGTGGCCATCCCGAGCGAGAATTGAAGAACGTTGGCAGACATATTCGTGAAAAGTAATCAGTGACCAGTAATCGGTGACTTGTATTGGTGTCTTTCTTGCGCGATGTAGCCGTCGCCCGCGATTTCCATGCTGCCCATGGGATGCCGCACGCCATGAAACGCGAGCAGCGCGAAGGCGCGGTTCAACGGATATTTCATGGCTTGGGGTTCGCTCATGTGGAAATCACGCATCAGGGTTCCGATCATTTCGAGCCACCAGCCGAGTCCGTCCGCGGGTCCGCTGGTGGCAGAGTAAAAACCGAGCCGTCATTCGTGGGCTTGTTTTCCAGTTCGAGCGCGGTGGCGAAGCTGGCGGCAAAATGCTGGCCGATGGCCTGCTCGATCTGGCCGAGTTGCGCCGGGTGGAACCGCTTGCCAATCTCGCGCAGCGCGGTCCTCGTGAACTTGCCCGCGTCGAGAATCTCCTGGAGTTTTTCCACCTCGGTCACAAAGGCGAACACGGTTTCGATGATGGACTCAGGCGGGGATTTGAGCGCGCCGATCTCGCTGGCGATCCGGGCCTCAATCTCCGGGCGTTGTTCCGGGCTGGCGCTGGCGAAGGCCGCGCCGTGCCGGCGATAGATCTCCACAATGTCGAGCAGCGGGGATTTGATGCGGGTGAGGATGGCGATGAGCCAGGCGTTCACCGGTTGCAGGGTCAGGCCGTGCAGTTTCACCGGCTCGCCCGCGAAAGCTTCGCGGAGCGGTCCCGGTAATGGCGCGGCGGCGGCGCGGGAGATCTCTTTGGCGCGTTGTTCGGCCTTGGCCACATCAGCGGCGTGGCCGACGTAGGGCTCCGCCGGGCCGGTGACCGGCACCAATTTATCAGGAGAGGTTGTTTGCGTATTCATGGGGGATTTTGGGGTGCAGCGTCACGCTGCTTATGGGGCGATGGACGGCGGGCCGGCGGCGCGCGGGGGCGTCGGGTTGTTGGTGTAGAGCGCGGCGAGCGCGTTCGTGTTGTAGAGCACGCGGTTGGTGAAGACGCCCGCCACGTAGTTGGTGCCCACCACGCTCACCGCCAGCCAGGCGGGCGACGGCACGGTGGCCGGAATGGTGATGTTGGTGCTGCCCACCAGACAGGATCCGAACGGCGCCCAGGTATTCGTGTCCGGCGTGTTCGTGTATTGCCAGCCGCCGACATACAGCGCGACGGTGTTGCTCGGCTCATCCGGCGAGGCCGTGAAGCGGAACGTGTAGGCACCTAGCGGTGCGGCCACGATGAAGCAAAGCCAGAGCAGCCAGAGCAGCGCAAACACGCTGGCGAATCGGTTATTGGAAAATTTCATGAGTTTTTTTAATTGGGTCCAGCGTCACGCTGGCGGGGCGGCGGACTGCGCCGCCCCGCAGTTACGGTCACGGGGTGATGCCGGGGCGATAGATCAGGCTCAGTTCGATGGTCGCCTCTTTTTTGCGGGCGAGGCTGGGCTGCACGCTGACGAGGGTGCAGTAGAACGTGGTGGCGTTGGCGTTGGCGTTGCCGTTGTTGGTGGGGAGTTGCAGACCCACGTTCGTGCCTTCGGCGGGCCACGCCTTGGCGTTGTCATAGACGGCCGTGCACTTGGCTTCGAAGCCGTCCACGAGCAGGACCAGGTTGACGCCGGCGCCGTCGTTGTTCTCGATCTCCGCCAGCGGGCCGGAGTTCTTGGGGGTGACCTGGATGGATTCCCAGATGGCCCCGGCGGGCGAGGCGACGGTGTTGTTTGTGCCCCACAAGATAGCGAGGCCCTTTTGGATGGGTGACGGTGCCATAATTTAATTTGATGTTGGTGGTGTTTGCGGATTGACGGACGGGAACGTGATTACATTCGTCTGCACCAGCCGGTTCGGGCCGGGGCGGAAAAAGCGGGCTGGATCGGTGGGCATGATGCGCAGATGATTCGTGGCCCACGGCGTCCAGGTAGCAGGGCCGCCGGCCAGATTGGTGCTGCTGAAAACCACCGTTTGCAGATCCAGCGCCGGGTGGTTTGTAATGACGAGCTCGTTTGAAAAAGTGGACATTTCCAGAATACCGCCCTCCACCTTGAATGCCGCAGCGGCAAAGTAGTTTGGGCCGTCCACGAGCGTGCCCTGGTAATCGTAATGGCTAGCCAAACCAACCGAATATATCTCCGAGTAGGTGCGCGAGCCGGTGCCATGAAAAAGCACATAGCCATCGGCGGCCTGGTTCGTGGGCGCAAGCAAGCCAATTTCAAAGGCGAGGCACGGGAGTCCCAGCAAAGACAAAATGGAAATTATGCGCGAGAGGGATTTCACTGGATGATGTTCGTCACACAAAGTCCGTTGCTGAAAACCGTCAGATTCACGTTGGTTACGATGGTTCCAGAAATGGCCGTCACACTGGGAGCCGGCGCATCGGAATTATAGGGAATAAACACCAAGCCTTCCGGCGTGGCGGCATTCGTGGGGCAATAATAATCCGGCACGCATTGAAGTGATCCGATGTAGCAATTCGTTGTGTTGCCAATCGCCCAGCCGTCCACTCCGTAAAATAAAACCGATGCCACGCCATCCTCTTTGAAGACCCGCGTAGCGATCTGACGATAAATCCCGTTTTGGTATCCAGGATAAAAACCACCGCCCGCCACCTCGTAAGCAACTCCAGTATTAATGATGCAGGTATTCGTGACCGTGCCGGAAAACCCGCTCGTGCTGCCGCCGCCGGATCCACCGGTCCACGGATAAAACGTCTGGAGGTTGTTCGTGATCAGCGTGAGCACATTCAAAGTCACATTGGTGTTATAAACGTTGAAGTGCAGTGTGTGCGCCCAGCCGGGCACCAGCAGCGTGTAGCCGATGGGTGAGAGGTTTGTCGTCACTGTGCCATTCACGCATTGCAACTGGCTCGGGAATCCGCCGATGAGGTTTGTGCCGTCGGTGTGCGGATTATATTTTGCATCCGGCACCACCGAGAAGCGGCTGAGATTCGGCTTGCCCGTGATCTGGAGCAAATTGAACAACACCGGCGTGGCACCTAGCGGTGCGGCCACCATCAAAACTAGAATTAAAAAAGCGCTGATCTTTTTCATACGGCAGTTTCCGGGTCGGGGGCGGTGGGCTCGGCGGTCACGTCCACGGCGGGCAGTTGGACACCGATACTGAACACGATCTTGTAGGCATCCATCAGGAAGCCTTCCGTATTGAACGGGGAAATCTCGGTGACGTTCGGCGTCACTTCGGTGGTGGCATCGTCGAAGCTGAGATGCCGGATGGTTTCGCGCGCCTCTTCCACCAGGTCGAACAACGGCTTGCCGTCGGCCACGCCGGCGATGAGGTTCGCGCCCGGCTCCAGCTTCAAGCCCTGGCCGCGCGTGATCACCACCCAGAACGTCCGGTCCACCGCGCCGCGTTCCTCATATTCGCCCCGCTTGGTCTCGCCATGGAACATCACCACGGCGCTCATGGCCTTGCTGGCCGTGCGCAGCAGCACCACGAGCTGGTAAGGATCGGCGGCAATGGCGACCACGCCGCTGTTGCCTTGCGCCCACGCCGCGAAGGCATCGCGAACCTGCTTGAGTTGGGCAACAATGGTCATGCCAGGGAAGCGTCGAGGCTGTTGGGGGTGGTGATGGCGGTGCCGGGCACAAAGGTCTTGTCCACGGCGGCGTCGAACGGGATCTCGCGGTTGCCGACCTTTTGCAGATGGTTCCGCCACCATTTGGCGGTGATGGAAAACGGATTCTTTTCCTCGGCCACGTTCCGGCGCTGATAAACGGATTCGCACACGAACACGATGGCGGCCTGCACCACCTTGGACGGCGCTGGATCCGCGAACGGCACGGTGAACAAGCCCTGCAAATAACCATCCACCTCGGCGCTGGCGGCGGCGACCAGGCTGTCGAACAGCCCGGCATCTTCGGCGGCATCGCCGTCATCATCCAGCGCATCGGTCAGGACCGGCGGCGGGATCTTGGCGGTGATTTGTTCGCGGGTGCAGTAGGCCATAATAATCAGTGATCAGTAATCAGTGATCAGTGGTTGAAGGTTGAGGGGTGAACGGATTTCCAGATTGCATCGGCAGCGGCCAGACGCCGCGTCCGGCGTGGCGCAGGAAGACGCGGGTGTCCGCATACACCTTTTCGCCCAGATCCAGCCAGCGCTGGCAGAAATACCAGTCCTCGGTCAGGAACCGGCGCCGGCCACCGTCGGCGCTGAAGATGCCTTCCATGAAGAACGCATATTCCGTGCGATGCCCTTGCTCGTCGGATGTGTATTCCAGTGAGGGATCGGTGACGATGAGCTTGAGCAGGGCTTCGCGGGCGATGCAGAGAAAGCCGGTGCCGATGTAGCGCACTTCCTGCAAGCCGTCGGGCCGCACTGCGGTCTCACGGCCCAGACCGTTGCCGCACCATTCCACGTGGGTCTTGTCGCGCTTGAGCGGATACATGCCGCCCACCACGAGCTCGGTGTGGCTGATGATGTCCACGAAGTTCTGCGGGGTGAACCCGATGTCCGAGTCGATGAACAGCAGATGCGTGCAATCGGAGTCGAGGAAGTTCTTCGCCAGGACGTTCCGGGAACGGTCAATGCAGGGATCCGCATTCCAGCCCACTTGGAACCGGCTCGGCGCGGCGACGATCAGCGCGCACAGGCTCTGCACGAACAGCATATCGCTACTGGAATAGTGCCCGGTGAGCGCGATGTATATCTTGCGATTAGTGGATTGGTGGATTGGTGGATTGGTGGATTCGTCAGCGAGCACGCCGGGCTTGGTGAATTTCAGGATGCCGTAGCCGGGCTGTTTCTCATCCACAGCCGCCGCCAGAAGAAAGCCTTTGCTCGTCATCAGCCGGATGATCTGCTCCGAGTCGCCGCGATGATATTCGCAGAGGACGGCGAGCGTCTGGGACAAGTCCAGGTGCGTCAGGATTTCCAGTTCGCAACCTTCGGTGTCCACTTTGACGAGTTGGCAACTGGGTAAATCCCTCGCCGCGGCGATCCGCACCACGATGGATTTATCGGTCTGCCGTCCGAGGTTGTAGAAGCTGCAAGTGACATCCCGGTCGCCCGCTTTCATTTCTGCCACGCCGGCCATCTCGCGCACGGCGAAATTGAAGGGGCGGATGTTGTCGAAAGCGTCCGTCTCGGCCAGCAACCGTTCGAAGGTCTCCGGCACCGGCTCGTAAGCGAAGACGGTGGCCGACGGATATTTCTCCGCGCAGCGGAGGGCGAACGCGCCGACGTTGGCGCCAATGTCGAGGATGCAGACGGGCGGCGACTTCAGCGGCAGATCGTATTCGGCGGCTTCAGCATCGCGCCACGGTTCGGAAGGGAAAAAGTTTTTCATGGGTATTAAATAAAAGTGACCGCTTCATGGGGCTTTGGTTGCCCGGCGAGGTGCGCCTTTCAGAAACCGGATGACGGGGAATGCACACCCCGCCACCCGGCCCCATGAAGAGATCTTGCGATCTCACGTTCGTTCAGACCACCAGCTCGTAGGAGATGCTGGCGTTGTTGCCGTTGCCGCCGTTGGCGGGGATGGCCTGGTTGAAGCGCACATAGCGCCGGATGCCGGGCACCAGCGGGACCTTCTTGACGGTCGCCACGCTGCCGGTGCTGGCCACGCCCACCACGCTGACCTGCACGAGCGGGTTCGTGTTGGCGAAGTTGCCGTTGTCGGTGCTGTCCTGGAGCGTGAACAGGTTGCTCACGCTGGTGTTGGTGTGGTCGGCCAGGGCCGGGATGCTCAGGGCGATGTAGCCCTGGCGCCATTGGTTGGTCAGGAACCCCGTCGCTTCCGGATTGAAATCCAGAGCGGCGGTGTTGTTGTTGGCGGCCGTGTTGGGCAGCGCCTTGGTCAGAGTCAATGCAGAATCTTTCATTTAGTTATGCGTTATGAGTTGCGATTGGAGCCGGGCGGCGGGCTTTTAACCCCGCCGCCCGTCAGGTTCAGAACGGGTTGGCGTTGGCGGCGATGATGCTGTCCGTCGGGATGATCGGGATGCCCGAGCCCGTGGTGGCCGGCAGCGGCGCGATGGCGCTGATGTTGTTGAAGTCCGGACGATTCGCGCCCACGTTGCCGTAGAGCGTGACGGTGCGGGACGCCTGCAAGCCGGCGCGGCTGGCGCGGCTCATGAAGCAGAGGTTCGGCGCGATGCCGACCGGGAAGCTGGCTTCCACCTGGGCGATCATCTTGTCGGTGATCGGCTTGGTGTAGTTGCCGCCGCTGATGGTGTTGTCGATGTTCTTGACGGCACCCACGGCGCGCACGTGCGCACAGGAGAGACCGATCAAGCCCATCAGGTTGGACACATAGGCCATGAGCGACAGGTTGTTCGCGTCCTTCACCTGCTGGAGGCTCCACGGCGTGATGTCGATGCCGGAGTTGCCGCCGAACAGGAAATGCACGCCCTGCGGATGCATCCAGATGAACCAGGCCACTTCGCACGCGCCCACAGCCGAGCCGCCGGCGTCCACGACTTGCGCCGTGTTGACGAAGTTGGTGAGACCGGGGAAACCGCCGTTCGGATCGTCCTGCAAACCAGTGTAGAACTGCGTGCCCAGAGCGATAGCCTTCTGGCGAAGCGCGCCGGCGGCTTCATCGGCCTGCAACGAGGCGAGCGAATCGCCCTGTTGATTGGCCATGAGGGCGGACGCCTGGTCCACCTGCAACTGCGCATCGAAGATGAAACAGTCGAAGCGTTTCTGGACGTAGCGGCTGGCGCTGATGGCCGAGCCGACGTTCGCCTTGCGGAACGCGCCGCCCGTCGGGAGCGCGGTGCGGACCTTGGCGAGGTAACTGTTGCCGGGAATCACGCGGCCCATGACCTTCTCGATCTCGGGGGCGTAAGTCACGACCTCTTCGACGAGGCCCACGGCCTGGTCGGTGTTGCGCCGGGCAGTGATGTCCAGCAGGGAAATGAATTGATCAGCCATAATAATTTATTGGTGAGAGTTGCGGTTGCGGGTTTCGGTCAGTTGGTGGCGTTGACGGCGTCCTGCGCGGCGATGAAGCGGGCGCGGCCTTTGAGGTTCGGGTCAACGGCTTTGCTGTCGACCGGGGTTTTGCGCGCGCTCAGCGGCACGGTGGCCGGCGTGTTGGCGTGCAGCACTTGCAGCGTGGGCAGGTCGAGCTTGCTCAGCTCTTCCACGGTGTAAGCTTTCTTCGTGGTGTGGTTCACCGGGAGCTTGCCATCGGCGGCGAACAGCGCCACGAGGCGGACGGCTTCGGCGGCATTGGCCTGGCCGGCCTGCTCTTTCAACTTCGCTTCGATCCCGTCGAGGCGGGCGGTGAGCGGCGCAAGCAGCGCGGCGGTGTCAATCTTCTCCGGTGCGGTGACCGTGAGACGTTTCTTGAGTTCGGTCGTGACGGACGCTTCATCAGCGCTTTCCGCCAGACCAAGCGCGGCAGATAAGACTGCCAGTTTGATCATGGTATCCATGTTTGTGTTTTTGTTGTTGTCGTTGGTTGCAACCACCGGCAACAGACCGGCGGAAAGGATTTTCAATTCAGCGTTGAGCTGGGCCTGCTCGGCGCTGAGCGTGGCCGGGGCCTGCGAAAAGGTGATGCCGTAAGTCGCGCCGGTGCGCGTGAGCCCGACGCTGTGCGCGCCAATGACGCGATTGTCTTTGTCGAGATACGGCGCCAGGGAAAGATCAGCGAAGTCAGCGGCACTTTTCTGGCCGGTGGCCGTGTAGGTGACGGCTTCACCGAAGATGCCTTCGCCGGTAACACAGACGAGATTGGTATAACCGCCAATGGCGCGGGGTTCGGCGGTGCGCAGATATTCCGGCGTGCCGGGCACCGTGTTGTGTTCGAAATCAATCGCCACCTGCTCGCGGCCAATGGCCTTCTGGTTCGCGGCAAAAACCTTCACGGTCAGATCGTCCACCAGGATGACGCCTTCGCTCGTGGCGTTCCGGCCCCAGCCCAGCACCTTGACGCGCGTGGGTAGTTGGCCCGTGGCGGCATCGCCACCCGCCGACGCTTTGAGCGCGACTGATGGGGCGAGTGCAATCCTGATTCCGTTCACGCTGGTGAGAATGGCAGCGGTCAAGCAAAGCCGTTATTCTGCGGTGCAATTCCAAATGGGTGTAGCAGCCGACGTGAGGAGGCTCTAACTAAAACTTGAAACTAGAATGAGCCTCGTCACCTCGGCTCTACGCAGATTAAATGCCGGCTTGCGCTTTGATGGCGCGCATGGCGGCGGCGCCGATCTTTTCCTCGGCAGCGGCGGTGAGCTTGCCATCCTTGACCGGGAAGAACGGACGGGCCGGCAGGTTGCGCTTGGCATAACCGAACTGGTGCGCGGCGGCGTAGGGCGTGGGGTTGCTCAACGTGGCGGCGCGGTCG
>Ga0114951_10003850_pt1 | contig 15168 bp, 15 predicted proteins | sample AM7aDNAmetaG_FD_88677 | JGI IMG/M metagenome (GOLD analysis project Ga0114951, IMG submission 88677) | Freshwater microbial communities from Finland to study Microbial Dark Matter (Phase II) - AM7a DNA metaG | ecosystem: Environmental > Aquatic > Freshwater > Lake | place: Finland: Lake Alinen...
CCGTTCCGACCCTTCACCGCCTCCACTTCATCGTCCACGACGAGCAGCATCTGCCCCTTGGCGTTGAAGCCCTGGAGCAGCGTGTACTTCGATTGCATCTTCGCGCCGGCCTTGCCCCGCGCTCCGCTGCGCAGATAGTCCGAGAGATACAACCGCTCCGCCACCGTCCAGTTCACCCGCCCGTCCCACCAGACCATGAACACGAAGAACACGCAGCTAAGGAGAAAAGCTCCCCACGTCCACACGTGCGCCCGGCTCGGCCACGGCTTCGCGTACTGCTTCCGGCCCCATTCCGCCATCGTCAGACCTCCTCTGGATTGGTTCCGTCGTCCGCCTTTCTTGCCTCCGTTCGTACTGCTTCCATGCGCTCCCGCGCCCGCTGCATCTTCACCCCGTCGGCCCGCTCGATCAGACCCCGCATCTCGGCCTCGGTCATTGGACCCTGGGCCTGCCGGAACTGGAGATTTAGGAACAGCGTCCGCAACGCCAGCACCTCGGCAAGCGTCACCCGGCCCAGCAGGGCCGCGTCGTCGCCTGGCAGCTGCACCCCCGGCGCGGACAACAGCGCCGCCCGCACCCACTCCGACAGCGTCATGTCCGCCTGGCGCGCGCACTCCTCCAAGGCCGCGAACTCCTCCTCGCTCACCTTCGTGCCGATGGACTTGGTTCTCAGCGGCGCTTTCATAGCTCACCGCCGATTCGATTGTGTAGAGGATTTGGACCGCACGCTGACCGCGTGCCGCAAAGTGCCGGGCAACGGGCCGAACGCAGCCGTTTTCTTGCTAAAGGGAGGGGAGTCATCGGGTTACCCCTTCAGCAACCGCAGGTTGCTACCAGAGTAACCCGATTTGAGAGATTTTGCCTGTTCGAGTGTCCGCTTCGCCTCCGCTCCGCCGTCCGTAAAGGCTCTCCGCTTCGCTCCGACCGCTGCGCGGCGTGCTGCGCACGGCCTTGACTGACGGCTCCGCTGCGGCTGGTTGGCAGCTATGAGAAGAATGTCTTCTTCTCCTATTCCACACAAGGCCCACAGCCCCAATCTGCGGCGTCTCCGGTAGGGGGCAGCGGCCATCGCAATGTGTCGGTGAAGCATGCAACGCCCTGGTGGTACAGCGCGTGAGCGCGCCGAGCTGCCGACTCCGGGCTCTCGTCTCGTGCTTTCAACAGGTTCCCCGACTTGCAGCAGCAGGTTACTCCCGCAGTAACCGCGAAAAATCCATTTTGCGGTCAACCACTGTGTTTTTAGCAGGTTCCCGCCACAGGAACGGTGAGCAACCTTGCAGCACCCAAGCTGGGGTGACGTGTCACCACTCCTGCCGATGCCGAAGGCAGCGTGTTTTTGGGGACGCTGGCTCTGACACCAAACTGAGCGCCGTTACCTCACCACGCAGCACACTGCCCACCTGACCAGCAGCTTCTTCAGGGGCAAGAACTAGAACAGCGGGCGCAAAAACTTGGGATTGATATCCTAGGCGGTCTGATCACTGCAAGTTCGTCTGGACGTATTCAACGCCCCTCTGATCATGAGCTACAGCAACGGGTGATCGTTGCAGAACGAGCCTACCGTGAGTCCCGCCTATGGCTCTTGGCACCGATTTCCGCTCTGGCTTCCGTTCGGCGCGCTGACCGCCTCCCGGCTGGCGTCGAGGCCGCGCTGCGTGCACCGCGCTCACGGTCGTAGAGCCTTCTCACCGGCCTCTAAGCCTCGGGTTCTCACGCAGCTACCCCGGGAATTTCCCATTAGGTCCACCCGCATTCCGGCACTACACAAAGCTCTAAATCCGGTGAGGAAAATCAGCACAGGAAGAAACACACAAACAGGGTCGGGCCGGAGATAGTATTGAGTTTGCAAGCGCGTTGAGCCTGCAACTCGTTCGGAGAGACAAATGCGTAGTACTGCTGGTGTTTTTTTGTTGCAACTGGTTCTGTTAGTAGCGGGAATGGGACAATCACACTCTTCAGCCCCAAGCAGCCAACTGACCGTCGCCGATCTGGTGAAGCGTGGCAGCGGCGCAGTAGTACAAATCGTCGTTTCCGATCAATCTGGAAATGAGCTTTCCTTGGGCAGCGGGTTTATTGTCTCAGCCGAAGGAGAGATCGTAACAAACTATCACGTGATCGAAGGGGCACATTCGGCGATTGCCAAGCTTGCAAATGGCTCATTCTTCCCAATAAAAGGCGTACTGGCCGTGGACGCCGAAACGGACTTAGTTCTGCTAAAAGTTGAAGGCAGGGAACTGCCTCTATTGAATCTTGGGTCTGCCGGGAAAGTGCAAGTAGGAGACCACGTTGTGGCGATTGGGAGCCCCCTAGGCCTTGAAGGAACTGTGTCGGATGGAATCGTCAGCGCCCTGCGAATCGAAGCGACCGGCAAGAAATGGATTCAGACAACTGCGCCAGTCTCACATGGGAACAGCGGCGGCCCGCTTCTCAATATGAGCGGAGACGTGATAGGTGTCATTACTTGGGGAGTCAACTTGCAGGAGGGCGCGAATCTTAACTTCGCAATTCCCTCGGACGAAGTGAAATCCCTTCTATCGGCTGCCGCAGAGCTTTTGCCAATTGACTCGATTGTCACGAGGAAACAAGCGCCAACGGCGCGATCGACGGTGGAAACCCCAGCCAATGAGCAGGCAAACGCCCAACAAGATGCAGGAGAGCGCCACGCGATTCAGCAGCTTCGCACCATCGTTGATGCGATTAGGAGATGCCCTGGGAACAATTTTCCAGATCCGTTCGGCTCGAATTGGACGTCCGCTCCCTTGAATGCAGCTGGCCAAATTGCACCAGGAAGATCGCCTAGTTCGGGGAAGACAGCCTATATCGAATGGGTGCAGCACTTCGCATACATTCCAAAGACATTGAAAGAGTGCAAGAAGAGGGATGCACGCTGTGAAGACGCAAACGGCCTAGCAAGGGATATGGCCACAACCTTGATGGGTGTTCCGTATTTTGACAATTTTAGGCTGGAGTTGGACTTGGGGGTTCACGGTTTGGAACTACGCCGCAGGCTGTGGAAGCATGAGATAGAGGACGATGCGCATTGGGTTGCCGCAGCCTACATCCATGCGTGCGAGTCTGACGCGGTCTCGATGACTATTTCCGAATGCCCGGCGCATATCCCCTCGGAACTCTGGGAGAGAGCAAAGAATGAGGACGCGGAAGCCATGCGTCATCTTGGTGCGATTTTCCAAGTGGGCAAGGGAGTTCCACCAAACCGAACCGAGGCTTTGCACTGGTATCAACGGGCCGCCGATGCGGGCGATGCGAAAGCCGAGTACTTCTTAGGTGCGATGTACCTAGACGGCCAAGGCGGTGGTTCTTCGAACCTCGACGACGCGAGGGGCTTGTTCTGGCTACTCAAGTCGGCTGAACAGGGTGATGCTAGTGGACAGTCGCGGCTCGGCAATGTTTACTACGGTGGCGAGGGCGTACCGCAAGATCCGACTGAGGCATACTTTTGGTTCAGCCTGGCCGCGATGGCGCCATCAACGGATGAGAACATCGAGCTCGCACGGAAGAACCGAGATGAGATATCGGCCAGACTGAAGGGCGCAAAATTACGAGAGGTTCAACAGCGCATCGACGAATGGCTTGTCGCGCACCCCAAAGCCCAATGAGAGATCCAATGATGTAATGAGAATTCCTGCTCGGCGCTGAATGAGGTTACAAATGAAATTAATGATCATGATTCCGCTTTTGCTTTGTTTCACCCTGTCACCTTCTACTTCGAATGCGGGCGCTCCACAATATCGAATCGGGACACACGCGAGGGTGTACAACTCGCCTCGTCATTCGACGGCAAGCCGCCCGTACTATGGCGGGGGCAAGCACACGACTTCTCACGGTGGTCAGTATCCCGGCGCGATGAATTCCCATCATAAGAACGGCCACTACAAGAATTGGCGGAGCGCCAATCGCTACGGGGTACACAAGCCGTCTTGAGAAGCAGGCGGCGGATTCCTCTGTTCGATTCGCCCAGTCTCCAAGTTCATCTATGAGCCCTCTTCCGATGGTTTGGCGGAAAGCACCAGGCCAGGAAGTCCCGCCGTCAATTCCCCTTTCTGCTGGCAACGCTTCGGCGCTGTCGATGTTGAAACTACCAGTTGCATGGCGAGGCGGCGCCCAATTGACTCAAAATCAACGCATTAATTGGAATGTGATGCAGCACACTTTCCAGCACAGTGAATCAGGCGTAGCCTTGCGGACATAGTCCTCGCCCACTGCGTGCTCGATGGTATTCCAAATCTCCCATGCCCTTGGGAAAGTGTGCAGGATGGGTAATCGTTGATTGTGAGGAAGATAATGTGTGCTAACCGGTTTGGCTTGATTCTTACTTTCTTGGCCGTGGCGCTCCCGTGTTACTCCGCCGGTCAGCAGACTGTCGCTGACGTAGTGAAGCGAAGTAGTGATGCCGTTGTGCTGATCGTGACCTCGGATTCAAGCGGACAAGAAACCGCACTCGGAAGTGGCTTTCTCATCTCGACTGACGGCGAGATAGTAACCAACTTCCACGTTATCAAAGACGCGCACTCTGCCGTCGTCAAAATGTCAACGGGGGCTTTCTTCCCGGTGAGTGGGATTCTTGCTTCTGATCCCGCCAGAGATCTAGCGATCCTAAAAATTAACGGAAAGAATCTTCCGTTCTTGACATTGGGGAACAATTACACGCCTCAGCCCGGAGATCATGTTGTTGCTATCGGTAGCCCGCTCGGCCTAGAGGGAACGGTAACTGATGGTGTCATCAGTTCGTTCCGAGAGATGGATGGCAAGAAGTGGATTCAGACAACGGCTCCGGTATCCCATGGCAACAGTGGTGGGCCGCTGCTCAATATGAACAACGAAGTAGTTGGCGTCATTTCCATGGGTGTGAATCCAGAAGCGGGACAGAACTTAAACTTTGCGATTCCTGCGAGTGAATTAACAGCCCTAATTCTAACTAGTCGTCAACAGTTGCAATCCATGGACTCCGCAAGCGACAAGAGCGTTGGTTCGTTGACAGCGGGTACAATTTGGACTTCTCTCACAGGTGGGAGTGACTTCAAAGTCCGGCAAGACGGTGACTTCTTGTATGCAGAGATGATCTTATCCCCTGAATACGTCAAGGCCGGATTGTTCAACCGCACTGAAGTGAAGCGAGACCCAGACGGAAAATGGCGCGGGAAGGCTCATATAGACTGGCCGTGCGACTACAATCACGGTTTTAATGGGGTTTTTCAAGCGCGTGACACTGACACGCATATGTGCAGCATCACAAAGGATATGGAAATTGATTCCATGTCCAGAACGCGCATTGAAGGCATTTCTACGACAGGTGAAAAGTTCAACTGCGGGAGGTGCGAGTATACTGGCAAGCCAATACCAAAGCCGTTTACTTGGATTCCCAAATGAAGGTGGCGCTGGCTGCAAAGCGCCCTAATCAACGATTCGATCCAAGGGGTTGCCAGCCCCGCTCTTTGTGAGCGATTTGGTGAAAATTTGGTCTGCTGCGCCGGATGCTCTGTGTCTGTCACGACACCCGGGACACACTCGTAGACACCAACACGGTGGAGAAATCGGCCCTTATGGGAACTCGCGAGAATCCAACATTTCCGCCAAGACTGATCGTTGGCAACCGAGTGTGGACCACCAGCGGATACCGCGATCACGGACCAGAAAATGGCTCGAAGGTTGACATTGCCCCAAATCAGGGCGGGACAATAACAGCCTCTCAGGAGAACGCCTACACGAAAATTATTGGCAACCTCCTGCATACGGTGCTATGGGACAACAGTCAAGTGTCAAAGCACTACCCCAAAGAGGTTTTGTGTATCGGGCGATTCAAGAGTCGAAGTGAATTTGAAGAAGCAATTAAACCCAACGGAGTCGCGGAATTGACTGTAGGGCCGGCAGGTGGATTTCGTCACGTCCGGCTTGAGCTCGAATATGATGGGAAGCAACAGTCAGTTGAGTTACGTGATGGAGTCTTCTGGCAAGAGTGCGTTGAGCCTATCGTCAAGAAATTCGGCTGCACCATTTCGACGACTAGGTTGCCAAGCAAGAGCGAAATCAAACAAGGTATGCCGAGTGACCACAAACGCGTCATTCGGGAGGCTTAACCCTTGGCATTTTTCAGCGCCTCCACCCGTTCTTGAATCTTCTTCAGATTTCGAGAAACCCACTTGGCTTGTATTTCACCCCGGCACCGCTTCTTTACCTGCCGCGCAACCCATTCCAACTGGTTCGGGTTGCTATGGCTGTATTTCCACTCCATCCACGCTTCTGCGGCTATTTTCAGCATTTCTTCTTTTTCAGCATTGCGCTTGTCTTCCACGCGTCTTGCTCCGCCTGCGCTCTTGCATTTTTTGCAGTACGCACCATGCTGAATTACCTCTCTCGGTTTTCGCGCCAGAGCAAAATACTTCCCGCACTCATTGCACTTGAAAAGCTGTTGAGGACAATCCGACTCCAGGAATTTCTGAAAATCGATAATTGCCAAATCTCTCGCCTTAGCGAGCGTGTCTTCTAGTGCTGGTTCTGGGAACGGCCATGGCGCGTCCCTTGGTTCCCAATATGCGACTGCGAATCGTCCTGCGCTGTCGGGAACTATCGGCAACGGGTATCTGTCTAAAAATTTCCGGAGCGTTCTATCAATCGGTTCTTGGTAATCATCCGAAAACCACAGAACGTTTCGCGTCCACGGCTGTTCTCCAATCGACTTCAATTGCTCCTTGCCGCTTGCAATCCACTGATCTGCGAGTCTTCGCAGAGTTTCCAGGAACTCCTTTATTGCCGCGTCTCTTGTCCGCCGAGATGGGTTGCAGAAGCCTTGTACGCGAAACGGGCGGTCATGAGGTATTCCAGCTAGCCATCCCAAGGTGCCCATGCGATCTTGGCCATTGAGAGTGGTTGCAAGAATCTTGGGATAGTCCCGTTCGCGTCTCGTACGCGTGGGCTGGACGATCATTAATATATGTTGCGTTTAGTTAATCTAAATTGCAACAAATAAATCAACAATCTTACCAACTCCGACCTGATGATAGCTTCACTGCCACGCTAAGTTCCGACGCGATGGCGAGAGAGGAGCAGGGACCGTGATGAAGCAGATAAACGCGCCGTCGCGCCGTCGCGGAGTCGGGCCGGCAACTCATAGTACATCTTGTATAAATAAGACCGATGCGATACCATCGGAAACAATGGCGCTCCGCGAGAAATCACAAGAAGCCGCCGAACTTCACTTTGAAGGGGACTCGCTGGAGGTGCTGTCGGGCTTTCCCGATGAGGTCAAACGGGCGCTCGGATTCTCGCTGCGGCAGCTTCAAATCAGAAGGGAACCAACATCGCAAACGCGAAACATGAGTTCCATTGGCTCCGGTGTCTACGAATTGAAAGAGGCCGACGAGCGCGCGTGGTATCGGGCCATCTACCTGTCGAAGGTTGGGAACACGATTTACGTGTTGCACTGTTTTGAGAAGGAGAGCCGCAAGACTGACCGCAGAGACATTGAGGTTGCGAGACAGCGCCTCAAGCTAGTCCGGCAACGATTGCAGGAGCAGAGGGCAAATGAAAAGCGCAGCGGGAAATAGGCCGACCCACATCGTGAAGGGGAACATCTTCGACGCCCTCGGCTTCTCTGCGTCGGAAGCCAGCGCGCTGAAAATCAAGGCAGAGATTCTGTCCGCCATCCTTGAGCATGTGCGGGCCAAGGGCTACACGCAGGCGGAGCTTGTAGACATCCTAGACGAGTACCAGCCGTCGGTGAGCAACCTGCTCAAGGGCCGAATCTCCCAAGTGAGCATCGAGAAACTGTTGCGCTATGCCGACCGGCTACATTTGCAGACGAGCATCGCGGTACGGCCCATAGATGGGAGAAGCCGCCGTGTGAGAATCCAGGCCACGGCAAGCGCGCGGCGTCCGGCGCGAAAACTGGCAGCGGCAGTTTAGCAATCCGCATCGTTCCAGTTCTTCAGGTGAGAATCCTCAGCACGCCGCAAATGAAACTTGGGATCAATTTTTTTCCGCCGCCATCCGACAATAGGTATGGATGCTAGGTCTCCGTCACGATTCGAGTCGAACTCAACCCGGAGTTGGAACTCTCCCCATTGGTTGTAAAGCCTCCTGCTCGAACTTGCACAAAGGGCTGAGGGCTGGGCTGCTCGTCGGGTTTCCGGCTGATTTCTCGCGACGCGGGATAGGATACTCATGGAGCTTCCGTGGCTTTCACTTCGGGCCGCGACGCTCAAGGCCGCGTAGTCTGCCCCGTTAGTGGCCGGAAGCATCTTGGGCACATTCTCGCCGGGGCCTCTCTCACGCATCGCTTTGGCGCTTAGGAATGAGGTACCGATAAAATGACCGTGATCTCTACTCTCATATGCGACGTATGCACAGTTCATGTGTCAGATTCCTTCATCACTCAAAGAACTGCCAATGGTGACCTTGTTCCCATCGAATGTGAAGAGTCGAAGATCATACGAGTGAAAGCGTGGAAGGGCGCTCTCTCTTATTGGGGCTTCGCCACTTGCTCAGATTACGGCTGGAATACCGGAGAATGGCTTCGCAACGAGGCATCCGCAGCGGAGACGTTTTGCTCAGCCGAGGCTTTTGCATCACACTTGGCAGCAGAATTAAAGGCGAAACTTGCTCCGATGCGTTTCCAAAACCCACTCGAGAAGGGAATCGGAATTCACTTCACTGCCTACGAACGACTCCACGACTGCGAAATCCCGGAATTGTTCTTGATCTCAAATTGGGCGAACCCCTCCTACGATTCCCTTCGGGACTTGTCTGTTAGCCGCGAGACTTTTCATACCTTGTCGGGTCAGGCACCGTTGCATTCACATCGCGACTCTCATTATCGAAAGCAAGTTTATGACTTCATACAGACCCGGAAACTTCTGGTATACAACAATGGTCATCCCTCGCTCTTCAATAAAGCTGCCAACGGGTTATTTGCGCTATTCTGTGAACTTTACGAGAAGAAGGCGCTGGAAAGGTCCGATGAAGTTGAAACATGGCTCCGACTAACTCGGTGGCCCCTTGAGGCCGTAATCCAGGCACAGCGCGATTTCGTGTCGAGGTTCAAGCGCCGGGTGGGAGGCCAGCCGCATGCTTTGGCGATCTCTCCGACGGGTGGGTGCTGGAGCTTTGAAGGGACGAATCCAATTCGCCGACTTTGAGAGCGCAATCCAGTTGATGACACGGTAAAAATTCCCCGATTGCGTTAACCGCGCAAAGTACGAGAATTAATGGATGCTTCTTATCGTTTGGGCAATGGAGTTTTCCAGCTTCCCAAATCCTCTTCGCTCAGCGGCGATTCGAAGTATTTCTCCATATTGACTCGCGAAACAGGGTCTTCCATATTCTTCACATCTTGCATCTCGCCATGCTCGTCCCAATAGTTGGCGCTTATTGACACCGTCTTTGCCACGTCCGCAATCGTCACGTCCTTCGATTCGCTGCCATGTCGAAGCGCGCAGCCTTGGTGGCACAACGTCACAATTTCGGGGCACGTTCGAAGTACCTGCTTAAGCGGCTGTGGCCGGTCAAACTCCACAACAAGCCAATCAAGTCGTTGGGTCGGATGAAGACGAGATTGGCTCAAATCATCGCGGTAATGGATTCTCAGTTCGAAGCTGCTTCCCGATAACCGCCGTGAATAAATCTCAAACACGTTCCCCTGAGCAACAATAGGCGGATGCTTTAGGTACAGTTGCGTACCTGAATCGAAATACTTGAGAGGAGGCCCTAACCTAGACACGACCTCTTGTTTCGACATGCCAATTCGCAAGGCAGACTGACCGTAGCCTAGCCCACAAAACGCGAACAATAGAACAATCGAAACCTTCTTCATAATCACGCCCAACCTCGAACACTACCTTTCAGCCGTGAAGTCTCCAGCGTTTCGCATCCCAAAGAGTAGTCTTGACCTAGCTCGCAGACGCTCCGATCAAATGGTATCGTCGCAAACGTCGCAACGATAGACAACAGAGGAGGAGCGGCGTGAGCCACCCTCCGGATGTTCTCGGTTTCCACCAAGAATTCTCATGACTCTCAATCATACTGCTTTCGGTCATGCTGAATAGCTCGTTACGGCCTTGGTTGAATCTGGACGAAATATGCAGGTCGAACCGAATCGCAAACAGGAAGGCGGGCGCATTTGGCCGACTAAGTAGCTGCGCCGCCACCCCACGCGGATTGTGGAATTCATTCGACGATGGGAGTAACAGGACTCAGTTCCGTCAGATTTTCGGAGACTTTACCTCCAAGCCGATTGAGGCAAGCAGCCGTATCCACAAGTGAAAAATTCATGTTCATCAAATCTGACTTGTCGGCCTGCACAGCAATCAGACAAGGACTGACTTCGCGCCCCGTAGCGCGGTCGATCGTGTCAATCGTGCCATTGAAGGCAACCGAGTTCAATGCGTTGGCTGTGTCTGATTGAAATAGCCGGTACATGGCGATCAATCCAATGTTGGTGATCAAATCCCGATATAAGTCTCCAAGGCGTTCTTGCGAGAAGGGAATCTCGATCACTGCGTTCTCTCGTTGTGAGAATCTAACCTCCTCAACCTTAGGGAGTTCCCCGATTGCCGGCAAAGGATAGCCGACAACAAGCTTCCCCTGAGCTTCGAGAAAGGTCAAGCTTCTCGCTGGTTTGCGTTGCCCACCGTAGATCGGCTGATCAAGTACTCGATTCAAATACTCAAGCAGAGCGTCACGGTCTTTACTTTCGTAGAGGCGGAGCCTTTTCTCGACCAGGGCAAGCTGTTCCTGATCGAACGATTCCTTCGATCGTTTCCAATCTTCGACCGCACGGTCGTTCTGCTCGACGACTGCGGCCCTCTTATTTGCCTCGGTGTAAACGAATTCGTCCCACTCCAATCGACGCTTGTGAACCCACGAAAAGGTTCTTTCAAGAATCGGCATTGTCCAAGCAGCTCGTACCGTTAAAGGGGGCCACTTTGGCGCGGGTTCGGGTTCGAGCGTTGGCGGCGCAACCGGAAATGGCTTTGCAAGTGACTGCCAGTTGAAGCGATATTCGCCAGCGGTACCCTCGACCAGCAACGCACCTAATTTCCGAATGCTCTCTTTTGCTTGTGCTGTTCGCGTGCTCGCCTGAGCTGCTCGATCAGAAGCCATGCGAAGACAATTACTGCACTGGTATCCGGCTAGGACTTCCGTCCCGCAGTTCGGACAAGGCGCAACATCCCGACCATATGTCACAACGACGATGCCGGGCGTTCGCCCAGCTAGGAACACGCAGGGCATGCATAAGGTAAAAAGGCAACATTGCTCCCCGCCCTTGTAGTGTCCTGCTTCGAGCTGCTCGCTTACGATGTGGTATCCCTGAGCGGCCATCTGCCTGCTGTAGGTATCCTTTTGGGCGAGACCTGCTTGCGTATTCTCGAATCTCTGCGTTACATATTGCATATAAGTTGGATACCTCTCTCAACTAGGCCACCACATCCGAGAGAAAACCCGATTCCCGATGCGAATCGAAGCCAGTTCTTGCTCATCCTGAAACCAAGTGCTTGAGTTCCGCCGTCGACGATCATTACTGCAATCAGCAGGGCCGCGATTCGCAGGTCGCGCGCATAAATGGGGAAGGCGAGCGCCCCAACAGTGATTCCGAGGCACCTTGCGCATAGCGGAACCTGGCGGTTACAAAAGGAGAAACTGCGTTCAGGTAATTGGTGACACCGAATAATCAACGCGAGGCGCCACAAGAAGGACTGCGAGAGGTCGTGACACTCCCTGAGCAGGGAATCCAAGCCGCTCCTCTGCAAGACGGATTCGCCGTGGCATTCAGACGCTAAGTTCACTATTTCTATAAGGTTACATCTCAGATTTATCTAAGAACAGTGCGCGGCGTCACAGTTCTTCGTGGAAATTTTGCGTCTCAAGTCAGCAGTCGAGGCCTCCCTGGGACAGAGAACTCGGCTCAAGTTCGAGCTGAATATGGAGATCCAGCGCCCGCTCTCCGGAAAGTGCTATCTCATTCGTTGGACCGCCTAGAGAAGAAGGAATAGACTTTTCTCATTCGTTCCAAATACAGGGGGTGTGAAGTGAATTGCTCCCGATGTGGCTTCCTTCTGGGAGACCAGCAGGGCTTCTGCCCAAGATGCGGCGCGGCCTACAGACCTGCGGGCGACCGGAACATTGTTGCTTCTCAGCGACTGCAGGAATCAACGTCGCGGCCTGCTCAAGCGAACTCACGTGCAAAAGTCTTTCTCGTAGTCGCGGCATTGGTGCTCGTTCTCGCGATCCTGGTGGTTTCACATTCAGACACTAAGCAGAAATCCCCACCATCTCAACCTTCTAATGAGACGGTCGCAACGTCCGCTACCACCTCCGCAGCCGAACAACCAAGGATTCCACCACCCAAATTTAAGGTCTACCGCTCGAAGCTGGATGAAGGTGCGTCCGTTGTTGTATCACCATCCACATCTGACGAGCAGCTAAAAAGTCTGCTATGGCTCTTTCGTGAGAAAGTGCGATCTCATCGATTCAAAGATGTCGGAATCCTGCAGCCGACCTCCAAACAATGGGGCCAAAAGGGCTACTTGTCAGGAATGATTGTTGTCTATAAAGGTGGTAAGTGTGCCAGTGAGCTTTTTAGCGATTCACCGGGCTTAGGTCCCTGCGGGTATGGCGAACACTCCGCCGCCGAATACCAATGGGGACTTTTGGTGGATGGAGTCTTTAATACAGATGCCGATTCTGGCGAGATGACCGCATCGGACGGAACAATCGCGACTGTTTTTGATTACCACGATCATTGGCAACTGCCTGCCAATTTGCAGGGTAGCGCAGATGCTGAGAAGCCGGCGCAGAAACAAAATCCTTGAGCAGATTCGGTGTATGGCGCGCTTGTTGACCCCGCGTGGCTGGGCCGTGACTCTCAGTCGCTGTAGCATCGCATAGGAGCAGGTATTTCCTTTCCGTTGATCGTAATGGAATCCACTACAGTGTAATTTTCCGGTATGGCTACGGCTACTGCAAGGAGATCGAAGGTGTACACGACCAGCCTGCCGCCCGAACTCGCGCAGAGGGCGCGGGCTGGGCTGCTCGTCGGGAGGGCCAGAATGTCGCCCCGACGCTCGTCCGGGGCATCGCATCAGGGCGGGCAGACGAGCAGCGGGCATGAAAATGCGGAGCCGGTCTTGCTGGCCCCGCGAGAGTTTCTTGTTGATGGCAGGTTAGGCCGCTGCTTTCTTCGCGGGCTTCGATGCCGACCTGGGCGCGGCCTTTTTGCTGGCCTTCCCTCTCTCCTTCGCCGCGAACTCCTGCTTGACGGTCGCGGAGATTGCCTCAACGTCCACCTTGTACACCTGCGCGGCATCGCGGAGAATCTTCGCGGCGTCGGCCTGATTGTGCATGGACAGCAGAATGACAGTCTCCATCAAAATGCGTCCGAGTGTGCTTTCATCGGCCTTGGGCAGAAAGGCAGACAGCAGTTTCGCCGGTGCCTCGCCGTCCTTCGGTTTGCCCATGCCGTGTTGCCGGATGAGGACGGCAACTTTTCGCTCGTCCAGCATCGCGGACAGCCGCGACACAACGAATAGCAGGTCGCGTTTCATAAGCCGCACAGGAACCGCATCGCCGATGGCTTTCAAGACGCGCATCCCGGTGGCCTGTGCCTGCGCTTCCTCCCGGCATTGTTTTTCCTGAGCGGCCTTCATCACGGCATCGGTGTTCGCCCGCCGCTGCTGTTTCTTCGGGTGATGCACCGGACAATCTGGATTGGCGCACACCTTGCGGATTTCGCCCTTGTCCGTTCCGTCCGCAACGATAGCCTCGGTGGTGTACTTGCATGTCTTGTATTCCGGCGCGTCCTGCTGGTATTTGTTCTTGGGCTTATCCTGCCGGATTTCGACATACTGGTTGCGAGGAACAATCGCGCTGCCTTCGGCTGGTTTGCCGTAGGCGGTCGTGATCTGTACCAGCTTCGGTTTGGTTGCTACGGTTTTCTTGACGTGCGCATCCAGCTTGGCCGCATAGCAGGCAGGGTCCGAGCAGGCGTCCGAGTTTTCGCTGATGCCGGTAAAGAGCAGCGTGTTGAACCCTGTCCGCTTCGGGCACTCAAGGCAACTGCCCGCTGCGGACACAAGCTGCGCGTCGCGCTTGCTGAACGGTGCGTCTTTCAGGATGAGCAAGATGCTCTGCTCAATCCAGCCCTGAAGCTGGCGCACCGGGAGCAGGATGCGCTTTGCCTTGTTGTCATTGCTCCAGTCTTCGCGAAAGCAATGGGCAAGGGCCTGCTCCTGTTCCGAGGGCTGCAATTTCGCCAAGAGAAGCGCGTGGCCAACTCCGATCTCGTCCTTCAGAAATGCATCAACCGCGACGGGTGCAAGCTCAGTCAATCTCAAACGAGCCGCGCAATACGCAGATGATTTTCCTGTTTTGGCTGCGATTAGTTCGATGCTGTACTTGGGCTCGTCCAATTCGAGCAAGGCCCGCATCCCGCGCGCTTCTTCCAAGGGATGCACGTCGCGACGCTGGAGGTTTTCGATAAGCTGGGCCTCCAATACCTGAGCGTCGGTCATTTCGCGGATGCACACAGGCACCGTCTCCTTCTCAGCCATCGCCGCGCCGCGATACCGGCGCTCTCCGAAAACAATCTCAAAGCTCCGCTCCGCGCGGGGCCGAACCAACAAAGGCTGCAACACGCCGTTTTCGCGGATGCTGGCGGCGAGTTCTTGCATCGCATCTTTGTCGAAAGTCTTACGCGGGTTGGTAGGCGATATAACCAACCAATCGAGCGGCAGGTCGCGGTACTCGGACTGAATTTGAACTGTAGTAGTCATGGGAAATCTCCTGTTCCGGTTGAATCTTCCGTGAGAGCGCAAGCGGGCACACTCCCAAGCGCACCCGCTCAGGATGTGTGCGTTAAGCCGCTGCGAACTGCTCGGGCTCCGTCGCCGCCTCCGCGATTTCTTCCTCGCGGATAGCGGTCAGAATCAGGGCTGATGTGTGCTGGATAACTTCAAGGCTTTCGGCTAGCAGGGTTGCATTGCCGTTGTACATTTGGATGTAATCGCTCGATGCGTTCCCCATCTCCAAGCCGATTGACTGACCTACGATGAAGGCCACCGCCTCGGCTTCCGTCTCGCGCACGGTTGCCGTGGTGAAAGTGCGGCGCTCTGCCTTGTGTAAGAGTTCATGCGCCGTCTCGTGAACCAGGGTGACAAA
>Ga0114951_10003852_pt1 | contig 15166 bp, 10 predicted proteins | sample AM7aDNAmetaG_FD_88677 | JGI IMG/M metagenome (GOLD analysis project Ga0114951, IMG submission 88677) | Freshwater microbial communities from Finland to study Microbial Dark Matter (Phase II) - AM7a DNA metaG | ecosystem: Environmental > Aquatic > Freshwater > Lake | place: Finland: Lake Alinen...
CGAGCGTAAACTGTTCGGCGCACACCTGCCGCCAGATCGCCCATCACTTCACGCCCGAACTGCTGGCCGCGTATCCGAACGTGGACGGCGTGATCGCGCTGACGCATGGGTTGGGCTGCGCAAGCCGTGTGGGCGGAGAAGACTATGTGCTGTTACAGCGCACGCTGGCGGGGATGTCCATCAACCCGAACGTCGGCGCGCACATCATTGTCGGGTTGGGGTGCGAGGCCAATCAGATATCCGATCTGATCCGCAACCAGAACATGGGCGAGCCGTTTCACCTGACCATTCAGGATGCTGGCGGCATCCGCAAGACGGTGCAGGCCGGCATCGCGGCGGTTGAGAAATTGCTCCCGGTCGTCAACGCCACGCCGCGCACGCCGCAACCGATCTCCGAGCTGATGATCGCACTGCAATGCGGCGGCAGCGACGGCTGGTCGGGCGTGACCGCCAACCCGCTGCTGGGCATGGTGGTGGACGAAGTAGTGCGACAGGGCGGCTCGGCGGTGCTGGCCGAGACGCCGGAGATTTACGGCGCGGAGCACCTGCTGACGCGCCGAGCAATCAACCGCCAGGTGGGCGAGAGGTTGATCGAGCGCGTGCACTGGTGGGAGGAACACTGCAAACGCATCGGCGCGGAGATCGACAACAATCCAAGCCCAGGGAACAAGGCGGGCGGGTTGACCACCATCTATGAGAAGTCGCTGGGAGCCGTAGCGAAGGGCGGGACAACGCCGCTGATGGGCGTGTACGAGTACGCGGAGCCCGTCACCGCGCGCGGCTTCACGTTCATGGATACGCCGGGATATGACCCTGTGTCTGTCACAGGCCAGGTCGCTGGCGGGTGCAATCTGGTCGTGTTCACCACGGGGCGCGGGTCGGTGTTTGGGTTCAAGCCGGCGCCGAGCATCAAAATCGTCACAAACACGCCGACGTACGAGCACATGAGCGACGACATGGACGTGGATGGCGGCCGCATCCTGAACGGCGTGGCGATGGCGCAGGCCGCCGCAGAGCTTCTCGATCTCGTCATCGCAGTGGCATCCGGGCAGCGCTCCAAGAGCGAGGCGCAGGGCGTTGGCGAGGAAGAATTCAACCCGTGGAACCTTGGCGGAGTACTGTAAGATGTATGGGCATTAACAATACTGTCATAAAACGACCCATACAGATTCAACACAGATGAAAATCGATCGCAAGGGGTTATGGATTGCTGCAGCACTGTCTATTGCGGCATTTACAGTGCGCATTTTTGACCTGACCGGTCGCAGTATGTGGCTTGACGAGGGCTATACCCTTGTGCGCATCGTGGGTTCCTGGCAGAGCATCTTGGTCAATGTCATGCTCAACCAGGGTCTTCCTTATGTGGATAGTCACCCGCCGCTCTACTTTCTGATCTTAAAAGCCTGGGGTCTTCTCGGCGGCACGGACGAGTTTGCCCTGAAGCTATTTTCCGTGTTTTGCGGCGTGTTGATCGTGCCTCTGACCTATGTCCTGGCGCGGCGCATGTTCTCGCACGCGACAGGCGTTGTGGCAGCGGTGCTGGCATTGTCGTCACCGGCGTATCAGTGGTATAGCCACGAGTTGCGCATGTATCCGCTGGTGTTTTGCCTGGCAGCTCTCAGCACATATGGTTTTTATCGCTGGGCGCAGGCGCTACCGCGACCTGCGGGTCGGGCGAACCGGTGGTGGATCGTCTGGCTGGCCGTAACAGCCGTATCGCTGGCTACGCATTACACCCTGGTCAGTCTGACGCTGTTTCAGGGTTTCGGCGGAATCCTGGTTCTCCTGCACCGCAAACCCGTGTTGAAATGGCGGAGACCCCTGATCTTGGGCTTGATTGCAGCGATGCTGCTGGGGCTGGCGATCACCTATGCGGCATTACAAAACGGCATTTTCGGCATCCCTGCAATTACGCCTCTCCCCGATCTCCTGCGGGCCGTGCTCGACGGCAGCTTGTTTGGCTTGAACGCCACAGACCCGACCAATTCGGTGATCACCTGGTTGTTTGGCGCTGTTTGTGTGCTCGGATTTGTGCTGCCGCTCAAGCAGCCGGATGCGCGCACAGGTGCGCGCCCAAGTGCGCGCAATTCATTCTGGGCGCGCTCGTTGCTTATGGCGTCCGCTTTTGGCGTAATCGTTCTTATCGACATCGCACTCACGGTTACGCGCCACTGGATTGATCTGCGTTATTTTGTGATGGTGATTCCGGCGATGCATGTGCTTTTTGCGCGCGCAGCAACACTCGTCTGGGGTCGGATGACTGGCGCGGGGGCACACAAGACGCTAGCGCGCACCATGCAAGCGGGACGCAAAGTCGTTGCGGGTCTGGCAGTCACGACAGTGATCGCCGCACAACTCTTTGGGCTATGGTGGGGCGGCGTTCGCACGCCATTCTGGCAGGATGACTGGCGCGGCATGGCTGCCTATATCCGGGACAACTACCAGAGCGGCGACGCGCTACTCATGGGTATCTACACGCCTGACGAGGTATTGAAACTCTACCTGCGCGACGTGCCGATTGACTATCATTACGCGACAGAATTCCTGAGCATGCCAACCGATGAGGCCAGTTTAGCGCTGGGGAAAGGACATAAACGCATCTGGTACGCGGAAACAGGGCGTGCGGGTTCAACCAGGCTGGATGCCAGTCTGGCGCGCTACTTCAAGCATGCGCGGCTGCCGGTCAACAGTCACACGGACATACTGGACTTAATGCTTTATGAGGTGGAATCGCCCGTGACCACTTCCATTCCAGCGACTGCCACCCCCATCAAGTATGCAGACACCGCCAATTCGCAGAGGCCGCATGTTGCTGCCTATGAGATCAAGCCAGGCAATCGATATAACCCGCTCCCGAATATGTGGCTCTCACTCTACTGGCAAGGGCCTATGACGACGGATGGCTCGACCTACAATGTCGCCGCGCGCCTGAAGAGCGCCGATAACACCTCCTGGGCAGACTGGTTCATGCCCGCCAGACTGGATATCGTGCCGTCAACGTGGGAGGGTAATCAGTTATTCCGCGTTGATTACCTCGTGCCCATCCCGGATGGCTTGCCGCCTCAGGCGTACACCATGCAGCTCGACATCAGCCTGGGGGAGAAAGCGGAGGTCAACCAGTCAGTTGCGTTGCCGTTGACACAGGATGAAGTGTCATGTTGCGTTCGTCTGCCAGCCTGGCCAGGCATCGCATTGCCACAAAATAGTCCTGTGCAGTGGCAGACCAATGGCGCCGCACTGGTGAAGACGGAGTACCGAACCGTGCTGCAGCCCGGTGCATTGGCGCCTGTGATCGTCACATGGAAGCTGGATCGCCCTTTCAAAACAGGCTGGCAGACTACGCTTAGCCTGGAGAAACTGACAGGCGGGGTCGTAGTATCCATGACGACGCCTGCGACAGCAGGCCAGTTGCCGATTGCAGCCTGGCCAGTCAACGAGCTTATGCGCACCGTGCATGTATTGGAACTGCCTTACACCGTCAAGCCCGGATACTATCGACTGACTCTGGCGCGCAAAGAGGATAGCGGTCGCGTCATGGATGGCGTCCTGCTCGGTCTTGTTGAGGTGCGGGATTATCCGCCGTCGCCAATAGAGCAGAATGTGCCCAACCGGATTAACGGCAACGCAGGCACATTCACCTTACTGGGCTACGCGCTGGAACAGCCATTTGCGCGCGATGTCACCTTGCCTTTCCATGTGTACTGGCGCATTGATTCCGCGACTACCGATGATGGCGTGCTTTTTCTGCACCTGTTCAAACCCGATGGCACGCTGGCTGCTCAGGACGATAATCCACCAGAACAGGGCAAGCGGTCAACACTGACTTACAGAGCGGGCAGCGGCATCGATCAGGTCCATCGCCTTGTGATCCCTAAAGATGCCCCTGCTGGTGTTTATAAAATGTACGCGGGTATATACAATCGTGGAGACAAAGAGCGATGGACGTCCGTACAGGATGGCAAAAACATGCCAGACAAGCAACTCTATCTTGGAGAGCTGGTGCTGCCTTAATCTGTAGGCGCACTCCGGAGTAAGCAATGAAAGAATATAAAAACTTGATCAATGGCCAGTGGGTCGCGGCATCGAATGGCGCGACGTTTGAGAATACCAACCCCGCGATTGCGGGCGAAGTGCTCGGCGTGTTCCCGGCGGCGACCCGCGAGGACACACGCCGCGCCATCGCGGCCGCGCGCGAGGCGTTCCCCGCCTGGGCTCGCATGCCCGCGCCGAACCGTGGCGCAATCCTCGATAAGGCCAGCCAGATCATTGCCGGGCGCATGGACGAACTGGCCGCAGTGCTGACGCGCGAAGAGGGCAAGACATTCGCTGAAGCGAAAGGCGAAGCCATCCGCGCGCGCGACCTGTTCCGCTACTTCGGCGGCGAGGGCTGGCGCATCCGAGGCGACATGCTTCCCGGCACGGTGACCGACGAGGTGCTGTTCACCAAACGCGAGCCTCTCGGCGTCATCGGGATGATCACGCCCTGGAACTTCCCGCTCGCGATCCCCGCGTGGAAAATTGCGCCCGCGCTGGCCTATGGCAATACAGTCGTGTTCAAGCCAGCCTCGTTTGCGCCGCACACCAGCCTGCTGCTGGCTGAGATTCTTCAGGAAGCCGGGCTGCCCGCCGGTGTGTTTAACTACATCACCGGATCCGGGCGCGAGGTGGGCGACGAGGTTGTCAACAGCGCAGACGTGAAGGGGATCAGCTTCACAGGATCCTATGATGTCGGCACGCGCATCTATGCCCAGGCGATCAAGAACCTGACGCGCGTGCAACTGGAGATGGGCGGCAAAAACCCCACCATCGTGTTGAACGACGCGAAACTTGACCTTGCGGTGGATATCGTGGTGCGCGGCGGGTTCGGGTTGACCGGGCAGGCCTGCACCGCCACCAGCCGCGTGATCGTGGAAGAGGGCATTGCGGCGGACTTCGCCGCAGCGCTGACCGAGGCCGCGCGCAAGCTGACCGTGGGCGACGGGATGGACGGGCGCACCCAGATGGGCCCGGCGGTCAACCAGGATCAGCTCGAGACCGATCTGAAGTACATCAAGATCGGGCAGGACGAGGGCGCGAAGCTGCTCGCGGGCGGCGGGATCGCCCGGGACGGCGGGTTCTATGTGCAGCCCACGGTGTTTGACGATGTCGAGCCGGGCATGCGCATCGCGCAAGAAGAGATCTTCGGGCCGGTCATCAGCCTGATCCACGCGAAGGACGTGGACGATGCGATCGAGAAAGCCAACGGCATCGGCTTCGGGCTGGCGGCGGGCATCGTCACCAACGACATGCACAAGGCGCTGACATTCGCCGACCGGATCGAGGCTGGCGTGGTGAAGATCAACGAGCCGACAACCGGGCTGGCGGCGCACATGCCGTTCGGCGGTTTTAAACATTCCAGCGCGAATACGTTCAAGGAACAGGGCGGCAGCGCGATCGACTTCTACACCCGCATCAAGACCGTCTACCTCAAGCACTGAGACAGAGAGGATTTATCCACGAATTTACGCGAATCGGAACGAATCAACGCAAAACGGGAGATATTAATCTTGTTGGTGTAGATTCGTGAATGAGATTCGTGAGGATTCGTGGATATAAATGATAAAGTTTGTATTTGGGCTGATTTTTGGCGTGATTGTTGGCGCGGCGGCGGCGCTGTACTTGAGCCCTAAGGCCGTTGTCAGTCGACCGATCGTTGCGGCGCCCGCAGCGAGGCCGGGGACGATCCACGTGAGCGTCGACCAGGCATACCTGAACAAGCTGATGACGGAAGCGCTGGCCGGGCAGGCGCAGTTCAAGGGGATGCAGCCCACGTTGGCGCTGCAGGGGCCGAACACGGTGATCGTGACGGTCGACCTGCAGGCGGATGTCGCCGGCGTGACGCTCAAGGCGCGTCCGGAGGTGATGATGCAGCTATCTCTCAACGCGGGGCGCATCCGAACACATGTGGCGAACGTCAACTTCGGTATTGTGAATGTGCCGCTCGAACCGTTTCAGGCGCAGATAAACCAGATCGAAAGCATGATGGAGGATCAGGCCAACCGCGCCGTGACAAACGGGTTGGCTGGCACCGGGTTGAAGATTGTCAACGTGACTACTTCAAGCAACAGCCTGAACGTGGATCTGGGCGAGTAACGCGTGTCGTCAGGTCGGTTGCATGTAATTGACACCGCCGCGTCAGGAATACGTATCCATACTGTGTATAGTTTTGTGTAGCCATTCACATAACAGGAAGGTAAAACAACCATGCGAAACTTCATCTTGCGCGTCATCGTGAGCGCCATCGCGATTGCCGTGGCGGCCGCCTTGCTGCCCGGCATTAGCGTCGTCAATAAAGACATTCTGTCATTCCTGCTGCTCGGGTTGATCTTCGGCATCGTCAACGCGCTGATCAAGCCGATCATCTCGATCCTGAGCTGCCCGCTTGTGCTCCTCACGCTGGGGCTGTTCATGTTCGTCATCAACGGCGTCATGCTGATGATTACTGCGGCGCTATCGGACGGGCGTTTGAAGGTTGACGGGCTGGGCTGGGCCATCGTCGGCGGCATCATCATGGGCGTGGTGAACGTAGTGCTCGAACTGGTGCTGGGGATGAGTGGCGACAGCAAACGAAGCGCATAGAACATTTGCGCCCATGCTGGTGCGGTCGCGGGTCAGTTCCGTCACGGCGAGGTCGATGGCATCGGATGGCTGGCTTTCAATCAAGGCTATGGACTTGTGGCAAAGGCTTCGATCTCGCAGCACCACGCATTGAAATGTGCGCATTTCTCGCGCATGACCTGCAATCCTATCCGCTGGGAAACCAACGGCCCATGGAAAGTCTTGCGGTAACCAGGGAAAATGGCCTCAATCCGTTTTGACGGCGAAAATCCGGGACGCTCGTTTATCTCTTCAGGCGTGTTGAACTGATCAATTATCTGTGCGAACGCAGCTTGCGCTTTCGGCTGCGTCATGGCGCGGGGTAATTCATCGCGCGAGGAAAACAATAGCGCCTCGTATTCATGCAGCGCCAGATAGGGTAAAAAGTTGCGTTGCTTGCCAAAGTGTTCACGCAAAGCCTCTTCGACATGCCGTACGCGCAAAGCCGGTTTCCCCTTGGGACGGGTGTCCATACCTGGGAAGTCCGCCGGCAACTGATAGTAATCCAGCATGGTTGTTATCAGTGCGCTCGCGTCATCACCCAGCAACCGCAATGCATCCCTTTCAAACTGGCGAAAGGAACTGATCCCTCCCTTGAAATTCGTTCCGCTGAGAACGCGTTTTGTGGTCAATAGTGTTGGCGCTATATGTGTAGAAAACGGCAGAAGATGCGGTTGCAGCACATCCTTGATGAAACGCTCTTCTGTCTGGCCTTCGACCAGAACCAGTATCCGTTTCATCAGGGGCGTGCTCCGATGATGTTCTTTTCCCACAACTCGCCCAGACCATAGCCTTCATAGCCTTGGTATTCCTCAATCCATTTACTCAGGTCCTGGTTTCCCAGGCGGCGAAACACACTCTGGTTGTCTTCACGATCGACTGTCCAGACATTTTCAGGACCGAATTGGTTCACCAACGTGACCGATTGCGTGGCTACTAGCACCTGCACATATGTGGATGCTGAGGAGAGCATGCCTGCCAGTAATGCGATGGCTGCCGGGTGCAGGCCGAGTTCCGGTTCATCCAGCAGAACGAGACCTGGGATTTCGGGTTGCAACAAAAGCGTCGCCAGGCACATGAACCTTAGTGTGCCATCAGACAACGACAAGGCGTCAAAATAAGCATCACTGTCTTTTTGTTTCCATTCCAACCGGATCTTATCCGGGGACAATCGCGATGGCGCCAGGTTAAACCTTTCGAAGAAAGGCGCGATTTGTCGTATTGCATCTTCAATATTGCGGAAATGGTCTGGATACTGTTTTTGAAGCAGATAGAGGAATGCGGCCAGGTTTGACGCATCCGGGCGCAGGAAACGGTTGTCTTCGATAGCGCCAGTCGATTTCATCGCTGCCGTATCGCTGGTGTCATGAAAATGATACAGATGATAGGAACTTATCTCCCCACTCACATACTGTCCAACAGGGTGATTGACAGATGCGAGTAGAGCTTCCCTGCTCCCGCTATTGGTATGCAGACGTGTGGCCGTTGAGGGTTTGCCATGCTCATAGGCATAGATGGTTTCACTGTCAACAAAGAGCCCATCATCATCGCTGGGGGCAAGGCGGATACGGTACCCGTTGTTCACATTGTCGTCGCGGTATTCCAGCGCGATCTCGATGTAAGTGGATCCTCTGCGGCCGAGATAGAGCAAACGATCTGCACCCCGTTTCAGAGAGTAGGTAACCAATCGTTGATCATAGATTTCGCGTAGAAGCTGAAATGCTTCGACCAGGTTTGACTTACCGGCCCCGTTCGCCCCGATAAACACGTTGAGCGCGTCCATCTCCAGGGTTTGATTCCGGATGGACTTAAAATTCTGAATGGTGATTTTTTCAAGGACGCGCATGAGTCTGTTCTATTAATCCTGATGATTCATCGGCAGGATGCCGTGTGCCATCATTATCATTCAGTCGAGACCAAAATTGTATTGCGCCACTTCAGAAAATCCTTCGGGTGTGCTTATCGGGATTACGGCTCGTTCAAACACACCCGAAGGATTTTTGCTATTATGGCCCCATGTCCAAACCAATACCATTGGAATACGGCAGGTGCTATCACATCTATAATCGCGGCACTAACCGCGAAAATGTATTTATCGAGAAGCGCAACTACCGGCATTTCCTGCGACTATATGCCCAGTATATTGTCCCAGTTGCAGACACGCACGCTTACTGCCTGTTACGGAATCACTTTCACCTGCTCGCGCGAATAAAGACACCCGAAGAACTCGCGCAGTCGCAAAACCTGGGGCAGGCCTTCTCGGACCTATTTAATGCCTACGCCAAAGCCATCAACAGCGCATATCAACGCACTGGCAGTCTGTTCCAGCATCCTTTCGGGCGCATTGTGGTTGACTCCGATCGTTACTTCCAGAAGTTAGTGGTGTATATCCACCAGAATCCGCAACGACATGGATTAATCGATGACTTCCGGCGGTGGGAATTCTCATCCTACGGATCTTTTTTGTCCGACCAGCACAGCCATTTACGCAGAACTGAAGTCGTTACCTGGTTCGACAATATGGACAATTTTCGCGCTATGCATGATATGCCGATAAGAGAGCAGACGATTGTGGCACTGATAGCAGATGACTTCGACTGAAGAGTTAAACCCTTCGGGTGTGTTTGAACGAATCGTGATCTCGCGCTGCACACCCGAAGGGTTTTACGGGATTGGAACGTAGACATCGGCGCCGGCCAGAGTCTGGTCGATGCGGTAGGATGCGTAGATGGCGCTCAGCATCTCACTCGTCCAGCGTTCTTCGCGCAGGTTCTTGTGAACCAGAATCACCGGGAATTCTTTGCGCAGAATGGCGTCGACAAATGGCGCAGGGTTCCACAAACCGGCCTCGGCCAGTTGCTTGCGCGCAAAGGGATCGTAATATAGCGCGCCCCTGGTCAACACGACAAGGTCAATGTCTTCGTCGGCCAGCACTGGGGCGGGTTTTGATTGCACGATTTGCGCGAGTTTGGATATTTCCGGGAGACGCGACGTAACACCCCCAATCCTGCCGTAATGCTCCGAGTGCCAGTTCACCATGATGCCCACCTGGATCGCAAGCAGCATCAGCACCAGCGCGCGGCGCCAGAGATGCGCGCGTTGCCAGGCGATCAACATGCCGGTGACTAGGCACAGTGCGACAGCCAGTTCGTAGAGGTAGTTGATATTCGACCCCTTCTTGCCAATGGTCAGCGCCACGATCAACGCGCCAATGAGATATGGGGTTGCCAGCCACCAGGCGCGATTGCGTTTTATGATCCCCAGGATGACGAATCCGGGGCATGCAATCGCCGCGCCAACGATGAGCAGCGGGCTGTACTGGATTAACTGAGCAAGCATCGGGATAGCGCTGCTCCAGTCAAACGGGCCGATATTCGCCGACACGATATTCAGCAGGAATCCACCGCCTGTCGCCAGATTCAGAATCACAAATACGCTGCCGCTCATGGCAAGGGTGAGTGCAGCCAGCAGGAAGGCGCGCCCGCGCGTTTGGTCGCGCCATAGCCACACGAACGCTGCGAATGGCGCCGCCACGATATACGACTGGCGCGTATAAATTGAGGCGGTAAACAACAACCCGCCAATGAACAGCCCGCTCAACCGATGCCCCCCGCGCACGACCGTATACAGCCCGGCGCAGCTCAATGCCAGGGCTAGCGAATCGATCCGATTCAGTCCGGACCAGTACACGATGCAGGGAATTGCGATGAGCGTGACCCCGGCGAGCGCCCCTGCCAGGCGGTCAGCGGTGATGGCGTGCACGATGAGCCCGATAAACAAGGCCGCCGCGATAATGCTGAGAATCGATATGAACCGCCCATACCAGAATGACGGCCCGAAAAGAAGGGCCAGCGGCGCCTGGACGAGCGCAAAGACTAGAGGGTAGTTCGAGACGTAATAGGGCGGATCGACCAGAGTGTTCCGATAGATGTTCTCCCCGCGTGACAATCTGAGGGTTTGATCAAGGACGACCCCTTCGCCATAGTCCAGCCCATAGGGATATTGCAGCGCAAACTGGTTTTCGGTAAAGAACACTGCGAACGCGCGGGTGAATTGTGCGAGCAACAACAGAGAAGCGAGCAGGAACAACAGGCGCGGCGTCCAGGTTCTGACGCGATGACTCGTGGTAGTTGGCATGGTTCTCTCGTTCCACGAAGTGTAGCTTGATTGAACGGTGGCAGCGTCGGGAGGGAAAAACGAACCCGCCAGAAAGTGTGTTTTCGGGCGGGTGGGGTCAACCGGCTGAAGCCTCGGCCTCCGGAGAACCTACACGGGTTGGGCAGCCGGTGCAGGCGCGTGGGCGCCGTTGCCGTTCGTGGAGGCGCTGGCGGGTGCGGGTTGTGCGCTGAACTGGCTCATATATAGGTTGTAGTAGAACCCGCCGGCAGCAAGGAGTTCGTCGTGCTTGCCGCGTTCGATGATCTGCCCATCCTTCAGCACCAGCACCATGTCCGCGTTGCGGATCGTGCTCAAGCGGTGCGCGATGACGAACGACGTGCGCCCGTGGAGCAGTTGCTCCAGCGCCGATTGGATCAGGCGCTCGGTGCGCGTGTCCACTGACGAGGTTGCCTCGTCGAGGATCAGGATGCGCGGGTTGGCCAGCGCCGCGCGCGCAATCGCCAGCAACTGGCGTTGACCCTGGCTCAGGCCGCTGCCGCGCTCGCCCAGCACGGTGCTGTACTTTTCCGGCAGGCGGTCGATGAATGTGTCGGCGCGCGCCAGCTTTGCCGCGGCGATGCACTCCTCGTCGGTCGCCTCGGGGCGCCCGTAGCGGATGTTCTCCATCACGCTTGTGCTGAACAGGAAGGTGTCCTGCAACACGATGCCGATCTGCTTGCGCAGGCTGTCGGTCGTCACGTCGCGCACGTCGATGCCGTCGATCGTCACCGATCCGCCGGTCACGTCATAGAAGCGCGGGATCAGGTTGATGATCGTCGTCTTGCCCGCGCCGGTCGGCCCGACGATGGCGATGGTCTGGCCGGGCTGCACGGTAAAGTTGATGCCCTTCAGCACGGGTTCGTCCTTCTTGTACGCTGCCTGGGTGTCTTTGAAATTCACCAGCCCCTTGATCTGCGGCATGGCCTTCGCGCCGGGTTTGTCCACGATGTCGGGCTTGACATCAAGCAGGTTGAAGATGCGTTCGCCGCCGGCGATGGCGTTCTGGATGTTCGTCCATAACACCGAAATCTGCTGGATCGGCTGGTTGAACCGCTGCACATAGCTGATGAAGGTGATCACCAGCCCGAGCGACACCGACGTGCCAAACAGCGTCTGGCCGCTCAACAGCACCAGCCCGCCGATGCAGGTGATCAGCGCCAGCCCCAGGTAGCCCAATGCTTCCAGCGCCGGATTGAGCGCCGCCGTATACGATACCGCCTTGATGTTGGCGTCGCGGTTGGCTGCGTTGGACACCTTGAAGTTCTCGATGTTCTCCTCGGCGCGGTTGAACGCCTGCACCTCGCGCACAGAGGAGATCGACTCCTGCAGTTCGGCGTTGACGTTGCCGATGCGCTCGCGCGCCTTGCGGTACGCCTTGCGCGCCTGTCCTGAGAACCACCACGTGGCAATCACCATGGCAGGCACGCCGAGCAGGCTGATCAGCGCGAAGGGTATGCTCCGGGTCAGCATGTTGTAGACGATCCATACCAGTAACAAGATGCCGCTGACGACGTTGACCAGAGCGAAGTTAAACGCATTGCCAATCGTCTCGGAGTCGTTGGTGATGCGGCTCATCAGGTCGCCGGCTTCGTGCTCTGTGTAATAGCTCATCGTCAGCCGATGCAGTTGCTTGAACACGTCCAGGCGCATCGAGCGCAACACATGTTGCCCGGCCCACGTCATCGTGAAGAACGTCACGCCGCCGAGCAGTGAACCTGCCACGTACATCGCGACGATGATCAAGACCATCCCGCCCAAGCCGATCAAGCGATCCGAGGCGCTCAACGCGCTCGGATCTGTCGCCGATGGCACTGGAATACCCGTTACCGCGACCACGCCGCGAATGAACTGGTGCGTCAGGTCAGTCGTCACTGCGGCATCCGCGCCCGCCGCCAGCCAGCAGTTGGACTGCGCGCTCGCGTTAGCGGCTGCCGGCGCCTGACCGGGAATACTGAACGAATTCGCCACGGCCGGCGTGAGATAACAATCCACCACCTGACCGGTTAGATCGGGCGTCGTCACCTGTGTCCAGGTCGAAACCACGACAATCACTACAACCAGCACCAGCACCGGCCAGAACGGCTTGAAGTAAAAACCAAATCGGGCCAGCGTGCTGCGCAGATCGCGCGGCTTCATTGTCTCGCTGCCCATCATGCGCATTGCGCCACCGGGTCCACCTAACATTGTTCACACATCCTTTGTCTCTAGACTGCGACAGTTGTCAATTCGGGTCGTATTTCCGTCTCGCTATGGCTTTCGCCGACGAGTTGCGAGTTGTATATTTCGGCGTAGATGGCGCTGTCTTCCATCAGTTCGCTGTGCGTCCCGCGAGCGACGACCTGCCCCTTGTCCAGAACCAGGATCAAGTCCGCCTTCATGACGGTGCTGATGCGTTGCGCGATGACGAAACTGGTGCGCCCCTTCATCAACTTATCGAGCGCGGCCTGAATCTGTTTCTCGGTGGTCAGGTCAACGCTGCTGGTCGAGTCATCGAGGATCAGGATATGCGGGTCGAGCAGCAATGCGCGCGCGATGGCGATGCGTTGTTTCTGCCCGCCGCTGAGAGTCGTGCCGCGCTCGCCCACCGGCGTTTCATAGCCTTGCGGGAACGACATGATGAAGTCGTGCGCGGCGGCGGCCTGCGCCGCCGCGATTACTTCCTCCATCGTCGCATCGCTGCGACCGAAGGCGATGTTCTCGCGAATCGTGCCGCCGAACAGGTTAGTCTCCTGCAGCACGATGCCGATCTGCGACCGCAGCGAGTTCAACGTCACGTCGCGCACGTCAACGCCGTCGATCTTGATAGTTCCCTCGCTGGCATCGTAGAAGCGCGGGATCAGGTTGATGATTGTCGTCTTGCCCGAGCCAGTCGCGCCGAGCAGCGCCACAGTCTGATCGGGTTGTGTCTCGAAGCTGACGTTCCTGAGCACCGGATCGCTGCCGGGGAAGTAGCGGAAAGTAACGTTGTCAAAGGTGACCCTGCCGCGCACCGCGGGTAGCTCCAGCGCGCCCGGCTTATCAGTTACATCGTTCTTCGCATCCAGAATCTCGAAGATGCGCGTCGCCGAAGCAGCCGCCTGGCCGAGTTGGGTGATGATGAAGCCGAACTGCGCCATCGGGAAGAACAGATACACCAGATAAAGCGTGAACTCCTGCCATTCGCCGATGCTCAGCGTGCCCGCGATGATCTGCTTGCCGCCGAAATACAACGTGGCAGCCTGACCCAGGTTGGCGACCATAAAGGTGAGCGGGAACAGGAATGTGAACAGCCGCGCCACCGTGATCTGCTGTTGCATCACCAGGTCGGCGGCGGTCTTGAATTTGGCCTGCTCGCTCTTCTCGCGCACGAACGCCTGCACCACCTTGATGCCGGCCAGGTTCTCCTGCAGAACCGTGTTCAACGCGGACAGGCGCTGCTGCACCTTGATGAAGAGCGGTTGGCTGACGGTGCCGAAGATGGCAAATAAGACGAAAGCCACCGGCAGGACGGGGACGATCACCAGTGCCAATTGGGCATTGGTGGCGAAGATGATGGCGAGTGCGCCGATGATGAGCACTAACGCGCCCGCAAGCTGCAATAGACCCTGGCCGATGAATAGGCGCACTTTCTCAATGTCGTCGGTGGCACGGATCATCAACTGACCGGTCTGGTTGCGGTCGTGATACGAGAACGACAAGCGCTGGATTTTCGCAAACAGGTCGTTGCGCATATCGTAAGCGATCATCTGCGAATTGCGCTCGGCCCAGTAGGCCTGCAGAAAGGAGAACAGCCCGCGGAAGATGGCGAACACAACGATGGCGATTGCCGAGATGACCAGCACATTGGGGGCGTCGGCCTTGTCGGCAGTCATCTTTGCCACGAGGTCGGCCTGCGTCAACGTCGCGGGCAGCTTGAGGAAGGCCAGTATCTTCGGCAGCGCCTGCCCCATGAAGTTGGCCGGTATCTGGCCCAGCGCGGAGATGATCGCATCGGCGATGGCGCCCTGCGTCACGGCGTCGATCATGCGGCGCAGCAGGCTTGGCACGGCCAGCATCGACACCGTGGCGATAAATAGAAACACATACGGCATGGCGGCCTGGCGCTTATAGCGCGTCAGATACTCCAGCGCGCGCCGGAGCGCAGTGCGGTTAATCGGCGGGCGCGCGGGACGGCCCGCGCCTTGCGCGCCATTTGAGCCCGGCGCGCCGGGCATTCGATTTTGCATGTTAGTTACTCCTTCCTACCTACAGTCTGTCTCACTTACTACGAACCATCTGGTTACTATTTGGACGTCGGGGCCCCATCTGGCGGGGGCGCATCGGGTGGACACCCTGCCGCGCCGTCAATCGCCCGCGCGGCCACGTCCAGAACCTGAGTCACCACGTCGTGCCC
>Ga0114951_10003853_pt1 | contig 15155 bp, 12 predicted proteins | sample AM7aDNAmetaG_FD_88677 | JGI IMG/M metagenome (GOLD analysis project Ga0114951, IMG submission 88677) | Freshwater microbial communities from Finland to study Microbial Dark Matter (Phase II) - AM7a DNA metaG | ecosystem: Environmental > Aquatic > Freshwater > Lake | place: Finland: Lake Alinen...
ATGGTTTTATAAACGACCTTAACCGTAGAACGATTGAGTTGATCCAATGATCGCAACCTTGATCAGTGTGGGTCTCAGTGTCGGCGGCGGCGTGGTTTTCATGTTCGTGCTTTCCCTGTGCGCGAGTGGCCAGAGGGAGTATTGACTTTTTCCCGCGCGCCTGCCTGGCAGAGTCTCGTTTCGTCTCGCTCCGTGCTTGCGTTAATGTGCCCCGTTGCTTAACCTCAGGCGCATGGCAGAGACACCAGCGGGCGCCGGTTCGAGAACCGGCTTTGATCTTGAAACGTACCTGGCAGACTCCACGGCTGCCGTGAATCGGGCTTTGGATAAGTTCCTGCCCCGTGAGACCCGCAAGCCGGCTACGATCCACAAGGCTATGCGCTATTCGCTCTTTGCAGGGGGCAAGCGAATGCGTCCGGCTTTGTGCCTGGGCGCGGCGCGAGCCTGTGGCGGTGAGTTCGCTCCCGCTTTGCCGCTGGCGTGCGCGGTCGAGTGCATCCATACGTACTCCCTCATCCATGACGATCTTCCCGCCATGGACAATGACGATTTCCGGCGAGGCAAACCCACCAACCACAAAGTTTTTGGCGAAGGCATCGCTGTTCTGGCCGGGGATGCGCTGCTCACCCAGGCCTTCGAGATTGCGGCCCAGGCTCACGCCACGGCCCGCTATTCGCACCAGGATCTCATCCTGGAACTGGCCCGGGCTTCGGGGTCGCTGCAACTGGTGGCTGGCCAGGTCGCCGACTTGGAAGGGGAAGGCCAGAGACTCTCGGCCAAGGAACTGCGCTATATCCACGAGCGCAAGACTTCCGCCTTGCTCTGCTGCTCGGCGCGCCTGGGCGGGATGAGCGTCAACTGTACGCCTGCCCACCTGAAGGCTTTGACCGACTTTGGCTACAACGTAGGCCTGGCGTTTCAGGTCATTGACGACATCCTAGACGTGACTCAGACAAGCGAAAAGCTGGGCAAGACTGCCGGCAAGGACACCCAGGCCCAGAAAGCCACCTACCCGTCCATCGTCGGCCTGGAGAAATCCCGCCAAATTGCCCGCCAACTGACGGCCCGCGCCTTCGCGGCCCTTAAGCCGTTCCGCGGACGGGCGGTGGAACTGGAAGCCTTGGCAGACTTCCTGCTGCACCGGGAATCGTAAGCGGGTGCTCTTTATGCAACCACTGCGTGAGCAAGACGGCTTGGATCAGATGGCGCGGATCGTTCCGGATGGGGCGGAGGCGGTGGAACGGAATCTGGGGGAGCAACCGGTGACTCAGTTGCTCCTGCGGCATGGGCTGAAGGCCCACGACTTGGTGGCGGCTTCGACCGAACACATCACCCACAAGATGGTGGCGCGCGCCTGCAAGGGCCGGCGCTTGACCCCCAACGTGCAGGGCAAGATCGTCCGCGCGCTTCATGGGGCCTCCGGGCAGAATTACTCCCTGGCAGATCTTTTCAACTACGTCTAGCGCGGATTTCGTTTTGGAAAAACTCCCTCTTTATTCCTTGGAGGGCGCGCTGGCGGAAATGGCCTCCGAAAGGATGCTCAAGGCCTCGACCCTCGAAACGGCGCCCACCAGTTTGTGTTCCTTGCGGCTGTTGATGACCAGAATGTTGCGCTGCTCGCTGGCGAGCATGATCGGCAGCGCATCGGAGAGCCGCAGGTCCGGGGTGAGACAGGGCGGAGATGGGCGCATCACGTCCAACGCGATCACCCCGCTCAGTTCCTGTCCGGCATTGAGAAACTGCTTCAGGTCCTGCAAGGCGACCACGCCGATCAGACAGTCGTTGGCATCCAACACTGGCAGATACAGGTGTGTGCCGGTCAGAAAACGATCCGTGATCTCCGCAAAGGCGGTGGTATCGTGAACCGGGGTAACGGGTTCGCGCATCAGGTCCCCCACCGTTTGCTCGGTGGCGGTGCCCAGCCGCGAGGTTTCCCTTTCCAGCACCAGCCCGCGGCGGCGGAGCGGTTCGGTATAGACCGATTCCGAATGCAGGGTCCGTGCCACCAGGGTGGAGACCACGCAGGCCAGCATGAGCGGCGGCAGGATCGAATGGTTCAAGGAAAGCTCGAAAATCATGATAATCGCCAGCAAGGGCGAGCGCGTCGTGGCCGCCAGCATGCTCCCCATTCCCACCAGCCCAAAGGCCCCCGAGGGCAGCGGTTGTCCCAGGTTGGCCAGATGGAGCGCCTCGCCCATGAAACTACCCACCGCCGCGCCCAGGTAGAGGGTCGGGGTGAACACGCCCCCGACCGTTCCGGCCCCCACACAGAGCGTCGTGGCCACCAACTTCACCACGAACAGCCCCCCCAGCATCGGCAGGAGGCAATGGCCCGCCAGCATCTCGTTGGTGGCGCCGTAGCCGTTGCCCAGCACTTCCGGATACTGCATCGCTAATGCCCCCACCGCCAAACCCGCCAGCGGCAGCCGGACATACGCGGGCAGCCGGGTTCGCTCAAAGCTGGCTTCCCCAGACTGCATCAGCTTGAGGAACGCCGCCCCCACCAGGCCCGAGATCGCCCCCAGCACCACAAACCAGGGCAACTGGCCCAGCCGGGTGAAATCGAACGCCGGCACCTGATACCACGTCTCAATCCCAAAGAAGCGGCGCGAGGTCATCGCGGCGATCACCGAGGAGAACACCAGCGGGGCAAAGAGTTTCATGGAAAAATTCCCCAAGACAATCTGAGCCGCGAACACCGCGCCGGCCACGGGCGCATCGAACGCGGCCGCCATCCCCGCGGCCGCGCCGCAAGCGACCAGCAGCCGCAAGCGATAGGGCGGCCAGGCGGCGAGTTGCCCCAGCTTCGAACTGAAGGTGGCGGCCAGATGCACAATCAGACCCTCGCGCCCGATGGACGCGCCGGTGCTGATGCTCAAGAGGGAGGACAGGCCCCGCAGCAACGCCGCCCGCAGCGGCAGCCGACCATCCCCCACCACCACCACCTCCAGCAGATTCATCAATCTGGGTTTGCCCACGAACCGCAGCCCGAAGTGGAGCACCAACCCGGCTGCCAGACCGCCGACAGCGGGAAACACGCCCAGCTTCCACCGGGACACCTCCCGGGCCAGGCCCAGGATTTCTCCGGTCTGCCCAAACAGAGTTAGTTGGATCAACTGGTTGAGCCCGTAATAGATCAGGTGGATGAGCCCGCCGCCGAACCCAACCAGCCCGGCCAGGAGCAAGTGAAAGGCCTCCTCGTTGACCCGGAAGCGGTCGCGGAGGATGAGCACGCCACGCCAGTGCCGCCGAATATAGCGCTGCGCCACCGCGAGCAACTTCGAGATGGGCTGCCTCGATTTCGCCATCACGGCTAATGTACCGGCAAATCGGGAAAAATCACGCACGTTTCGCACTTGTCAGCCACCCTAAAACCGCCTACAGTGTACTCATGAACGTGCGGATCGGTGCCAATGTCGTTTCGTTCTTATTCCTCGGTGAGGTTCACGCGCGTCCTTTGTCATGATTGAACTGATTCAGTTCCCTTGGAGTCCCTACTGCCTGGTGCAGCGCCGAATTCTGGAATTCGGCAGCATTCCGCATCACGTGGTCAACCTTCCACCTTCCGATCGGTCGCTCGTGTGGCGGGTCACGCGGCATCGCTACGACCAGGTGCCGGTCATCCGGCAGGGACGCACCGTCCTCTTTGAAACCGGACCCGATTCCCAGGTCATTGCCAAGTATCTCGATGTCCAATTCAAACTGGGCTTGTTTCCTGACACAGAGGCCGGTCTCCAAGATCTGCTTTGGCGGTATATCGAAGATCGGATCGAAGACTGCACGTTCCGGCTCAATGACGCCTTCTACCTCGAGTTCGTTCCCGAGGCCGAGCAGTTGAACTACCTGCGCTGGAAAGAACGCAAGTTTGGGCGCGGCTGCCTCAAACAATGGCTGGACCAGCAGCGGGAGCTTGGCGCCGAGCTGGCCCGCCGCCTTCAGCCCTTTGAACAGATGCTCAGCCGGCGTCCCTTCCTGTTGGAAGAACGTCCGCGCTTCGTGGATTTTGACCTCTACGGTATGCTCGCCAATTTGCTCTACAGTGGGCACCCCAAGCTGCCCCGAGCTCACACCCGGCTGGGCCGCTGGTTTCAGCGCATGAGCAAGACCCGCCTGTCGGATTTTAACCCCTAAAAAACCCTGATGCCCCTTATGTCTGCCGTCAAGAACTACGTTCTCGACACCAATGTCCTGCTGCACGACCCCAACTCGCTGCTGAACTTCCAGGAGAACAAGGTGCTCATTCCGATCGAGGTGCTCGAGGAAATTGACCACTTCAAGCGGGAGTCGAGCGAGTTGGGTCAAAACGCCCGCACGGTCTCGCGCACCCTGGACGCGCTGCGCCTGAAAGGGCGTCTGAGCGAAGGGGTGCCGCTTTCCAACGGCGGCCAACTGCGCATCGTCTTCAAGCCGGAGAATGGCCAGGATCGGTTCAGCGGTAAAACCGTGGACAGCCGCATCATTGATCAGGCCCTGGCGGTGCATCGGGCCGCCCCGGAGATCCGCACCATCCTGGTCACCAAGGATATCAACCTGCGCATCAAGGCCGACGCCCTCGGGCTGGAGGCGCAGGACTACCAAACCGACCGGATTTCCATCACCGACCTCTATACCGGTATTTTCGAGCTCACGGTCAGCCCCGAGAAACTGGCCGCGTTCCGCGCCAATGGGGAGTTGGACCTGCCGCCAGACGCCCGGTATTTCGCCAACGAATACTGCACCCTCGCCGATGAGGCCAACTCCAAGCGTGCCGTCTTGGCCAAGGTGGATCCCACCGCGCGCAAGCTGGTCCCGATCGTTGATGTGCGCGAGGGCGTTTGGGGCATCAAACCCCGCAACCGGGAACAGCACTTTGCCTTGGATGCGCTCCTGGATGACCGCGTCAAGCTGGTCACGCTGATGGGCAAGGCCGGCACCGGCAAGACCCTCCTGGCCATGGCGGCCGGCCTGAAGCGGGTGGTGGTGGATCGCGAGTATCGCCGGCTCATCGTGGCCCGGCCGACCATCAGCCTGGGCAAAGAGATTGGTTTTTTGCCGGGTACTCTCGAAGAGAAACTCAATCCCTGGATGCAGCCGATCCATGACGCGCTCGAATTGCTCAGCGACCTGAACATGGGACAGGAGCACCGCCGGAGCGGCGACTTGATGCGCTCAGGCAGCATTGTGGTGGAAGCCCTGAGCTATATTCGCGGCCGCAGCATCGCCCATCAGTTCATGATCGTGGATGAGGCCCAAAACCTGACCCCGCTCGAAGTCAAGACCATCATCACCCGGGTGGGCCAGGGCACCAAGATCATCTTCACGGGCGATCCCTACCAGATTGACAATCCCTACGTGGACAGCTCCTCCAACGGCTTCAACTACATCGTCAGCAAGTTTCGCGAGCAAGCCATCTCGGCCCATGTCGAGCTGCAAAAGGGAGAACGTTCCGAGCTGGCCGAGTTGGCGGCAAATCTGCTCTGAGCGGGATGGTCTAAGGGACAGATGGTGGGCTATTGGTTTTACCGCGCTGTTCGATCTTCTTGAGAAGGCGGTCGCGCAGGGTGAGGTACATGGCGTTGCTCACCAGCGTGAGCTGCCGGCGCGCTTCTTCCAAACGGCCCAGCTCGATCTGCACCCGCGCCAAGTGCGTGTAAATTCCTTCCCGCTCAATGTCATCGCGGGCCAGGCGCAGGGCCTTGTTCCAGGCGCTCAGTGCGTCCTCGTAATGTTCCAGAAGTAACTCACGGTCCTCCGCCGCGTCCCCGGTGGTCGGAGGCTTGAACCCGTAGTAGGTCTGCGCCAGGTCGGTGGCGAGGGGAAAGTTCTTCGGGTCCAACTCCAGGGCTTTGCGATAGGTCCGAAGCACGCGCTTATAGGCCTGCGTTTCGGTGATCTTGTAGAACTCCTGGGCGTCCTTGCGAAACATGTACAGGATCGTGGCTAGATTCTGGTAGTAGAGCGATTGGTCGGGGTCCAATTCCAGGGCCTTGCCGTAGGATTCAAAGGCCTTGCGGATGGGCCCATTGTGGGCAAAATAGTTGCCCAGGTTATTCCACACGGCCGGGTTTTTCGGCTCCACCTCGAGCGCCTTTTCCCACTGTTGGCGGGCCTCTTGCTCCTCTCCCAGGTCATTCAGAAAGCTGCCATAGGCGATCCGCGCGCGCACGTGCTTGGGATTGTGCTGGAGAAAATCCTCATAGTGCCCGCGCACCGGCTCCATCCGCTGGCGAATGCGCGCCCGCAGGGTGACCTTGGCCAGGCTGGCTTCCATCTGGGTCATCTCCGGCTCGCTCCGAATCCACCGGTCAATCTCCATCTGGGCGGTGTCATCCTCCGCCAGCAGCGCATGGTATTGTTTTTCGACCGGATCGTTCGGGTCGGGGATCGTAATGCTCAGGCCGGTTCGCTGCGTCACCAAGTTGGAGACCGCCGCCGGAGTGTTGGTGGCCAGCAGCGCGCTCAGGAGACTGATTACAAGGTCGCTCACGCCCCTAGACTACCACGCCGGCCCAGCGCCGCAACCAAACTGAAACCGGGCACCGCTTTTGTGACCGTTTTGTGGAAGACATGTTTTGTGGAAGACATTTACAGCGAAATCGCCATAATACCGTCATGCGCAACTCTACCTTTCCCGGCACGGGAACTCTGTTGTTGATGGCTCTGATCTGGCTGGGAACCGTCCCGGGATGGGCTCAAGGCACGCGCGCCGATTACGAGCGCGCGGGCAAAATGCGGGACCTGACGGCCAACAAGGTCTTCAAGCAAACCCTGCGAGCCCACTGGCTGGCGGGCAACCAGCGATTCTGGTACCGCAACGATCTGCCGGGGGACGCTCGGGAGTTTGTGCTGGTGGACGCCGACAAAGGGACGCGCGCACTGGCGTTCGATCATGCCCGCCTGGCCGCGGCCTTGGCCAAAGCCACCGGCAAGCCCATGCAAGCGAACCAACTGTCTGTGGATGCGCTGGACTTCAGCGACCATCCCGCCGCGGTTCTGTTCAATGCGGAAAGCAAACGATGGCGGTGTGATCTGGCGACTTACGAGTTGAGCGAAGCGCCGAAGACCGCAGAAACCAAATCGTCCCTGACCGCCGAAGCTCGGCCGCGTCCCTCCCGCCGCACCGGCGACGAAACCTCCATCACTTTCATGAACCAAACCCAGGGTGCGGTGACATTGTTCTGGATCAACGAAGGCGGCGAACGGCAGCGCTATGCCACCCTTCAGCCCGGCAAGGAACATCGGCAGCACACTTTCGCCGGGCATGTCTGGCTGGCAACGGATGCGGCGGGCAAGACGCTGGCCGTCTTCGAGGCGACGGAGGCGGGTGGTGAAGCCGTGATTGACGGGAACGCCAAACCTCCGACGGAGGCATCCTCCCGTCCCCGTCGTTCCTCCCGCGGCGGAGGGGCGGAGTCGCCGGATGGCCATTGGCGGGCCGAGATTCAGACTCACAATGTCCATCTCCAGAGCCTCAAAGGCGGCGAGGAATTTACCCTCACCACCGAAGGCAAGGCCGAGGATTTCTACACCTCCGATTTCCACTGGTCTCCCGACTCGAAGAAATTGGTGGTCACGCGGCGGCAACCGGCCCAGGAACACAAGATCTATCTGGTGGAATCCTCGCCGCGCGATCAAGTCCAACCCAAGCTGCACACCTTTGATTACCCTAAGCCGGGCGACCGCGTGGAGCAGAACTCCCCGCACCTGTTCGACGCGGAAACCCACCAGGAGATCCCGGTCAAGCAAGCTTTGTTCACCAACCAATGGAGTCTGTCGGACCTGCGCTGGTCGCCGGACTCGAAGCGGTTCACGTTCCTCTTCAATCAGCGCGGCCACCAGGTGCTCCGCATCGTGGCCGTGGACGCTGCCACGGGCGAGGCCCGCCCCATCGTGGACGAGCAGAGCCCCACCTTTGTGAACTACTCGGGGAAGTTCTTCTGCCGCTACCTCGACGACAAGAACGAGATCATTTGGATGTCCGAGCGCGATGGCTGGACGCATCTCTACCTCTATGATGCCGTCACGGGCCAGGTCAAGAACCAGATCACCCGCGGCGAGTGGGTCGTGCGCGGCGTGGATGAGGTGGATGAAAAGAGCCGTCAGATTTGGTTCCGGGCCAGCGGGATCTACCCCGCGCAAGATCCCTATTACATCCATTATGCCCGGGTGAACTTCGATGGCACCGGCCTCACCTTCCTGACGGAATCCGACGGCAGTCAGAAAGTCGAGTATTCGCCGGACCACCGCTACTTGATCGCCACGGACTCGCGGGTGGACCTGCCGCCGGTGCATGAACTGCGGCGGGTGAGCGATGGGCGGTTGGTCTGTCCGCTCGAGCAGGCCGACTGGAGCCAACTGCTCAAGACCGGATGGCAGGTTCCGGAGCGTTTTGTGGCCAAAGGCCGCGATGGCAAGACCGACATTTATGGCGTGATCTGGCGCCCCACCCAGTTCGACCCCAACAAGAAATACCCGGTGATCGAAAATATTTATGCCGGTCCCCAGGATGCGTTTGTTCCGAAAACCTTCCGGGCGCACTACGGGCATCAAGACATGGCGGAGCTGGGGTTCATCGTGGTGCAGATGGACGGCATGGGCACCGCCAACCGCTCCAAGGCCTTCCATGACGTTTGCTGCAAGAACCTCAAGGATGCCGGTTTCCCGGATCGGATTCTCTGGCTCAAGGCCGCCGCGGCAAAATATCCCTGGATGGACCTTACGCGAGTCGGCATCTATGGCGGCTCAGCCGGTGGGCAAAATGCGCTCGGAGGGCTGCTCCTCCACGGGGACTTCTACAAGGTCGGCGTCGCCGATTGCGGCTGCCATGACAACCGCATGGACAAGATCTGGTGGAATGAGCAGTGGATGGGCTGGCCCGTGGGACCGGAGTATGCCGAGAACTCAAACGTGACTCATGCCGGCAAACTCCAAGGCAAGTTGATGCTGGTGGTGGGCGAGATGGATCAAAACGTGGACCCAGCCTCGACCATGCAGGTGGTCAACGCACTCGAAAAGGCCAACAAGGATTTCGATCTTTTGATCGTGACCGGCAGCAATCACGGCGCGGCCGAAGGCCCCTACGCCAGCCGCCGTCGCGCCGATTTCTTTGTGCGCCACCTCCTGGGCGTCGAACCGCGCGCGCGCTAATCCTCACGAGCTTGGCCCGGATCTTTCGCGCTCCCCAAAGCCGCGCGAGGGCAAGCAGCACCGTTTTGGTGGTTCTTGCCCACCCCCGGGTGCGCTTTGGCGCGCGGCGGCCCATAGGCGCACCCTGACCATCCGATCCACAGGTCAAGAAACCATCACACAACAACCTTCAATGCCCACAAAGACCCACGGATTGTGCTGCAGACGCCTTGTTTCTTGGAAGAACTCTGCCACGCGCAGTCCCACTTCATCGCACTCAGAGCTTGAACGGGCGGAGGGCTCTTGGCAGAGTGGCCAAGTCGGGCGCGGCCGGCCTGGGCTTCGCCCGGGCGCAACGGCGGAAGCAGGCCGACATGGTTCGTGAGATGTTTGTTATGACGAAGCGACAACTGCAGGGCTTGGCCACAGAATACGGCACGCCGGTGGTGGTGATAGACCACAATATCCTTCGCCGGAACTATGCCGAGTTCAAGCGGCACCTTCCCAAGGTGCAGGCCTATTTTGCCGTCAAGGCCAACCCGGCCCCCGAGATCGTCCACACTCTCTACAAGATTGGGGCCAGCTTCGACGTGGCTTCGATGCCCGAGTTCCTGACGGTCTATGAGAACATCAAGCATCTGCCGACCAAAGCGCAGCAGGACTTCATTTGGGACAAGATCATTTACGCCAATCCCACCAAGCCGCGCGAGACGTTGATGGCCCTGGACCAATACAAACCGCTCGTGACCTTCGACAACCTAAACGAGCTGCACAAGATCAAGCAATACGCCCCGCACGCCGGTGTAGTGCTGCGGCTGCGCGTGGCCAATACCGGCTCCCAATGCGAGCTTTCTTCCAAGTTCGGCTGCGATCCGGGCGAGGCGGTGGACCTGATCGTGGAGGCTTTCAAGCTGGGGTTGGTGGTGGAGGGCCTCAGCTTCCATGTGGGCAGCCAATGCACCAATTTTGAGAATTTCGTTCAGGCCCTGAACGTCTCGGCAGCGGTGATGAAAGAGGCCCGCGAGCGCGGCCACGAACTGAAGATTCTCGATATTGGCGGCGGTTTTCCCGCGCCGTACAACCGGCACGTCAAACCGTTTGCCGAGCTGGCGCAGGTCATCAAGACCGAGGTGGAGCGGCTGTTTAAGCCGGACATTCAGATTCTGGCGGAGCCGGGCCGGTTCCTGGTGGCCACCGCCGCCGCCGCCGTGTGCAAGATCATTGGCAAAACCGTTCGCGACGGCAAAACCTGCTATTACGTGGACGACAGCGTCTATCACACCTTCAGCGGCATCATCTTCGACCACTGTGCCTATCCGCTGAGCGCCTTCAAGAAGGGCAAAACCGAGGTGTGTGCCGTGTTCGGTCAGACCTGCGACGGGCTCGATACTCTCTCCCAGTCCGAAGTGCTGCCGGACCTGGACCTCGAGGATCTGGTCTATGCGGAGAACATTGGCGCTTACAGCAACGCCAGCGCGACCTGGTTCAACGGCTTTCCCCCGGCCAAAGTGCTGCACATTAATCAATGAGGAGCCGCGCCAAAAGGTCTCCTCGCACTAATGCCCTGCTTCAGCGGGGGCTTAATGCGATCTGCCACCGTCCTAACCTTCACGGTGTGGAGCATCGGAGTTAGAGGCTTTGGCAGCACCTATGCAATGCAACGCCAAGTTCCCCCTCCCCCTGAGGGAGAAGGGGGAGCGCTTGGCCGCCATTTTGCGAAGAGTTGAGCGTGTGCGGATGGTTGCAGGCCGGGATAGAGTTCTGCCTCTCCCTACGGGAGAGGGCCGGGGTGAGGGAACCAGCGACTCGCGATTGCAGACAGACGGTTTCACCACCACATCGCACCTGCAGCGGCCGGAAACCTCCAATTCCACCGTTCCATGAGTGCCCCCGCTCTCGTCCCTCCCAAAATCAGCGTCGTCATTCTCAACTATAACGGCGCGGTCTGGTTGCAGCGCTGCTTCGACTCGCTGCGCGCCCAGACCATTTTTCCCGCAATTGAAGTGATCGTGGCGGACAATGCCTCGGCCGACGGGTCGGACAAGTTTGCCGAGGAGGTTCTGCGCACTTGGTCCAATGGACTGTTCATCCAGAACGGCGGCAACCTGGGCTTCAGCGAAGGCAACAATCGCGGCGCGGCACGGGCCACCGGCCAATTCCTCTTCTTCCTCAACAACGACACCTGGCTGGAGCCCGACTGCCTCGAACAGCTTTACAACGCGGCGGTGGTCCATCAGGCCGACGGTGGCATGCCGGTCGTGCTCGATTACCCCGACGATCATTTTCAGAGCCTGGGAGCGTCGGGATTCGACTGGTTCGGCATTCCCAACGACCAACCGCCCACCTCCGCTCCGGTCGAGTTGTTCGCCGCAGCCGGATGCAGCATCCTGGTCCGCTCTGAGATGTTCCGGCGCGTCGGCGGGTTCGACGCGGCCCATTTTCTTTATGCCGAGGAAACGGATCTAAGCTGGCGGATTCTCATCGCGGGCGGACGGCTCTTCGGTGTGCCGGCGGCGCGGATGCACCATCGCGGAGCCGTGGCAGTCAACCCGGAGGGCCAGACCCGTGTGGTCGAATCGCGCACCAGCGAAACCAAGCGCTTCCTGGCCAATCGCAACGGGCTGTTGCTCCTTCTCAAGAACGCGCAGCATGTTCTCTTGCTGCTGGTCATCCCACACCTCTTCCTGCTGGGGTTCGAAGCCCTCGTGAGCCTGTTGCTAGTTCGCCGCTGGAGCTACGTCCGCCAGAGCTACGTCCGCGCCGTGCCCGCCTGCTGGGCGATGCGCGCCCACGTGCGCGACTGGCGCCGGCGCATCCGTGGCTTCCGCCAGCGCGGCGATTTCCAGATGCTGCGCTTCCTGCGATTCAAACCCAGCCGCTGGACCGACTTCACCAAACTCCTCCACTGGGGCGTCCCCAAGGTGGACCGGAGATGAATCGAAAACTGGTTTCCTGGCGTAACACGAGAACAGGTGGAGGCCGTGCTCGAACACGCCCGGAAGGCTTCTCTGAGTTCGGGATAGGGAGCGCCAGCCACCGTCCTCGGGGAAAGACTTTCGGGGAACGACTTGATTCGCAGGCGCGGGGCGATTACGTTTGAAGCATGACGAGTTATCGGGTCACATTGATCGAACACGAAGACGGGGTCTCGGTGAGTTGCCCGGCGCTCAGAGGCTGCCATTCCCAAGGCCGAACCCGCGATGAAGCCTTGAAGAACATCCGCGAAGCGATCCTGGAATGGCTCGCGGCGGAAGCCGACGAAGCGAAACTGTTCAAGGTCACGGAAGCCGAAGTCACGGTTTGATGCCCATGTTATGCAACGCGCACCTCTGCCCACGATCGGTGTGAAGCCGCTGAACCAGCGGCTGACCTTTCACTGGCCCACGTTCGTCACCTTCCTCCTCGCCCTGTTCCTGCCAGCCGCGCCACTGCCGACACCAGCGGCCGAGAGTGCTCCTGTCCCAAAACCCGCGCGGATCAAGCAGATTGACCTCATTCATTTCTCCCATACCGACTACGGGTTTACGGATCATCCGTCCGTCTGTCACGAGCTTTATCGGCGCTACCTGGACGTGGCGCTGGATGCGGCGCTGGGCACAACGAATTACCCCGAAGGATCGCGGTTCTGCTGGACCGCCGAGACCACCGAACCGGTGCGGGCCTGGTGGGAAGCGGCCACCCCTGCCCGCCGCAAGGCCTTTCTCGAAGCCATCCGCCTCGGCCAAATCGAAGTCAGCGCGCTGCCGCTCAACAACACCCCCTTCCTCAATCGTGAGCAATGGAAGACGATGATCCATTGGCTCCCGGAGGACCTGTGGACGGCGGTGCATCCTCGAACCGCGGTGCAAAACGATGTCAACGGCTTTCCGCGCGCGGGGGCGCTTCGGTTGCTGGATGCCGGAGTCAAGCGGCTCTTCACTGGGATCAACGAAGACAGCGGCGGCGTGCCTTTCCCCCGGCCCGCGGCGTTCTGGTGGAAGATGCCCGACGACCGCCGGCTCTTCGTCTGGCTGAATATTGGCTATGGATCGGGCTTCGATTTTTTCGAGCCGCGCGAATGGCGGCAGGGCCCGGTGCCCCGGGCGGCGGATACCCGCTACCGTCCGCCCCGCTCTGGCGAAATTCTGCGGGCGGACGAACCGGCGGTGCGGGCAGCACATCGGCGCTGCCTTGAACGGATTCTCGAGATTGAAAAGAGCGGTTATCAAGCCGATATCCTGGCCATTTCGATCACCAGTCAGTGGCGATTCGACAATGATCCGCCCTTCCCTCCCATGTCCGATTTCGTCGTCGCGTGGAATCAGTTGGGCCTGCAACCCCGCATCCGGCTCGTGACGGTTTCGCAGGCGATGGATGATCTGGAGAAAGCGTTGGGGCCTTCCGCGCCAGTGCAGCAAGGCGAATGGACCGACTGGTGGGCCAACGGCACCGCTTCAGCCCCGCGCGAGGTCGCCGCCAGCCGCATGGCCAAACGATATCTGACCGCCGCGCAGTCTCCGCTCTGGGGGCCGATGCCAGACTCGGCCCGCCGCACCGCCAACGAACTCTATCGCGAACTCTGTTTGTTCGACGAACACACCTGGGGTTCCAGCCTGAGCGTGGCCCTGCCCTACAGCCTCGACACGCAAGGACAATTCAACGAAAAGGCCCGCCTGGCGTATCGTCCGATGGCGAAGGCCGAATGGCTGCTGGCCCAGCGGGTGCGCACGCGGCTTATCAACGAAAGCGAGGGCTTATGGCTGGCGAACCCGACCAAAGCGCCCTTCAGCGGCTGGGTGAAAATGCTGCGCACGGCCTTCCGGGATAATTATCAATCGGTCGAGGATCCCCAGACCGGCCAGGCACGCCCCATCCTGGGCGAACCCGGTTTGCAGCCGTGGGGGCGTCCCACCAAACCCGAGGACCTGAGCCCGGAGGATGTCGCGGCGACATTTTCGGATAGTGTCCCGAACTGGCAGGCGAAGTTCTGGGTGGAAAAACTGCCCGCCAATTCCGTCCAGCAATTGCGCCTCAGCACCCGCACGGTGGCGGAGACGGTGGCCACCAATCCCCCGCCACCGACCATCGAGGAAGATGCGCAAGGCTGGCCGGCCGGCGCCACGTGGCCCGGGATGAAAAAGTCGTTGTTCCTGGGTGGTCTGGGCGATTTCGTAGCCATCAAGGTGAGCGGGTTCGCGCCGCGGTGGGTCAATTCGGACATCTGGAGTGCCGGAGGCGCCCAGCGCGAGAAGATGCGCCAGGAACATTTCAGCGAAGTGCCCGCGCGCGTCAAAGGCAAAGCCACCCGCCAGGAGACGCCACACACCATTCTCTATAGCCAGTGGCTGGAGCATCCGCGCCTGAAGTGGGCGGTGCGCCGGGTGGAGATTTGGAAACACGAATCGCGCGCGCGGCTGACGTTCCGCCTGAACCGGATCTCGTCCCTCGACCCGGAGATTTTTTACCTGGCCTTTCCCCTGCCCTGCGATGGAGTGCTGCCGCGCTTTAGCAGCGGCGGCGAATCGTTCACGCCTTTCTATGACCAGTTGCCGGGAACCTGCCGCGACTATTTTGCGGTGGATGCCTGGGCGCATTATCCAACCCCGGAAGGCGACTGGCTCTGGGTGACCCACGACGCGCCGCTGGTGACACTGGGCGGGCCGCAGCCCCTGGCCAAACTGCGCAAAGTCCCGGAGCGCACCGCCCTGCTCATGGCGATGCTCTACAACAACTTCTGGTACACCAATTTCCTGGGAGACAGCCCCGGGGTGATGGAGTTTGTGTTCGATCTGATCTGGCGCGGCACGTTTGACGGGGACGCCCAGGCCGAAGCCCTCGCCCAATCGCTCACGTTGGAGCCGGTGTTCCAGATCAATCCCGCCGCCAAGGAAAGCCCGCTCCTGATCAAGCATCTCTATCAGCCGTAGGAAGGCCGAGCGGACGCCTCCCAACATCTCGCGCCCAGCGATGCCGGGACGATTGTGCGGCCGTCGTCCCTGCGCGAATTTGCCATTTGCCATTTGCCATTTGCCATTTGCGCCCGACCCATCCCCGGCTCTATACCCTCCCAA
>Ga0114951_10003854_pt1 | contig 15154 bp, 14 predicted proteins | sample AM7aDNAmetaG_FD_88677 | JGI IMG/M metagenome (GOLD analysis project Ga0114951, IMG submission 88677) | Freshwater microbial communities from Finland to study Microbial Dark Matter (Phase II) - AM7a DNA metaG | ecosystem: Environmental > Aquatic > Freshwater > Lake | place: Finland: Lake Alinen...
TATCCGGGTTCCTATGAAAAAGGGGTTTTGATCCGAGGGCTTGAGACGGTGAAGGGACAGCCGGATGTGACGGTTTTTCACGCCGGCACGGCATTCAACGCTGAGAAGCAGGTTGTGACCGCCGGGGGACGTGTGCTCGCCGTGACAGCCTGGGGTGATACGCTGAAAGCCGCACATGAACGTGTTTATCAAGTGATCACACAAATTCATTTCGAAGGCGGTTTCTGCCGCCGGGACATCGGCCAGAAGGCCATTGAGGTGCTAAGATGAACGAACTTGTTTCGATCGTGATGGGAAGTGATTCAGATCTGGAAGTGATGCAGGAATGTGCCGATGTGTTGAAGGAATTCGGCGTCCCCTATGAAATGCAGGTGCTTTCGGCGCATCGCACACCAATTCTTGTCGCGGATTTCGCGACCCAAGCAACGGAGAAAGGCCTCAAGGTCCTTATTGCCGGCGCGGGTGGGGCCGCGCATTTGGCCGGGGCGGTGGCTGCGAATACGATCTTACCGGTGATCGGAGTTCCGCTGGCGGCCACTCAGATGAATGGTTTGGACGCTCTTTTGGCGACGGTTCAGATGCCGGCCGGAGTTCCGGTGGCCACGGTGGCGGTGGGGAAACCTGGCGCACGAAATGCCGGTCTCTTGGCGGTGCAGATCCTGGCTCTTTCGGATGCGAAACTGGCCGAGAAGCTCAGGAAATTCAAGAATTCTTTGGTGGAAAGCAGCCGGGAAAAGAATAAGAAGTTGCAGGAGAAGCTCGGGAAATAGACGAGATCTTCCATCCTGTTGATTCTTGCGGTCGGTTCGGTACTGATAGATATGCGGAGGGTTTAGCGCATCGTGATAGTAACGCCTGGAGTGATCAAGATCGATAGTCATGATCCGGATATGACGCGGATCCGGGAAGTGGCGAGCGCTTGCAAAGAGGGGAAGGTCATCGCGTTTCCCACGGAGACGGTCTATGGGATCGGCGGGAAGATGAGCGCGCCAGCGATCGAAAAGCGTCTCCGTGAGATCAAAGGTCGCTCGGACACAAAACCCTTTTCCTATCACATCGGTGATTGGGCAATGCTCGATACGCTCAAGGTCAAAAAAACGCCGCTCGTTCGTGCGATGGCCCGTCAGTTTTGGCCGGGGCCGGTGACGTTGGTGGTTTCCAATCTCGCGGGTCAGAAGATCGGGATCAGGTTCCCGCGGAACAAGATCGCGCTTAGTTTGATCCAGGAAGTTGGGGAGCCGTTTATCGCGACCAGCGCGAACGCAAGCGGGAAACCCTCGCCGCATACGGCACATCAAGTGGTGGAGCAGTTGCAAGGCGCTTTCGATCAACTGATCGATGGCGGCAAGACCGAGCTGATGCTCGATTCGACGGTTGTGGACGTCACGGGAGAAATGCCGGTCGTTCTCCGTAAAGGAGCGCAAGGCGCCGAGGTGGAAAAGGCGGTCGAAAAGATCCGATCCGTGAAATGTCCGCGCAAACGAATCTTGATCGTTTGTACGGGGAATTCCTGCCGTTCTCCGATGGCGGAAGGCTGGCTTAGACACGAGATCGAAAAAAAAGGATTGTCCGCAGAGATCGAAGTTCTTTCCTGTGGGACCAATGCGCGGGACGGACTTCCTTGCACGTCCGAAGCAGAGCTTGTGCTGCGTAATCGCGAGATCGATATGAGCGGGTTTCGCAGCCGGCGCTGCCGAAAAGGAGATTTGTGGAGTTCGGATTTGGTGCTCGCGATGGCGGCCCAGCATGCGGAGGATGTGGCGGGGCTGCTGCCGGAGGCGCGGGGAAAGACGATCACGCTGAATGTAGAAGACCCGATCGGAATGGGCTTGCAAGTTTATGAAAAGACCTTGCTTGATATCGAATCAAAAATGAAACAATATATGAACAAGATTCTCCAATTGGAGTAACTTAAAAGGCGGACATTATGATGAAACCCAAGATCGCGATCGCGACCGATCATCGCGGCATTCAACTGAAGAAGGCGTTAATCGATTTTCTTACGAATAAAAATTTTGAGGTGATCGATTGCGGCGCTTTTACCGACGAGTCTTGCGATTATCCCGATTTTATTTTTGCAGCGGCCGAGAAGGTGGCTAGCAAGGAATGCCATCGGGCGATCGGGATCTGCTACACCGGGATCGGAAGCACGATCGCGGCTAATAAAGTTGACGGCGTTCGCGCGGCGCTTTGTCAAAACATCGAACAAGCGCGTCTTTCCCGCGGTCATAATGATTCCAATATGTTGATCCTCGGCGCGGGGTTTTTGCCGCAGGATATCATCTTTCCGCTCGTAGATACTTGGCTCAATACACCCTTTGAAAGGGGGCGACATGAGGTCCGTGTTAACAAAATTAGGGCTTATGAAAAACAGCACCATCGATCAAACGCAGCTTAAGAGCACCGATCCTGATATTTATAACGCGATCCGGGCGGAAGTTCGCCGGCAAAATGAAAATATCGAGCTGATCGCAAGCGAAAATTTCACTTCTCTCTCTGTCCTCGAGGCGATGGGTTCGGTCCTGACGAATAAATATGCAGAAGGGTATCCGGGGAAGCGCTGGTACGGCGGTTGCGAAAATGTGGACGTGGTCGAGAGCCTCGCGATCGATCGCGCGAAGCAGCTTTTCGGGGCCGAGCACGCGAATGTCCAACCCCACAGCGGGACTTCCGCCAATATCGCGGTTTTTATGGCGCTCTTGGAACCGGGGGACAAGATTCTGGGGATGGATCTGACGCATGGCGGCCATCTGTCGCATGGTCATAAAATGAATTATTCTGGGAAATTTTACACGATCATTCCCTATGGGGTCAGTCCGAAAGACGAGAGGATCGATTATGATGCTCTCGAAAAGCTAGCTTTAGAACATAAGCCGAAGATGATCCTTTTGGGCGCATCGGCGTACCCTCGAATCATTGATTTTGCACGAGGCCGGAAGATCGCCGATCAGGTCGGGGCGCTTTTGATGGTGGATATGGCGCATTTCGCGGGCCTTGTGGCTACGGGGCATCACCCCAGTCCGGTGCCTTACGCGGATGTCGTGACCACGACGACTCATAAAACGCTTCGCGGCCCTCGCGCGGGTCTGATCCTTTGTAAAGAAAAATACGCCAAAGCGATCGATTCCGCTGTGTTTCCGGGGATCCAGGGCGGACCGCTCATGCATGTGATCGCAGCGAAGGCCGTGGCGCTCAAGGAAGCCTTGAGCCCCGAGTTCAAAGAATACAGCGCCCAGGTCGTGAAGAATGCCAAGACGCTTGCGAGCGCCATGGCTGCGCGTGGGTGGAGGATCGTCTCCGGCGGCACGGATAATCATTTGATGCTCGTGGACGTGACGGTGAAGGGTTTTAACGGAAAGCAGGTTCAGGAGCTTTTAGATAAAGTGAAGATCACGGTCAACAAGAATATGATCCCCTTCGACAAAGAATCGCCATTCAAAGGGTCGGGGGTTCGGTTGGGGACGCCTGCCGTGACGACGCGCGGGATGAAAGAAAAGGAAATGGAGCTTATCGCTGAGCTTATCGATGAGACGCTCAAAGCTCCTATGGATGAAGCAAATCTCGCGAAAGTTCTTTCGCGGGTCGAAGCGCTAACTCAAAAGTTCCCGCTCTATCCGGAACTTCAATAAAATATAAGAAAAGAGATCGCATGCGTTGCCCTTTCTGCAAACAGGATTCTGACAAGGTGATCGATTCGCGTGCGGCGAACGAAGGGGAAGTGGTCCGCCGGCGGCGTGAGTGTACGGCCTGCAGCAAGCGCTTCACGACTTACGAGAGGGTCGAGGAGATCCCGATGTTCGTGGTCAAAAAAGATCAGCGTCGTGAGGCGTACGAGCGTTCCAAGGTTCTTGCCGGGGTGTACAAGGCTTGCGAGAAGCGCCCCGTGCCGCTTGCAGCTCAGGAGAAGGTCGCGGACGATCTCGAAACTACCATTCGCGAGAAATACGATCGCGAGGTTCCGTCCAGGATCATCGGGGAGTTTATCATGCAGCGGCTCGCAAAGATCGATCAAGTAGCGTATGTGCGTTTTGCCAGCGTCTATCGCGATTTTCAGGATGTGAGCCACTTTATGAAAGAACTGAAGTTTCTGCTGGCGAAGCCGAAATAATCCTTTAATAAACGGAAGAAAAGCTTTGTTGTTGTCTTCGAAACTGTATTGTATGATATCAACCCAGTAAAGCCGTGGGAGCGGGTCCGGGATATCGGATGCGGGAACTCGGTTCAAACCAAAAGGAGAAAGCATTATGGCGAAAGCAAATTCAGCGTTTATGAAACCGATGAAGATCAGTGAAGAACTCGCAATTGTGGTCGGCAAGGGTCCGATGCCGCGCAGCGAAGTTGTGAAAAAGCTTTGGGAGTACATCAAAAAGAATAAGCTCCAGGACGAGAAGAACAAGCGCAATATCAACGGGGATGCCGCGCTCAAGACCGTGTTCGGTGGCAAGTCGGTTGTCAATATGTTCGAGATGACCAAGCTCGTCAGCAAGCACCTTTCTTAAGGCCTCTTTCGTTTTTCATCGCTCTACCCGCCGCCGCAAGGCGAAAGGTTGGGTCCATGTAAAAGTCGGATGGACGGAGAGGGTCCGGAAGCAAAACTTTCGGACTCTCTCCAGCCTGAGATCGAGGCTCTCAGGAGATCCGGCGTAGGAAATTTTGTAGGTTTATTTTTTAGACGATCAATAAATTAAGAAGAGGGTCACATGGGTAAGTTCGGAATCATTTTGGCATTTCTTCTTTCGGTTGCCGCCGCAGGTGGCTCTTATTATCTGTATCAAGGTTGGGTCGAGGAACGCACTGTTCGTGGCAGCGTTGAGACCAAGTACGATCAGGTTAAAGAAAAAATGATCACCGTCCAATCCGAAAGAGACCAGGTTAAGGCTGAAAAAGAACAGATCAAGATCGAGAAAGACCAGGCCACGGCGAAGAGCGAAGAATATCGCACCAAGGCCGAAGCGATGCAGTCCCAGCTTGAAAAACTTCAGACCGATCAGACCCGTATTGATTCCGAAAAGGCTGCCCTCGAAAAACAGCTTAAGACCCACCAGGCGATGATCGCGGAACTTCAGACAAAAATGGCGGAGCTTGAGAAAAAAGCCAAGGAAGCTCAAGCCGCTTGCGGAGTGACTCCCGCGGATCTAAAGACGGACCCCTTTGCCACAACCACCGTTACAACAACTGCCTCCGGGGCTGGAAATTCCCAGCTTGTTTTTAAACCCGTTACTTCCGGTGGGACGACGGCTCCTGTCGCGGCGATGCCACGCGCTGCGTCTTCGGCGAGTTCAACCCCCGCGAGTGGAGTTCCCTCTGCCCAAGCAGTTTCTACGACTTCCGGAACTTCTGCTCCTGCAAACGCGGTGTCCGCAGCCAAATCGCTAAAGGAACTGGTTGTCGCGGCAGCAGCAACGACAGGTCCTAAAGTTCTTACGGTAAACCGCAAATTCAATTTTGTGGTTATCAACCAGGGAATTCAGGAAGGCCTTAAAATGGGGGATAAACTTAAGGTTTTTGATCAGGGTCAGGAGATCGCGACGGTCCAGATCGAAAAACTCTATGACAAGTTTTCCGCGGCCACCCTTGTGGAAGAAAACCCCAAGCAACAGGTCGTTGAAGGCGATGAGATCCGCAAGGCCTAAGGTTCTTCTCTTGTCCCTACTTGCGGGTGGGATCCTCCTAAGCTCTCCGGCTTTTGCGGTCGATGAGGGGCAATTGAAAAACGACCTCAACGAGATTAAGAGCCGCTTGGCGACCCTCGAGGAACGCCAGAAAGAAATTATTGTCAAAGAAGATCAGATCCTTCAAGAGCTCGATACCGTAAAAATCTGGGTCCACCGGAAATAATCTTTTTTCATGTCCCTCCTTTCATTCACAGGCCCCGGTCAATTTAACGGGATCTATGCCCCTCCGGGTGATAAATCCATTTCCCACCGAGCGATCCTTTTTGGCGCTTTAGCCGAAGGTGAGAGCGTCTACGAAAATTTTCTGGAAGCTGAGGATTGTCTCCATACGCTGGAAGCGATGCGACGGATGGGTGTTCAGATCCAGCATGAAAAAGGAACGGGCAAGGTCCGGATATTGGGGAAAGGACTTCACAAACTTTCTGCTCCGGGTCAGGAGCTCTACCTCGGGAATTCCGGAACTTCTATGCGGCTTCTTCTTGGGATCCTGGCGGGCCAGCGCTTCGAGACGGTACTTACCGGGGATCCGTCGCTTTCGGTCCGGCCAATGCGTCGTGTGACCGATCCCTTGAAACAGATGGGCGCACAGATCAAAGGCAAAGAGAACGGTAATTTTGCTCCGCTCACGATCCGGGGCGGCAAACTTCGCGGGATCGATTTCGATAACAAGCTGTCAAGTGCGCAGGTCAAGTCCGCGCTTCTTTTTGCGGGGATGTACGACGAAGGAAGAACCATGGTGCGTGAAGCCATCCCGTCGCGCGACCACACGGAGCGGTTCCTGGAGGCGGCCGGAGCGCGCTTTCAGAAGATCGGTAACCACCTTATCGTTGAGAAAACCGAAATGCTTTTGCCGATCCGCGCGCGTGTTGCGGGCGATATTTCCTCGGCCGCTTTTTTTATTGTGGGGGCGGCCATGATCCCGGGCTCTGAAGTGACCGTTCAGGATGTAGGGCTCAACCCCACACGGACCGGGTTACTCGAAGTCCTCAAGCGCATGGGTGCGAAGATTGAAATCGAAATCACGCAAACGGTTCCGGAGCCGATGGGGACGATCCGTGTGTGTGGCGCGAAACTAAAAGGTACGGGGATCACCCACGGAGAGATCCCGTCCCTGATCGATGAATTGCCGGTTCTGATGGTTGCGATGGCGCTTGCGGAAGGGGAAAGCCTTATTTCGGGAGCGGCGGAACTTCGCGTCAAGGAAACCGATCGTATTCAGTCCATGGTCCGTAATCTCAAGGCGATCGGAGCGTCGATCGAAGAGCTTCCGGATGGGTCTCTCATCCGGGGCGTGGAGGGATTCCAGGGCGGCGCCACCGTCGAGAGTTTCGGAGATCACCGGACGGCGATGAGCATGGGGGTGGCCAGTCTCGCCGCGAAGGGGACGATCACGGTTACCGACACGGCATGTATTGCGACTTCGTACCCTGCTTTTATGGACCATTTTTCTCGGCTCCTCAAGCCCTGAAATGCAGTTTGTTTTGGTTTGACAGTGAAAAAGGCTTTCGATATACTACGGCCTCTACAAACGCCAGCCCACACAACAGATACGAAAAGGCAAAGCCCATGTTTTTGATTGATCGATTGTTAGGATTCTTCTCAAGCGATATTGGTATCGACCTCGGCACCGCAAATACTCTCGTGTATGTTAAGGGCCAAGGGGTTGTGCTGTGTGAACCTTCCGTGGTCGCCATTGACCGTTCGACCCATCAGGTCCTTGCCGTCGGGGAAGAAGCCAAGCGCATGCTCGGCCGCACGCCCGGCAACATTACCGCCATCCGTCCCATGAAGGACGGTGTGATCGCGGACTTTGATATCACCGAAGCCATGCTCCGTTATTTTATCCGTAAGGTCCATCGCCGAAAGACCGGCATCAGTCCGCGGGTTGTAATCGCAGTTCCAAGCGGCATTACCGAAGTTGAAAAACGTGCCGTGAAAGATTCCGCGGAACGGGCCGGAGCTCGCACGCCGGTTTATCTTGTGGAAGAACCTATCGCCGCGGCGATCGGGGTCGGACTTCCGATCCATGAGCCGGCGGGGAATATGATCATTGATATCGGCGGCGGGACGACCGAAATTGCGGTGATCTCGCTTTCAGGCATTGTCTTCGCCAAAAGCATTCGTATCGGCGGCGATGAGTTTGATGAGTCGATCATGTCGCATTTGAAGAAGGCTTACAATTTGATGATCGGGGAGCGCACGGCCGAAGAGATCAAGATCCGTATCGGTTCCGCGTACCCGCTTGAAGAAGAAACGACTCTGGATGTCAAGGGACGCGATGTCCTTGCTGGATTGCCAAAAACGATCAGCGTCACGAGCGAAGAGATCCGGGAAGCTCTCTCCGAGCCACTTTCTGCGATCCTCGAAGCTGTTCGTATCGCCCTAGAACGGACGCCGCCGGAATTATCCGCGGATCTGATCGATCGGGGTTTGATCTTAGCAGGAGGAGGATCTCTTTTAAGGGGATTTGATAAGTTGATCAGCGAAGAAACAGGGCTTCCTGTTCACATCGCGGATGATCCTCTCACCGCCGTGGCGCTTGGTACGGGTCGTTATTTGAGCGATTTCCACCTTCTGAAGCGTTTGTCGGTGAATAGCAACGCTACCCGGGAATACTAAGCATTTTTTCTGTTTTAGCGCCCTCCGAAAGCGGCCTCCTGGCATTTGAGCCGTCGTTTTTTCAGGATCATTTTCTTTTTTTGTTATCGGAGATTTTGCCCCCATGCGGCGCTGGCGTTCGTATTATTTTCTAGCGGTTCCCGTCATTGCCCTCATCGCCTTTTTTCAATACCCCCGTTTTAACGAGTCCGTTCATTCTATTTTCTCCACCCTGGCCCGGCCCGCGTTTGTGCTCGGAGCAAGTCTTCGGGAGGGTTTTTACACGGTTCGCTATCAATCCGGAAATTTTCTGGATGCGGTTGGAAAACAAAAAGAATACCTCGCGCGTATTCAGGAGCTTGAGGGGCAGCTGATCCGTTTTCGTGAAATGGACCGGGAGAATCTACGGCTCAAAAAGCTTCTCAGCTTCAGCCTCCCGCTTGCCACGCGCACCATCGGTGCTCGGGTGATCGGGGAGGATGTGACGCCCTGGAAAAAAGTGGTTTTGTTGGATAAAGGAAGCCGTCACAATCTTAAGAAAGACATGGTGGTGGTCGTGCCCGAGGGGCTCGTGGGAAGGATCCTGGAAGTTGAGCCTTACACGGCACACGCGATCCTTTTGCCGGATCCGGATTCTCGCGTGAGCGCACTCACGGCGACAAGTCGCGCCCAAGGGATCATTGCCGGGATCGGGACCGATAAATTGCAGATGAAATATCTGGCCCTGGACGCCGAGGTAGAGATCGGTGAGGATGTCACCACGTCCGGTGTTGGAAGTATTTTTCCGAAAGGTCTTCTGATCGGGAAGATCGAATCGATCGAACGTGACAACGACGGACTGCATCTTCTCGCCCTCGTAAAACCCTCCGTTCCATTCTCCAAGCTTGAGGAAGTGCTATGCCTCGTCTTGTCTCCGCAAAAGTAATTCTTTATTTTCTTGTGCTCGCGGTCCTGGACGGGTCCGTGATGCCGGCCTTTCAGATCCATGCCGTGTACCCGAGCTTCCTTCTCCTCTTTATTTGTTATGCTGCTTTTCATTGGGGGGCCCCCAAGACCGTTTATGTCGCGTTTTGGGCCGGCCTTTTGCGGGACCTTTTGGGGGGTGGCTTGATCGGGCTTGATGCGACCCTTCTTGTGGCTTTAGCCCTGGCGCTTGATTTTTTAGTTCAAAAAATGGAACGCCAATTGCCGGGGATCTATTTCATCGTTACGTTCCTTTTTGTTTTTTGCGCGGGGGCGCTGAGACTTTTGGTGTGCTACGCGGGAGAAATGCCGCCGTCTCTTGTCTGGAGCTATTTGGGAATGAGCGCGATGACTGCGCTTTACACAAGCGCTCTCTTGCCCTTTTTTAATTTTATAACGAACGGGTGGTTCGGCCATGCCTCCACCAAACAATACGAACTTTTTCGCTGATGTTTACTCGGTTTCATTTTTTTCAGGCATTTGTTTTTATCCTCATGATCCTTCTGGGGTTGGGACTTTTTCAGGCTCAGGTTCTGCGTGGTTCTTACTACTATGAACTGAGCAAACGTAACCGTGTTCGTCTTATCCCGCTTGAAGCTCCGCGCGGCCGCGTGTTCGACCAGAAGGAACGATTGCTTGCCGCGAACCGTTCTTCCTACAACATTATTGCGATCCCGGAAGATATTACCCCCGAAGTTTATCCAAGACTTGCAAGGTTGTTGGAGGTCCCTGAAAAAGAAATCCGAAAGCGCCTGAGCGCAGGCCGAGAGTATCCTTTCGCGCCGGCGGTGATCATGGAGGATGTTCCGCAAGAACTTGCGTTCCTGATCGAGGAACGGCGGCCGGAACTTCCGGGCGTGAGCGTTCGCGTTGAGGGCATCCGTTATTATCCTTATGGCGAAACAGCCTCGCATGTCATTGGTTACATTGGGACGGTCAATGCCCGAGAATGCGAACTGATGGACCGCGACCGGTTCGGGGTGAACTCCAAGATCGGGCGGGCCGGGATTGAAAAGGCATTTGACGATTCGCTTCGCGGATGGCGGGGTGGGCAACAGATCGAAGTGGACGCGCGCGGCCAAATGGTCCGGGTTCTTTCAGATCGTAAGCCTGAGGCCGGGGCCGATATCACGCTCACGTTGGATCTCGAATTCCAGAAGAAGATCATGGAAATGATTAAGGGCTTGCACGCAAGCGTTGCGGTGCTCGATCTGGAGACGGACGGTCTTTTGGCGATGGCCAGCGCGCCGGCCTATGATCCGAATATTTTTGTCTCGCCTGCCGCCAGTGAACAGCGTCTTCATGTGTTGAAGGACGAAAACTCGCCGATGTTGGATCGCGGGATCAATGCCGCCTACCCTCCCGGTTCGATCTTTAAACTCGTGACAGCACTTGCGGGACTCGATCTTGGGAAGATCACTCCGGAAACACGATTTCGGTGCACCGGTTCTTTCCAATTGGGTCCCAAGTCGAAGCCTGCACATTGTTGGCTCCATGAGGGGCACGGGAGCCTTAATCTTTATGAGGCTCTTGAGCGTTCCTGTAACGTCTATTTTTTTAATGTGGCGAAAAGATTGACGCCTGATGAGATCGCGCATTATGCGCACGAACTGGGCTTGGGCGAACCCCTAAGGCTTGAGATTTCGCGGATGGCCCCCGGTCTCATTCCGGATTCCGCGTGGAAAAAAGCGCGTTTCAATCAGCCTTGGTTTCAGGGCGAAACTCTCAATATGGCGATCGGGCAGGGGTATATGCTCGTGACGCCGTTCGAGATCCTCCGGCTTACCTCGATCATTGCAAAGAACGGGAAGGTCGTGGAGCCCCATCTCGTTGTTCAGGATCGAACGATCATGCCCGAAGCTCCGCGGGTGGCCATTCAGGAGCAGAATCTCGATGTGATCAAAAGGGCCATGCTTCAGGTCGTGGAATCCGACTACGGGACTGGGCAGCTAGCCCGTGTGGATTTCGATAAATTGGCCGGCAAGACCGGGACCGCTCAGGCTCCTCCCTTGAAGTCGCACAGCTGGATGACCGGATTTTTCCCCTATAAAAATCCGAAGATCGCGTTCGTTGTGTTCGTGGAGCACGGTGGATCCGGCGGCATCACGAGCGCACGTCTTGTGAAGCAAATGCTTGAGACTTGGAGGGACTTGAATGCTGCGCCGGTTGCTTAACGGGATCCATTTCCCGCTCCTCTTTTCCGTCGTGGCCTTGGCGGCGATCGGGATCCTTTTCATTTACAGTGCGTCCTATCGTGATCCCGGGAACTATGAAGCCAAACAGGTCTTCTGGATCCTTGCGGGGCTGGCGGTGCTCGTCGGCGTGCCTTTTGTTGGCTATCGTCCTTTTTTGAGCGTTTCCTATCCTTTTTATGTCCTGACGCTGATCCTGCTCGTGCTGGTCGATTTTTTTGGCAACAAGGTTATGGGCGCGCAGAGGTGGCTGACGCTGGGCCCCATTGCGATCCAACCTTCGGAATTCGCAAAAATCGGAGCGCTTCTGGCCGGCGTCAATTTTCTGGGATCGCATCATCCCTGGGAAGGACAGACGAAGACGGTGAGCCTCGCGCTTTTGCTTCTGGCGGTTCCTCTCTTTTTGATCATCAAACAACCCGATCTCGGGACCGCGCTCCTGTTCATTCCCATGTCGGTCGTCATTCTTTTTCTGTGGGGCGTTCGGAAACGTTTCCTAGGTGCATGTTTTGGCGCTTTTGCTCTGGTGACGCCCTTGGCCTGGGGATTTCTCAAGGCCTATCAGAAAAAACGGTTGATGGTGTTTCTTAACCCCAACCTCGATCCATTGGGTTCCGGTTACACGGCGCTTCAGTCGAAGATCGCGGTGGGGTCGGGAGGGTTCTGGGGAAAAGGCTATTTGGGCGGGACGCAGACGCAACTTCATTTTGTACCGGAGCACCATACCGATTTTATCTTCTGCGTGATCGGGGAGGAATTGGGATTTTTAGGGAGTCTCCTCGTACTCTGTCTCTATGGGTTTCTTTTTCATTCAATCTTTTTGGTTATGCAGCATACGACCGATGTGAAGGCGAAGATGCTTTGCGGGGGAGTGCTCGCGCTTCTTTTTTCGCATGTGATGATCAATGTCGGAATGACCATAGGTCTCATGCCGATCGCCGGGGTGCCGCTTCCCTTGATCAGCTATGGCGGATCGTCTTTTATTATGACCTGCCTGTGTTTGGGGCTTGTCCTGAGCGTCTACAAGGAAAGGTCTATTTTTTGAGAAGCATTTGCCATCCGTAAGTTCCGTCGATAGAATGGCGTTGCTAGTTGCTTTTAGAATTTATTCGGGGTGTAGCTCAGGGGCTAGAGCGCTTGCTTTGGGAGCAAGATGTCGCAGGTTCAATTCCTGTCACCCCGACTCTATCTAATCCGTCACTCTCACATAAGTTGTGGAGGTGGCGGGTTTTTTCTTTTCCTTCAAAAACGTCCATGTGGAAGCCATGTGGAACTTTCCAAAGCAGAGTTAAGGCGCAGGAGCGGCACAAAATTGTAAGTACCCTTTTTCATCCAATCTACCCGGTATGTTCCACAAAACAGGCGCCTTGTTTCGCTCACATCTCTCTCATAATAGATAGTTCAATTTTTCCCTTTTCTATCGTGCATACCGATTTACGACAACGATACTGACCAGGTATGACCTACTTGTGAAAACCCTACCGCTCGTCGGTTGCTGATTCTTGAAAAATTCTAGTCTTGATTCCGTTCCCCATAGTTTACTCGTGTTTTCTTCAAGTCCCTCAAGAGGTTGTATTCGTGAGCACAGTTTTTAAAAATCTAAAAGATCTATTTGCTTATTTGTAATTTCCGGGAGTCCAAACAAGTTATATCCAGCTATAAATGTTAGTTATTACTATAAGGTATTTTAAGTAGACATATTGAAATGGACCGGCGGAGGTGTTATCTGTTTAGGTGTAAAGGGTTTATAAGAAATTGAAAGGGGGACGACGAAAAAATGAAAAGGCAAGATGTGCAAAAGATCGTCGCTGTTTTTTCCGTCTTCAGTTTAGTTCTTTTGCAGGTCGTCCCAGTCGGTGTTGCTGCGAATTCGTCCTCTAATATTTTGGAAACTCAAAGCGTTCCCGCTCAGCCCCAAAAAAATGCTCTAACACAAGCCCCAACAACGCAAACGGTTCCCGTACCAACTACGACACAAGCCACAACAACCGCCAATTTTTTAGCCAATTCTAACCCACTCTCTACTTTTCAAGCAGCTGCGACAACACAGGCGGCAACAGTCACAGCTCCTGCAGTAACTGTGACCGAAACTCCTGCGGTGTCTGCAACCACTACCGCTCCCAGTACCTCCAAGACTCAAACACAGACCAATGCTCGGGTATCGACGAACTCTCAAGTCCAGACCACTACTGTGCAGAGCATAGACACCAATCCAGACAGCTCTCAAGTTTCTTTAAGCTCGGATTATTTGAGCCAACAACTCGCAGAATCCACCCAAGGCGAACCTTCTGTGTTTTCTGAAAATGGAACTTACTACTTGTATTACTCCGAATATCAGCCGGGAAATCCAAATAAGCAGAATAAGAATATTGTTGTTTATGCTTCGACGGATTTTATAAACTGGACGAGGCAGGGCGATATTTTTTCCATTGATGGCGTCCAGAACAGCAACCCACTTTCCAATATATGGGGTCCCAGAGTCTCGAAGGTCGGGAATCGTTACGCTGTTATTTTTACGGCATCTAAGGCGAATGAAGATCAAACCATATGGATCGCTTATGGCGATTCTCCCGTCGGCCCGTTTGGTACTCCTACACTGTTAAACGAGGGAGGACCAACCGGCACACCGCGTTCAGTCGAAACACCTCCTGGCGAGCAGGCTTGCGGTCTTTCCTGTGGTGGCGACCAAATTATGCGCATCGACCCCTATTATTTTACAGACAATAATGGCGATCTATGGATGTCATATGTTTGGTATAACAATGGCAACCAAATCAGCATGGTCAAGATGAATCCTAACGATCCCTCAAAAGTCGCCCAAGGGAGCCAACCTATTCAATTGGTCAATAGCCATAGCACTCTCACAGATAGCTTCGGGCGAGCCATGCCGATGGATTTGCTTCCCGATGGACAACCAGGAGGGCTTGCTATCGCGGAAGGACCGAAAATTGTAAAGCATGGAGATGCCTATATTCTTTTTTACGCAGCCAATGCAGTAAATATTAATTTCTACAGCATTTATTACAAAAAGGCGAACTCATTGGCATGTTTGGCGGCTAATGCTCAAGGCTGCAGCGTTACTCAGGGAATTGCTTATGATGGTATGTCCGGTCAATACACATATAGTCATGGACAATTCCTAAATATTAATGGGGAACTTTATAATGTTATGTTAGCCCGTGATAAAAATGATCCTGCAGGGAATTGGAAGATTTTTGTTGTGAAACAAGAATTTGATAACAACGGAAATCCGGTCACTGCAATGCCACGCCCTGATGATAAAGTGTACATCCCATCAACCATCAATTCTTGGGATACAAATGGTGACGGAAATACAGACACTTTTGATTTAAACGGGGATGGCAAGCCTGATGCTTGGAGTAATCGTTCTGACGGCAAGATTAATATGTGGGACACGAATGGTGACGGCAAAGCGGATGTCTATGATACAACCGGCAGCGGAGTAGCAAATTGGGGATCTGCCTGGAATACCTTTACCACTGATCAGGTAACGTACATGGCACAACATGGAATACGAAATACTGTAGATTTAAATAGTGACGGGAAAATAGATGCATGGAGTAGCAAACTGGGTGGACCAATCACCCTGTGGGACACAAATAATGATGGAAAGGCAGATAAATTTGATACCAACGGTGATGGCATCCCTGATAATTTTGATACAAATGGTGACGGAAAAATGGATGCTTGGAGCAATCGGTCTGA